>Ga0307374_10006871_pt1 | contig 17659 bp, 13 predicted proteins | sample OX3MG_FD_202532 | JGI IMG/M metagenome (GOLD analysis project Ga0307374, IMG submission 202532) | Soil microbial communities from Risofladan, Vaasa, Finland - OX-3 | ecosystem: Environmental > Terrestrial > Soil > Coastal area > Acid sulfate soil | place: Finland: Risofladan, Vaasa | collected... | reverse complement strand
CCCACGGGGAGCGCAGCCGAGCTCTTCAGGGTCACCCGCATCCCCTGACGGCCGCCATGAGCCCGGCACCGACATGGGTGATCCTGCAGCACGTGGCGTACGAGGGGCCCGGGGCGATCGCGGGCGCCATCACCGCACGCGGGCAGACGCCTACCGTCGTACGGATCGACCAGGGTGAGGCGGTCCCCGTTTCGCCCGACGGCATGTCCGGTCTCATCGTCATGGGTGGCTCCATGGGGGTGCACGACACCGATGCCCATCCCTGGCTGGTGGCCGAGCGCGAGCTGCTTGCCGATGCAGTCACCGCGGGCCTCCCCGTCCTCGGCGTCTGTCTCGGCGCGCAGCAACTCGCCCTCGCGCTCGGTGCCGGGGTCATGTCGGGCACCGCGCCCGAGGTGGGGGTGGGCGAGGTCCATCTCACGCCCGAGGGTCGCCATGACGCCGTGCTGGGACCGGCGGGCTCGCCACTGCCCTGCATGCACTGGCACCAGGACGTGTTCGGCGTGCCGGACGGCGCGGTCCTGCTGGCCTGGAGTGACCTCTATCCGCACCAAGCCTTCCGCTACGGCACGCGCGCGTACGGCCTGCAGTTCCACGTCGAGGTGACGGCCAGCCTGGCCGCCCACTGGGGTCCCCACCTGCCCTCCGGGGTCTTCGTGCGGGCACCGGACATCGCCCATGTCGGGCGATCCGGGCCCGGGATCCTGGAGCGCTTCGTCGCGCTGGCCGAGGGCTGACGCGGCGTGCCGCTCTCTTGTGAGCCGGTCAGCCCGCCATTTGACGCAGGACGTAGTGGAGAATCCCGCCGTGGCGGTAATACTCGGCCTCCATGGGCGTGTCGATACGGACACTCACCCTGAATTCGGTCGTTCCCCCGTCGTCATCGGCGGCCACGACCGTGAGTTCTTTTGGTAGCTCCCCTTTGTTGAGGTCGGTGATGCCCGAAATGGCGAACCGCTCCGTGCCATGGAGTCCGATGCTCTGCACGGAGTCGCCCTTGTAGAACTGCAAGGGGATCACCCCCATGCCGATCAGGTTCGAGCGGTGGATGCGCTCGAAGCTCTGCGCGATCACCGCCCGGACTCCGAGGAGGGCTGTCCCCTTGGCGGCCCAGTCGCGACTCGACCCGGTCCCGTACTCGCGCCCCGCCAAGACGATGAGCGGGATCCCCTCGGACGCGTACGCCATGGCGGCGTCGTAAATGGACATGTCGGCCGCATCGGGGAGGTGCCGGGTGAACCCACCCTCGGTCCCAGGCGCCAGAAGATTGCGCAGTCGCACGTTGGCAAAGGTGCCCCGCATCATCACCTCGTGGTTTCCGCGGCGAGCCCCATACGAGTTGAAGTCGTCGCGGGGCACCCCATGCTCGGTGAGGTAGAGCCCGGCGGGCGTACTGGGTCCGATTGAGCCGGCCGGAGAAATGTGGTCGGTCGTGACGCTGTCACCCACCATGACGAGGACGCGTGCATCCTCGACGTCGGAGACCGGGGTTGGGGTCATCGTCATGCCGTCGAAGTACGGCGGGTTCTGAATGTAGGTGGAGTCGTCCTGCCACGCGTAGGTCTGGCCCTCCTTCACCGTGACGCCTTGCCAGTGCTCATCGCCGGCGAAGACGGCGCCATAGCGGCTGCGGAACATGTCCGAGGTCAGGGAGGCGCGAATGACCTCGCTGACCTCGTCGAGTGTCGGCCACAGATCGGCCAAGAGCACCGGGTTGCCATTGCTGTCCTCGCCGATCGCTTCGGTCGCGACGTCGAAGTCCATGGTGCCGGCCAAGGCGTAGGCCACGACCAGTGGCGGCGAGGCGAGATAGTTCATCCGCACATCAGGATGGATGCGACCTTCGAAGTTGCGGTTGCCCGACAGCACCGAGACCACCGACAGATCGTCGGTGCGCACCAGCTCGCTCACCCCGTCAAGCAGGGGGCCCGAGTTGCCGATGCATGTGGTGCATCCGTAGCCAACGAGGTAGAAGCCGAGTTGTTCGAGCGGCTCAATCAATTGGGCGCGCTCGAGGTAGTCCATGACGACCCGGGAACCCGGCGCGAGCGATGTCTTGACCCAGGGCTTGGAGCGCAGCCCTCGCTCCACCGCCTTCTTGGCCAGCAGGCCAGCCGCGACCATCACCTGGGGGTTCGACGTGTTGGTGCAGCTCGTGATGGCCGCCACCACGACGTCGCCCTCGGTGAGGAGGTGGTGCGGGGCCGCCGCAGGAGCCTCGGTGGACGACCGAGGCATGCGGTCCAACGAGGCCCGGAAGCTGTCCTTCGCCGAGGCGAGGGGGACCCGGTCTTGGGGCCGGGACGGCCCCGCCAGGGAGGGCACGACGTCACCGAGGTCGAGGGACGCGTACTCCGAGTAGACCGGCTCGGTGCCCTCCGCGGTGTGCCACAGTCCCTGTCGCTTGGCGTAGGCCTCGACCAGCGCAAGGTGCTCCTCGTCCCTTCCGGTAAAACGTAGGTAGTCGATGGTCACCTGGTCGATGGGGAACATGGTGCAGGTGGCCCCGTACTCGGGCGACATGTTGCCGATGGTGGCGCGCGTCTCAAGCGGGAGTGCGCCGACGCCCGGCCCGTAACACTCGACAAAGGCGCCGACGACACCGTGCGCCCGCAGGAGCTCGGTGACGGAAAGCACCACGTCGGTCGCGGTCGTCCCGGGTCGAGGCTCGCCGGAAATGCGGAGACCGACAACGGGCGGCACCAGCATGGACAGCGGCTGGCCCAGCATGGCCGCCTCGGCTTCAATGCCGCCCACGCCCCATCCGAGCACGCCGAGCCCGTTCACCATGGTGGTATGCGAGTCGGTACCGACCAGCGTGTCGCAGAAGGCGCGCCCGTCAGCAGTGGCGAACACGAGTCGTGACAGGTACTCGAGGTTCACCTGGTGGCAGATGCCCATGCCCGGCGGCACCACACGGAAACCATCGAACGCGCCCTGGGCCCAGCGCAGGAGTTGATAGCGCTCAATGTTGCGCTCGTACTCAATGGCCACGTTCTGGTCGTAGGCGGTAGCCGCACCCGAGCGCTCGGCAATGACGGAGTGGTCGATGACCAGCTCCACCGGAACGAGGGGATTGACCTGCGTGGCCTTCCCGCCGAGGCGAGCCAGCGCGTCGCGCATCGCCGCGAGATCGACGACCCCCGGAACGCCGGTGAAGTCCTGCATGAGCACGCGCTCTGGGGTCAGCGCGATCTCGTGCGCGGCGTCCCCGGCTCCCTGCCCGTGACCCTCCGGATTGGCGGCCCACGACGCAACCGCGACGATGTCGTCGGCCGAGACGTGCGGGCCATCCTCATGACGGAGGAGGTTCTCCAACAACACCTTTATGGAGTACGGCAGCCGTTCGAGGTCGTGCCGGGCTGCAAGCGCCGGTGCGTGCAGATCAAAGATCTCGTAGTCGCGGCCGTTCACGGTCAGGACGGAGCGTGCCCCGAAACTGTCGGGATGGGACGAGGTGGGGGTCGGAGGGGCCATTCGCCCATTCTGCCGTGCAACCCACCTTGGCTGCCCATTTGTCAACAAACTGTTGGCGAAGCGACCTATTTCGCCGCCCGGGAGCAGACAGACTGAGGACATGGGAAGAGGGGGCGGCGCACGGTTTCGTCGAGTGCGCGCCAGCACGGCGGTTGCCGTCGTGCTGCTGGTCGGGCTGACGGCGCTCACCGCCGTGTCGGTGCGGCCGGCCCGGCCGGCGAGTGCGGCCACACAATCGGCCCACGCGTACGCCGGCGGCGGGATGATCGGGTTCGGCGAGGTCGACCAGACTCCTCCGGACGTGCCGCAGCCGGTGAATGCACCCATCCTCACCGGGGTGGCGACGCCCGACGGGGCCGGCTACTGGCTGGTCAGCGCAGACGGCGGGGTCTTCGCGTTCGGTGACGCCAACTTCGCGGGCTCGCTCGGGAACCTTCCGCTGCAGGGTCCGATCATCGCGGTGGCCACCACGCCCGACGGCGGCGGCTACTGGCTGGGCGCCCTCGACGGCGGGGTGTTCGCCATCGGTAACGCCCCCTACCTGGGGAGCATGGGGGCGACGAAACTCAACCAGCCGATCGTCGGGATGGCCGCCACGCACGACGGCGGTGGCTACTGGCTGGTGGCGTCCGACGGTGGCATCTTCAGCTTCGGCGACGCAAAGTTCTTCGGGTCCACCGGTGCGATCAAGCTCAACCAGCCGATCGTCGGGATGGCCCCCACGCCCGACGGCGGTGGCTACTGGCTGGTGGCGTCCGACGGCGGCATCTTCAGCTTCGGCGACGCCGCCTATCACGGGTCGTTGGCCAACAAGAACCTGCCGGACCCCGTGGTCGGGATGTTCGCCTCTCCCGACGGTGGCGGGTACACCATGTCGACGGCGAACGGGGTCGTCTTCGCTCTGGGTGACGCCAAGGCATACGGGGGCTTGGAGCTGAACCCGGACGCGACACCGATTTCGGCCATCATCGGGAACGGGACGGGAACGGGCTACTGGCTGCTCGATCCCGACGCGTGGACCTACAGCTTCATCACTCCAACCCCCGAGGGGAGCTTCACCGGCTCGGCCGCCATCGTCTCGGCGGTCGCGTCACAAGTCGCGCCCGACCCCGATACGGGCTACTACTGCAACCCCTACGGACCGTGCGAGGAGTGGTGCGCGCTGTTCGCGACGTGGGCCTGGGAACAGGGTGGCGTCTTCATCCCGTCGTTCGGCTTCACCGGCAGTATGTACGACTGGGCCCGGCAATACGGCCAGGTGTTGCCACCCACAGCGACGCCGGACCCCGGGGACGCTGTGCTCTACGGCACCGGACCGCAGAACACCAATACCTCCCTCCATGTGGCGATCGTCACCCAGGTCTGGCCTGACGGCGCCATCGTCACCGTGGACGGCGATTCGGGGCCGGGGCGCGACGGGTGGCTGTCGGTCACCATCAACGGACCCTTTCTCCCCGCCGACTCGAATTCGTACAACGGCATGCCCATTTACGCCTTCGCACGGCCGTAGGGCGACGGCGCGCGTAGGCTGCGCCCCCGGAGGACCGCTGATCGATGCCCACCTACGAGTTCCGCTGCGCAACGTGTGACGCCGTCTTTGACGAGCGTCGCCCGATGGCGGACGCTGATGAACCCGCGACGTGTCCCGCCGGCCATATCGGCGCGAGGCGCCTGATCCCCATATTTGCGGCGACCGGCCTGGCCTCCCAGCCAGCCGGCGGCCTGTGCGGCGCGCCTGTCGCCGGCGGATGTGGGAGCGGCTGCGCGTGCTGTTGAGCACCACGCCGTCACCGCGGATGACCCCGTGACGCTCACCGCGTGGGACGACTTCCCGGTCCACCAGTCGCCTGAATTCATCGCCCACCCCGGCACGAGCGACCGCAACTTCTACGACCGCTACTACTTCAACATGCACCCGAGCTCGGGAGAGTGGTTCGCCATCTTCGGGTTTGGTCAGTACCCGAACCTCGGCGTGGTCGACGCGTTCATTGACGTCCGTCGGGGGGGAGAGCAGCACATTGTGCGCGCATCACAGCCACTGGCAGACCGGTCCGATCTGTCAGTCGGCCCCTTTCGCATTGAGGTGCTGGAGCCGCTCCGCCGACTGCGGGTCGTGGTGGAGCCCACCGAGCACACCGTGGCGATGGACGTGACGTGGAACGGGCACATCCCCGCGGTGGCCGAGCCACGCCAGTACATGCGCAGCAAGGGAAAGGTCGTCTTCGACACCCAGCGCCTGGCCCAGACCGGCCGTTGGTCGGGCACCCTCTCGGTCGGCGGGGTGCCAGTCGCCGTGACGCCCGAGAACTGCTGGGGTACGCGCGACCGCTCCTGGGGGGTGCGCCCGGTCGGGGAGCCGGAAAGCGACGGCATCCGTCAGGGAGAACTCGTCCTGGCCGGGATGTGGAACTACTTCCCGATGCAGTTCGACGACCACGCCATCATGTACATCTGCCACGAGCGCGACAACGGCGAGCGCCCCCTCGTGCAGGGCGAGCGCGTCTGGGTGGACCCCGATCGGGCTGTGGAGGACCTCGGGCGGTCGGAACACGAACACCACCTCATTCCGGGCACGCGGGTCATCGATCGTTCGATCATCCGATTCCCCGAAGCCGGTCTCGAGATTTCCTGCACTCCCCTACTGGCCAACTTCGTCTCGGTAGGAACCGGCTATGGCATAGACGCCAACTGGCGCCACGGGATGTATCACGGTCCCGAGCCGGTGACCCAGGGGCTTGTGCTGCCCGTTGAGGAGATCAAGGGGTTGGCCCAGTACGGCATCGTCGACCATGTCGCCCGGTTCGCCTATGACGATGTGGTGGGCCACGGCTTGCTGGAACATGGGTTTTTCGGTCCCTACAACCGCTACGGGCTGACCGACGGCGGGGTCGGGGCACCCCCCGACTGACGAACACTCCGGCCGAGCCGATCCGCGGCCGTCAGCCGGAATGCGACAATGGGAGATGCCCGACGCCTACAGCGTCCTCCTCCAACGGCTGCAGGCCGCCTTCGACACCGTGGCTCCCGGCGCGGACCCTGTGCTGCGCCCGTCGGACCGGGCGGACTTCCAGGCCAACGGTGCGCTGGCCCTGGCCAAGATCGTCGGAAGACCGCCTCGCGCCGTCGCCGACGAGGTGGTCGCCGCCGCCGAGCTGGCGGACGTGTGCTCCGAGATCGACGTCAGCGGGCCGGGATTCATCAACCTGACGCTGTCCGACGACTTCGTGGCGGACCGGACCGCCGAACTCGGCGCCGACCCAAGACTGGGCGTCGCCGTCGCGCCAGATCCACAGACGGTGGTGATCGACTACTCCTCACCCAACATGGCCAAGGAACTGCATGTCGGCCACTTGCGCAGCACGGTCATCGGCGATGCGCTCGCCCGTGTCCTCGGATTCCTGGGGCACGAGGTACTCCGCGAGAATCACATCGGGGATTGGGGCACCCCGTTCGGGATGCTGATCGAACACCTCATCGACATGGGCGTGTCCGGCGACGCGGAGACGTTCAGCGTGGGGGACCTCAACGAGTTCTACGCAGAAGCCCGTTCGCTCTTCGACTCCGATACGACGTTCGCCGACCGGTGCCGCCAGCGCGTCGTGCTGCTGCAGAACGGCGACCCCGAGACGCTCCGCCTGTGGCAAATCTTCCTCGGGGAAAGCGTGCGCCACATGAATCAGGTGTACCGCCTCCTCGGCGTGCTGCTCACCGACGACGACCTGATGGGGGAGTCCTCATACAACCCGTACCTGCCCGTCGTCGTGGAGGAGCTCTCGGGCAAAGGCCTCCTCGTCGAGCACGACGGGGCGCTCTGCGTCTTCCCTGACGGCTTCACCAACCGCCAGGGCGAGCCGCTCCCGCTCATAGTCCAGAAGTCGGACGGGGGATACGGCTACCCGGCCACGGATCTGGCGTGCATCCGGGACCGCACGCAGCGGCGAGGTGCGCAGAAGCTCGTCTACGTCGTCGACATGGGTCAGTCGCTCCACTTCCGCCTCGTGTTCGCCGTCGCGCAGCTGGCGGGGTACCTGCCTGACCCCGACGCGGCGGTCCACGTGGCGTTCGGCCTCGTCCTGTCACCGGACGGCAAGAAGATGGCCAGCCGGTCCGGCGACTCCGAACGGCTCATCGACCTCCTCACCGAAGCCATCGACCGCGCCAAAGCTGCCATGGAAGAGCGACCGAGCGAGCTCACACCCGAGCAACGCGACGCGGTGGCCCGTGCGCTCGGCATCGGCGCCGTGAAGTATGCCGACCTGTCGACCGAGCGGACGCGCGACTACGTCTTCGACTGGGACCGCATGCTGGCCAGCGAGGGCAACACCGGGCCCTACCTCCAGTATGCCCACGCTCGTATCCGCTCGATCTTCCGCCGTGGAGAAGTGCCGCCTCCTGCCCATGGCGCGCGCCCGCAGCTGCGCGAGCCGGCGGAACGGGCTCTCGCGTTAATGCTCCTGGGTTTCGCCGACGCCGTCAACACAGCCGCAGAGGGGTACAGCCCGTCCAAACTCTGCAGCTACCTGTTCGACCTCGCCTCGGTGTTCACCACCTTCTACGAGGCGTGCCGGGTGCTGGTCGACGACGAGGAGACCCGGATATCCCGGCTTGCGCTCTGTGACGTCACGGCCCGCGTTCTTGAGCTGGGTCTTTCGCTCCTCGGCATGGAGGCACCCGACCGGATGTAGGGGCACTTCGCTCAGATTGGGACTCCGCTCGGGCACGCCCTATCCTCTGCCCGGCACATCCTGCGCCAGGGAGCGAATAGAGAAGTCGAGGATCTGATGGATTTGAACGGCACGTCAGCGATTGTCACCGGCGGGGCGTCCGGGTTGGGCGCGGCGACCTCGCGCTTGCTGGCCGATCGGGGCGTGCGCGTGGTCGTGGCCGATCTCCAGGAGGACAAAGGGACAGAGCTGGCCAAGGAGATTGGTGGGATCTTCGCGCAGACCGATGTGACCAACAGCGAGCACGTCATTGCGGCGGTCGAAGCCGCCATGGAGATGGGCCCGCTCAAGTCGCTGGTCAACTGCGCCGGGACCGGATGGGCGACCCGCACGATCGGCAAGGACGGCGACTACGCCTCGGCCCACGACCTGGACCTCTACCGGCGGGTCATTGAGATCAACCTGATCGGGACGTTCAACTGCATCCGTCTGGCTGCCACCAAAATGAGCCTCAACGAGCCCGACGAGGACGGTGCGCGCGGTGCAATCGTCAACACGGCGTCGGTGGCAGCCGAGGACGGCCAGATCGGCCAGGCGGCGTACTCATCGTCCAAGGGTGGCGTCGTCGGCCTGACCCTGCCCGTCGCCCGTGACCTGGCTGTTGTCGGGATCCGCGTCAACACCATCCTGCCGGGTTTGATCGACACGCCCATTTACGGTCAGGGCGAAGGTTCGGAGGCATTCAAGGCGAAGCTCGCGCAAGACGTGCTCTTCCCCCGCCGTCTCGGCTACGCCACCGAGTTCGCCACGCTCGCGGTGGAGCTTCTGTCCAACTCGTACATGAATGCCGAGTCGATCCGCATTGACGCCGGCATCCGGATGCAGCCCAAGTAGTCCGGCCACCCGCCACAGAACTGCGACTGGAGGATCGGATCCGTGCTCGACCCCGAGCTCTCGTCCATCGTCGACCTGCTGCCTCCAATAGGGCTGACCGACCCGGTCGCGGCGCGTGCGGCGTTCGAGTCCCTCCTCGCCGCCATGCGCGTGGACATCCCAGGTATTGAAACCCTCGAAATTGAGGACCGCACCGTCCCCGGTTGGGACGGTGACCCAGAGGTGGGTGTGCGGATCTACCGGCCAAGGGAGCGGGACACCAGCGTCCCGGGAATCCTGCTCATACACGGCGGCGGCTTCGTCGTCGGCAGCGTCGAGGCCGAGCACGCCGGTGCCGCGCTGACGGCGATCAGGACGGGAGCGGTGGTGGTGTCGGTCGAGTACAGGCTGGCTCCGGAGCACCCGTATCCGGCTGGTGTGCGGGACTGTTACAGCGCCCTGGGTTACGTGGCGGCCAACGCGACGGATCTGGGGATCGATCCCGATCGGGTCGCCTTGCTCGGGACGAGCGCCGGGGGCGGTCTGGCGGCGGCCACCGCCCTCCTGTCCCGTGATCTCGGTGGTCCGGCGATCTGCTTCCAAATGCTGCACATCCCCGAGCTCGACGACCGGCTGGAGACGCCGTCAATGCGGGCCTTCGTGGATTCACCCGTGTGGAACCGCCCGCTGGCGGAGCTCAGCTGGCGGTACTACCTCGGCGTCATCACCGATGCGGACGACGTCCCTCCGTACGCGGCGCCCGCCCGGGCGGCTGACCTCTCCGGGCTCCCACCGGCCTACATTTCGACGGCGGAGAACGATCCGCTGCGCGATGAGGGGATCACTTACGGCCTGCGGCTGCTGCAGGCCGGCGTGTCGGTGGAGCTGCACCAGTTCCCCGGGACGTTCCACGGTTCGGCCCTCGTCACCACGGCGTCGGTGTCGCAGCGGGCGCAACGGGAGAGCATGGCCGTGCTGACCCGAGTTCTCGGGCTCGACTGACGATCAAGCGGCCTGTGCCGTCTCCAGGACCGGCTCGTCGGCGCTGGAGAGCGCCCGCCACAACGAGCGGTAGTTCGGGTAGGTGATGGCGTCGGTCACGTAGGCGGCCCGCTCGAGCTCGGCGTGGAAGGCAGGCAGGTTGCGCCAGGGGACACCCATGTCGACGTGGTGGGCCAGGTGCCATCCGGTGTTGTACGGCACGAACCAGAACCGGGCGATGAGCGATTGGCGGACGTTGTGCGACGTCGCGCGGCGGTCCTTGTTCCGTTCCATCCCTCCGTGCTCGGAAATGGAGCGCAACCGGTTGATGACACGCCACTGGGTCATCCACGGGAGCCACCACATCACCGGGTAGATCCACCAGCGCCCCGTGGCCACCCACGACACCGCCCACAGCACGGCCTGGGCCCCGAAGATGGAGAGCCCGATGTGGCGGAAGTCCCCCTTCTTCCATGTGTTCTTGACGAGCGGCACGAAGTTCTTCCATCCCGAGATGCCGATCGCATCGCGGAAGAGCCGCCGGCGCAGGGCCGCCCGGGTGCAGGGGTACGGGCCGTAGAAGGCGAGGTCTGGTTCGTTCGGTCCGAACTCGTCCTTGTGGTGCGCGAAGTGGACGCGCCGGTAGAGCTGCACCGGGGTGAACGCCGGGTACGCGATGACCCATGCGCCGATGACGTCGTTCCACGTCTTGTTGGTGAAGAGCAGCTTGTGGGCCGCCTCGTGCATCAAGATGGCGAAGCGGGCGAACATGGGACCCATGAGCACGAAGGCGATCACATAGCTCCACCAGCGGTTGAGCCAGACGGCCCCGCCGACGATCAACACGACCTCAGCCCACACGGCGACGACGGTGATGGCGTTGCGCAGGTTGCTGATCCGGCGGAGGGCGGGCCGCAACTCGGGAACGGCCATGCCGTTGGCGAGCAGCCGGTCGGTCGGCAGGACATCGGGTCGGGCGGCCAGGTCGGGCACCATGGTGGTGGCCATGGGTGTATATTACGATAAAGATCCAAGTGGTGCAAGACGGTAATACTCCGCTCACGGCCCGATCGGTCCTGGCGTCGGCCCTTCTGGGCATGGATCCCCCAGAGCTCCCGGTCGCGCAACTCGTCCGCCTGACCGGCCTGTTCGGGATCAGCGAGAACCGGGCCCGGGTCGCCCTGAGTCGCATGGTCGCCTCGGGCGAGGCGACGACCAACGGGACCGGCCTCTACCGATTGGCCGGCCACCTGGTCCAGCGCCAGGCCCGGCAGTCGGCGAGCCGTTCGGGACGCACCGCGGCGTATACCGGCACGTGGTGGCTGGCTGCCGTGACGACGTCAGGCAGTACGGCGGAGACGCGGATGGCGCGGCGCCGCGACCTGATGTACGCCCGGTTAGGGGAGCTGCGTGAGGGCGTCTGGATGCGGCCGGACAACCTGCCCGTCGTGTTGCCGGAAGAACACGGGGCCGACCTGGAGCTCATGACGGCGCAGCCGGCCGACGCGCAAAAACTCATTGACGTCCTATGGGACGTCCCCGGGTGGTCGAGCCGGGCCGACGACCTGTTGGCCCGGCTGTCGGCGCTGCCGCCCGACCGCCCCGAAGCGCTCGCCCCGGGCTTCGAGCTGTCCGCCGCGGTGCTGCGCCATCTGCAGGCGGACCCGCTGCTTCCTGCCGAACTCCTCCCGCCCGACTGGCCCGGTGGACGGTTGCGGGCCACCTACGACGATTGGGACGCGCGCTACCGGGCCACGCTGAGGGAGTGGAGTCGGCTCGAAACGGCCTGATTAGGGTGACCCCACGGCTGCACCACCGACGAGCGCGGGCTTCGCGCTAGCCCCCGTGCGACTGCGAGATCCACGTGGCGTACATTTCGGCGTAGTGCCCGCCCAGGGCGACCAGCTCGTCGTGACTACCCAGCTCCAGCAGTCGGCCGTCCCCGACGACGACGATACGGTCGGCTCGCATGGCGGTGGACAGACGATGCGCGATCAGCACGGCGGTGCGCTGCTGGAGCAGCACGTCGAGCGCCGCCTCAATCATCGTCTCGGACTGCAGGTCAAGATTCGACGTGGCCTCGTCCAGCACGAGGACGCGTGGCTGTGCCATGAAGGCTCGCGCCAGCGCGATGAGCTGGCGCTCACCCGAGGAGAGGGACTGGCCGCGCTCATGGACCGCGGTGTCCAGACCGAAGGGGAGCCGGGTAATCAACTCGGTCAGTCCGACCTTGTGGACCGCGTCCCAGACGGCGTCGTCGGGCGAGCCCGGACGGGCGAACGAGATGTTGTCGCGGATGGTGCCGGCGAAGAGGAACGGTTCCTGGGGCACCACGCCGAGCTGCCCGCGCAATGACTTCAGCGTGACCGCCTTGAGGTCGTACCCGTCAATGAGGACCCGGCCTGCGGTGGGGTCGTAGAAGCGGGTAACCAGCTTGGCCATGGTGGACTTGCCCGCACCCGTCGCCCCGACGAAGGCGACGGTTTCACCCGGCTCAATGGTGAGGTCGATGTCGTCGAGCACCACGGTGGCCGGGTCGTAGCCGAACGACACGTGATCGAAGCGGATCTCGCCGCGGATAAGGGGCAGCTCAATGGCATCCGGGCTTTCCGTCACCGACGGCTCGTTCTCCATGAGGGTGCGCAGCTTTATGACCGAGGCCTGGCCCTGCTGGTAGGCGTTGTATTGCTGCACGAGCAGCTGAATGGGCTGGAAGAAGCGGTTGACGAAGAGGAAGAACGTGGTCAGGCCGCCGATGCTCAGATGATGGTGCAGGTACATATTGCCGCCGACGGCGAGGATGATCACCTGCCCAATCACGCCCAGGAGCTGCGATCCGGGTCCGTAAAGACCGTTGATGCGACCGGTGTAGTAGTTGGCGTCGCGGTAGCGGCCGACCACGTTCCGGTGGTGCACCACATTGTGCCGTTGCCTGTTGTGTGCCGTCACCACGCGCACGCCCTGCAGGCTCTCGGACAGGTCGGCCAGCACCAGCGCGATGCCGTCTCGCACCTTGTCGTAGCCTCGCTCCGAAGCGTTCTTGAACCATATGGACATGGCGATCAACGGTGGGAGTACGACCAGAATGGTGATCCACGCCAGCTGCACGTTGGTGGTGAAGAGGAAAACGGCGATGACGACCATGGTCAGGCCTTGAATGGCGAATTGGGCGAGGCCGTCCTGCAGCAGCTGCTGCAGGTTCTCAATGTCGCTTGTCATCCTGCTCATGACGACCCCCGCCTTCTCCTCGGTGAAGAAGTCGAGTGAGAGGCGCTGCAAGTGGCGGAAGATCGTGACCCGGAGGTCGTTCATGACCCACGACGCAAGGCGACCGGTGACGCGTACCTGACCCCACTGTGCTCCCGCGGAGACGACCACTGACAATAAGTAGATGACCGCGATGAAGATGATCAACCCGAACCGGTGATGACCGGGAAGCATGCCGTCATTGATGGCGATGCCGGTGAGCTTCGGACCGAGTTGGGTCGAGAGACTGATGACGCCCACCAGGAGAATGGCCAGCGCAAGCATCCCGGGGTACACGAGCAGCAAGCCGCGCAGGCTGAGGCGGCGCTTCTCGTTGGGCGACGGCTGGTACGAGAACGAAACCTCGGACTCGCCCCTCTCGGGCTCCTCGGTCAGAAGGAGGTCGACGCCAGCCTGCAATTCAGGTGGAATGCCGCCGAAGGGGAGTCCGGGCTGGGCCTGGCCCGGAGGGCCACCTCCTCCCATGGGGGGCCCTCCCCCCGCGAACATCACTGGTCGCCTCCGGGCAGGAGGTCCTCAATGGCGTCGGGATCGGCATCTCCGTCGCCCACCTCGGTGGACGCCGCCTGGGCCAACACCTCCGAATACAGCGGCGTCGACGCCAGGAGCTCCAGGTGGGTGCCGTCGGCGACGATCCTGCCGCCGTCGAGCAGGACGACCCGGTCGGCCAGGCTGATGGTGGAGAGGCGGTGGGCCACTATGAGCGTCGTCCGGTCCTCCATCAGCACCCGCAACGCGGAGTGGATCTTCTGCTCGACCTTTACATCAATGGCGCTGGTGGCGTCGTCAAGGATCAGTATCGGCGGATTGATGAGCAGCGCGCGGGCGATGGCGATGCGCTGGCGCTGGCCGCCCGACAGCGTGTAGCCGCGCTCACCGACCACGGTGTCGTACCCGTCCGACAGGCGGCGAATGAAGCCATCGGCCCCCGCCGATTTCGCCGCGGCCACCACATCCTCATCACTGGCCTCGGGGCGCCCGTAGGCGATGTTGTCCCGGATCGATACCGAGAAGAGGAAGGGCTCGTCGAGGACGACGCCGATATTGGCCCGCAGGCTGGTCAGCGTCAGGTCCCGGACATCGTGGCCATCCACGTAGACGGCACCACCGGTCACGTCGTAGAAGCGGGCGAGGACCCTGGCTACGGTCGACTTACCGCTCCCGGTCCGACCAACGAGCGCGACGGTCTCTCCGGACCGAAGGTGCAAGTTGAAGTCGGTCAGGACTTCCGGATTGCCGCCATCCTCCACCGACAGTGCGATCCGGCTGTCCGTCCCGTAGGCGAAGCACACGTTCTCAAAGCGGACATCACCCCGACCATCCGTCAGATCGACTGCCCCGGGTCGATCAACAATGGTCGGCCTCTCGTCAAGGATCTCGTAAATTCGTTCGGCCGACGCCGCGGCGCGCTGACCCATCATGATGAGCATGCCGAGCATCATGAACGGCGCCTGCATCATCAAGAGGTAGAAGTTGAACTTCACGATCGCGCCGACTTCAAGGTGGCCGTGGATGACCAGATAACCGCCGAAGACAAGGAGGAGGACCAGGCCCACCTGGGAGAGGTTCTGCAGCAACGGCGAGAACCGGGCCCGGAGGTCGGCGTCCTTGATGTAGCCCCACTGGACCCTGTCAGCGGCCGTCGCCAGCTGGCGCAGTTGCTGCTCCTCGGCGGCGAACGACTTGACCACGCGCACGCCGTTGACGTTCTCGTCCACCACCGTGGCCACCTCGGCCAGGCGGGCCTGAATGATCCAAGAGACGGGGAAGAGGACGTTGCGCATGCGTACGCCAGACCAGTAGATGAACGGCATCGTCACCATTGAGACAAGGGCCAGCGGGACACTCGTTGCGAGCATGTATCCGAAGGCCACGACGGCGATGGAGCACTGAACCAGGATCATCGGTGCGAACGTGAGGTACATCTGCACCGACCGGATGTCCGAGTTGGCCCGTGAGATCAGCTGGCCTGACTGGACCCGGTCGTAGAACGGGAACGACATGCGGGTGAGGTGCTCATAAATGCTGTTGCGCAGGTCGAATTCAATGTCGTACGCCACCCTGAAGAGGGATGTGCGCGAAATGTAGCCCGCAACACCTCCCACGAGCCCGAGAATGACGACCCACGTCACGTAATAGTGCAGCGGCACGGTGTGCCCGATGAGCGAGTTGTCGATGGCATCGCTCAGAATCTGGGGGATCTGCACCTGCAGCACGAGTCCCACGAAGGACAGGATCAGGGCGGTGAGGAAGTAGCTCTTGTGCGAGGCAACGATCGGATAGGCGCGCCGGATCCACGACTTGGTGGTGTCGGGGTCGACGGTGGCCTTTGGCGCCTTGTAGTCGCTCGTGACCCCCATCGGGACGTACGCGGCGAGCGGTTGGGTCCGCACGGCCGTTCGTGTTGAGCCGCCGGCAGTCTCTTGGCCCGGACCCCCCTCGTCGGCGGCTGCGCCGGTGCGCTCGTGCTCGCTGATGCTCACTTCGACTCCGTCCGGGCCTTGTGGAATGCGGTGAGTGCCTCGCCCCACAGCTCAAGTGAGCGGAGCACCATCGCTTCGTCCTTGGCGGGAAGGCATGTCGCAATGGAAGCCAAATAGTCGTCGACCGATCGGTCGGCTTCAGCCACCATGCGAGCGCCCTCGTCGGTGAGGCGCAGCGCGATGCGACGCCGGTCGCTGTCCTCCTGCTTGCGGTCGACGAGACCCCGCGCCACCAGCCCGTCGATGACGGCGGTGATGGACGGGGGGCGGACCGCCAGACGGTCGGCCAAGGCCGAGGCGGCCGCGGAGCCCTCGACCAGGATCCCGAGCACCCTGTACTGGGGCAGCGTCAGGTCCATTTGGGCCAGGGCGACCTCCACCCGCTTGGACAGCCAGGCCGCGACGCGGCCGTATGTCCCCACGCTCGGCCCGTCAGTATGCTGACGAGGAGACGTCACGATCGAAGGGGTGGAAGACACTTCGACCATCATACAGTTAGAGGATCTAACTACGAACGGCCGATCCCCATTCCGGGTCGAGCTGTCGAAGAAACAGGGCGCAGCGCTGCTCCTCGTCGGCTTCACCAATGTCCGCTGCCGCCTTCTCCAGGGCGTGCAACGAGCGCAGGAACCCGCGGTTGGAGTCGTGGCGCCAGCGGACGTACCCCGAGCCCCGCCAGCCGGCGGCGCGCAGGGCATCAAGCCCGCGGTGATACCCGACGCGGGCGAAGGCGTAGCGGTCGATCGGCTCGTCCGCCAGCTCGGCCAGAGCCGCCCAGGCCTGGAGGCACCGGGGGTCGCGGGCGGCGACCGCCGAGACGGCGCGGCGCCGTTCGGGACCGGCCAGTGCTGCTGCGGCTTCCAGGGCGGCGGTGAGTTCGGGACTCGGGGGGTCAAGGATCGTTTCCGGGCTCCCGCTGGTGAATTGCACTGAATGCTCCGTCGCCATGCCTCCATGTTATGAGAGAAGGTGTGGACATCCGGCCTGGTGGCAGCCGAAGGCGTACGGAGGAGGAGTCATGTTCGAATCAGCGGCCCTTGTGGCCTTCGTGCCGGTGTCCGACCTTGCCCGGGCCCGCTCGTTCTACGAAGGGACGCTCGGGCTGACCGTGCAAGACGCTGACGAGTTCGGTGCGCTGCTCAATTCGCATGGGACCCCGGTCCGCCTGGCCGTCGTGGACGAGCACACGCCGGCGACGTTCGCGCGCTGGATGGTCGCGGTGTCGTCCTGCATCATTACGACGGGATGGGACAGGATGCGGACGGCATCTGGACCGCACCGTCGGGCAGTCGGGTCGCCTGGTTCTCCGACAGCGAGGGCAACACGTTGTCCGTCACGCAGCTCTACTGACCGACACCGCGGAATGTCGGAGCGGATGGTCCCGGCGGTACTGTTCGCGCCACAGTGACAACAGAGCCATCACCGCAGTTCGAACACCACCCCGGCCTCCAGGGTCGCCAACGTGAAGCGCGCGCCTTGGCGGACGAATTGCGTCGGCTGATCCGGCTCTCGGTGAGCACGGCACCACCTCCCGAGGAGACGGCCGAGTTGACGGTCCTGCTGGCCGCAGTGGCCGATCGCCTGGAGAAGCACATCCCCGAGGTCCCGCTGCCGCGATTCGTGGCCCCGGACCCCGGCACACAGCTCTCGGGCCCGCCGCTTGGCGCGTCCATGCCCTTCGACCCGGTGGTCGGCAAGTTCAATCCGCTGGCCCTCCCGGTGACGCTGGACTTTCAGCCCCCCAAGGCGCTCGGCTATGCAACGTTCGACGTCGGTTACGAGGGTGCACCCGGTTGTGTCCACGGAGCGGTTCTGGCCGCGACGTTCGACATCATCCTCACGGCGGCGAACGCAATCGCGGGAGCGACCGGGCCGACGGTGCGGCTCAATATCCGCTTCCGCCGGCCCACGCTG
>Ga0307374_10006870_pt1 | contig 17662 bp, 16 predicted proteins | sample OX3MG_FD_202532 | JGI IMG/M metagenome (GOLD analysis project Ga0307374, IMG submission 202532) | Soil microbial communities from Risofladan, Vaasa, Finland - OX-3 | ecosystem: Environmental > Terrestrial > Soil > Coastal area > Acid sulfate soil | place: Finland: Risofladan, Vaasa | collected... | reverse complement strand
CGGGTCTTCTTCGTCAACGCCGGGCCCAACCTGAGCTCGACCTTTCACGTGATCGGGGCGATTTTCAGCACGGTCTATCGCGGCGGCAACCCGGCCGACGCGATGCACGATCTCGCGACCTTCGAGGTCGGCCCCGGCGACGGCGCGGTGTTCGAGTTCCGCGTCCACGAGCCGGGCGACTACGCCTTCATCGACCACGCGCTCGCGCGAACCACCAAGGGCGCCGAAGGGATCTTTCGCGCGACGCCGTAACGCCCTTGCCGCCCGCGTGCGCCGCGTGCTAACGCCCTCATAAGCGGCAACCTCCGCGGCAACGTACACGCCGAATGCGCGGCGGCGCGATTTGCCCGGGAAACCCGAGCCGGCACATCAGGCTCGCGCGCTCAGGGATTGGAACGCGTCTGAAAGCCCAGCGCCCGCGCTCAAAAAAGGAAGGCCATGGTTAAAATCATACTGCAGCTTTACCCCGTGCTCCCCGCGGCCAGCGAAGAGGAACGCGCGGCGTTGCGCCCGATCGGCCGCAATCGCGAGATCTATCACGAAACCCTGCTCGGATGGCACGACATCATCAAGGCCGCCGACGAGATGGGCCTGTGGGGCGCCGCCACCATCGAGCATCACTTCTGGTCCGAGGGCTACGAGGTCGGCCCCAACCCGGGCGTGCTCAACGCCTACTGGGCCGCGATCACCAAGAAGATTCGCGTCGGCCAGATGGGCTACGTGATGAGTACGCAGAACCCGCTGCGGGTGGCCGAGGAAACCGCGATCCTCGACCATCTCGCCAACGGGCGCTTCTTCGTCGGCTTCGCGCGCGGCTACCAGTCGCGCTGGACCAACGTGATCGGCCAGCACCTCGGGACTCGCGCCACCACTTCGCCTTCGGCCGCCAAGGTCGATCCGGCGCGCCTCTTCGGCAAGGACGTGCTCAAGAAAGACGTCGACGACGACGACATCAACCGGCGCATCTTCGAAGAAGAGATCGACATCGTCGTGAAGGCGTGGACCCAGGAGAGTGTCGAATACAACGGCAAGACCTGGCAAATCCCTTTCCCCTACGAGCGCGGCGTCGACGACTGGCCGCTCGGCAAATTCGGCGTGACCGGACGGCTCGGCGCGCACGGCGAGGTCGACGCCGAGGGCAACACGCGTCGCGTATGCGTAGTGCCCTCGCCCTACACGCGGCCGCATCCTCCGGTCTTCGTCGCCACCGCGGGCTCGCCCGAGAGCGCCGAGTACGCGGCCGGTCGCGGCTTCATTCCGCTCTACTTCACTTCGCTCGACACCGCGCTCACGCTGGGCCAGGCCTACGTCAAAGAGACCAACAGGCTCGGCCGCCCGATGGCCCTTGGGCAGAACCAGGCGCTGGTGCGGATGCCGCATATCGGCGACACGATGGAGAAGGCGCACGAGTCGGTGATGAAATACGACTCCGACATCTTCCGCAACTTCTACGCCGCGATGGGCCGGCACAAGGTCGAGCCCAAGGACGTGGTCAAAGCCGTGACCAAGTTCGGACTATGGGTGCCGGGGACGGTCGAGAGCGTGCGCAACACGCTGGTCGAGGAATACAAGCGCTTCCCCTCCGAGTACCTGACCCTGATTTATCACTACGCGCAGATGCCCAAGGAAGAGGTCCTGCGCCAACTCCATATTTTTATGAAGGAGATCAAACCGGCGCTCGACGAACTCGCGGAGTATCCAGCGGAGCCGTCGGTGGCCGCCGCCGGCGGCGGCCAGTGATCCTGCGCCAACCCTCGCCCAGGCGCATCACCGCCGTGGCCGCAATGATGGCGATGCGCCGGGGCCGCCCGGTTGCGCGACGCGCGGCGGAGACTCGATGACCGATGCGGTGGGAACAGGCGATCCGCAGATTACGCCCCAGGCAGTGGTCGCGCCGCTCACGCGCGCCGCGATCTTCCTGGTCGTAACGGTGAATCCGGGGGTCGAGAACCTGGTGGGTGTCCGATCGCTGTGCGCGGACCTGCCCAAGCTGGTCCGCGCGGTGGGCTTCCGCGAGCCTGAGGGGAACCTGTCCTGCGTGATCGGCTTTGGATCGGAAGCGTGGGACCGGCTCTTCGGGCCGCCGCGCCCGGCGGAGCTTCATCCGTTCCGCGAGATCGGCATCGCGCCGCGCCGTGCCGTTGCCACGCCGGGCGATCTGCTTTTCCATATCCGCGCCGAGCGCGACGATCTGTGCTTCGAATTGGCGACGCAAATCACGCAGAAGTTGGGCAACGCGGTGTCTGCGGCGGACGAGGTCCACGGTTTCCGCTACTTCGATTCGCGCGACCTGCTCGGATTCGTCGACGGGACGGAGAATCCCGCCAATCAAGCCGCCAACGAGGCCACTTTTATCGGCGCGGAAGATCCGCTGTTCGCCGGCGGCAGTTATGTAATCGTGCAGAAATACCTGCACGATCTGGCCGGATGGAACGCGCTTCCCGTGGCGATGCAGGAACGGATCATCGGCCGCACCAAGCTCTCCGACGTCGAGTTGGACGACGGGATCAAGCCGACCTCCGCGCATAATGCGCTGACCACCATCGTCAAGGGCGGCCGGGAGATTAAGATTCTCCGCCACAACATGGCCTTCGGTCAGGTTGGCCAGGGTGAGTTCGGCACCTATTTCATCGGTTACGCCCGCTCCCCCGGCACGATCGAGCAAATGCTGGAGAACATGTTCGTGGGACGGCCGCCGGGCAATTACGATCGACTGCTCGATTTCAGCCGCGCGGTCACCGGCAACCTGTTCTTCGCGCCTGCGCTCTCGTTTCTGGAGAACGTGCCCCCGGACCAACCCGACGCATCCGCGACTACTTCCTCTGCGGAGGCCGATTCCCCGCCTCCTGCTTCGCCTGCCGGCGACGGTTCGCTCGGCATCGGCTCTTTGAAAGGAGTACCCCGGCATGAATAACCTGCATCGCGAGCTTGCCCCGCTCTCCGAGGGCGCCTGGGCCCAAATCGAAGAGGAAGCGGCGCGCACGCTCAAGCGCTACCTCGCCGGACGGCGCGTCGTGGACCTCAAGGGACCCGGCGGAGTCGCCCTGGCCGCAGTCGGCACCGGCCACTCGCGCAAGATCGAAGCGCCCGGAGACGGAATCACCGCCCGGCAGCGCGAGGTGAAAGCCCTGGTGGAACTGCGCGTGCCGTTCGCCCTGGAACGCCAGGCGATCGACGACGTCGAGCGTGGGGCAAACGATTCGGATTGGCAGCCGCTAAAGGACGCCGCCAAGTGCATCGCCTTTGCCGAAGACCGCGCCATCTTTGACGGCTACGCCGCGGCCGGGATCCACGGCATCCGGCAAGGCACCAGCAATCCTGTGGCCACCCTGCCCGGCGACGTGATCAAATATCCCGACGCTATCGCCGGGGCGCTCGGCCAGTTGCGCCTGGTTGGGGTCAACGGTCCTTATTCGGTAGTGCTGGGCGCGGACGCCTACACGGCGTTGAGCGAAGCCAGCGACCACGGATACCCGGTGATCCAGCACATCCAGCGCCTGGTCAACGAGGAGATTATCTGGGCTCCGGCGATTGCCGGAGCCTTCGTCCTTAGCACTCGCGGCGGAGACTTCGACCTGCATATCGGGCAGGACGTCTCGATCGGCTATTCGAACCACACGGAAAGAACCGTGACCCTGTACCTGCAGGAGACGCTCACCTTTCTCCTGCTTACATCGGAGGCCGCGGTGGCCCTGACACCCGCGACATAGGAACGCTTTAAGATTGCAGGAAAAAGGCCGGCGCCCTGACGGATGCCGGCCTTTCTTTGCCTTGTGAAATTTCCCCGCCTCTCTACGGCGTGGGCTTTGGATGCTCGGCTGGTTTCGGATGCTCGACCGACTTGGAATGCTCGCCGCCGGCCTTGCCCGGACGGTTGGCGATCACCTCGTCGATGATCCCGTATTCGACCGCCTGCGTCGCGGGCATGAAAAAATCGCGGTCGGTGTCCTTTTCGATACGCTTGAGGCCCTGGCCGGTGTGGTTGGTCAGAATATTGTTGAGAATCTCGCGCAGGCGCAGCGCCTCGCGCGCCTGGATTTCGATGTCGGTCGCCTGACCCTCGAAGCCGCCCGAGAGCTGATGGATCATGATGCGCGAATGCGGTAGCGCGTAGCGCCGCCCCTTGGCACCCGCCGCCAGCAGCACCGCGCCCATGCTCGCCGCCTGCCCCACGCACAGCGTCGATACGGGCGGCTTGACGAACTGCATCGTGTCGTAAATCGCCAGCCCCGCCGTCACCGAACCGCCGGGCGAGTTGATGTACATGTTGATCTCGCGCTCGGGATCCTCGGATTCGAGAAACAGCAGTTGCGCCGTGACCAGGTTGGCGGTTTCGTCATGGATCGGACCGCCGAGGAAAACTATCCGGTCCTTCAGCAGGCGCGAGAAAATATCGTACGCGCGCTCGCCGCGGCCGGTCTGCTCGACCACCATCGGGACCAACAGGCTCATGCGATCCACAATAGCATCGCGGCGGCCCCGCTGCATCATCGGAAGGGCTCGATCATCGGGAAAGCCGCATCACCGGGAGAGCCGCGTCAGCGGGCAAGGCGAAAGCGCTCGCCGAGGAACACCTGCCGCACGACGTCGCTGTCGACGATCTCGCGCGGCCCGCCGTGGAACAGAATCTTGCCCGCGTGAATGACGTAAGCACGGTCGATGATCGACAGCGTCGCGTGCACGTTGTGGTCGGAGATCACGATGCCGATGCCGCGCTCCTTGAGATAGGTGATGATGCGTTGGATTTCGATTACGGTGATCGGGTCGATGCCGGCGAACGGCTCGTCCAGGCAAAGGAACATCGGGTCGAGCACCAGCGCGCGCGTGATTTCGACCTTGCGCCGCTCGCCGCCCGACAGCACGCTCGCCTTGGAGCGCGCCAGACGCGCGATATCGAGTTCGTCGAGCAGCGTCTGCAACCGCGCCTGTCGCTCCTCCTCCTCCAACGGCAGTGTCTCGAGCACCGCGAGCAGGTTCTGCTCGACCGTCAGCTTGCGAAAGACCGACGGCTCCTGCGGCAGGTAGCTGATGCCGCGCCGGGCGCGCTTATACAGCGGGAGCATCGTGATGTCCTCGCCGCCCAGGAGCACGCGTCCCTCGTCGGGCTTGATCAGCCCGACCACCATGTAAAAGGTCGTGGTCTTGCCGGCGCCGTTGGGGCCGAGCAGTCCGACCACCTCGCCGCTATGGACGTTGACCGCGACGCCGTCGACCACCGCGCGTCCGCCGTAGCGCTTGACCAGCCCGTCGGCCTCCAGGGAGACCTGCTTCGGCCGGGGCAGCGTAGCCTCAGGCGCTTTCGGTTCTCGCAGTGGTTCTACTTTGGCCATCCCATCCCGGCGCCAGACCAGCCGCCCCTCTTACAGACTTATCCGGTTTCCGACGCCGATTGAAGAAACGCGGATGCACTTCTGTTCCTGTTACGCACCCCGCGCGGTCCGGTTTCGCGCTCGGTCACGCTCCCCCGGTGCGGCGCAGGGTGCCCGGCTGTGCTAATTTGCCTGCGTATGGCGGAGCGTGTGCGGAAAATCTACCTCTGCGGACCGATCATGGACGCCGACCCGCAAGTGGCCAAGGACTGGCGCACCCGCGCCAAGGAACGTCTGGCCGGCCGCTTCATCCTGCTCGATCCGCTAAGGCGCAATTTCCGCGATAACGAGATCGACTCCTCCAACGAGATCGTCGAGTTCGACCTCCAGGACGTTCGCGATGCCGACCTGTTGCTGGTCAACTATTGCAAGCCCTCGCTGGGTACCGCGATGGAGGTCTTTTACGCCAGCCACGACCTGGGCAGGTTCGTGATCGCGTTCAGCCCGCTCGGCTTCAAGGACTGTTCGCCCTGGATGGTGCGGTTTTGCACCAAGATCCTGCCCGACCTCGAGAGCTCACTGGTCTACATCGAGCGCCACTTCAGATAAACGACACGCGCGCCGCCGCGCTAGCGGATCATCCGCAGCAGCCAGTCGCCGACAGGGTTGGCGACCATCCGATGCGAGGAGTGGTACGCCGAGACCGACGCGTATTGGTAGTGATGCGTGTAATGGCGGGCACGGCGATAGTGGTGCCGCGTGTAATGGCTGACGCTCGCCTTGCCACGCCATTCCCTGGACACTGAGGGGACCGTCGAGGCCGGCACCGGCGCGTCGAGCCGGGCCACGGAGACGCGCGCGACCCCGCTGCGGTTGAGCCCAATCCGCTCTGCCGCGCGTTGCGAGAGGTCGAGGCCCCGGCCGCGCACGTATGGCCCGCGATCGTTGATTCGCACCACCACCGCGCGTCCGGTGCTGAGGTTGGTGACCCGCACCCGGGTGCCGAGCGGAAGGCTGCGTGACGCGGCCGTCAGATCGCTGCGATGGTAAACTTCACCGCTCGCCGTACGTTGCCCGATGAAGCCGGGGCCGTACCACGAAGCGATCGTGACGCGACCTCCCGCCGAAGAGGCGGGGATTGGCTCGACCGCGGGACTGGATGGGACGCCCGCCGCGTTGTATGCGGAGCATCCGCCGAGCCACAACGTCGCGCATAGCAGCCACGATGCTCGTTTCGAAAGGATGCCCCGCCGCCCCATCATTGCCCCAACTGAGTGTTTCCGAACCAGCCCCGAACTCCTCCTCGACCTTGCGCATGATGTTATCCGGCCCGACGCGCGTGAACCAGCGGATTGCGCTGCGCCATATATGCGAAATTGGCGGTCTTTTCTCCAATATTATGCCAAAACGCCGCTAGCGCCGGGTTCTTTTTGCTAAGCGTCCGATATACACTAACTCCAGGCGAGGAGGAGACGTGAGAGCGGGCGAGGAGTTCTTCAATTTCCATAACCACGACTTGGTCCGCGTCGCGGTCGCCATCCCGGCGGTACGCGTCGCCAACCCCGCCTTCAACGGCGAACAGACCGTCGCCCTGATGCGCCAGGCGGCCGAGCGCCATGCCGCTGTCGTGCTCTTCCCGGAACTCGGACTGCCGGGCTACTCCTGCGAGGACCTGCATCAGCAGCGCGTCGTGCTCGACGGATGCGTCGCGGCGCTGGCGCGGATTGTCGGGGCCAGCCGCGCGCTCGACACCGTGGCCGTCGTTGGCCTCGCGCTAGCAATCGACCATCAGCTTTTCAACTGCGCCGCCGTCGTGCATCGCGGACGCATCCTTGGCGTGGTGCCCAAGACCTACCTGCCCAACTACCGCGAGTTCTACGAGATGCGCCAGTTCGTGCCCGGCGACACCGCCCTTTGCGACCAAATCGAGCTTTGCGGCCAGTCCGCGATTCCCTTCGGCGGGCGCCTGCTGTTCGCGGTCCAGGCACAGCCGTTGCTCACGTTTCAAATCGAGATCTGCGAGGACCTGTGGGTGCCGATTCCGCCGTCCTCGTACGCGGCGCTGGCCGGCGCAACCGTGCTGCTGAACCTCTCGGGCTCGCCCGTCACCGTGGCCAAGGCCGAGTATCGCCGCGAGCTGGTTGCGAACCAGTCCGCCCGATGCATGGCCGCCTATCTCTTCGCCGGCGCCGGCGCCGGCGAATCGACCACCGATCTCGCGTGGGACGGCCAGGGACTGATTTACGAAAACGGCAAACTGCTCGCCGAATCGCGCCGCTTCAGCTTCGAGCCGCAACTCATCTGCTCGGAGGTGGACCTCGAACGCCTCTCCCAGGAACGGATGCGCCAGACCAGTTTCGCCCAGACAATCCAACATCATCGCGACGAACTGCGGAGCTTTCGCACCATCACCTTCCCGGCCGAACTCGCGCGGCGTGGCCGGATGCTCCCCGAGCGGCGGCCCGAGCGCTTCCCCTACGTGCCCTCCAACCCGGCCTTGCGCGACGAGCGATGCTCGGAGGTTTACGAAATCCAGGTGCAAGGGTTGGCGACGCGCCTGCGCGCGACGGGAATCAAGCGCGTCGTGATCGGGGTCTCAGGCGGCCTCGACTCGACCCAGGCGCTGCTGGTCTGTGCCCAGGCTATGGATCTGCTCGGCTATCCCCGCGCCAACATCCTCGGCTACACGATGCCGGGGTTTGCGACCTCGGCGCGCACGCTCGAGCAGGCGCGCAGCCTCATGCGGGACATCGGATGCACCGCGCACGAGCTCGACATCCGACCCGCGGCGCGCCAGATGCTGAGCGACATCGGCCATCCCCATCGCGACGACGCCGCGGTTTACGATATCGCGTTCGAAAACGTGCAGGCCGGCGAGCGCACCAGCCATCTGTTCCGCCTCGCCAACCTTAACGGCGCGCTGGTGGTCGGCACCGGAGATCTGAGCGAACTCGCCCTCGGATGGTGCACCTACGGCGTCGGCGACCAGATGTCCCACTACAACGTCAACGCCAGCGTTCCCAAGACGCTCATCCAGCATCTCATCCGATGGGTCGCCGGCACGGGACGCCTTGGCTCCAACGCGAGCGCCACCCTGGACGAAATCCTGGCCACGCCTATCAGTCCCGAATTGGTGCCCGGCGGCGACGGCACGCAGGAGCCCGCCCAGGACACCGAGGCGATGATCGGCCCCTACGAGTTGCACGACTTCAATCTCTACCACGTGCTCCGCTTCGGCTATCCGCCGGCCAAGGTCGCGTTTCTCGCCTACTGCGCGTGGCACGACGCGGGGCGCGGCGCATGGCCCGACGTGCCGCCCGGAGATCGCCACCAGTACGCGATCGGCGAGCTTAAGACCCATCTGCGCACGTTCCTTTTCCGCTTCTTCCAGACCAGCCAGTTCAAGCGCAGCGCCGTACCCAACTCGCCCAAGGTCGGCTCGGGCGGATCGCTTTCGCCGCGCGGCGACTGGCGCGCGCCGTCGGACGGCGAGGCCGCGGCCTGGCTCGCGGCGCTCGACCTCGTCCCCGACCGCGAGTAGCAGGTTCGTTCCTTTTTGTAGTTCCTTGTCCGTTTTTTTCCGAGCTTATCGAGGATCGATAGCTTTCACTGGACCCTCGCCCTACCCTCTCCCGCGCACAACGCGGGCGAGGGCATAAAGAGCATGACGGAGACGGAGGCGAAGCATTCCTCGCCTCTCTTCATCCAAAATTGGAATGCAGGCCGGTAGCGATGTGCTAGGCTCGGCACTTAATAATTTTTTTTTCGAGGAGACCGGGATGGAGTTCGGACTTTTTCTAAACATGATCGATTTCGAAACCGTGCGCGAGTCGGCAAGGACCGCCGAGGAACTCGGCTACGACCTGGTGGTGTTTCCCGATCATTTCGTTCATCAACAGCCCGGCGGCGGTCATGACGAACACGCCATCGCGCACGACGCGATTCTGCTCGCGGCGGCGGCGGCGCAGGCGACGCAAAGGATTCGAATCGGGCATCTCGTGCTGTGCAACCTTTTTCGCCATCCCGCAGTCACCGCGCAGGCCCTGATGTCGCTCGATCATCTAAGCTCCGGCCGCCTGGTCGCCGGTTTGGGCGCCGGATGGACCGCGACCGAATTCCGGATGACCGGGATTGGCTTTCCCGATATCGCGACCCGTCTGCGCATGCTCGACGAGTCGCTCACCTGCATCCGCTCGCTGTGGACGCGGGAACACACGACCTTCGAGGGCGAATTCTACCGGCTAAAGGACGCGATCTTGTGGCCTAAGCCGCTCCAGCAACCCCATCCGCCGATCATCATCGGCGGCAGCGGCCGTGGAGCGCTGCGTCTGATGGCCAAGCACGCCAACGTCGCGAATATCGCCGTGGATACCGGCAAACCGGCAAAGCTGACGTTCGACGGCATGGGCAAGATCGGCGACGCGGCCTTTCGCGACCGCGCCGACTTCGTGCGGGCGGAGGCGGCGCGGCTGGGCCGCGACCCCAACGCGATCACCATCAGCAACGCGGTCTTCTCCGTGATGCTGGCGGATTCGCCCGCCGCCGCCGAGGCCGGCGCGCGCGAGATCGGTCAGATGTTCGGCATCTCGGCGCGCGAGGCCCCACGCTCGGCGCTGTTTCTTATCGGCACGCCGCGCCAGTGCGTCGAAGAACTCAACCGCCGCGCGGCCGAATGGGGCGTCGGACAATTCATCTTCGCGGCCGGCGCTCCCCAGACCATGCGCCGCCTGGCAAACGAGGTGCTGCGCCACGTCCGACGATGATTCGTGTCCCCCGCTCACGGAATCCCAGGTAGAGGGCGGTTTTCACTGAAACCCGCCCTCTACCGAATCCCACTGTTCAATTTTCGCAGTTCGATGTAAACGTTATTGGGGCGGAAAGCGTCAAACGGAAGAGGGATTCCGGCGCGCGAGCCGGGGGCTTTTACAACGGGAATACGCGTGCAACCACTGGAGTGGCGTCGATGAGCAGGCTCAAGACTCTCGCCTCGGCGGCGGCAGTCATCCTGATGCTGAAGGCGCCCGCGTTTGCGCAACCGCCGGTGCAGACGTCCTCGGATACCGCCTCGGCGCAGACCGCTTCGGACGCGCAGGATCAAAGCCTGGTCGATCCGGATCAAAGCCCAACGAACCCGGACCAGAGCCAGGCTTCGAGCGATACCCCATGGTGGTCGCTGGACAATGACTGGTGGGGCGAGCCCTTTGAAGACTCCAACGTCTACCAGGTCGGATGGCTCCCGACGGGGCCATGCGGGTTCGGGTCCAATCAAGGTTGGGCCGGGGCGCTTTCTCCGCAGTTGGGAAACGCTGACAGAACCAGCCTATGGTTTCCTCCGGCTGGATCGACGTTCCAGTATCCCCTCGGCTCAGGCTGGTGTCGCAGCAATTACGGCTACGGCAATCGATGGAATTACATTCTGTGGGTGAACAGGCTCCCCATCCGGACGAACGGGCATCACTCGACGTGGAACAGGGTTAAGTCGAACACGGAGACGCAAGCGGCGGCGCGCGATGGGCATGGCGAACTCCAGCCGATGGCCGACGCTCCCGACGACGATTGGACGCGGGTCGATGACGTCCGCTTTGAGCCGGCCGCCGCAACGCGCCGCGAATTCGGCCAGGCTGGGGGCATGCTGAAGTCGCAACGGCCGATGCCCGATCTTCGTCGTCCGCCCGGGCAGCGCGGCCCGCGGCGCGTGCGTGCGGCGAAGATGCAAGGAATGGAGCATCGGCGCGTCGCCCGTCGCGGGATTTCCGGATTCCATGGAACCGTACATCTGACGGCTCACGTCGGGGCGCATCCGGCCGCGCATGTCGCTGCGCGAAGCGGCGGCCGAGGCCACACCTGAGGAGCTCACGACGAGTCAGGCTTTAAGCCCCGCTTGGCGCTCTCGGAATCCACTCGACTCGGCTCCCGGACTCAGCCCTTGTCGTGACCGTGACCGTTGTCGTGACCGTGACCATGGCCGTTGTCGTGACCGTGACCGTTGTCGTGACCGTGACCATGGCCGTTGTCGTGACCATAACCGTGGCCGTTGCCCTCGTAAACGGGCCACGGCTGCCAATGCGGATGATGCTTCCCGATCCATACGGAGTCATGTTTGTACCACCAGTTGCGGTCATGCCAGTGATGGTGGTCGTCATAGTCACCGTCGGTCCGGCGCCACTGGGGATAATGTTCGCCCCATTCCGGATGATGCTCCCACATCCATCCGGGAAAGTGCGCATGCCACCAGTCCGCGTCATGCCAATGGTGATGGTTGTCGTAGTCGCCCCATCCGTGATGCTCGTCGGCGCGCGCCGCACGCATCGGCACTGACGCGAGCACGGCCACGGCCGCGGCGATCGCAAGTACCATTCGTAGTTTCATCCAGTATCTCCTGGTCCGCTTATGTCGGCGAGATTTCTCGCCCCGAGTCTCCTCGCGCAGTTTACTCGGTTGACTGCTCGCTCTGAAGTTGTTGAATCTGGCGCCGCTGGCTCTGGAGCTCGCGCTGCTGATTCTCTATCTGACCCTGTTGCTGCTGCGAGGTGACCTCCTGGTTCTGCAGCGCGTTGCCGACGACATAGCCGGTGCCCGCGCCCAGTACGCCGCCGATCGCCGCGCCCGCACCCGGGGCGCCCACCGCGGCGCCGATTATCGCGCCCGTGCCGGCGCCTATCACGCCGCCACCCAGCGTCCCCTTCTCGCGCGTCGATAACGGCTGTCCCGAGCATCCGGCCAGCACCAACGCTCCCACGAGCGCCATTGCCCCCACCGTCACGGCTCGATTTGGCCTGTTCGAGGAACTGAACATGATCGCACCCTCCTCCCGTTCGGTCGGCCTGGACCCGACCCGAACGGAGTTTGACGGAGCATGTCGAGTGCCAACCGATCTGACAGCTAAAGCTTAGGTTTTCGCTTCAGGATTCTCGGAATCGTGTCAAAATTACCGCAAACTCTGGGAATTTTTTACCGAGATTCGCATAACGGCAACGCCTGACCTCGGATGGTGGGGCAGTGTTGCGGCGCGGTGGAAGGGCCTTCGCGCTAAAAACCCAGGCTCGACCTTTGCGTTTGCAAACCAAATAGTCCTGGTGGGAGTATGCATGAGGATATAAGAGGAAATTCCGGCTCAATCCGATATGAATTCGTCGTACGGCGTGACGGTCGATGCGTCCGGCAATGTTTGGGTCACCAGTCTGGGAAACGATTCGGTTGCCGAATTCATCGGTCTTGCGACGCCGACCGGCGTCCCCGCCGTCTGCCTTAAGAATGGCCAGCCGGCCTCGTGTCTCCCGTGAGCTCCGGCCGCAATCTGCTGATGCGCCGCGAGCGAAACATTAACTCCGGGATTCTCGTCACGGCGAAAATGTAGCTCCGCGATCAGCGCAACAACGGAGGAAATGCATGTCATTTTTGGCTGATCGCGCGTTCCATGAGCGCTTCGTGTCCGCGCTCAACGCGCATCCGGTGTTCAACGAACAGGCGCAATGGTTTGACGGATCGGTCCTGCTCGAAGTCGGGACCGATTTGCTGTGGCTGAAAATCTACAAGGGAAAAGTGATCGACCATCAGCCGGCCGTTCCGCCTTTCGGCTACACCTTCAAATTCTCGGGCAGCGAAGCGTCCTGGAAGCTGCTCACCGGCGGACAAAGGCTGTGGGCGGATCTGACCTATCCCGGCAAACGCTATTTCGATGACGATCCGACGCTCGCGACCGCTGGCACGCTCCAGGTCGAAATCCGCACCGAAGGGAACCTGCTTGAAGCCGGGCGCCTCACGGAAGCGATGTTCCAGATGGCCTACGTCCTGCGCGATTGCGTGGGCGGAAGTTCCCGAAGTTCGCGTTGAGGAAGGGGAATAATGGGAAGCACCGAAGATATTCGCGGACACTACGTCAAGGTCAACGGCACCAGGACTTTCTACGATGAGATTGGCGAAGGCTATCCGATACTCTGCGTCCATACCGCCGGCGCGTGCTCGCTGGAATACACCTACCTGCTGCCTTTGCTGGCCGAGCGCGGGTTTCATGCCTACGCGCTGGATCTTCCGGGCCACTCCCGCTCATACCCGGTGAACTGGACGCCGCATCGCACGATCCATGAGCACGCCGAGTTTCTTCACGCGTTCGCCGATACGCTTGGATTGAAGAGGCCCGTGATCATGGGATGCTCGATCGGCGGTGACATCACGCTCGATTACGCCGCGCACCATTGGCGCGAGATGGCCGCGGGAATCCCGATGGAGGGCCTGTCGCGCTCGCCAACCTTTCCCAGCCCCGTCGGGGTGACCCACCCTTCCTGGGGGCCCGGCTGGCAGGATCAGCTCGAGCGGGCGGCGACCGAGTCGCTTAATCGCAAATGCCCGGCGGAAAAGATTATGGAGCTTCGCTGGCAGCATCGAGGCCCGCAGGTCAGCGCGGTGGGCGACCTGGTCGCCTGGGCGACTCATGACGTGCGCGCCCTGCTTGGCACGGTCGAGTGTCCGATGCTGGTGGTGCGTGGCGAGGACGATTTCTGGGTGCCGAAGCCGCTGGTTGAAGAAACCGTCAAACTGCTGAAAAACGCCGAGGTGGCCTATCTCAAAGGTATCGGCCATTACCCGATGTTCGAGGATCCGCCGCTAACCGCCAAGCTGGCCGCCGACTTTTGCCGCAAGCATTCGATACTGAAGTAGTCTGCGCCGGGCAGTCCAGCTTGACTTTGGTAGGAATGGTTGCCGGCAGGTCGGCACTTGCAGTCAAATGCCGACGCTTGCCAATGACCTCACTCTTGCGCCTGCTCACGTAACATCTGCCAGCATTTCGACGATGTTCAGCTCGGCAATATCCACTTAAGTTCGTTAAATGTACTTCTCCTTCGGTCACCGAGACACTAGCTATTATCAGCCGATGTTCATTCGGTAGTATAATCCCCGACTTCTCGACTACTTATTACCTGGCTTCTGCGCCCCGCCGCACGAAGGACCGCGTCACGAACCTCAAGGGTTTGTGAACGTCCGAACCGGGATCGTTCAACCACGAATCGCCCCGGTTCAGAATCGTCAGCGGATACGTCAATCCGGCCGTCCGCTTGCTTGACGACGACGCCCTCGCCGTCGCCACGTCGCTTCATAGCTGAATCGCCTTGCGCCCGTTCTGTTTAGCCTTCAGCGTCCGATATCGCGCTTGGATGCCGCGCGCCTTATCCGTTCCTTTGGCCATGGATGCAGGTGAGCGGGAACCCAATGGAGATGCGCCGCGGCGCGAAGAACTTGTTGCCGAGCGACAAACTCCCTCTTCCTAAGGCGGCCCGGCAACGCACGTGAATTGGCAATGGTTATCGAATCGCCAAGACGTCTCAAGTGACATCCGTTTTGCTCTTGGTGAAATGAGCAACGATACGAACGAATTCCTTCGGGCGTATTCGCTGCGGCATTGGAAAACGTGCGAAACCTTTTGCCGACGCGGCCGCTCGGTTCGTACTCAAGACTGCTTTGTTCGCGCACGTGGGAATTTCCGTTCGAGCGCGCATGGCAATTCTTACTAAGATCGTAAGTAAGGCTTACCGAGCCATTTCACCCATCGACTCGCGAAAACCCCGGCGGTTGCACGCTCGCGCGACGGCATGAGGATTGCCTCTCTCGGTAACGTGCGTCGCGAGTAACGATGCGTCTGTACTCGCGGCGAACGCTCCAAACAGGAGACCGAAACGTCGGAGCAGTAGTTGTTCGGTGTGCTTGCGAAGGACGTACGTACGGATCCTCGAAGGCTTGAGGGCGGTGAAATCTACCAACGTGCGAGAAAAGAACGTCGTGAAGAACCTGCGACTTGTCGGCTGCCGGCCTAAGTTTACGCGGCGCCAACACGAACCGGATGCGGGAATGGGAATGCGGAAGGGCATCCTTGGCTTGGCGCTGTGCGCATTGACGCTCTGCGGTTGCTCGGCCGCGGCTTCGCGCGGAGACACGCGCGGCGGTGCGCGGACCGCGAACCTGTCGCCCGAACAGTGTATGAACGGCGGCGCGATCCAACGCGTGTCGGAACGGCAGGGCTACTACATACAGCCCGGCGACCAGCTGGCGATAAACTTCTACCTCAATCCCGAATTCAACGATGAAGTGCCGGTGAGTCCCGGCGGCAGGATAACCCTGCGCCTCATCGGAACGATTCCGGCGGCCGGAATGACCCCGGCGCAACTCGCCGCCCAGATCGACAAGGACTACCTGAGCGAGCTGCGCTCACCTGACGCGGTGGTGGTCGTGAAAAACATGCCTGGTCGTCAAGTCTATGTTCAAGGCCAGGTCAACCATCCGGGCGCCTTTCCGTTGCAGCCCGGCATGACAGCGTTGCAGGCGCTCGCGGAAGCTGGCGGAGTCACGGCGGACGCGGCCGACGATAGCGTGGTGCTGATCCGGCGTGACGCGTGTGGCCGCTCTACGGGCGAAAGGCTCGACCTCGCCAGTGCGATTGACTCTCCGAGCAGCGGCGAGAATGCGGGGCTGATGCCCTACGACGTTCTAGTCGTGCCGCGCAGCCGGATCGCGAATATCGACCTGTTTGTCCAGCACTACATCCGTGGCGTGTTGCCGATCGAACCCTACTTGTCATTCCCGGGGCCACCGCTCTGACCGGCGACGCGGAGGAAACGTTTTACCATGGCACAGCGCGACGCGAATTTCTGGGCCGAACTTTTATTCCGGCGCAAGACGGCTTTCCTGGAGACGACCGGGATCGTTTTCGGTCTGGTGGTTTTGGCCACCTTGGTGTGGCCTCCGGTCTACCAATCGACGGCGGAAATCCTGGTCCAGGACAACCGCGCGCAACTGCTCGTCTCGCCGGATATTCAGACCGAGTCACCGCAGAATCCCGCGATCGTCACCAACCCGGTCAGCGAGCAGGACCTCAACTCGGAAGTCGAGTTGCTCACCAGCCTCCATCTGATCAGGCAGGCCATCGCGGGACTTCCCGTACCGCCCGAGAGCGCCGGTCATGCCCTGCTGCGGGACACTCTGGGCCTGGCCCTGCAGCTTCCGGACAACGGTTATCGGCTGCTGCACGACTCGCCGGAGCTGACGCCGAACGATCAATGGGCCCTCAAGCTGGCCGATAACCTGAAGGCCGATGTTATCAAGCGCTCCGACCTCGTCGAGGTCAACTTTCGCTCGCATGACTCGCGTTGGGCCCACGAGTTTCTGTCGCGCCTGATCGACCAGTATCAGGAGTATCACGCGGGGCTTTCGCATGACCCGCAGGCGGCGCGGTTCTTCGACCAACAAGCCAAGCAGCTCGGTGCGCGGCTCGCGGCCTCGGAGGAAAAACTGCGTCAATTCCAGGTCCAGACCGGAATAACCAGCCTCCCCGATCAGAAGCAGGCACTGGTGAACCGGCTGTCCGACTTGCAGTTGCAGGAGGCAAAGACCTCGGCCGAGCTGGCTTCGGCCCAACAGGAGGTTGCCGCGCTCGAGCAGGAGCTTCATGCGACGCCGCAACGGATCGACAAGGAGAGGCGCTCGGTGCAGAACCTCGCCCTGCAGCAGCTCAAGCCCGAAGTGATGCAGCTCGAGACCCAGCGCGCGGACCTGCTGAGCCGTTACCAGCCGACCAGCAGGAGGATCACCGAAATCGACGCGAAGCTGGCGGCCGCGCACAGGATCCTCGACCACGAAAATCATCTCGAGGTGCAGGAGGCCAGCACCGATCTCAATCCGGTTTGGGTGACGGTCGACCAGAGTCTGACGCAGGCCAAAGCCGGCGCCGCATCCTCGAAGGCCGGCCATGACGCGCTCGCCACGCAGGTCGCCGACATGCGTCAGCAGCTCATCAGCATGGTCAACAACGGCGTCGAGATCGAACGGCTCGAGCGCCAGGTCGCGACCGATAAGGAGGCCTATCTCTCATACGAGCGCAAGGGCGAAGAGGCCCGCGCGGCGCAAGGACTCAACACGAACAAGATCCTGAATATCAGCCTGGCACAGGCGCCGACCCAGCCGCTGACGCCGGTCCTTCCGATCATATGGCTGAACTTCCTGGCGGGCGCGGTTTTGGCTCTGGCCGCGGGCATAGGGGCTGCCTATTGGGAGGAGCGGTCCGATCCCAGGTTGTATTCGACGGCCGCGGTCGAAGAGGCCGGTGGGGTGTCCACCATAGCGGTGCTCCGCAACGAGGCTTAGCGCGTAGCCATGTACCATCTACACTTCGGGCTGAACGGACCGCCGTTTCAGTTCACCTCGACCCCGGGCACGCTCTACCTGAGCAAGCCCCATCGCGAAGGCCTGGCCGCGTTGGAATGGGGGCTGTTGCACGAAGCCACCGGGTTCACCCTGCTGGTGGGCGAGAGCGGAATCGGCAAGACGACGCTGGTCTGCACGGTCCTGGCGCGGTCCTACTCGAA
>Ga0307374_10006869_pt1 | contig 17664 bp, 12 predicted proteins | sample OX3MG_FD_202532 | JGI IMG/M metagenome (GOLD analysis project Ga0307374, IMG submission 202532) | Soil microbial communities from Risofladan, Vaasa, Finland - OX-3 | ecosystem: Environmental > Terrestrial > Soil > Coastal area > Acid sulfate soil | place: Finland: Risofladan, Vaasa | collected... | reverse complement strand
TCTTCGCCCCGGTTTCGCTGCGACGGCTTTTTTCCGCGTGCACCCAGAGCACCTGCACGTCGGCGGGCGTCAGGCCCGGGATGCGCCCGGCCTGGCCCAGCGTGCGCGGCTGGATTTCTGCGAGTTTCTGCTTCGCCTCGCGTCCCAGGGCGGACAGGGAGGAAAAATCGATGTTCTTCGGGATGGGCACGTGCTCCAATTTCTTCATCTTCTCCGCGGTCTGGCGCTCGCGGCGGAGATACCCGGCGTAGGACTCCTCGATGGCGCGCTCGTCCTGGGCTTTGGCCATGGACCAGGGCGCCAAGTCCGCGTCCGCGTAACTTGCCCCCGTCAAGATCGCGTCTTGGTAGCGCTTGAAACGTTCGTGCATGTCATCCGAGATAAGCCCGAGGCGACGGCCCGCGCCGATGAGGCGCAAATCCGCGTTGTCCGCGCGCAGGCTCAGCCGATACTCCGCGCGCGCGGTGAACATGCGGTAGGGCTCGTCCACGCCCTTGGTGACCAAGTCGTCCACCAGCACGCCGATGTAGGCCTCGTCGCGGGAAAGAATGAAGGGCTCCTCGCCGCGGACTTTCAAAGCGGCGTTGACGCCCGCCATGAAGCCCTGCGCCGCGGCCTCCTCGTAGCCCGTGGTGCCGTTGATCTGTCCGGCGAGAAATAGGCCGGGAATTTTCTTCGTCTCCAAGGTCGCGCGGAGCTGCGTGGGCGGGCAGAAATCATACTCGATGGCGTAGCCGTAGCGCATGATTTGGGCGTGCTCCAGGCCGGGGATGCTCCGCAGCAGCGCTTCCTGCGCGTCCTCGGGCAGGCTGGTGGAGAGGCCGTTGACGTAGACCTCGCGCGTGCGGTAGCCCTCGGGCTCCAGGAAAATCTGGTGGCGCTCCTTGTGCGGGAACTTGACCACCTTGTCCTCGATGGATGGGCAGTAGCGCGGCCCCGCGGCCTTGATGCGTCCGGAGTAAAGCGGCGAGCGGTCGAGATTGTTCCGGATGACCGCGTGCGCGGCCTCGTTGGTGTAGGTGATATAGCAGGGCAGCTGCGGGTTTTCGATGCGCGCGGTGAAATGCGAGAAAGGGACGGGCGGATTGTCGCCGTCCTGGCGTTCGGTGCGGTCAAAATCGATGGAGCGAAAATGGATGCGCGGCGGCGTGCCGGTCTTGAGGCGCCCGGTTTCCAAGCCCAACTCGCGCAGGCTCGCGGACAACTTGGTCGCGGGCGGCTCGCCCGAGCGTCCCGCGGGATAGGTCTGCAGGCCGACGTGGGCCAAGCCGTTTAGGAAAGTCCCGGTGGTGAGGACGACGCACTTGGCGCGGTAGCGCACGCCCCGCTTGGAGACGACACCCAATACGCCCGCATCGCCGGTCAAGAGCGCCGCGGCTTCGTCCTGCTTGGCGTCGAGGTTCGCCTGGGACTCGGCGGTCTCCTTCATGGAAAACTGGTAGAGCTTCTTATCGCATTGCGCGCGCGGCGAGCGTACGGCCGCGCCCTTGCTGGTATTCAAGGTGCGGAACTGCAGGGCGGACTTGTCCGTGTTCTTGGCCATCTCGCCGCCCAAAGCGTCCAACTCCCGCACGATTTGCCCTTTAGCCACGCCGCCGATAGAAGGATTGCAGGACATCGCCCCGATGACGTCGAGGTTCTGCGTGAGCATGAGGACCGACGCGCCCATGCGCGCCGCGGCCAGAGCCGCTTCCGCGCCGGCATGGCCCGCGCCGACCACCAGGACGTCATAGATTTTTTCGCTCATGGAGCTAGGAATAAAGCAGGGCCTTTAGCATCTGCATGGGGACCAGGCCCGCCATGTGCAGGGCGAAGGCGAAGCCGATTTGCAGGAACAGGGAAAGCAGCACGGCCATGAAGGCGCGCGGCAGGCGCAGGAACATGAGCTCCTTTAGGCCGATGCAGCTCACCGCCAAAATCCAGAATCCCCCCGCGATCTGCGCGGCGTAGAAAAGATTGGTCAGCCGCCAATAGGCCGAGATCGCCATGGGCGCGATGAGAAGGAGGCCGATGACGTTGGTGCCCAGCATGAAGGCCAGGACCGGCCGCCAGTCCGCGGCGCCCACGCGGCGCAGCAAGGGGACAAAGGGCGAGAGCCAAGCCAAGGTCAGCGCGACAAAGGCCCAGCGCGGAAAGCTTGGGTAGCGGGCGTAGGTGACGACAAGCGCGAAAGGCAGGGCGGTCCAAAGAACCGCGGCGGCGAGCTTTGTGATGAAGTTTCCCGCGCGCAGCCAAACGGCCAGGCCCAGCGCGAATAAAATCCAAACGATTTCCAGTGGAGGCTGCCAGATCATCACCTTCGTCCAGAAAAACAGGCCCGTCAGCTGCCGCGGGTAGGGCGCGTTGACGTCGGGGAAGTTCCAAGGCTTGAGCCAGTAGAAAACCAGAGAACCGAGCAGGAACGCGGCGTAGAGCCAAAGGCTGGGCGTCCAGCTTTCCTTTTTCCGCGCGGCCGCGGCGCCCCGCTTGGGCAGGAACAAGTAGAGCCTGGCCAGGCCGGGCAGGCTTGTCTCAGACATAGACTGGGGCGCTCACGCCGCCCTGCGCGGCCACGTCGGCGTCGTAGTATTTCATGGCCCAGAGGCAGAGAATGCCCGAGGCGCCCAAGAAGAGGCTGGCGAAAACGAGAGCGATGGTAAGGTTGGAGCGGTCCGAGATGACGCCGATGATGGTGGGCGACAAGGCGTCGCCGATGGCGTGAATGACGAAGATGTTGGCGGCAAACGCCATAGAGCGGGATTTGAGCTCCGTGACGGCGACCAAGACGGCGTTCAAGGGCCCCATGTTCAGGAAGACGAAGAACTCCGCGGTGAACAAGGAGACCATCGCGGCCGCGACGTGCGCGGACATGAGGCTGTAAATCATCAGCGGCGCCGAGATGAGCAGGCCCCCCGCGGAGACGATGAGATAGGCGCGGCTGTTGTACTTGAAGACCCAGTTGGAAATCCAGCCGCCGGCCAAGGTGCCGATGATGCCGGAGATAATCGTCATCGCGCCGAAGACCGAGCCTGATTTTCCCACGCTCCAGAGCCACTGCCGGTGCAGGAAGCTCGGCATCCATACCGCGAAGCCGCCCAAGGCGAAGGTCATGAATCCCATCGAGAGCGTGGTCAAGGAATAGCTGGGGGTTTTAAAAATTTTAAGGTAGGAGGACATCGGCGAGTGCGTTGGGGCCGCGGGCGCGGCGGCGACCGGGGCCGGGCGGTTTTTTTGCGGGTCTTTGAGGCGCGTGGCCATGGCCGCGAAGATGAGGCCCGGAATGGCGGTCCAGTAAAAGGCGCTGCGCCATCCGAAGTGCTGGCCCAAGAGCCCGCCCGCGATGTAGCCGATGCCGCTGCCGACAGACACCGCCATGGCGAAGATGGCCATCACGAGGCCATGATCGGCGGGCGGAAAATGCTCGGCGACGAACGAGGGCGAGACCGAGCCGTAGGAGGATTCGCCGATGCCCACGGCCGCGCGGGCGGAAAACAAGGAGGCGTAGCTCCAGGCGAGGCCCGAGAACCCGGTCGCCAAGCTCCAGAGCGCCGCGCCTCCCGCCATCCAGGCCACGCGCCGGCCCTTGTCGGCCCAGTAGCCGATGGGCAGCGCCGCGAACATGTAGACGATGACGAAGGCCGAGGCCAAGGAGCCGGCTTGAGCGTCCGAGAGCTTCAAGTCGCCCTGGATGAGCGGCAACAGGGAATAGAGCGCCTCGCGATCGACGTAATTCATGAGGTTGATGGCCAGAAGGAGGGCGAGCACGCTCCAGGCCAGGCGCTTGTTGGTCATGGTTTGCCTCCCATATCCTTAGGACGCAAACCATTTCCGTTGGTCATGGGGCCGAGCGAGAATTATATCTTATTTGCGACGGGCGTCTTCGGTGAGCCCGAGCTGCCGGTGGAACAAGTAGACCAGCGTGGGCTGGAACACGCGGGTCAAAAGCGCGATGGAGCAACAGCCGCCGATGATTACGATGGCCAGGGGTCTCTGCGTCTGCGCACCGATGCGGGTCGAGAGCGCTGCGGGCAGAAGCCCCAGGCCATCGACCAAGGCCGTCATGATGAGCGCTCGGAAGCGCCGGTCCGCGCCCTTGACGATGGAATCCACGAGCGAATGTCCTTTGTTCCAGAGCTGGAAAATGTAGGAGTTGAGCAGGAGTCCGTCCATAATGGCGATGGCGAAGATGGAAATGAAGCCCACGGCCGCGGAGACGGAAAAAGGCGTACCCGTGAAGGCCAACGCCGCGATGCCGCCCAGGCAGGCCAGCGGCACCTGGGCCATGAGGATGAGCGTATTAGTCAGCGATAAGGTCGTCCAGTAGAGCACTCCGGCGATCAGGAAAAGGGCGATGGGAACGATGATTCCAAGGCGCCGGTTGGCGGCGGTCATCTCGCCGTATTCTCCCGACCAGTCGATATTCACGTTTCGGGGGATTTTGACGCTTCCGGTGATGCGGCGCTGGGCCTCCTCGATGGCATCGCTCATGTCGCGGCCGCGCACGGAAAAGCGCACGGGGACGTAGCGGCGCAGGTTTTCCCGGTAAATGAAAGAGGCGCCGTCGCTCATGCGGATGTCCGAAACTTGGCCCAGCGGCACGTAGCCCCCACCGGGAAGAGCCACGGGAATACGGCGGATGGCCTCCAAGCTTTTCCGGTCCGAGGGTGCCAGGCGCACGACCAGGTTGAAGGCGCGGTCGCCTTCGAGCACCTGCGTGACCGCCTGGCCGCCGATGGCCGCTTGCACGACGGCGTTGACGTCGCCGACGTTTAGGCCGTAGCGCGCGCAGGTCTTGCGGTCGGGCACGATGAGCAAGTTGGGCTGGCCCAGGGAGCGGTAGACCGCCACGTCGCGGATGCCGCGCACGCCCTTCATGGTCGAGGCAACTTGATTGGCGATCGCCTCGTCCTGCGCGAGATCGGGGCCGAAGACCTTGACCGCGTTCTGCCCCTTAACGCCCGAAAGCGACTCCTCGACGTTGTCCTCGATGTTCTGCGAGTAACCGAAATCGGCCCATGGAAAATCTTGGCGAAGCTTGGCGTTCATCAGGCCGATGAGCTTGTCCTTGGTCATGCCGCTGGGCCATTGGGAGCGTGGTTTTAGGTCCACAAAGAACTCGGCGTTGAAGAAGCCCGAGGTGTCGGAGCCGTCGTCCGGCCGGCCTAATTGAGAAACGACGGTCTTGACCTCGGGAAAGGACAGGAAATCGCGCCGCGCGCCCGAAGCGAGATTGTCCGCGGCCTTAAGCGAGATGGCCAAGGGCATGGTGGCGCGCGCCCAAATATTGCCTTCCTCGAGCTTAGGTAAAAACTCGGCGCCAAGAAACGGGAACAGCGCCAGACCAGCGGCCATAAGCGCGGTCACGGCGCTCGCGGTCAGGCGTGGATGCTTCAAGACCTTAACGAAAAGATCGTGGTAGAAGCTCTGGAATTTTTCCCAAATGGCGTTGCTTCTTTCCTTGATGCCCTGGTGCAGGGCGTAGGAGCACAAGACCGGCGATAAGGTCACTGCGAGCAAGATGGCGACGCTCAAAGCGAAGGCATAGGTGCGGGACATGGGAGAGAAAATGGCGCCTTCTACACCCGTCATCGTGAAGAGCGGCAAAAACGCGATCAGGAAAATTATGGTCGAGTAGAGCATGGGTCCGCCCACTTCTTCCGAGGCGTTGCGGATGCACTGCCAGTCGCTCTGGTCCGGCTTTCGATCCGTGACCATATGCCTAAAGACGTTCTCGACCACGATGATGGTCGATCCGATGAGAATGCCGAAGTCGATCGCTCCCAGGGATAGCAAGTTGGCGGACGTGCCCGTAAGATAGAGCAGAATGAAAGCGCCGCACATGGCCAGCGGGACGTTGAGCGCGACGATGCAGGCGGTGCGCAAGTCGCCTAGGAAGACGACGAGCACCGCGAAGACCAGGACCATGCCCACGGCCAGGTTCTCGAAGACCGTGCGGAGCGTGACATCGACAAGCTGGGTGCGATCGTAGTAAGGGACGATCTTGAACCCCGGCGGCATTATGCCCGAGCTGTTGAGCCGCGCGACTTTCTCCTCGACGCCCTTCAAGGTCTTAAGCGTGTTGCCGTACTTGCGCATCAAAACGATGCCCTCGACCATGTCGTCTAGATCGTTGAATCCTACGATGCCCAGGCGCGGAGCATGCCCGATTTTCACCGCCGCGACGTCCGAGACGCGCACCGGAGTTCCTTTGACCGTGGCTAGGGTGATATTACGAATGTCATCGAGGCTACGGATAAAGCCGATGCCGCGGACATCGAAGGCTTGGTTGCCCACTGGCAGGTAGCTGCCGCCTACGTTGATGTTGGCGTTGGCAATGGCCTGGGTGAGCTGCGGCAGGGACACGCCGTAGTGGACCAGCCTGTCCGGATCCACATCGACATGGTATTCCTTGGCGAGGCCCCCGAAGCCCGCGACGTCGAGCACGCCGGGCACGGTTTTGAGCTGCTTTTCCACCACCCAGTCCTCGATCTCCTTCTCGGCCATCAAATCATGGTTTGGGCTCACGAGCCGGTAGCGGTAGATCTCGCCGATGGGATTATCGGGATTTATGCTGGGCGCGACTCCGGGCAGGGGCAGATTGACGAGTTGCAGGCGGTTCAAGGTTTCGACCTTATCCCAGTAGTAGTCGCTGTTCCAGTTGAAGTAGAGCTTGACGTCGGAGAGGCCGAAAAGCGAAATCGTGCGGATGTCCACGAGGTTGCGCGTGCCGGCCAAGCCCCACTCCAGCGGGACGGTGACGAGCTTCTCGACCTCCTCGGCGCTCATGCCGTAGGGCTGGGTGGTGAGTTCAATCTCCGGCTGGACGGGATCGGGGTAGGCCTCAATGTCGAGCGCGCGGAAGGCAAAATAGCCCGCGACGGCCAGGATGGCGGCGGCGCCGATGACGAACCCGCGCTCCTTGAGCGCCATGTTCATGAGCCGGCGCAGCATCAGTAGTTCTCCCCACGGCTCTTGTGCCACAGGGCGTTTAGTTCAAGCGAATCCAGCGCGATTTTCTCGCCGCTTTTGAGCCCCGAGACCACGCGGGCGTAGCCGTGCTCGTTCCACTGCGCGACTTGGACCGCGCGCCGCTCGAAAGAGCCCGGCTTGGTCTCCACGAAGGCATAGAAGGAGTCGTCGTCAAAGACCAGGGCCTGCTGGGGCACGACCACGGCCCAGCCGGGTTTGGTCGCGATGATTACGCGCGCGAGCATGCCGGGCCGGAGCTTTAATCCCGGGTTGTCCACCTCGCAGCGGATTTCTTCGGTGTGGGTGCTCGGATCGATGTCCGGGCTGACGCGGGAAATTCGGCCGCGGAATATCTCGCCGGGGTAGGCGCCGGTGGCGGCGGCCAGATCCTGGCCGATGGCGATGCGGCCGATGTCGTCCTCATAGATGTCGGCGGTAAGCCAAACTTTGTCGAGCGTGCCGACTTGGTAGAGCGAATCTCCAGGATTGACGGCCGCGCCGCGGACGGCTTGGTCTTGCAGGACGATGCCGCCCAGGGGCGCGCGGATCCACGCGTCCGGCGAGGGGCTCTTGAGCGCGGCGATGTCCGCGTCGTCCATGCCCAGAAGCTCCAACTTTCTCTTGGCTGCCTCGGCCATCCAGACGGAGGCGCCGGCCAATCCCGGCGACTGCGCCAAATTGCGGGCCTGCAAATACTCGGCCTCGGCGGTCATGAAGTCGGGACTGTAGAGCTTCAAAATAGGCTGACCTTTGGTGACCGCGTCCCAAAGGCTTGCCTTGACGTTCTCGATGCGGCCTTGCACGCGCGAGGAAATCGTGGCGACGCGGCGCGGATCGAAGGCGATTTGGCCCGTGGCCTCGAGCGCGCCGGGCAAAAGCCGGGATTGGACGCGCGCCGACTTTAATCCCTGAACGTCCTCCTCCGGAATTTTTAACTCGATCGTGGACGCGACGGGCGTGCCGGCCGCCACGCTGGGCCGGACGGCGAAAACTGAGGTGAAAAGGACTGAGGCAAGAATGAGGCTTCTCATTGCGGCCCTCCCATGGCCTGTTCCAAGGCGATTTTTCCAGCTAAAAATTGGTTGGCCGCGGTCAGGTACGCCATGCGCGCGGAATAGAGGTTTTGCAGAATGCTCGAAAGCGTGGTGAAGTCGATTTTCTGAGATTGGTAGGCGATGAGCGCTACGCGGAAATTCTGCTTGGCCAGGGGCGCCATTTGGTCGCGGTAGAGAAGCGCCGTCTTGTAGGCCAGGCGCGCGGAGCGGTCGAGCTGCGTGACTGCGGCCAGGGTCTGGAGCTCGGCGGCGCGGTGATTAGCTCGGGCAGCGTCCAAGAGCCTTTGGGCGGCCAGGGCGTCCTGACGCTGATGGAACCAGAAAAAAACCGGCACGTTGAAGGCCAGCGAGGTCGAGTAGTCATGATAAGGGCCTTGCGGCTTGATGGAGCTGGTCGAGCCGGGCGGATAATCGTTCCACGCCCAAGAGGCGGTCAGCGAGGGCAAAAGTTCCATCCAGGCTAGGCGCAACGCGGTCTTCGCGTTTTTTTCGGTCAGCATGGCCTCCAGCAGCTCTTGCCGCGAAGCCAGCGCGCGCGCGGTCTCCTGCGCGGGCGTCGCCTTGAGCGGCGCTATCTCCAATCCACCGTCAAGCTCCATTGGCTCGCGAGGATCGCGGCCGATGGTTTGGTCAAGCGCCGCCTCGTCGTTGGCCTGGGCCGCCTGCGCGGTCCATACGGCCTGGCTGGCCGCGAAAACCGCGAACTGCGCGCTGATGAGATCAGTCTGCGCGGCTTGGTTGGCGGCGTAGGCCGCCTGCGCGACGGCGAGCACCTCGGCGAGGCTCTGCGCGTTTTCCAGCGCGATTTGCGCCGAGGCGCTGTCAAGGAGCGTCTGGTAGAATTGGATTTGGGCTTGCGCGCGAGCGTCGCGGGCCGCGGCTTGATAGGCCAGCTTGGCGATTTCCGCGCCGCGGCGGGCCGCGCTGCCCTGAAGCCAGGAAACGCCCGGGAACTGGAATGACTCGCTGATTTGTAGGGTGCGCGCCTGGGCTTGGTCCAGGCCGTTGGGCGTTGAGGTCAGCGTCAGAGAGAGCTGCGGGTCCTGCGGCGCGTAGGCCTGATCGACTTGATGAAGCGCCGCCTGGTATTGGTCCTTCGCGGACAGGACCTGGGCATTGACGGCCAGGGCTTGATTCACCACGTCATCCAAGGAAAAAGCCTGCGTCGAGGCCGCGGTAACCCGCGCCGTGAAGGCTCCACCCACGCAAAAAATAGCTAAGACAGCGGCTCGAGTCCTGGCACGCATTTTTATTCGGCCGAGGCCGCGACAATCTCAGGGAAGCGTTTCATGTAGTAGGCCATCGCCAAGCCCAGAACCGCGTAATCGTCCAGGAGGCCGATGACGGGAATGTAGTTGGGAATGAGGTTGAAGGGCGACAGGGGGTAAGAGAGGGCGCCATAGGCGACAAGCTTATCCATGATGGTCAGCTTGGGAGAGCGCACGACGTTCCAGAGCCCCTTGATGTAACGCTTCCATTCAGAGCCCATCTTCGCGAAGTTAAAGAGCTCCTTTTTTGCCGAATCTACTTTTTCCATGCGCGAGGGCGATGAGCCGAGTTGCGAGAGCCCCTCGATGAGCGCGTCGTTGGGGTTTCCCTTCCTTTTTAAAAGCGCGTCGGTAAAGCCCATGGTTTTTAGCGTAGCCTGGAAGGAAAGCTCCCGGCTGTCGGTCATGACGGACTGCGCCAGCTGGGATTCTGGGTCAATTTGGCCATCGACCACCATTTGCTCGATGCTCTTGGAAAAAGCGCGTTCGTAGAGCTGCGGCAAGTTCTCGTCTTTGGGCGAATGCTTCCAACGCCGCAGAGTCATCCCGGAAACGCCTAGAAGCTTGCCCAATTTTTCGGAGGAGAGATTGGCCTCTTGGGCCATTTTGAACATTTGTTTATATTGCATGAATAAATGATAACTCCGGATAAATGTCGTGTCAAGGGCGGATTTCAGCGCGGATGGCGGGTGCGGCGGCTCGCGGGAAGGCTACTTGCCGACGCAGAAGCGCGAGAAAATCCGCGCCAAGACTTCATCCGGCGCGTCCTCGCCGGTGATGAAGCCAAGCGCGCGTAGGCTCTGGCGCAGATGAAAGGCCGCGCGGTCTTCCCACTCGCCCGGCCATTTCTTGGGCGCTTCTTGCGCGCGCAAGATTTCCTGTCCGGCCGCCGCGAGCGCCTCGTGATGGCGCAGGGAGGTGACGGTTGCTTGCTGGGCGTCGGCGCCGCGCTTTCCCAGCCGCTCGGCGATGAGCGTTGAGAGCTCCGCGATGCCCTCTTGCCGCAGGGCCGAGGTTTTGACGTCCTGGGTTCCCCCGCGCCATTCCGGGGCCGCGACGTCGGTTTTGTTCAAGACGGAAAGCGCGGGCCGGCCGTCCTTGGCGGCCGCGGCCAAAATTTCCCGGTGCACGCGCTCGTCGTCGGGCGTGGGCGGGCGCGAGCCGTCGATGACCAGCAGGACCAGATCGGAGGACGCCAGCGCCGAGCGCGTGCGCTCGATGCCGGCCGTCTCCGCAGGGTCCAAGGCCGCGCCGTCGCGCAGGCCCGCGGTGTCGATGAGCACGGAGGCGGTCCCCGAGATGACGGCTTCTTCCTCAAGAGTGTCGCGGGTGGTGCCGGGAGTCGGACAGACAATGGCGCGCTCGCGGCCCAAAAGGGCGTTTAGGAGGCTCGATTTCCCGGCGTTGGGCCGGCCCACCAGGCAGACGCGCGCGCCCTCGGAGACGAGCCGCCCTCGTTCGTAGCTTTGAGAAAGCTCGGCGGCGCGCGCGGCCGGTTGGGACAGGGCCGCGTCCAGCTCGGCCGGCGCCAAGCTTGGGATGTCCTCCTCGGGGTGATCCAGGTTGGCCTCGATGCGGACAAGAACGTCTAAAAGAGGCTCGCGTATTTTTTTGATGGCCGCGGCCAAGCCCCCTTGCAGTTGGACCAACGCGGCGCGATGCGCGTTCTCGCTGCGCGCGCGGATGAGATCGGCCACGGCCTCGGCTTGGGACAAGTCCATGCGCCCATGCAAAAAGGCCCGCTGCGTGAACTCTCCGGGCTGGGCCAGGCGCGCGCCGCCCGCAAGCGCCGCTTCTAGAAGTTTTTTGACCACGTAGGGCGAGCCGTGGCAGGAAATTTCGAGCAAGTCCTCACCCGTGGCGTTGTTGGGTCCGGGATAAAAGACCGCCACGACCTCGTCGATGAGGCGCTCGGCCGGGCCGGCTTCGCACAACGTCGCTTGCCGAGGCAAAAGCTTGCCCGCGGCGTTTCGCGGGCGCAGAAAAGTTAGGCCAGTCGCCAGCGCGCGCGATCCGCTCAGGCGCAACGTCGCCAGCGCTCCGCCCGCGGGCGTCGCCGCGGCCGCGATGGTCTCAGTCTCCCGCGGGTTCGCCACTTTCCGGTGTTCCAGCTTCGATTTTAGGCGCTCGCGCCGCGGCCCCGGACGCCGACGCATTTTCCAATATGGCGTCCGGGACTGCTCGGCCTCCGGCCTTGACCGCGGCGTCGCGCGGGGTTTCCTCGGCGTTCCAAAGCTCGTAGTACTTGCCCTTGGCGGCCATGAGCTCGTCGTGCGTGCCCGACTCGGCGATGCGGCCCTCGTCCAAGACAAAAATCTTGTCCGCCTTCTTGACCGTGGTTAAGCGGTGCGCGATCATCACGGTGGTGCGGCCGCGCATGAGCCGCTGCAGGACTCTCTGGAACGCGCCTTCGGTCTTATTGTCCAAGGCCGAGGTGGCTTCGTCTAGGAAAAGGATTTTGGCGTCGCGCAAGAGGGCGCGCACGATGGAAATTCTTTGGCGCTCGCCGCCGGAGAGCTGCGCGATGTCGGTATCGAGGCCGCGCCGCGCGATTTTTGGGTTGAATACGAACTTGGCCTGCGCGGCGTTGATGGCGGCCTCGATTTGCTCCTTGGCGGCGTCGGGCTTGACCGCGAGAAGATTGTCGCGGATGCTGCCGCGGAAAAGCCCGCCGTCCTGCGGCACGATGGCGAGCTGCTTGGTGTAGCTTGCGCGCTTAACGTCCTTCAAATCATGGTCGTCGATGAGGATTTGCCCCTTCTTCGGATCGTAGAGGCGGGACATCAAGTGCACGATGGTGCTCTTGCCCACGCCCGAGGCGCCCACGAAGGCGACCGCCTGGCCCGGCTCGATGGCGAAGGAAAGGTCCTTCAAGAGCGGCGCGCCGCCCGGGTAGGAAAAGTCCACGTGTTTAAACTCGATGCGGCCCTTCAAGTCCCCCAGGAGCCGGGCGTCCGGCTTGTCGGCGATTTCGGGCTTGGAGGCCAAAAGCTTCATGACGCGCTGGCTGCCCCCGTCGGCTTCCATGAAGGACGTGCGGCTCTCGCTCAGGCCCGAGATGGCCTCATCGTAGGCCAGCGCGTAGGATTGCAGCGCCATGATGGTGCCCACGGTGGGATGGCCGGTCAAGAAAAGCTCCAGCGTGCCGATGAAAACGATGAGGATTTTAGTCGAGAAGTCCCCCAGGGAGCTCACGAGCACCTGGTACCAGGCCTCGGCCTTGACCTCGGATTCCCCCACGGTCTGGAGGTCCGCGACCGAGGCGGAAAAGTGCTTGGCCACCTCCTTTTCGATGCCGAATATCTTGACCGACTCCATGATGCTGAACACGTCCGTCGCGTAGCCCATCATGGCCGCGCGCTTGTTGGTGTAGCGCTCGTTGAGCTTGGCGAGGATGTCCGAGACCTTGGAGGACAAGAACGCGAAGAGCGGCAAGGAGCCCATGACCAGGAGCCCCACGTGCCAGTTGGTCCAGAGCATCATGCCCGTGCTGAAGGCCAGGCCGAAGAGGTAGTAGGGGATGTCGACGGGGATGTCCACGTTCTTGGTGGCCAGGAGGCTCACGTCGTCGCCCAGGCGCGGGGCGAGCTCGGTGGGCTTGTTGCGGTGGAAGAAATTCATGGACAAGGAGGAGAGGTGCGCGAAGAGGTGGTCGCGGATGTCGCGGGTGAAGCGCACGTTCGCGCGCTGGCTGATGAGCGTGTGGGTCAGCTCCACGCAGAAGTAGAGGATGTCGGCCAGGAAGGTCAGCGCGATGTAGGAGACGATGGGCATCAGGAGCTTGGGGATGTGCGCGCCGCCGGCGGCGTCGACCAGCTTGCCGGTCAGATATCCCAAAGTCAGGTAGAGGGCCGCGTCCGCCACCATGAACGCGCGAGCCCTGAAGATGGCTTTCTTGTATTTCTGCGTGATGTGCGAGAGAGATTCGTCTCCGCGCATCATGCGGCGCAGGCTGATGACGAAGGCCCAGACGGCGTAGAGCGCGGCGCGCACGCGGGCTGCGGCGCCCAACTTGATGACGGGCAGCGGCGCTTCGTCCTGCACTTCTGTCTCGGTTTTCTCCGGATTCTGGATGTGGTAAATCTCGTGCTGGGCGATTTGCGCGCGGGACTCGTCGTCGAGCTTGGTCAGCAGCCGCTTGCGGAAGGAGAAGTAGTAGACATGGTTGCGCTCGTGGCCGGGGTGGACTACGATGTCCAAGGGCGGCTCGGCCACGGCGGCCTTGGCCAAGCGCTTGGCGCGGCGGCTAAAGGCGCGGCGCTCCATCTCGATGAGGTAAATCTTGGTCCCCGCTTTGGCGTAGTCTTCCATGGGGTCGAGCAACTCGTAATCCGGCGTGCCGGGAGAGACCAGCTTGGCCTTGCCCGCGGCGAAGGCGTCGGCGATGATGGGGTTGATGACCTTCTCGTGCTCGGCCACGGTCAACTCGGCCTGGGAGAGCCGCATGGCCCCGGGCGCCAACGTCCTTTTCGATAGGGCGCCCGGGACTGCTCGGCCTCCGGCCTCGACCGCGGCCCCGTCAAAAGATTGCGAGAGACGCGCGCTTGAATTGAAGCCGGAGCCTTTGCGAGCGGCGGGCGAGACGAAAGCCGCGAGGGATTTGGTGAGCCGCGAGAGAACCGTCTTTAAAGTTTTTCGCGGCGATTGCTTTAGAGCGGCGGCCGGGGCGGCTTGAACGGATGTTGAAACCGGGGCGACACTGGGAATTTTATCCGGCGCTTCAACGCTTGCGGTTTTCGCGGTTGCCGGCGCTGCGGCCTCGACCGCGGGCGCATTTTCCGGCATCGCCGCCGGGGCGTTCAAGTTTCCGGTTTCAATCGCGCCAGCCGGAAGATTTTTGAACGCGGTCTCGGCCGAGATCGTCGCCGCGTCGTTGAAATCAAGCCCAGCGGGCGCGATGTTTTGAAGCTGGACCGGCGCGACGGCCGGGGCCGGCCCCGATTCCGGGGACAAAATTGCCGCGGCCTCTTGGGCCCAAAGCGGCGCCGCGCCCGCGGGGGTCAGGCAAAGACAGAGCGCGACGGCCAACGCCTTGCGTCCAAAACTTCCAGAGTTCGTAGGTTTTGGACGTCCCGAACCAAGGAATTCTGGAAGTTCGAGACGCCAGGCGCCGTCTATTTTCATTCGCGCTATTGTGCGTTTAAAACGCGTTTTTCAACAGATGCAAATGACCCAATTGAGGCGGGTTAAAAGGCCTATGGCGACTTAGGCCGTTTGGGCTTACGGCGGCATATATAAGGAAGGATTTTTGGTTCGCCGGGGTTGTCAGATAGGGTCTATGGCGACCCTATCCCAGACCCTATCTAAAATCGTTATTTTTGGGATTTGCTTTTAAGCTTAAAACGAAAAAACGGTGAATTTTACGATGTTTGGGCGGCGGAAAATCGTAAGATAAAACGGTCTGTTTAATTTAAAATCAAGATACATTCATATTAACTTGAAGCGTTACTTGTTGGCCGCCGCGATCATTTTTTTCGCCCCTCATTTTATCCGAGCTTGGGCGGATTCAACGATCAAGCCGGCCCATTACGAAGTTGGCGCCCCGCCGCTTTTTTCCATCGATATTAGCTCGAATGATTTTGGCGACATCCCCGGCTGGTACGGCGACCTCTTTATCGACGCCGCGACGCCCAGTAGACATCAGCCGCATCTCTTTGGCATCCACAACATCTCCGACTTGGCGCTCTCCACCGCAACTGTCATTTCGGACCTTATTCCTTTCCGGCACTGCCTGTGGATTGTCTACCGCTATTACGGCTGGTCGGACCCTCACACCGGAGGAACGTGCGGCGTTTTGCTACTCGTCAATGGGCGGAAACTGGCGCCGGTTTTGAAGGTCCCGCTGGATGAGAACGGCGGCGGAGCCGGTGAAGGCTACAAGGAAACGGTCAGTTACATATTTTCCCGTTTCACAGGTAAGGCTCCCAAAGGCTACGTGCCGAGCGTCCACATCATCAACGAAGTTTGGGCCACAACCCAGGAGGAGTTGGAGCACCCAGGTTCGAAGCCGCTCTCAAAAAGCCAGAGTGTTTACACCTTCAACGGCAAGCAGTTCATCGATGGTAGCGGAGATCCATCTCCCGGGTGTGAGACACAATGAAACGTGCAAAACCTCGCATGAAACTTCGCGCCGCCGGGCCATCCAACCAGCCGGCCTCCTTCGCCGCGCTGCATTTCGGCGACGGCCGCCACTACGACCGCCACATGGAAGACTACACGGCGGATACCAAGTTCTACGCGCGCTATGCCAAGCGCGGACGTAAGGTCTTAGAACTGGGTTCGGGCACGGGACGCATCGCTTTGCCACTGGCCAAGCGCGGCTGCGCCGTCACGGGGGTGGATTTCCTGCCGCACATGGTGCGCTTGGCGCGGGCCAAGGCCCGCCGCGCCGAGCTCCGCGTGCGCTGGATTGAGGGCGACGTCCTCACGGCGCCGATTCCAGGCCGCTTCGAACTCGTCTTAGCGCCGTTTAATTTCCTTGCGCAGTTCCCCCGCCGCACGCTTCCCCGCGTGCTGGCCAGGGTTCGCCGCCTCGTGGCTCCGGGCGGGCTCTTTATTTGCGATGTGTTCAATCCGGGACGGATCCACCGCCGCAAGCGTGTGCCCTATGAAATGGAGTATGCCGACCTTTCGGGCGGCGGTAAGATTAAGCTCAAGATTTCCTCGCGGCTGGAAGGCGGCGTCTGCCGCATCACGCACGAGTATCTGTTGCCGGACGGCACGACCTGCCGGAACCATTTGAGGCTTCTCGCCATCGAACCTGAGGAGTTGGACGCACTGCTGGCCCAAAGCGGTTTTCGCATCGCGGCGAAATACGGCGGCTTCGACCGGCGGCCTTTTGGCAAGGCGGAACTCCACCAAATCGTCGAAGCGCTCTAAGAGAGCGAGCGTAGCGCGTTACGGGGGATCGGAGCAGAGAAAGCCGTCAACGACGCTCAGATACCGTTGCGTCTCTTCCAGATGCGCCACGTGGGCGCTGCGCTCGAAAATCTCCAAGCGTCCGGCGCGAAGCTTTCCTGCGGCTAGTTTCAAAATTTCTACGCCCGCCTCATCAAAGCGCCCGCCCGTGATGAGAACGGGCGGCGCCAAGGCGCTTAAATCACCCATTCGGTCAAACTTGGCGAGAGCGCCGGTCACGGTGAATTCGCTGGGTCCCCATAGCGCTCGGTACACGTCCCAATTGAGATGTTCGAATGAAAACTCCAGCTCGGCCGGCCATTGCGGCATCATGCACACGAACCGGCGGTAAAAAACCATCGCGGCGTCCTGGTATTCTTGCGCGGCGGTCGTTCCGGCGCGCTCGTGCTCCAAGATGATCCGCCGCGCGTCTTTGGGCAGTTCCTTCAAGAGGCGTTGCGAGTGCTCTTCCCATAACGGCGTGCTTAAGAGCGGGCTCGCGAGAACGAGGCGATGGACGCGATCCGGATGCTTGAGCGCGTATTCCACCGCCAACGCCCCGCCCCACGAATGCCCCAACAAATCAAAAGTCTCCAGGCACAGGCCGTCCGCGAGGGATTCGATCTCGCATACGAACCGGTCCAAAGTCCATAGGCGCTGATCCGCGTCTTTTACCGGAGATTTGAGACTTCCGAGCTGGTCGTAGAAAATGACGGACTGTCGCGGCGCAAACTGGGACAAGATCTTGAGGTAGTCGTGCGTGGCGCCGGGTCCCCCGTGGATGACGAGCAGGGGCGCTTGGCGCGTCTCCTGGTTGCCGGAGAACTCTTGAAACCAAACGCTCCCACCGGGGACTGGAATGTATCCTTCCCGCGTTCGCGTGCCGTCTTGTTTTTTCTTCATGCGGTTGGTTGATGGGAGGTATCGACAAGAGCCATCGTGGCCGCGTGGATCGGCGCGCCCGCGACGCCCGAGGCGGCAAGGCCTAAAACGGCCATGACCACGAGCTCCACCGCGAAAATGACCCATTGCGATTGGGAGAGGTCCTGCGTCACTTTTTCAGCGACGAAAATATGGGCGGCGTACGCGGCGACGGCCAGTTTTTTATTCCGCATGAAGCCGGGCGTCATCCCTTCAAGCGCTCGTTCAAAAAACCCGTGAGCGCGGACCAGACGCGCGTCCGCTCGGGCTCGTCAAGCGACTTGAAATCCATGGTGAGGACCGAATGGCCGGCGCCTTCCACCTCGACGGCGCGGAATCGTTCGCCAAAGCCCTCTCGCAGCGCGTCAAAACGCTCCCGGCGGCAGAGCCGGTCGCCCGTAAAGCGCAGGCCCAGCACCGGGATGTTCTCGTCCTTGGAGCGCCGCACGGCGTTGTCCCACTCCGCGCGCGGGATGCCGGGCGCCGAATGGGAATAGGAGGATGCCGGCTGGCAAAGCACGGGCGCGATCATGGCCGCGTCCATCATGAGCGAAAGCGCGAAGCGCCCGGTAAAG
>Ga0307374_10006868_pt1 | contig 17664 bp, 16 predicted proteins | sample OX3MG_FD_202532 | JGI IMG/M metagenome (GOLD analysis project Ga0307374, IMG submission 202532) | Soil microbial communities from Risofladan, Vaasa, Finland - OX-3 | ecosystem: Environmental > Terrestrial > Soil > Coastal area > Acid sulfate soil | place: Finland: Risofladan, Vaasa | collected... | reverse complement strand
GATCTCTGTGGGCACAGAATCGATCTCGATGCGGATCTTCGAGGCCGCCTCGTCGATCAGGTCGATCGCCTTGTCGGGCAGGAAGCGGTCGGCTATATACCGGTGGGAGAGCGTGGCGGCGGCGATCAGCGCGCTGTCCTGGATGCGCACTTTGTGGTGAACCTCGTAGCGCTCCTTCAGCCCGCGCAGGATCGCGATCGTGTCCTGCACGCTCGGCTCACCCACCATCACCGGCTGAAAGCGCCGCTCCAGCGCCGCGTCCTTCTCGATGTACTTGCGGTACTCATCGAGCGTCGTCGCCCCGACCGCGCGCAGTTCCCCGCGCGCCAGCATCGGCTTGAGCAGGTTCGAGGCGTCCACCGATCCCTGCGCCGCACCGGCGCCAACGATCGTGTGCAGCTCGTCCAGGAACAAGATGATCGTGCCCTGCGCGTCTGAGACCTCTTTCAGCACGCCCTTCAGCCGTTCCTCGAACTCGCCGCGGTAGGCGGCGCCGGCGATCAGCGCACCCATGTCCAGCGCGATCACGCGCCGGTCGCGCAGGGACTCGGGCACATCCTTGGAGACGATCCGTCGCGCGAGGCCCTCGACGATCGCCGTCTTGCCGACGCCCGGCTCGCCGATCAGCACGGGATTGTTCTTCGTGCGCCGCGATAGCACCTGGATCACGCGGCGGATCTCCTCGTCGCGGCCGATCACCGGGTCGAGCTTGCCAAGCTCCGCCATCTCGGTCAGGTCGCGCCCGAAGCGCTGCAGCGGGCTCTGCTCCTCCTCGGGGGCTCCTGCGGCCGGGTTAGCTCCGTTAGGGGACATCGCCTCTCCTGTCCGACGGCGGTGGGAATGCAGATAGGGCATCGGCGGCGCGCACCAACTCCTGGCCACCGCGGTAGGGAACCACGAGCTCGGCGCGGAAGGAGCGGCGCAGCGCCTCGAGCTCCTTCGCCAGTTGCACCTGAGCTCGTAGCGCCTGCAGCTCGAGCTCCTCGATGCGTGCATGCATCCGCTCGATCTCCGCCTCCTGCTCGAGCACGCGTTCCACGCCTGCGAGGTTCAGCCCGAGGTCTGCCGTCAGCTCCTGGATGCGGCGCAACTGCTCTACATCCTCCTGGGAGTACAGCCGCGTGCCCTTGGGCGAGCGCTTGGGCTCGATCAGGCCGCGTGCCTCGTAGGTGCGCAGCGTCTGCGGGTGCATCTTCGCCAGCTCGGCGGCGACGGAGATCATGAACACGCCGCGGTCGGTCTCGACTTCGATGCGTCCCGCTCCAGAAGTTATCGCCATCCGCTTGATCTCACGCGGCGCCATCACGAGTCCTCCGCGTTGCCGTGTCCCGCCTGCGCGTCCTCGAACAGCCGCGCACGGGGATTGCCGTCCAGCGTCTTCGCGAGCGCCTCCACGGCGCCCTGCTGCTCCTCGTTCAGCTGGTCCGGCACGTCGATTAGGAAGCGGTAGTGAATGTCGCCTTTTTCGGCTCCCCGCCCACCCGGTCTTCCGCCGGGGGTGGGCGGGGAGCCAATCTTCACCGGCCCCTCGCCGCGCAATCGCTGCACCGTGCCGTGCTTGGTGCCTGCCGGTACGCGCAGCGTCTTGGCGCCGTTCAGCGTCGGCACCTGCACCTCAGCGCCGCGCAACGCCTCAGGGATGCTGAGGGGCACCTCGACCTCGAGGTTGTTGCCCTTGCGCGCGAACACTGGGGAGGGGGCGACGTGCAGGATCAGGTACAGGTCGCCCGCAGGCCCGCCGGCCGGACCGGGCTCGCCCTTGCCGGGCAGGCGGATGCGACTGCCGTCGCGCACGCCGGCGGGGATGTTCACGCGCATCCGCTTGACGGTTCGCACCGCGCCTGAGCCCTTGCACGTCGGGCACGGGTCTTCGATCACCGTCCCCGAGCCGCCACAGCGCGAGCACGGCTGGGAGATCGAGAACATGCCCTGCCCCTGGGTCTCGATCCCGCGGCCTTCACAGCGGGGACAGACCGTGGGGGTCGTGCCGGGCTTCGCGCCTGTGCCGTGGCAGGTGTCGCAGGTCGTGCGCATCGGCACCTGAAGCGGGATCTGGACGCCCGTAATCGCCTGGTCGAAAGTGATCGAGGCCTGCGCCTCCAGGTCGGCGCCGCGCTGCTGGCGCGCGCTGCGCCCGGCACGGCCACCGCCGGGGCGGGCGGGACCCGATCCCCCGAACAAGTTGGAGAGGATGTCCCCCATCGAGGAGGCATCGAAGTCGAAATTGCCGAAGCCGCCGAAGCCTCCCCCTGGCCCGCCGCCAGTGGCGAAGGGCCCTGAGCCGCTGTCGTACTGCTTCCGCTTCTCGGGATCGCCGAGTACGTCATTGGCCTGGGAGATCTCCTTGAAGCGCTCCTCGGCCTGCTTGTCGCCAGGGTTGGTATCGGGGTGATACTTACGCGCGAGCTTGCGGTAGGCCTTCTTGATCTCCTCGGGGGTCGCTTTACGGTCAACCCCGAGCGTCTTGTAGTAGTCGGGACGCGATGCCATGCCGGGCTCCTGGGCTATGCGGCGACGAGCACCCGAGCGGGGCGGATCACGTTCGCGCCAAGCCGGTAGCCGGGCTGGTAGACCTCGACGACCGTGCCACTCGTGGCGCCGTCGACGGGCCGTTGCGCCATCGCCTCGTGCAAGGCTGGGTCAAAGCACTCACCGGCGGGTGAGAAGGACTCGACGCCAACGCGCGCGAGCGCGGCGCTCAGCTCTGAGCGCACGAGACGTACGCCGTCGAGCAGCGGGTCGTCCTGGGCGGCAGCCTCCAGTGCCCGGTCGAGATTGTCCAGCGCCGGCAACAGCTCCTTGCAGAGCTTCGCCACACCACGCCCCAGGGCAGCGGCGGACTCGCGGGCGACGCGCTTGCGGTAGTTCTCGAAATCCGCCTGTGTGCGCTGCGCGAGCGCGAGGTACTCGTCGCGCTCGGCAGCCACTCCGACCAGCTCCTCCACGTCACCCTCGAGCGCATCCTCACCAGCGCTCTCGGGCTCGGAGGTTTTAGTCTCGCTGTCCTGCGGCTCTTGCACCTCTTGCTCTGTTGCCTGCTCGGTTGTGTCGCTCATCGCCGTTACGCCTTCGGCTCGTCCACGACCTCGGCATCGACCACGTCCTCCTCGTCAGAGGACGTGCCAGCGCCGTTGGGCGCTGCGCCATCGGCTCCGGGTGAGGCCGCAGCCTGCTCCTGGGCGCGCTGGTACATCGCCTCGGAAACCGCGTGGAACGCGGTCTGGAGCGTCTCGGTCTTGGCGTTGATCGCCGCGGGGTCCTCCGACTCAAGCGTCTCGCGGACCTCCTTGATCGCCTCCTCGATACGGCCCTTGGAGTCGGCGTCGACCTGATCGCCCAGCTCTGCGAGCTGGCGCTCGGCCTGGTAGGCGGCGTTCTCGCCGTTGTTACGCGCCTCAGCGAGCTCGCGTGCGCGGCGGTCCTCCTCGGCGTGGGACTCCGCGTCGGAGACCATGTTCTTGATCTCCTCCTCGGAGAGCCCAGAGCCTGACTTGATCTCGATCTTCTGCTCCTTGCCGGTGCCGAGGTCCTTGGCTGAGACGTTGAGGATGCCGTTCGCGTCGATGTCGAACGCGACCTCGATCTGGGGTATACCTCTCGGGGCGGGTGGGATTCCTGTCAATTGGAACTTGCCCAGCGACTTGTTGTAGGCAGCCATCTCGCGCTCGCCCTGCAGCACGTGGATTTCAACCGAGGGCTGGTTGTCCTCGGCGGTCGAGAACACCTCGCCCTTACGCGTCGGGATCGTCGTGTTGCGCTCGATCAGCTTCGTCATCACGCCACCCTTCGTCTCGATCCCGAGCGTCAGAGGAGTCACGTCCAGCAAAAGCACGTCCTTGACGTCACCGGCCAGTACGCCGGCCTGGATCGCAGCACCGACCGCAACCACCTCATCGGGGTTGACCCCGCGGTGGGGCTCCTTGCCGGTCAGCTCTTTGACCTTCTCCTGCACGGCGGGCATCCGCGTCATGCCCCCGACGAGCACGACGTGCTCGATCTCCTTGACACCCTTGTCCTTGGCGTCATCGATCGCCTGGCGTACCGGCGCGACGATCTTTGACAGCAGGTCCGCCGTCAGCTCGGAGAGCTTGGCGCGCGTGAGGCGTGTGTCGAGGTGCTTGGGCCCGGATGAGTCGGCTGTGATGAACGGCAGGTTGATCTGCGTCTCCTGCGTGGTGGACAGCTCGATCTTTGCCTTCTCGGCGGCCTCATACAGACGCTGCAGGGCCATCGGGTCGCTGCTCAGGTCGATGCCCTGGGACTTCTTGAACTCGCTGACGAGCCAGTCGACGATCGCCTTGTCGAAGTTGTCTCCGCCGAGGTGGTTGTCGCCTGAGGTGGACTTGACCTCGAACACACCGTCGCCGATCTCGAGTACCGACACGTCGAAGGTGCCGCCACCGAGGTCGAACACGAGGATCGTCTGGTCAGACTCCTTGTCCAAGCCGTAGGCCAGCGACGCGGCGGTCGGCTCGTTGATGATCCGCTTGACGTCGAGGCCGGCGATCTTGCCGGCGTCCTTGGTCGCCTGGCGCTGATCGTCGTTGAAGTAGGCGGGCACGGTGATCACCGCGCCGTCGACCGGCTCGCCCAAATACGCTTCGGCGTCGGTCTTCAGCTTCTGCAGGATCATCGCTGAGATCTCGGGGGGTGAGTGCTGCTCCCCGCCGGCCTCGACGCGTGCGTCGCCGTTGGGGCCGGAGACGACCTTGTAGGGGACGATCGACTCCTCCTCTCGTACCTCGGCCTCCTTGCGGCCCATGAAGCGCTTGATCGAGAAGACAGTGTTCTGCGGGTTGGTGACGGCCTGGCGCTTGGCGACAGTGCCCACGAGCCGCTCACCGGAGGCCGTAAAGGCCACGACAGAGGGGGTCGTGCGACCACCCTCGGAGTTCTCGATGACGGTGGGCTCACCGCCCTCGAGCACAGCCATACACGAGTTCGTCGTGCCGAGGTCGATGCCTATTGTCTTGCCCATGTGATGCTCCTTCAAAGATGTGGATGAGTATCTGCCCGAAACTCCCAGATCGCGCCCAAATGCAGTTACCGGGGGAAGTCCAAGGGTTCGGACCGCTTCTAAATCTGAGTCCTAGTGTGGCAGATTTTCTATTGGCTGTCAAATCCGCTGGCTTCAATCCAACGAATTGCAACCACCTGCAAACACGCGCGGTAGCATTTGCTGCATGAGCCGGGGTTCGATACCCGCGGCGCTTGGCAGTGTGATGGCGCCGGTCAAGCCCCGATTGAGGGGGGTGTCGCACCAGTACGCGTTCTTCGTTTCGCTGGCCTGCGGCGTTGGCTTGATCCTGGCGGCCTCTGACGGGCGCGCGCGTTTGGCGGCCGTGATCTACGCGATCGCGGTATCGGGCCTGCTCGGCACGAGCGCGCTGTATCACCGCGCGACCTGGCGCCCGGGGCCGCGGCGCTGGATGAGGCGGCTGGACCACTCGATGATCTTCGTGCTGATCGCCGGCACGTACACGCCGGTGGCGCTGCTCGCGCTGAAGGGGACGCTCGCGGACGTGGTCTTGATCGTGCTGTGGGCCGGGGCGCTCGGCGGCGTGATCTTCAAGCTCGCCTGGATCGACGCGCCGAAGTGGCTTCTCGCGGCCGTCTACGTGCTGCTCGGCCTGGTCTCCGCCGCGGTCTTCGGCGAGCTGCCGGCGGCGATCGGCTGGCTCGGGGTCGCGGGCCTGGCGAGCGGCGGGGCGCTGTACCTCGCGGGCGCGGTGATCTATGCCAGCGGCAAACCAAACCCCTGGCCGAAGGTGTTCGGCTATCACGAGGTGTTCCACGCGCTGGTGCTCGCAGCCGCCGCGCTGCAGTATGCGGTGATCGCCTTCGCGGTGCTGCCGCGGGGCTGACTCAGCTCACGGGAACAGTCGCCTGCTCGGGCACATGCGCGCCAGCGCACACTCCCGGCACGCGGGCGAGCGGGCATGGCATGTGCGCCTGCCGTGGCGCAGGAGGTTGACGTGCAGCTCGAGCTCCTCACCCGGCGGAGTGAGCGCGAGCATCTGATCGTGCAGCTCCTCGAACGGCGCTCCTGCCCGCAGCAGGCCCAGGCGGGTTCCTACCCGGGAGACATGTGTGTCCACAGGCACATCGCGCAACCCATACGCGAACAGCAGCACGCACGCCGCTGTCTTCCTCCCAACTCCCGGCAGAGCAGTCAGGTAGTCGCGAGCTTCGTCCAACGGGACATCTGGCAGCCAGTCAAGTGAGAGATCGTGCTCTGAGTGATTTGCCGGCCGTCCGTCCCCGGCGGCAATCGCCTGGAGGATCGCCTTGATCCGCACCGACTTCACCTTCGAGATCCCCCCTGGCCTAATCGCCTCCTCGAGGACCCCGGCATCCGCCTCCATCACCGTCTTCCATGCCGGCAGCCTTTCGCGCAACCGCAGGTAGGCGACGTCGCGGTTGCGGTCGTTCGTGTTCTGTGACAGCACTGTCAGCACCAGCTCGGCGATCGGGTCGCCGTGCGGCTCCATCAGCGGGATGCCGTACACCGCGCGCAAACGGTCGCGGATCCTCTTCACCCGCGCGCGTGCCGGAGGGGTCCACGTGATCGATGCCACCGCGCCACGGTAGCCGGATATCCTCGCCCGGTGCCCGAGGTGAGCGACCACACCGGCGAGCTGGACGGGCTCCCGGTCTTCTGGCGGAGCGCGCCCACGCCTTCCTCGGTTGAGGAGGCGGTACCCCTCTACCTGCACGGGGTGCCGACTAACTCCGACGAATGGCTGCCGTTCCTGGCGCGCAGCGGCGGGCTCGCGCCCGACCTGCCCGGGTTCGGGCGCACCGGCAAGGCCGGCAACCTCGACTACACGATCGACGGCTACGCCGGCTTCATCGAGCGGTTCCTCGATCTCGTGGAGGTCGATCGCGTCAGCCTCGTCGTGCACGACTGGGGCGCCGTCGGGCTCGCGTTCGCACAGCGCCATCCCGAGCGGATCGCGCGTTTGATGCTCATCAACGCCATTCCGTTCCTGCCCGGCTACCGCTGGCACCGCACCGCGCGCCTGTGGCGCACTCCGCTGCTCGGTGAGCTCGCGATGGGCGCCACCGTGCGCCCGGTCATGCGTTTCTCCACGCGCCAGGCACGACCGTCGCGCAAGCCGATGCCCGATGCGTGGCTGGATACGGTCTTCGACCACTTCGACCAGGGCACCCAGCGCGCGATCCTGCGCCTGTACCGCAGCTCGCCGCCGGACGTGCTCGCCGCGGCCGGCGCGCAACTGGGCGAGTTGTCGATGCCGTCGCTCGTGGTGTGGGGTCAAGCCGACCCCTACATCCCCGCCCGCTTCGGCCGCGCATACGCGCAGGCGCTGTCCGCATCCGAGCTGATCGAGCTGCCCGACGCCGGTCACTGGCCGTGGTTTGACAGACCGGACGTGATCGGCCGCGTGGCCGGCTTTCTGACCGCGGCTGACCCACCCGGATAGCTGTGCTCCTGAGGCAGTCGAGGGCCGGGTGGGGGCGTCCCTGGATGCTTGCGCTCGCCATCGCGGTGCCGCTGGCGATCGTCTACCTGGCCTGGGCGCCCCCTGCCGCGGACCTCTCCGCGGCCATCTACCGCAGCGACCTGTTCGCACGCGTCGGCTTTGCGCTGCGCGACAACGGCTGGTACGCCGCGCACGGCCATTACCTGCTGGGCTACTCGCTGCTGTCCCCCGCGCTGGGGGCGCTGCTCGGGGTGCGCGTGCTGCTCGCGTGCTCGGCGCTCGCGGCGAGCGTCCTGTTCAGCCTGATCGCAGAGCGCGCTTTTGGCCTCATTGCCGGGCGCGTAGCTGCGGTGGTGTTCGCCTTCGGCATCTGCGCCGAGCTGCTGTCCGGCCGCGTCCCCTACGACCTCGGCTTCGCCATCGGTCTCGGCTCGGTGCTCGCGCTGTTGCGCGGGCGGTTCGCGCTCGCGCTCGTGCTGGCGGTGTTCACGAGCATCGCCAGTCCGGTCGCCGGGCTGTTCCTCGCGCTCGCCTTCCTCGCCTGGACACTTACGGATGGGGACGGCCCGCGCACCCGAGCGCTGGCGCTGATCCTCGCCGCGCTCGCGCCGGTCCTCGCACTCACCCTCGCCTTTCCTGAGGGCGGATACGAGCCGTTTGCGCCATCAGCCTTCTGGCCGGCGCTCGGCGGCGTCGTTGTGATCGCGCTGTTGCTGCCCCAGGGGCCGCTCACCCCCCAGGCGCGCCGCGTCGTGCGGGTGGCAGCGGCGCTGTACGCGCTCGCACTGATCGGCTCGTTCGCGATCACGACCCCGGTGGGCGGCAACGCCGCCCGCCTTGGCCCGCCGCTCGCCGCGCCGCTGCTGGCCGGCGTGCTGTGGGAGCGCCGCCGCGTGGCGCTGTGCCTGCTCGCTCCGGTGTTGCTCTACTGGCAGCTGAACACTCCGATCGGTGACCTGTCGCTGATCGGAGGTGATCGCTCGGCGAACGCCTCCTACTTCGCCCCTCTGCTGTCCGAGCTGGGCCGCCTGGACCAGGGCGCCCCGGCAATCGTCGAGGTGCCCCTGACCGCCACCCACGCGGAGGCCGCCTACCTGGCGGGCCACGATCGCATCTCGCTCGCTCGCGGCTGGGAGCGCCAGCTCGACACGCGCTACGGCGCCCTGTTCTACCAGCCGGGTCTCACCGCATCCGCCTACCGCACATGGCTTTCAGAAAACCGTGTCCTCTACGTCGCGCTGGCAGATGCGCGCCTGGATTACGCCGCCCGGGCGGAGGGAGCGCTCGTGGCCAAAGGCCTGCCCTACTTGCGTGAAGTCTGGCGCTCGCGACACTGGCGGCTGTATCGAGTCATCCGGTAGGGACCATCCACTAGGCTTCCCGGCGTGGTCGCTCGCGCTCGTCTCCTACAGGCGCGCGTCCTGCCCAGTGGGTGGCTGGACGTGCTGCGCCAAGTCTCGTTGTTCGCGGCGGCCTACCTTGCCTATCGTCTCGTGCGGGGCTTGGTCGAGGGCAGGGGCACAGCGGCTTTCCAGCATGCGCGTGAATTGATCTCAACCGAGCGCGCACTGCACCTGTTCGTGGAGCCCAGCGTGCAGGCGTGGGCGTCGGGCTCGCATCTGCTCATGGAGTGCTCCAGCTGGCTGTACGTCAACGCGCAGGTAACGGTCACGCTGGGAGCGCTCGTCTACCTCTATGTGTGCCACAACCGCTCCTTCTACTTTGTCCGCAACATGTTCATGATCGCGATGGCGATCGCCCTCGTCGGCTACGTCGTGTTCCCGACAGCGCCACCGCGGTTCATGCCCGAGTGGGGCTTCATCGACTCCGTCTCGGACCTCACCGGCGTCCGCGTATCGCACGCGAGCGCCTCGATGACCGCGCTGTTCAACCCCTACGCCGCCGTGCCCTCGATGCACGTTGCGTTCGCACTGATGGTCGGCTGGCCACTGGCACGGCTCGTGCGCCGGCGGGCACTGCGCGTGGCGTGGTTCCTCTATCCCTTCCTGATGGCCTTCGTGATCGTTGTGACAGCCAACCACTTCATCGTCGACGCGTTGCTCGGGGCGTTCACCGCCGGTGTCGCTGCCTACGGCGCGCGCTGTCTCGCTCGAGCGCGCCCCGGCGTGTGGCGCTTCGCGGCCGCCGTTCCCTCACGCCTGCAAGCGAGCTAGAGGATGGCACCGCGACATCAAGCTCCTGCGCGGCGCACGCGGCGCGGCACATACCGATCCGGCCGGCCGCGGGTGCGCGCTCCGATCGGAGCGGGTGAACGGCGTGAGCTCGTACGCAACCGGCTGATCGAGTCCCGGCTGACCCCAAACGCGATCTCGCTCACCGGCTTCGCGCTGAACCTGCTCGCCGCGGTGCTCGTCTGGGAACGCCTCTTCTTCCTCGGTGGCGTCGCCTTCATCACCGGCTCTGTCATGGACACGCTCGATGGCCGCTACTCGCGCATGTCCGGCAAGGGCACGCCGTTCGGCGCCTTCCTGGACTCGACGCTCGACCGCATCGAGGAGGGGATCGTTTTGAGCGCGGTCGCGGGCTACTTCGCGCTGCACGGCAACCGCGTCGCGGCGGCCGCGGTGGTCGTCGCCGTGCTGGCGTCGCTGATGGTCAGCTACACCCGCGCCCGCGCAGAGGCGCTCGGCGTCGAGTGCAAGGTCGGCATCGCCACACGGCCGGTGCGCGTGGTGATCCTCTCGATTGGGCTGATCTTCGCGCGCGGCGCATCGCTGGGCGACTTTCAGCTGCTGGAGCCGGCCGTCTACGTACTGGCGGCGCTCAGCCTGGTCACGGTCGCACAGCGCATCGCACACGTGCGGCGCGAGCTCGGTGTGACCTAGCGCGAGCGGCGGGGTAGTCTCCGCAAAGCTCACAAGCTCCCCGAACCGCACCTCGGCCTCCAGCGCCGAGCCCTGAGGAAGGAAATTTTTCTCGTGATCAAGCAGCACTCAAACGGCCGCGCCTCCGGCAACGGCGCAGCGCGCTATCAGCGCGACAAGGTCCGCGTCGCGATCGTCGGCGTCGGCAACTGCGCCTCGGCGTTCGTGCAGGGCGTCAACTACTACCGCGACGCCGATCCGAACCAGCAGGTCCCGGGCCTGATGCACGTCGACCTCGGCGGCTACCACGTGCGCGACATCGAGTTCACGGCGGCCTTCGACATCGACGCCAAGAAGGTCGGCAAGGATCTGGGCGTTGCGATCTGGGCTGGGCAGAACAACACGATGAAGTTCGCCAAGGTGCCGAAGAAGCTCGGCGTCCCGGTCTATCGCGGGATGACGCACGACGGCCTCGGCAAGTACCTCAAAGAGAAGATCTCAAAGGCGCCGGGCGAGACGGCGGACATCGTGCAGATCCTCAAGGACACGCACACGGACGTGGTGGTCTCCTACCTGCCGGTGGGCTCCGAGCAGGCGACCAAGTGGTACGTCGAGCAGGTGCTCGAGGCCGGCTGTGGCTTCGTTAATTGCATCCCGGTGTTCATCGCGCGTGAGAACTACTGGGACAAACGCTTCAAAGCGGCCAAACTGCCGATCGTGGGCGATGACATCAAGTCGCAGGTCGGGGCGACGATCGTGCACCGCACCCTCGCGCGCCTGTTCGAGGAGCGCGGCGTGCGCATCCAGCGCACCTCCCAGCTGAACGTGGGCGGCAACATGGACTTCTACAACATGCTCGAGCGTGAGCGCTTGGAGTCCAAGAAGATCTCGAAGACGAACGCCGTCACCTCGATCATCGACCACGAGATGGCCCCTGAGAACGTGCACGTCGGTCCCTCCGACTACGTGCCATGGCTGACCGACCGCAAGTGGGCACACATCCGCGTGGAGGGTCAGGCCTTCGGTGATGTGCCGCTGAACCTCGAGATGAAGCTCGAGGTGTGGGACTCCCCCAACTCGGCTGGGATCGTGATCGACGCCGTGCGCTGCTGCAAGCTCGCGCTCAACCACGGCGTCGGCGGCCAGCTCGACGGGCCATCCTCCTACCTGATGAAGTCTCCGCAGCACCAGCGCCCCGACAACCAGGCCCGGCTGGACACCGAGAAGTTCATCGCGAAATACTCGCGCCGGCCCGGAGCGCCCGGCAAACGCACGGCGGCACCCGCAGCGATGGTCAAGGCCAAGTAGCAGCGACATAATGGCGGAGCCGATGGCATCCGCGCGGTTCTCAATCGCCCACGTCACCCCGTATCCGTGGGAGGATCTCCAGAACGACGTCAACGCGCACGTGCTGCGCGTCTGCACTGAGCTGTCGCGCCGCGGGCACCGTGTGATCGTGCTCGCACCATCGCACTCGCAGGAGCGCGTGCGCGAGTCACGCCGGACACTGCGCGACTCGAGAAATTGGAGGCCCACCCATCCGGGCGGGGCCGCATCCCTGCTCGACGGAACCGATCAGGGCACCCCGCGGGTCTTCGCCGTCGGCGAGGTGCTCGATCTTCAGGTGCGGGCGAGCTCCGACCGGTCTCGCCGGCGGATTCCGGCACCCCCTATCGACGTGGCACGGACGCTGGAGGAACTGCTGAGCACGGTGCCCCTCGACTTCGTCCACGTACACGAGCCGTTCGCGCCGAGCACTTCCAACGCGGCGCTGCGTCACTCGCGCTCGCTCAACGTGGGCTCCTTCCATTCGCCCACCGAACGGCTGCTCTCGACACTCGTCGCCCGGCGCTTCGTCGAGACCTTCCTCGGGCGGCTGGACGCGCGCATAGCGAGCTTCTCCGCCACCGCCGAGCTGATGGCCCGCCACTTCCCGGGCGACTACCGCCTCGTGCCCGACGACGAGGACGCCACCACGGAGCTCGAGGACATCTACCACAGCCTTGCGGCGCGCAGGCACAGCCTGGATGGCGACCCGGCGTTGCACCGGCGACTGGCGAGCAGAAAGCTGATCGACGTCGACCTGCACATGCACACCGACCACTCGCACGACTGCGCCACGCCCGTGGAGGTGCTCCTGGCCACCGCACGCGAACGGGGACTGGGCGCAATCGCGGTGACCGATCACAACGAGATCTCCGGCGCCCTGGAAGCCCGCAAGCAAGCGCAGGAATCGGATGCCCACCCACCCGTGAAGGTGATCGTCGCCGAGGAGGTCAAGACCGCCGGTCAGGGCGAGGTGATCGGCCTGTTCATCGAGGAGAAGATTCCCCGCGGTCTGAGCCTCCAGGAGACCGTCACCGAGATCAAGCGCCAGGGCGGCCTCGTATATGTACCCCACCCGTTCGACCGCATGCACTCGGTCCCCGACTACGAGCATCTCCTCACGATCCTCGACGACGTCGACGCAATCGAGGTCTTCAACCCACGCGTGGCTATCGGAGCATTCAACGAGGAGGCCGCACGGTTCGCCGCCAAGTACCGGATCCTCGCGGGCGCGGGCTCGGATTCGCACGTAGCCCAGGGCCTTGGCTCAGTGCGAATCCGGATGCGGGACTTCGACGGGCCACAGGAGTTCCTGCAGTCGCTCAGAGACGCTGACATCCTCACACGCCCCACCAGCCTGCTGTATGTGCAGGCGCTGAAGTTCCTGCAGACCAGGGCCACGCCCGCTTCCGCGCAGCGGGCGCGGGCGGCCCGGCGGGTGAAGCGGGTGACGGGCACCAGACGCAAGTAGTGATGCAGCCTCAAGGACAAGTCCCGTGGCCGTCTAATCCCTCGGGGTCGATGCCGATTACCGATGACGAGATCCGCGAGAAGTACCTGGAGCGCGCGATCCGTGAGCTGAACTCGCTCACGCGCGAGCTGCAGGCGTGCCCGCACTGTCCGCGCGGCAACCTGATGCCGGTACTCGGTTCGGGGCACCCCCAGGCGGACATCATGCTGCTCAAGCACGCCCCGCTGCCCTCGGAGATCGAGGAGGGCGTTGCCTTTTACGGGCGCGCCGGAAGCGCGCTGATGAAGTCGCTCAAGCGGCTGTCGATCGACCCGCTCGCGGTATATGGCACGCTCTGCGTGAAGTGTCCCTTGAGCGACTCTTCGCTGGCTGATGGCGCTTGTGTCGCGCGCGTAGCCGAGGAGATCGCGATCGTGCAACCGAAGATGATCGTCGTTATGGGCGCCGAGGCGCTCAGCGCGCTGAACGACCTGGACATTCCGCTCGCACGGGCGGGCGGGCTCGATTCCGAGGCGCTGGGCGAGGTGAAACATCTCACCCCTACGATCGACGCGCTGTACGTGCCGAACATCGACGATTCACTGGATGAGCAAGAAGCCAAGCGCGCGTTCTGGGCGGCGTTCCGCACACTCGGCGATTGGTATGGCGCACAGCCGCCTTATTGACGGCCGGCGGCGTTGGGGGCGCCCGTGCCGCGGCCGTAGGTGCGGCCGCCCGTGCCGGGAATTGGGGGCGCCCGTGCCGCGGCCGCAGGTGCGGCCGCCCGTGCCGGGCTAGAGCGTAAGGACGATCTTGCCGAGCTTGCCGCCAGCAGCGAAGTGCTCGTAAGCGGCAGCGGCCTGATCGAGCGGGAAGGTCTCGGCGACCGGTACGCGCAGGGCGCCCGTATCGAACAAGGGAAGCACCTCGTGCTCGAGCAGGCGCGCGGTGATCGCTTTCTCCTCCAGCGGCCGCGCGCGCAGCGTGGAGCCATGGATGCGGGCGCGCTTACCCATCAGCGCGAGCAGGTTGACCTCTGCCATCACCCCCGCTGAGACGCCGATCACGGTAACCCGCCCGCCGGTGGCGAGCGCGTTCATGTTCTCGGGCATGTTGGGCGCGCCAACCAGCTCGAGGATCACGTCGAAGGGCCCGTGCCCGGCAAAGCCCTCCGGCGCGATCACGCTCGCGCCGAGCTTGCTGACCTGCTCGCGCAGCGCCTCGTTGCGGACGGTGGCGGTGACGCTCGCGCCGGTGGCCCGCGCGAGCTGGATCGCGGCGGTGCCGACACCACCGGCGCCGCCGTGTACGAGCAGCCGCTCGCCGGGGCGCAGCTGCGCCTGGCTGAAGAGCGCGTCGTGCGCGGTGGTGAAGACCTCCGGCAACCCGCCAGCCGCGGGCCAGTCCAGCGACTCGGGGACGGGCATCAGTACCCGCTCGTGGGCGACGACGAACTCCGCCTGGGCGCCGCCGCCAACGATCCCCATCACCCGCTCGCCCTCGGGGAAGCGTTCGGCGCCGGGGCCGAGCATCGCCACCTCTCCCGCAAACTCCATCCCAGGGATGTCCTGCGGTGAGCCGGGCGGGGCCGGATAGAGACCGCGCCGCTGCATCATGTCCCCGCCGTTCAGTCCCGCCGCGTGCACGCGGACGAGCACCTCTCCCGTGCCCGGGATGGGATCGGGATGCTCCTCGAGCACTATCTCCTGGTCGCGGATGGTGGCGGCGCGCATGAGTTGGAGCCTACCCGCGTTCCAGCAACGCGACGCACTCGATGTGGTGGGTCTGAGGGAACATGTCCACTGGGCGCACGCGGCGCAGAGCCCACCCGGCCTGCACCAGTTCGGCGGCGTTGGGAGCGAGGGTGGTGGGGTTGCAGGAGACGTAGACGATGCGCTTGGGCGAGACCTCGATGATGCGGCGTACGACTTTCTTGGAGAGCCCTGCCCGCGGCGGATCGACGACGAGCACGTCGGGACGGCCGGCGCGCTCGAGCAACTCCGGCAGGGCCAGGCGGGTGTCGCCAGCGAAGAAGTGGACGTTCGTAATCTCGTTGCGCCGGGCGCCCGCGATCGCGCCGGCCACGGCTTGCTCAATCAGCTCGATCCCCCACAGCTCGCCGGCTCGCGGTGCGAGCGTCAAGGCGATCGTGCCGATGCCCGAGTAGAGGTCATAGACGCGCTCCCAGCCTTCCAGGGCCGCGTACTCGATGACGATCTCGTACAGCAGCTCGGCCATCTCGGTGTTGGTCTGGAAGAACGCCTCCGAGGAGATCCTCAGGTCGAGCTCGCCCAGGCGCTCGGGTAGCTCCGCCTGACCCCAAACGAGCTCCGTCTCTCCCCCCGCTGTGGTCTCGGCGAGACTGCGGGTGCGTGTCCACAGCACCCCCGACAGGCTCTCTCCGAGCGCCTCGCTGAGCGCACCCGCGAGCCCCCCGGCCTCTAGCTCGCCGTCGGTCGTCACGATCCGGACCTGCAGCAGACCCGTGCGCCGGCCTTCGCGCACGACCAGGTTGCGCAGGCGCGCGCGCCCATCGGGGGCAGCGCCCACGCGCTCCTCACGACCCTGCCCACCGCGGCCGTTCTGATCGGAGCCCACCCGCCCGGAGCGCTCCCAGGCGGTCAGTCCCTGCCCACGGCACCACTCCAGCGCGACGCGGCGGGCGAGGTTGCCGCGCTCGGAGGCGAGCAGGCAGTCCTCCATCGAGGTCACCCGGTTGCCGCCCGCGGGCGCGTGAAAGCCGCAGACCAGACCCGTCCCCGCCGGATCCAAAGGGTGGGTGGGATCTCCATTTCCGAATGAGTACTCGAGCTTGTTGCGGTAGCGCCACTGTTCCAGGGCGGGCACGATCTGCTCGAGCGCGAAGCCGTCGAGCTTGCCGATCCGGCGCAGCGCCTCCTCGACCTGCGCCGCCTTGACCTCGAGCTGTCGCTCATAGGGCATGACCTGCCAGGCGACCCCAGGGTGATCGGCCGTTGGCGCGATTCGCTCAGGACTGGGCTCGAGCACCTCGAGCGTGCGTGCGTGGGCATAGGAGCGCTTGCGCTTGTGCACGACCGCGCGCACGCGATCACCCGGGATGGCGCCCGCGACGAACACCACATAGCCGCCGTCGCCCAGCCGTGCTACGCCCTCCCCGCCGAAGGCAAGCGAATCGATGCTCAGCTCCAGCTCATCTCCTCGTTGGGGACGCGGCTCGGTGCTCGCAAGGCTCATACAGGTGCCACAAGCAGCTCGAGCAGCGCCTTCTGCGCGTGACGGCGGTTCTCGGCCTGGTCCCAGATGCGCTGGCGGGATCCGTAGAGGACCTCTGCCGTGATCTCCTCGCCCGGGTGCGCAGGCAGGTCGTGCATCGCGAAGGCACCGGGCGCAGCCAGGTCGAGCAGGGCGTCGTCGACGCGATAATCGGCCAGGGCGCGCCGCCGGTGCTCCTCCGCGTGCTCGTCGCCCATGCTGACCCACACGTCGGTGTACACCGCGCAGGCTCCCGCGACCGCCGCGCGCGGATCGGTGTGCAGGCTGAGCGAGCCGCTGGCGCCTGCCGGGAGCTGCAGATCGGCCTCCAACTGATAGCCCTCGGGGGCGGCGACGGCAACCTCCAGCCCGGCCAGCGATCCGAGCAGGGCGAGCGAGCGTGCGACGTTGTTGCCGTCGCCCACGTAGGCCAACCGCAGCCCGTCGAGCGAGCCGTATGCCTCGCGCAGCGTCAACAGATCCGCCAGCGCCTGGCAGGGATGGTGAAGGCCCGTGAGCATGTTGATCACCGGGATCGAGCTGTGCTCAGCCAGCTCCGCGAGCATCTCATGCGGTCCCGTGCGCACACCCACGGCGCAGACATGCCGGGAGAGGACGAGCGCCGTATCGCGCACCGCCTCACCGCGTGAGAGCTGCAGCTCGTCTGCGCGGAGGATCACCGGATGGCCGCCGAGCTCGTCGACACCCACCTCGAACGACAGCCGGGTACGGGTCGAGGGCTTCTCAAAGACCAATGCAACGCTCCGTCCGGCTAGCGCGCCCGATGAGCGCGGCGCAGCTTTCAGCTCCATGGCGCGATCGAGCAGCGCGTCCAGCTCCATGGCCGTGAGCTCCGCCCCTGTAAGAAAATGGCGTGTCATGGACCGGCCAGTCTAGGTTAGGCTGGGCGCAATGTCCGCCGAGAAAGGATCGTCTCGATGAGAAGAGGCCTACCCGTCGTCGTGATCGCCTGCTCTGCGCTCGTGTTCGCGGCGGGTTGTGGATCGAGTGAATCGAGCAGCAGCACGAGTACTGCGACGACCACCTCGAGCACATCGCCCTCCGGCGGGCTAAAACCGGCCACGACGCCCAAGTACGCCGCTCCGGCGACCTCAGCGCCGGTGCAGAGCGGGACCGTCAAGATCGCCTACCGCAACATCGCGATCGCTCCGGACACGCTCAAGGTCAAGGTGGGAAGCACGATCGAGTGGACAAACTACGACTCGGTCGAACACAACGTCACGAGCAGGGGCGGGCCGGTCAAGTTCGCCTCCAAGAACTTCGGCGAAGGGGCCACCTTCACAGTGAAGGCGACCAAGCCAGGGGTCATCCACTACCTGTGCACGATCCACCCGACCACGATGAACGGAACGATCGAAGTCGT
>Ga0307374_10006867_pt1 | contig 17667 bp, 23 predicted proteins | sample OX3MG_FD_202532 | JGI IMG/M metagenome (GOLD analysis project Ga0307374, IMG submission 202532) | Soil microbial communities from Risofladan, Vaasa, Finland - OX-3 | ecosystem: Environmental > Terrestrial > Soil > Coastal area > Acid sulfate soil | place: Finland: Risofladan, Vaasa | collected... | reverse complement strand
CGACGAGGACTTCCGACCGCGGACCGGGCCCCTCTGCCGCTTCTGCCGATTCCGCGACTTCTGCCCGGCCTACGGCGGCGACCCCGACCTTGCCGCCGCCGCCCTGGGCTCGTCCGACCGGGGGGCCGCGTGAGCAGCCCCGGGTCCGGGCCCGACGACCCCTCCGCCGTCGACGGGCGCACCGGGGTGGCGGCCGTCGTCGACGCCGTCGACGAGTGGGTCGATCGCCGGTTCGAACCGTTCCGCGGCATCCCCGCGGTGGACACGGCGGCCAAGGTGATCACCGGCGCCGGCGACCACGGCTGGCTGTGGACCGGGGTGGCCGTGTGGCGGGGCCGGCGGTCGGGTCCGGCCCGGCGCGCCGCCGTCCGGGCGCTGGGCGTGGCCGGCGTGTCGTCGGCCGCGGTCAACGCGGGGATCAAGCAGGTCGTCGGGCGGGAGCGCCCCGACCGGTCGGACCTCCGGATCTCGGACGGCGGGATCCCGGTGCGCGAGCCGAGGACGAGCAGCTTCCCGAGTGGCCACACGCTGGCCGCGTTCACCGCGGCGACGGTGCTCGGCCGGCCCGGGGACCGGGCCGGCAACGCCTTCCTGTACGCGGCGGCCGGCCTGATCGGAGTGAGCCGGATCCACCTGCGGGCCCACCACGCCTCGGACGTCCTCGGCGGCGCGGTCATCGGGACCGCGCTGGGCCTCGCCGTCCGGCGCCTCCGCTGACGGTGCCCGCCGATGGGCACGGGCGGGTGGCGGGTGGCGGGTCGGGCTCCCGGGGGAATGGACGTCCGTCGGTGGACGTTGAGCCCGGCATGAGCACTCCGCAGACGTTCTCCGTGACCTGGGACTACCGGTGTCCCTTCGCCCGCAACGGCCACGAGCACCTCCTCGACGGGCTCGAGGCCGGAGCCGGATGGGACGTCACCTTCGTGCCGTACTTCCTCAACCAGGGGATGGGGACCGAGGGACAGGACACGTGGGACGACCCGGCCCATCAGGCCGATCTGCTGTCCCTGGCAGCCGGGGTCGCCGTACGCGACCGGTTCCCCGAGCACTTCCTCGCCGTGCACCGGTCGATCTTCACCGCCCGTCACGAGGAGGGCGGGGACCTGCGCGACCGGGCCGTGGTCCGCGCCGCCCTGGACCGGGCCGGTGTCGACGGCGCCGCCGTGCTGGCCGAGGTGGACGAGGGCGGTCCGGCCAAGATGATCCGCCAGGAGCACGAGCGCTGCGTCGCGGAGTTCGACGTGTTCGGCGTACCGACCTTCATCGTCGGCGACGACGCCGTGTTCGCCCGGCTGATGAGCCGGCCCGGCGGCGACGGCGAGGTGGCCCGGGCCACGATCGACCGCGTGCTCGGACTCATCGGCGGGCACCCGGAGCTGAACGAGTTCAAGCACACCCGGCTGTCCCGCTGAGCGGGCCCCACGGCGCGCCGACCACCGGGGACCCCCGGGATCCGGCCGGAGGCTGCTAAGCACGTCGCCGTGCGCAGGCCGGCCCGATGACGACGAGCGTGTGGGGCCTGACCCTCGGATCGGTCCTGTTCGCCGGTGCGGTCGTGCTGGCGGCCGGGTTCTTCCAGTCGGCCGCCGGATTCGGGTTCGCCCTGCTCGCCGTCCCCCTCCTGTCGCTGGCGGTCCCGCCCCAGACGGCGGTCGTGGTCGTCTTCCTGCACGCCACCGTCTCGAGCCTCCTGACCGCGACCCACCGGCGGGGCGACGTCGACCGGGTGGAGGCGGCCCGGCTCAGCCTCGGTGCCGTGGTGGCCATGCCGCTCGGTGCGCTGATCCTGGTGACGGCGACCGCCGGGACGCTGCGGCTCGCACTCGGGATCGTCACCTGCTCGGCGGCGGTCCTGATGCTCCTCCCCGCCACCAAGCGACGCCCGGACCTGGTGGTGCGACCCTGGGCCACCTACGCGGTGGGCGCCGTCAGCGGCGTCCTCAACACGGCACTGGCCACCAACGGTCCGCCGCTCGTCCTGTACCTGCGCGCCCGCGGCCTCACCGTCTCCGCCTTCCGGGGCACCATCTCCGCCGTCTTCGTGGTGAGCGACGTGGTCGGACTGGGCATCCTCGTGGCCAGCGGGGCGATCCACACCGCCGCCGTCCGCTACTTCGTGCTCACCCTCGCGCCCGCCGCCGTGGGATGGAGCGTCGGGAGCGCCACCGCGTCCCGGCTCCGCCACCACCACTTCGTCCGCATGGTGGACCTCCTGCTGCTGGTCAGCGGCGTACTGGCCATCGCCAAGGCCTTCCTCGGCTGAACCGGAGGGGCGGCCGGCGGCCGGCTCAGCTCCCGGCGAGCCCGGCCAGGGTGTCGATCGACGCGCGGATCTCGTCTCCGGAGCCGAACGGGGCACCGCAGAAGTCCGTGGTGCCGATGTCGGCGAGACGCCGGACCTGGTCGGCCACCTCGGCGGCGGTGCCCACGACGGCCACGTCGGCCGGGCCCTCTGCGCCTTCGCGGTCGAGCATGGCCCGGTACGAGGGGAGGTGCCCGTAGACGGCGAACACCTCGGCCGCCTTGGCCCGGGCGGCGGCCGGGTCGTCGGTCACGCACACGGGAAGGCCCACCCCGACCTGGGGCAGGGGGCGCCCGGCCTCGGCCGCCGCCGCCCGGATCGTCGGGATGATGTGCTGCTCGACCGTCGCCGGGCCGGTCATCCACGTGATGGTCCCCGATGCCATCCGCCCGGCGATGGTCAACATGACCGTGCCGAGGGCGGCCACCAGTACGTCCGGCGCCGGGGCCGCCACCTGGAGCGGCCCGAAGGTGGAGGCGCGCAGCGTCTCACCGGCGAAGGTCACCTGCTCCCCCGCCAACAGCGGCAGGAGGATCTCGAGGTACTCGCGCATGTGTCGGGCCGGCTTGTCGAAGGACATCCCGAACACGTTCTCGATCACGAGTTGGTGCGACAGCCCGATCCCCAGTGTGAGGCGCCCGCCGCTCGCCGCCTGCACCGTCAGGGACTGGGCCGCCAGCATCACGGGATGGCGGGGGTAGGTGGGGACGACGGCCGTGCCGAAGTGGATCCCGGGCACCTCGCGCGAGACGGCGGCGATGGCGGTGAGCGCGTCGAGGGCGAAGATCTGGGACGACCACGCCACCTCGATCCCGGCGTCCGCGAGCGAAGCCACCTGGCCCACCACGTCGTCGAACGGCTTGTCGGTGTCGAACATCACGCCGATGCGCATCGGGGCCTCGATTCTGATCGCGTGCACCGCCGGAGCGGGGCCGGGCCGCGCCCTGGTGGCCGGCCCGTCGGGATCCCCACCGTACCGGGCGTGCCGACCGGTCGCCTCGGAGTCGGCGTCGGTTTGCACCCGGGCCACCGCTGTCGTGCAGAATGCATCCATGACCGTTGCCATCCTCATGGGAAGTTCCTCCGACGCGTCCGTCATGGACGACGCCGTCCAGACCCTCCGCTCCTTCGACGTCCCCGTCGAGGTGCGCGTCCTGTCCGCCCACCGGACGCCCGACGACACCATCGCCTTCGCCCGGGGGGCCAAGGACGCCGGGGTCCAGGTGATCATCGCTGCCGCCGGCGGGGCCGCCCACCTGGCGGGCGTGGTCGCCGCCACCACCGCCCTGCCGGTCATCGGCGTGCCCATCGCGCTGGCCAACCTGGGAGGAATGGACTCGCTGCTCGCCATGGTGCAGATGCCCAAGGGCATCCCGGTGGCGACCGTGGCGGTCAACGGCGCCCGCAACGCCGCCCTGCTGGCCATCCGGATCCTCGCCCTATCGGACACCCGGGTCGCCGCCGAGCTGGACCGCTACATCGCCGAGCTCGCCGACCAGGTCCGCGACATGGACTCCGAGATCGTCAGCCGGTACGCGGCGGGCTGATCCACCCGTCCCTCGCACCGCGCCCGCACGGGCCGACCGAGGGGTGCGCTCACGTTGCCGCCGCGTGCATCTCCCACACCAGGACCTCGGCGTCGGCCACGCCGGTGACCCGTCGCCCGCCCGCTGCCGTCAGCCGGACGGCGTCACCCTCGTCGAGTCGGCCGACGCCCTCGAGTTCGACCGATCCCCGGGGGACGAACAGGTGGAGGAACGGTGCCTCGGGCAGCGTCACCTCCTGGGTCGGTCGCAACCGGGCGGCATGCAGCGCCGCGCTGCGGTTGGCGATCCGGATGGCCGTGTCGCCGGCGTGGTCCGGGATGCCCGAAGCGACGGTGACCAGCCCGCCGGCCATGCGCTCCGGTGCGATCTCGAGCTGCTCGTAGCCGGGCGTGATGCCCTGCTCGTCGGGGAGCACCCACATCTGGACGAAGTGGACCGCTGTCTCGTGGACCTCGCCGGCCACGTTCCACGAGTCGTTCCGCTCCGAGTGGAGGATGCCGGTCCCCGCGCTCATCCGCTGGGCGAGGCCCGGGTAGATGACGCCGTTGTTGCCCATCGAGTCCTGGTGGACGAGGGAGCCGTCCAGCACCCAGGTCACGATCTCCATGTCCCGGTGGGGATGGGTGTCGAAGCCGGTCCCGGGGGCGACCCGGTCGTCGTTGTTCACCAGCAGGAGCCCGTGGTGGGTGTTGGTGCGACTGCGGTGGTGGCCGAACGCGAAGGAGTGCTTCGAGTCGAGCCAGCCGGCGTTGGTGACGAACCGGCTGCCCGCACGCCGGACGTCGATCTCGGGGGACCTCTGCACACTCGTCACGGTTCCTCCTCGCAGCGCCCCGTCCGGGCGCCCATTAGGTGACAGATCACGTACACTGCCTACAGCGCCGGCGGCGCCCCGTTCATTCCCGGAGGTGGCCGATGGCCGACACGACGGCGTGGCTCACCGACGAGCAGCAGCGGGTGTGGCGGGCGCTCCTCCAGCTCACCACACGCCTCCCGGCGCGGCTGAACCGGCAGCTCCAGGAGGACAGTGGTCTCTCCCTCGCCGACGTCGACGTGCTGGTCGGCCTCACCGACGCGCCCGACGGGCGCGTGCGGGTCACCGGGCTGGCCCGGGCGCTCGGATGGGAGCGGAGCCGGCTGTCGCACCAGGTGGCACGCATGGCCCGTGCCGGGCTCGTGCGCCGCGAGGCCTGCGAGGACGACCGCCGGGGGTCGTACGTGGCGATCACCGACGCCGGACGGGGTGCGCTGGCGGAGGCCGCGCCCGCCCACGTGGCACTCGCCCGCGAGCTGGTCGTCGACGCGCTCGCCGCCGAAGACCTCGGGCGGCTGGGCGCCCTGGTCGACACCGTCCTCGACCGGATCGACGACCCGTCCTGACCGGGCCGGTCCCGGGTGACGGCACAACTCGGGGCCGGGTCCCGCCCACGGCGATCGCGGCGTCGCCCCGGATTCCTGTGGGACGGCGAGTCGCCCGGTCACCTGGCAGCCGCGGGTGCACCCCTGCGCACACGGGCCCCGCTCTGCAGGGCAGACTCGGCCTGTGGAACGCGGACGTGCACGCAAGCTGGTCGTCGTCGAGGTGGTGGCCGTCTGGGCGGTGGTGACGCCGATCATGTGGGGCGACCTCCACCGACGTCCCGCGGACCAGATACGAGGGAGGAAGTGGGTCTGGCGACTGGCCAGCCTGAATCTCTCGGGCTCCGCCGCCTACTTCCTGTTCGGGCGTCGCCGACCGGACCGACCCGCCTCCGACACCCCTCCCCGCCGGCGGCTAGAATAGAACTTGTTCTAGTTCCGGACCGGGGAGGTCGCATGGGAGACGTCGAGCAGCAGGCGGGTGCACCTGCGAGTGAGCGGGTCGCCTTCGTGCAGTCCGAGTGGCACGCGGACCTGGTCGACCGGTGCCGGGACGCCTTCGTCGCCGAGATCGGCGCGCGCGGCATCGCCCGGGACGCCGTGGACCTCTTCCGGGTCCCAGGTGCCTTCGAGATCCCGCTCCACGCGCAGCGCCTCGCCGCCAGTGGGCGCTACGCGGCAGTGGTGGGCGCCGGATTCGTGGTGGACGGCGGCATCTACCGGCACGAGTTCGTGGCCGGCGCCGTCGTCGACGGACTCATGCGGGTACAGCTCGACACGGGTGTCCCGGTCCTGTCCGCCGTGCTCACCCCGCACCATTTCCACGAGCACGGTGTCCATGCGGCACAGTTCGGCGAGCACCTCGAGGTGAAGGGCGCCGAGGCCGCACGTGCCTGCGTCCGTACCCTCGCCAGCCTGTCGGGACTGCCGGACCGGACCGCCGCCTGAGCACGGCCGCCGGGCGCCCCGCCGGCTCGGCGGGCGGCGGCACCGGATCAGCGGGGGGCGAGCCCCTCGACCGCCTCGGCCAGGTCGACGCCGAACGGGAGGACGGCCAGAACGGGGATGTCCACGCCGTTGGCCACGTAGCGGGACACGTGGTCGCGGCACGCGGCGAACGAGCCGTGCACGACCAGCTCGTCCACGACCTCGTCGGGGATGGCGGCCAGCGCGCCCTTGCGGTCGCCGGCCTGCCACAGCTCCCACATCGGGGCGAGGGCCTCGCCCCGGCCGAGCCACCGGTGGAACTCCGCGTAGACCCCCACGTTGAGGTACGCCGTGATCATGCGGCGACCGACGGCCCGGGCCATGTCGGCGTCCTCGGAGGGGATCACGAAGATGCGCGCCGCCACGGGGATGTCCGCGCCGAGCTCGGGGGTGACCGTGGCCACGTCGCCCGCCGACAGCCAGTTGATGATCACGCCGTCGGCGGCCCGGCCGGCCAGCCGCAACATGCCCGGGCGGAGGGCGGCCAGGAAGATCGGGGGCGGGTGTTCGACCGGCCGCGCCAGCCGGAAGCCCCTCACCTCGAACGTGTCGTACGCCGTGTCCACCTTCTCCCCCGCCAGTGCCGAGCGGAGGAAGGCGATGGTGTCGCGCACCCGCTTGTACGGCTCGGTGAAGGGCACGCCGTTCCACCGGGACACGATCACGTCCGAGGAGGTGCCCAGGCCGAAGGTGAAGTGCCCGGGCGCCGCCTCGGCCAGTGCGGCCACGCTCTGGGCCAGCAGCGCCGGCCCCCGGGTGTACGCGGGGATGATCGCCACCCCGAGCTGGAGCTGGGGGGTCCAGGCCGCGGCCAGGGCCAGCGGGGTGAAGCCGTCGACCCCGTCGGTCTCCGCCGACCACACGTCGGTGTAGCCGAGCCGGGCCAGGTCCTCGTACCACCGGCGGTGCTCGGTCAGCGGGATCCCGTCGAAGGGGACGGTGATCCCGTAACGGGCACCCGGCGTGGCGGCGCGGGCGTCGGACGTCGTGGCAGCCTCGGTCATGGCCCCCGTATTACACCCTCTTGGCACACTGGGCCGATGAGCCAGAACACCGAGGCCCGGAAGCACGGGCTCCAGCCCCCGCTCCCCCTGGTCGACGCCGACGGGGGGACCGCCGAACCGTCGCCGCCGGACTCCGACGCCGAATGGCGCCTCGACGAGCACACCCGCGACGTCGGACGTCGGGGCATCGCCGCCGCACGGGCGCGCCTCCGCTCTTCGTCCGGAACGGCACGGAGGACCGGCCCGGACCGCGGGCCCGGACCGGGCGCACCCGAGCACGCCCCGGGTCGCGCCGCCTGACCGACCGGCGACTACGGTCGGGGCATGGCGTCCGTAGCCGAGCGGCTCGGGGCTGACCCTGATGCCCGCCTCCTGATCCTGAACTGTGCCGACCTCGGCCTCTGCCACTCGTCGAGCACCGGCGTCTACGACGCACTGCGCAACGGCATCGCCACTTCGGCATCGCTCCTGGTGCCGGCGCCCTGGGCGCGTGAGGCGGCGTCGCGGTTCCGGGGCGACGACGTCGGCGTGCGGTTGACGCTGAACGCCGAGCACGACCTGTACCGCTGGGGTCCCATCACCCAGGCCCCGTCCCTTCTCGACGGCGACGGTGGCTTCCCCCGGACCGTCTCCGACGTCTGGGACCATGCCGATCTCGACGAGGTGCGCCGCGAGTGCCGGGCCCAGGTGGAGCGGGCGGTCCTGTGGGGTTTCGACATCAGCCACCTCGAGGCCCACCGTGACGCCCTCCTGCTGCGTCCCGAGTTCTTCGACGTCTACCTGGAGCTGGCCCTCGAGTTCGGCCTGCCCCTCCGGCTGCCCGATGTCGTCGTCGAGCCGACCGTGGGCTTCCCGATCCGCAGTCTGGCCGCCGAGGAGGGCGTCCTGTTCGCCGACCACGCCTGCACCGTGCCGGCCCGAGGTGGCCGCGAGGCGCTGCTGGCGATCCTGTCCGCGCTCGAGCCCGGGGTGACCGAGATCACCCTGCACCCCGCCGTGGACACATCCGAGCTACGGGCCGCCACGCCCGACTGGTCGTCCCGGGTGTCCGACCTGGCCCTGCTGCTCCACGATGTCGAGGTGGCCGCGGCCGTGGCCGCTTCCGGCGCCGTCCCCATCGGCTACCGGCCCCTGCGCGAAGCGATGCGGTCCACGCCGGGGACGTGAGCGCGGCTCACGAGCCCGTGGCGGCGGACCTCCCGCCCGGCCCCGGCCCCCGGCCCCTGACCGTGACGGGGCTCCTCCTTCTCGACCCGCACGGGCACGACCCCACGGCCGTCGAGTCGATCACCTTCGACGACGGGGGTATCGGCGTGGTGCGGAGCCGGGGCGAGGCCCCCCGGGTCCTACCGTGGGCGGCCCTCGTCGCCCACGCCGTCGAACCCTGGGCCGGCGGGGTGATCCCGGGGTGGTGGGTGGAGCCCGACGCCTCGGGGGCCGCGGGGGCCGACGCCTCGGGAGCCGATGTCGTGGGCGCCCTGCTGACCGGCTCCCGTACGGCGGCGCGCCGGCTCCCCCACGCCGAGGCCGGCGCCATGATCAGCATCCAGACCCGGAGCGGCACCTACCGGTTCCTGCGCTCCGGCGGCGATCCGTCGGAACTCGCGCCGAGGATCGCCGAGTTCGCCGTGCGCCACCGCGGCCCGGCCGGGGTGTCGACGGTGACGACGGTGGCCGCGCGCCGCCGCGGCCCTCGATCGGGATGGGCGCGGGTCCGACCATGGCTCGTGGCGCTCCTGGTGGTCGTCCTCGCCGCCGCCGTGACGGTGATCCTGCTCCAGAGCGCCGGGGTGATCCACCTCCCCTTCCTCGGCAGCGACGGGTCGGCGGGGATCGGGGCCCTCGACCGGTCGCCACCCACCTGAGGGCGGCGGCGCCCCGGACGCCGACCGGGCGGCGATGTTCAGGACGCCGACCGGGCGGCGATGCGCTCGCGGCACCCCCGTGCCGCATCGGTGGCCGCCAGGGCGAGCAGGTCCAGCACCAGGCCCATGTCGCCGGCCACCTTCATCCGACCCTGCATGAAGGCGACGCTGGGGTCGAGGTCACCGCCCAGGACGGCACGGGCGTCCTCGAACGTCAACGTCACGGTGGCGTCGGGCCCCTCCCCCGCCCCGGAACCGATGTCGGTGAGACGACCCCCGCCGAACCGGGCGTGCGCGGTCCGGTCGCCGCCGGGGGCCCCGGCCACGTCGACCCGGAGCGTGCCCTCGAGCGAAGGCGGAGCGGCGAGCCCGACCAGCTCCGCGCGGACGGCGGCGGTCCACCCGTCGGCGGTGTCCGCGACCATCACGCGCCCGGTCCATCGACGCCGGCGAACAGGTCGGTCTCCACCACGCCGTCCCATCGGACGGCGGTGACCGAACCGTCCGGCGCACCCCGTAGGGCCAGCCGGTAGTCGTCGTGGGGCTGGATGGTGGCCATGACCTCGGGTGGGAGCCCGAACCAGAACCGGGACTCGGGGTCGACCTGGGTGGCGTGGGCCAGGAGCGCACGACGGCGCACGTCGGCGTGGTCGGCGATGTCGACGACCGTGGTCGGGACCTCGTCGGGCATCGTGTCCCAGCGCTTCCGCCACTCCTCGTCGAAGGGCGACTCGAGGCCCAGCTGGACGAACTTGTCGTGGACGGCCCGGAAGCGGGCCGCCGAGTGCACGGTGTAGTAGAGCTTGGCCGGCTGGAAGGCCGGGCCCGCCGTCACGAACCGCGCCGGGTCACCGGCCGCCCGGAAGGCGGCCAGTCCGACCTCGTGGACCCGCAGGTGGTCCGGGTGCGGGTAACCCGTCTGGTCGTCGCCGTAGATGACCATGACCTGGGGCCTCGTGCGTCGGATGACGGCCACCAGGCGGCCGGTGGCCTCCTCGAGCGGAGCGGCGGCGAAGCAGTCGGGGTTGGCGTTGGCCGCCGACCCGGCCATGCCGGAGTCGCGGTACCCGAGCAGCTCCACCTCGTCGTAGCCGATGACCTCGGCGGACCGGGCGAGCTCTCCGCGTCGGACGGCGGCCAGGTCGGCACGGACCTCGGGCCTGTCGAGGGCCGGGTTGAGGATCTCGCCCTCCTCGCCGCCGGTGCAGCACACGAGCACGGTGCGTACCCCGTCCGCGTGGTACCGGGCGACGGTGCCGGCTCCCTTGGAGGCCTCGTCGTCGGGGTGGGCGTGGACGGTCAACAGGCAGCGCGGCGGGGACACGCCGCTCACGCTATCGGGACCCGGGCGCGTACACTGCACGAAGAACGTGAGGAAGGATCGTCGCCGATGGGTGTCATGAAGCGCATGTCCGGGATTCTCCAGGCCAAGACGAACAAGCTCCTCGACAAGGCCGAGGACCCGCGGGAGTCCCTGGACCTCTCGTACCAGAAGCTCCTGGAGAACCTGCAGAAGGTCCGCCGGAGCGTGGCCGACGTCACCACGGCCAAGAAGCGCATCGAGCTCCAGGCCACCCAGCTCCAGGGCCAGGCCGACAAGCTCCAGCAGCAGGCGAAGGACGCCCTGGCCCAGGACCGCGAGGACCTAGCCCGCGAGGCCCTGGGCCGACGGGCCGCCCTGGCCCCGCAGCTGGCCGATCTCCAGACCCAGCACGAGCAGGTGGCCGCCCAGGAGCAGAAGCTCATCGTCACCGCCCAGAACCTCCAGACCCAGGTGGACGCCTTCCGCACCAAGAAGGAGACGATGAAGGCCACCTACACGGCGGCCGAGGCCCAGACCAAGATCGGTGAGGCCGTCTCCGGCATCTCCGAGTCCATGGGCGACGCCGGGATGTCGGTGCAACGGGCCCAGGACAAGATCGACAGCATGCAGGCCCGGGCCGGTGCCATGGACGAACTGCTCGCCTCGGGCGCCCTGACCGACCTCACCAACCCGGTCGACGACATCCAGGCCCAGCTCGACCAGGTGTCGACCACCAACGCCGTCGACGCCGACCTGGCCGCCCTCAAGGCCGAGCTCGGCGCGGGCACGCCGGCCCAGCTCGGCGCGGCCGAGCCCGCCGCCCCGGCGCCGGCCGAACCCGGGGAGGCGCCGGCATGATCGTGCGCATCCTGGGCGACGGGCAGTTCGAGGTGCCCGAGGCCGACCGCGAGTCCCTCCACCGGCTCGAGGAGGTCCTGGACGCCGCCCTCGAGGGCGACGACGAGGCCGCGTTCACCTCCGCCCTGGCCGCCGTGATCGCCGAGGTCCGCCGGGTCGGCACCGAGCTGGCGCCCGACACCTTCACCGCCTCCGACAGGGTCGTGCCGTTCGACGACGCCACCCTGGCCGAGACGAAGGAACTCCTGGCCGGTTCGGGCGGGGACGACCACTGACAACGCACCCGTGACCTCGAGGAACCCGGCATGAGCACCGCACGCAACATCCCGAACGACCGCGGCCTGACCCTGCGGATGTTCACGACCGGGCTTCTGCTCGTGCTCCTCTACGGGGCGGTCGTGGGCCTGCTGATCGCGGTCGGCATCTCGTATGCGCTGGTGCTGGTGATCGCGGCGGCACTCCTGTTCGTCCAGTACTGGTTCTCGGACAAGATCGCCCTGTACGGCATGGGCGGCCGGATCGTCACCCCCGAGGAGGCCCCCCAGCTCCACGGGGCCATCGACCGGCTGTGTGCCATGGCCGACATGAAGAAGCCGCGGGTGGCCGTGGCCGATACCGACGTCCCCAATGCCTTCGCCACCGGACGCAGCCCCAACAACGCCGTGGTGTGCGCCACCACCGGCCTCATGCGCCGCCTCGACGAACCCGAACTCGAGGCGGTCCTCGCCCACGAGCTCTCCCACGTCGCCCACCGAGACGTCGCCGTCATGACCATCGCCAGCTTCCTCGGGATGGTGGCCGGCATGGTCACCCGGATGATGCTGTGGACGGGGATGATGGGAGGGTTCGGCGGAGGTGGCGGGAACAACAACAACAACCAGGGCGCCGACCAGACCGTCCTGATCGAGATGGCCGTCCTGGCCGTCTCCGTCGTCGTCTACGCCATCAGCTTCCTGCTGACCATGGCCCTGTCCCGCTACCGCGAACTGGCCGCCGACCGGTCGGGGGCGATCCTCACCGGACAGCCGTCGGTCCTGGCGTCCGCCCTGGTCAAGATCACCGGGGAGATCGCCCGGATCCCCACACGGGATCTGCGGTCGACCGAGTCGTTCAACGCCTTCTACTTCACTCCGGCGGTGGCCAAGAGCGGCGTGAGCATCTCCACCATCTTCTCGACGCACCCCTCCCTGGACCAGCGCCTGGCCCAGCTCGCCGCCCTGGAGGCCGAGATGGGCCGGCCCTCGTGAGTCACCGGGCCGGCGGCGGGCCCGGCTGATGGGCCTCTTCGACACGCTGCTCGGTCGGACGAAGCCGGTCCAGTCGAACCTCGACGCGCTGTTCGCCCTTCCCTCGGCGTCGATCACGCTGCAGAGCGCGGCCGGCATGACCTGCTCGGGCCATGCCGGGGTGTGCTTCAAGCCGCCGACGGGCCAGGGCTTCACCGAGATGGAGGCCGAGGTCGTCAAGCTGCTGGCCATGGACGGCGGGTCCGGACTCACCCGTTCCGAGGACTCGTTCGGCTACGTCTGGCTGGTGGTAGAGGACTCCGACATCGAGTCCCTCGTCACCCGGGTCCACCTGGTGAACTCGTCCCTGGCCGACGCCGGCTGGGGTCCCCAGCTCCTGTGCACGGTCTTCGGGCTGGCCAAGCTGGCCACCGACGCCACGGCCGACACCGGAAGCGACCCGGTCGTCGAGGGCGTCACCGTCGGGCCGGGCACGGTGCTCCCCTCGACGGCCTACCTCGTCTACCTGTTCAAGCGGGGCACGTTCTACCCGTTCGTGCCGACCGGCCACGAACAGCGCTCCACCGAGGAGGAGTTCCGGCTCCGCAGCCTGGTGGCCGACGACCTCACCGTCGAGGCCGACCTCGACCGCTGGTTCCCCCTGTGGGACCTCCCCGTCGGCTGAGCGCACCTGCCGGTGCCCGTCGTCGAGCTGGTCGTCGAGCCCTGGTCCCTGTCGGTGTGCCGCCTGGATCCGGCCGAACCCTGGCCCGACCCGCCGGCCGGCGCCCCGCTGCACGCCGTCATCCGTACCCCGGACGAGCTCTCGGTCGTCTGCGCCGAGGGCGACGAGCCGGCCGGCGCCCGGGTCGAGCCGGGCTGGCGTGCCATGCGGGTGGTGGGTCCACTGGCCTTCGAGCTGGTCGGCATCGTGGCGTCGCTCGCCGAACCGCTGGCCGGGGCACAGGTCGCGGTCTTCGTCCTGTCCACTTTCGACTCCGACCTGGTCCTGGTCAAGGGAGCCGCCCTGGAAGCGGCCATCGGGGCCCTCGCCGCCGCAGGGCACACCCTCCACTTCGCCGACACCTGACCAAGAATTCTCCGTATCCGGGCCGCTTCCTTCCGCACCCTCCTGACCAGGGACGATCGAATTCGTGTGCGTTTCTTCTCCACAGGTTTCCCACAGATCTGCCGCCGAAATCGGCCCTTGTGACCTTCTCCTCGCGTAGGACCCGCTACACTCGTTGCTTCAGAGCAGTGGGGACCGTCCCGAGGCCGGCGATCCGAGCGATCGCCCCCGGACTCCCCCGACGCCACAACCGGCGAGCTCCTGCGACACACCCTCGAGGAGAGTGGCACGTAACGACATCACGCAATTCCCGGACATGAACACCCGCTAGCACACCCGGCTCTCGGAGCCAGGCCGGCCCACCCTTCCCGGTGCCCGGCTGGGGCGTTGAATGCTCAGATGTGGGGTCCGCCCAACCAGAAGTGAGTCAGAGCCCCTGCGTCCCGTGACGCGGCTCTGGCCGACCGAGGAAAGGTCACCCCCCGATGCATTCCGCAACCCTCCCTGTACCTGCCCGTACCCATACCCGTCCCACCACGACCCACACACTCCCCGCGGCCACCGGCTCGCACACCACGCGTTCGGTCCGCAGGCGCGCCAAGCGGGCCGCAGGCCGAGTCGCCGGCCTGGCCGCCGTGGCCGCGTCGGCCACGGCCGTGGCGTCGCTCCTGAGCCCGCCACTTCCGGCATCGGCCGCCGGTTACCCGACCGGCGTCGGCGTCGTCCTCAACGCGCCGATCGTCTCGGCCACCGCCACCCCGAGTGGTCACGGTTACTGGCTGGTGGGCAGCGACGGCGGGGTCTTCGCCTTCGGCGACGCCGGCTTCTTCGGATCGGTGGTGGGACTCCACCTGAACAGCCCGATCGTCGGCATGGACGCCAACCCGAGCGGCCGCGGCTACTGGGAGGTCGCCGCCGACGGCGGCGTGTTCGCCTTCGGCGACGCCGGCTTCCACGGCTCGGTGGCCGGCCTCCCCCTGAACAGCCCGATCGTCGGCATCGCGCCGACGTCCGACGGTGGCGGCTACTGGGAGGTCGCCGCCGACGGTGGTGTGTTCGCCTTCGGTGACGCCAACTACGAGGGTTCCGCCATCGGCATGTCGTCCGCCAGCCCCATCGTCGGGATCGCCGCGACCGCCGACCGCAAGGGTTACTGGGAGCTCGCTGCCGACGGTGGCATCTACGCCTTCGGCGATGCGCACTTCTACGGCACGGCTCCGGTGCGCAGCAAGGCGGTCGCCATCGACTCCGCCGGAAGCGGTTACCGGGTCGTCTCCAGCGACGGCAGCACCTACGCCTTCGGTGGCGCCTCCTTCCGCGGCTCGCTGACCGGCCTGCCACTGAACAAGCCCGTACTCGCCACGTCCTCGGTCAACGGCGGGTACGTGGACGTGGCCGCCGACGGCGGAGTGTTCACCTTCGGGTCCGTCGGGTACTACGGGTCGTTGGCCGGCGCCACGCTGTTGGCACCGGCACTGGTCGCCCCTCCGACCGCCGACTACGGCCTGACCCCCGGGCAGATCGCCGCGTGGGACCGGGTCAACATCTGCGAGGAGGGTGGCAACTGGCACGTCAACGGTGCCGTGTTCGCCGGCGGCCTCGGCATGAGCCGGGCGAACTGGAACCAGTTCAACACGTTCGGGTTCCCGTCGAACGCCGCCTACGCCACGCCCAGCCAGCAGATCCGGGTGGCGGTGGCCTTCGCCACGCACTACTACGGCAGCCCCTTCGCCGCGCCGGACCAGCACGGCTGCACAGGCGGCTACTGAACCTCGGGCTCGGCACCGCCCTGCGGTCCGACACCGCACGACGGAGGACGGGGTCCCGATCGGGGTCCCGTCCTCCGTCGCGTCCGGGGCACGGGCATGGGGTACATGGCCGCCGCGCCGTCACGCGCCGGGGATCGCACCTCGGAGCTCCGGATTACCGGTCGTCCGTCGGAACTCCTCGCTCGAGGTCGAGGAGGTGGTGCGTGACCTCGTGCAGGGTGTGCCGGGCCAGCCAGAGGATCGTGCGCTGCGACGGCTCGGGATAGTTGTAGACGCAGGTCCGGTCCCACTGGGCGCCGGCCAGTCCACGGAACACCCAGGCCAGGAGATCGGCGGCGAACACGATCTCTGCGGCCACGTGATCGTGGGACTCGTCCCGATAACGCGCCAACCCGGCCCTCTGGTCGCGATACATGGGTGTGAAGGTCGGCTCCTCCTCGACCAAGACGAGCAGTAGGCGCTCTCGCTGGGTGAGCAGGACGTCACGCACGTGACATCCGTACTCGACCGGCGACCACACGTCGGGCGACGGCCGCGCGTCCAGGCGCGGTCCCCTCCCCGATCCACCGGACAGCATCGCCTCGTAGCGACCGCCGAGGTCGTGGATCTTGCGCGCGACGGCTGATCGACCGTGATCGGCGTAGGTGAATCCCCACTCGTCGCAGCGGTCCATGGCGCGAGTTTCGCACCTCGGGACCGCCGGTCATGGACGATGCCGACGCAGCGGTACCACTCCGCATCGCCGACGGATCCGTGGATCCCGCTCCGTGTCAGCCCCGGGAGGCAATGCCGACGACTGCGGCGCCGGGTTGCCGTCCACCCTCTGACCCCAGGAACGGAGCGTCGCCGAAGGCGAAGACGCCACCGTCAGCGGCGACGGTCCAGTACCCGGTACCAGCGGGATTGCGGGCAATACCCGTCATCGGGGCGTTCAATGGTGTGGCGCCCATCGAGCCTTCGAAGTGAGCGTCGCCGAAGGCGAAGACGCCTCCGTCCGATGCAACGAGCCAGTAGCCCTTGCCGTCCTGCGTCACCGCCATCCCGACGATCGGCGAATTCAGATGCACTGTGGCCATCGACCCGTGGAACTGGGCATCACCGAAGGCAAACACGCCTCCGTCGGCTGCGACTTCCCAGTAGCCATCCCCGGTCGGAGTGGCAGCCATACCAACGATGTCCTGGTTCAACCGCGTGCCACCCATCGACCCGTAGAAGGGGGCGCCACATCCGGCAAACACCCCTCCGTCTGCAGTTGCCAGCCACACGCTGACGTTCGCAGCCGCAATACCGACCATCGGTGTGGGCAGATAGAGGCCCGCTGATACGGGGCCGGTGCAACGGCCGCCGACGGTACCTTGCGGTAGTCCCACCACCGCGTACTGTCCGACACCATTGAGCACGAAGTACGAGGACTCGCCGACCCAGTAGCCCTGGCCGTCCGCCGTCGCCGAGATACCGGTGCACGTGATGACCGAGGGGATCGGCGGACCCGGGCCGTTGCCGCAGTCCGACGCGCTGATAGCCGGTTGGGACACGTGCGCAAGGTCGGGAGCGTTGAATACGTACGTCGCTCCGGCGGATGTGACAAGCCAATATCCGGGCGAGGCCGTCGGCGGCGTAGTCCGGGAATCGCTGGCCGCTCCTGCCTGGCCGACACCGAGCATCACCGTGACGAGAGGTACGACCGCCAGAATCCCGACCCAGCGCTTCATGATCCGCCTCCTCACTCGGACCGTCACTGCCGAGGTGGGTCCGCGTCCGGGGCAATCCTACAGACCGGGGGGTATCCCATTCGTACCGGTCGGGGCATTCGGATGAACAAGACCGTCACCGGTCTCCTTCCCCTCGATCATGTGGGGCGTCGGTAAGACTGGTGTCGTGCTTCTCATCGATGCGGCGAATGTGGTCGGGTCTCGGCCCACGGGGTGGTGGCGCGATCGACCGGGAGCAGCACGAGCGTTCGTGGACCGAGTTCGAGCTGCGGTGGACGCGGGTCGGATCGCCGAACACGCTGTCGTGGTCCTCGAAGGAGCGGCTCGCCGTGGTGCGGAGGCAGGTACCACCGGCGGCGTCACGGTCGTCCACGCGCCGGGCAGTGGTGACGACACGCTCATCACTGTGGCTGCCGACGCCACCGGTCCAGTCACGCTGGTGTCGGCCGACCGTGAGCTCCGGCAGCGAGCCGAGGTGCTCGGAGCGGACGTGGCCGGTCCCGGATGGCTCCTCGACCTGCTCGACGGATGATGCCGGTCTGGCGGAGCTGGCTAGCCGACTTCGACGCCGTCGATCGCCCGTGCCAGGTCGAGGTCCAACCGGGTGAGCCCGCCCACGTCGTGGGTGACCAGGACCAGGCGCACCGTGCGCCACCGGATGTCGAT
>Ga0307374_10006866_pt1 | contig 17676 bp, 19 predicted proteins | sample OX3MG_FD_202532 | JGI IMG/M metagenome (GOLD analysis project Ga0307374, IMG submission 202532) | Soil microbial communities from Risofladan, Vaasa, Finland - OX-3 | ecosystem: Environmental > Terrestrial > Soil > Coastal area > Acid sulfate soil | place: Finland: Risofladan, Vaasa | collected... | reverse complement strand
GGCGCCGGGGCTTCGCTCGCAGCCGATCGAGATCCGCCGCGCGATGGGCGTAAAGCGTCGCTCTATTGTTTCGTGAATTTAATGGTGGGCAGGGAGTGAATCGAACACTCGACACGAAGATTTTCAGCCATCCCGTAGGGCAGGGACTGTCGAGCACGATCGGCAACCATCAGCCACTATCCACGCTTTTCCAGCCCACCGCGCAATCGATAGAGACCGCTCGAAACCGATAGAGCATGATAGTTCGGGCAAAGTGACGGGCAAGGTCAAGGCGCCCGCGCCGCAGATTAACAATCTTCTGCCCATCTTTAACCTCGTGAATTTACAACTAAATCTTTCCAACCGTGCCCCGACTTTGCCCGAACGATGTCCCCGCCGTAATTCGACCCAGCCGGAGTCTAAGAGCCTTTTCGAGCACCGCGGAGCCCGGTCGGCAGTATCTGGTCTAATGAGCGGTGGCCCGAAGGCTGGACGGTTTTCTACTTCAACCGGACAGAGCCGGGCGCGTTTGCCGGCGGCGAGGGTGACAGCCTGAAAGGCTTCTGCAACGATCCCACCAGTACGATCGAGCTTAACTATCGGGTCGTGCTGATGACCTCGATCAAGAATGAACTAGCGCGTGGGCCGCGATGGCGCGACTTCTTCCAGACCTATCCGGAGCCGTATCAGTTTGACGGCGTGATCGGGACGCTGATTCACGAATTAACACACGTGCGCAAGCTGCACTTGAAACACGGTGGACCGTTCGAGCGCCTAGTGGAAGACGCAAAGCGAAAGTTGATAAGGCTTGAGATCGGAGCCGGTAAGGGACGGCGCCCGGTGGATTCTACAATGGAACCTAGATTCTGCTACCGCTCGCCCGCTCGGGGATCCCTTACCCGTCAAGGGCTTTTGACCATCCGATTGTCGCGATCCCACCCCACCCGCTGACCTTCTCTCAGACCGCGCAGCTTTTTTTTAGCGGGTTCACCGTTGGCAACGATATTCTTAGACACGATCCGGTCTCTGACGCTATGCGCCATCGGTCATCACTGGCCTGGGGGATTTGCTGCATCTCGTTTTCGTCGACCGAGGAATAACACGGCTCACCGCCCAGACCCTTACGAGGTTTGATAGATATGCGCCATCAGGGCTGAGGAGACGATCCCGAGTTCGGGGCGAAAGCTTTGAGGTTTGCCCTTTCTGGGGAGTGTTGTACTACATACGATCAAACGAGGGGTTCGCGGTACTTGACGAAAACTAACAGCATTTCAACGGCTCGCTAGCGGAGGGAGCTGTTTTGCCGTTCGCGCACTCAAGGAACTCCCAGGGTGTTCGGCATGATCTCATCACCCATCTTTGCGAGGTCGCGAATCTCGCGGGTCGATTCGGCGAACCCCTCTCTGCGCGGGAACTTGCCTACTACGCGGGCCTCTGGCACGACGTCGGCAAGTTTCGGGTAGCGTTCCAGGAGTATCTCGGTGATTGCGAAGACAAACCGGGAGTGAAGATTCGCGGTCCGGATCACAAGGCTGCGGGTGCAAAGCTCGGAAGTGAGCATCTAGGCCTCGCTGCGCTGGTGATCCAGGGCCACCACGGTGGTCTCAAATCATTGGAAGAGTTCCGGAGCTGGCTGGATGGTAGGGCAAAGGAGCCCGATCTATCCAAGGCTATCGCGAGGGCCGCAGCTGAGCTCCCAAACCTGGTTCCGAACGCACGACTTTCTCTTCCCGAGTTCATCGAGCGGGATTCTTGCTCAGCTGAGTTCTTCGTCCGGATGCTCTTTTCCGCACTGGTCGATGCCGACTACCTCGACACGGAGCGGCACTTCCGTCCTGACAAGTCTGCCGGCCGCTCTGGTGCACCGGCAATCGAATTGCTCTGGAGCCGCTTCGAGCAGGACCAGACCCGCTTTTCCGGCCGGCACTCAGATCCCGTCAGTCTGGCGCGCCATGAAATCTTCGAGGCCTGCCTGTCGGCCGCCGATCAATCGACCGGATTCTTCCGCCTCAGCGTTCCGACCGGCGGCGGCAAGACCCGATCCGCGATGGCGTTTGCCCTTCGCCACGCGCTGCGTCACGGACTTGGCCGCGTAGTGATGGCGGTCCCGTTCATCAGCATCACCGAGCAGACTGCCGACGTATATCGGAGAATCCTAGGCAAAGCCGCCGTACTCGAGCATCACAGTGCGGTTCGTCTCGAAGATACCGACGCAGGCGATTTTCACAACCTCGCCGTGTGGGCGAAGCTCGCCGCCGAGAACTGGGACGCTCCGATCATCGTAACCACCACCGTCCAGCTGTTCGAGAGCTTGTTTTCTAACTCGACCAGCCACACGCGAAAACTCCATCGACTCGCTCGCAGCGTCATCATCTTGGACGAAGCCCAGGCGCTGCCCGCCCATCTCCTGACCCCGATCCTCGATGCTCTGAGCGAACTATGCATACATTACGGAACCACTGTCGTTGTCTCGACGGCAACGCAGCCCGCGTTCGAAGCAATTCCAGGTTTTGCGGCCCTCGGCGCGCGCGAGATCGTGCCCGAGCCAAGGCGGTTCTTCGGGATTCTGAATCGCGTCCGATACGAGTGGCTTACCGATCAGCCAATCGGATGGGATGAATGCGCCCGACTGATGCGCTCAGCCGATCAGTGCCTCACCGTGGTGAATACCAAGCGCGACGCGATCGCCCTGCTTGATGCCCTGGGCGACCCTGACGCGCTTCACCTTTCAACCCTGCTCTGTGGCGCTCATCGCCACGCCGTGATCGCGTCCGTCCGCGAACGACTTGCAGCTGGCGCGCCGTGCCGCCTGGTTTCCACCCAGGTCATCGAGGCGGGCGTCGATCTTGATTTTCCCCTGGTGATGCGCGCGATGGGGCCGCTCGACTCGATTATTCAGGCTGCCGGACGATGCAACCGCGAGGGTCGGCTTCCGGAGAAGGGGCGCGTGATCATTTTTACGCCGCAAACCGGGGGACTTCCGCCCGGGTTTTACAAAACGGCGACGGGAGTAACCTCCGCGATCTTGGCCGGACCGGGGAAGTCCGCGATGGATGCGAACGACGCTTCGATCGCGGTTGCTTATTTCAAGCGGCTCTTTGACAGTCTAGTTACTGACCGCGAAGGTATCCAGAAACTGCGCCGCTCGTTCGACTACCCCCAAGTGGCAGCGCGTTTCCGGATGATCGACGACCTCAACGAAAGCGTCGTGGTCTTTTATGGCTCATCCGGGGAGCAGCGGCGCATTCGCAAAATCGTTGACCGGCTTCGCGCGGGCGCGCCAGAAGGACGTCAGTTGATGCGGCGCCTGCAACCTTGGATCGTTCCGGTACGAACGGATGCGGCGGCTCGATTCCGCGCACGCGGCCTGATCCGCGAGATCACAGGCGGGATCGGCGAATGGCTCGGCGGCTACGATCCGATCCGCGGCCTCACCGCTGACGATCCTGTACTGACGGACCTTGTCATATGAGCGAAAGGAGGCCCATCGAATGGCCGAGGCACCGCTGTCGGTAAGGGTATGGGGCGAATTGGCCTGTTTCACGCGCCCCGAGATGAAGGTGGAACGGGTCACGTATCCAATTCCGACCCCGTCCGCCGCACGCGGAATACTCGAGGCGATTTTCTGGAAGCCGGAGTTCTCCTGGCAGGTCGAGAGCATCTCTATTCTAAAGCCGATCCGCTACTTTTCGATTCTCCGCAACGAGGTCAATGACCGGCAGAGCTTCCGCGCCGCGCAGTCGTGGGCTGACGAAGGCGGTGGCTACCGCGCCGATGATCCGAGGAGTCGCGCCCAGCGCCATACGCTTGCGCTTCGCGATGTCGATTACGTGATCACCGCGCAAGTCGTCCTGCGTTCGCACGCGACCGATGATCCCGCCAAGTACCGCGATCAGTTCCGCCGCCGGGTGCGCGATGGGCGATGCTTTTCGACGCCATACTTCGGATGCCGAGAGTTTTCCGCCGCCTTCGGGCCGCCCGACGGCGGTGAACGGCCGATCGGGGTGACCGAAGACCTCGGTCCAATGCTGTTCGATCTCAATTACGCTTCTGACGGCTCGAGCGGTGGGGTTCCCCGCTTCTTCAACGCCCACCTGGAGCACGGGGTGCTGCGCGTGCCGCCGCTTTACGGCAACGGAGGCAAACATGCTGCTTAGACGGCTTGCCGAATATTCGGATCGGCTGGAGCCGTGGCCGATGCTCTATGCGGAGGCACCGGTCCGCTACATCATCGAGCTGGATTCGGACGGCAATCTGCTCACTCCCGAGCCTGTCGACACCGCGGAGCCGGCAAACCCTCGCACGCGCCGCGGACAGCGCAGGCTAGTTCCGCAGATTCAGCGCTCCAGCGGAATCAAGCCGATCCTGTTCGCCAGCAACTCCGAATACACGCTCGGTCTTCGACGCGAGGATTCCCCTGCCGAGCGAGTAGAGGAATGCCACCGCTCGTACCTAGAGCTGCTCCGAGGATGTGCCGAGCGGACGGAGCTGAATGAGGTCCGCGCGGTGCTGCGTTTCCTGGAAAGCCGTGAGGCGGCGAAGCTGAGACTCGGCGAAGATTTCGATCGCGGCGCAGCGGTCAGCTTTCGCGTGAACGGTACGTTCCCGAGCGACCTGCCTGCCGTGCAGCGCTTCTGGGCCGATGAGCACGACCCCGCGCACGCAGAAGGCGAAAAGGCTCACGTGATGCAGTGCGTGGTGTGCGCAGAGACCCGCCCGGTACTCTCGCGCCTGCAAGCAAAGATTAAAGGGATACCACGCGGCCAAACCTCCGGGACTGCGATCGTCTCCGCCAACGCGGACGCGTTTGAATCCTATGGTCTGAAGGCCTCGCTGGTCGCTCCCACCTGCGCGCGATGCGGGGAACGTTTCACCCGCGGCGCCAACCATCTGCTCGCGAGCGACGGGAACCATATCGTCGTCGCCGGCAGCGCTTTCATCTTCTGGACCCGCGAGCCATCGCAGTTTTCTTTTCGCGACTTTCTGACCAACCCGCGCCCGGAGCAGGTGCGGGCGCTTATCGATTCGGTCCGCGGCGGACGAATCGCGGCCGAAGTTAAGGATACGGCCTTTTATGCCGCTGCTCTATCCGCCAGCGGCGGACGGGTGGTGGTCCGTGACTGGATCGACACGACCGTGAACCAGGTCCGCGCGAATCTCACCCGATGGTTCGAGCGGCAGCGCATTGTCACGGCTTTCGGTGAAGAGCCGCGCCCCTTGGGACTGACGGCGCTGGCCGGCGCTACCGTGCGGGAACTGCGCGATCTGTCTCCGCCTGTTCCTCGCGCGCTGCTCCGCAGCGCGATGGTCGGCGCGCCGCTTCCGTTCGACCTGCTCTACGAGGCGGTTAGACGAAACCGTGCCGAGCAGGGCGTCACCCATTGGCGCGCGGCTTTGATCAAACTCGTTCTATGCTCCCGCCCGGAAGCAACAGGAGAGGACAGAATGGTGCAACTCGATTCCGAAAATCAGGATCCGGCCTACCGTTGCGGGCGGTTGCTCGCAGTCCTGGAGCAGGCGCAGCGTCTCGCGATTCCCGGGATCGGCGCTGGCGCGACCATCGTTTCGCGCTTCTACGGCAGCGCGTCTTCCGCACCGCTTTCGGTTTTCCCGCGCCTGTTGCGCGGAGTGCAGCCGCATCTCGCCAAGCTCGAGCGCGACTGGCGCGGGGCGTATATCGCCCTTCAGCGTCGGATGGAGGAGATCATGGGCGGGATTGGTTCGTTTCCTTCCACGCTGACGCTCGAGGAGCAAGGGCTCTTCTCGCTCGGCTACTATCATCAGCGGGCCCATGATAGCGCCCAAGCGAAGGAAACGAGGGCGGCTAGAAGAGCCGCTGAAATCGAGGAGCACGAAAGATCGGAGTAGGAAAGACAGAAAGGCTAGCCCACGCATCGCGCAAACTGGGAGAAACTATCAATGGCTGAAAGCATTCATTCGGATGTGAACCGGCGGCATGATTTTGTCTATCTTTTCGACGTGGCCGACGGCAATCCCAACGGCGATCCCGACGCCGGCAATCTACCCCGCGTCGATCCCGAGACGATGCAGGGGCTGGTCACCGACGTCGCACTCAAGCGCAAGGTGCGCGATTATGTGGACGCGGTCCGCGGCGAACATGACCACTTCAAGATCTATGTGCAGAGCGGGACTGCGCTCAACACGCAGCACGAGCGCGCTTACAGCGCGTTAGGCCTCAAATCAACCGGCGCGAAGCAGAAGGCCTCGGACGTAGAGAAAGCCCGGGAATGGATGTGCAAGGATTTTTACGACATCCGGATGTTTGGCGCGGTGATGACCACTGGCGTCAACTGCGGCCAGGTCCGGGGGCCGCTGCAGCTCACCTTTGCCCGCTCGATCGACAAGATCGTGCCGCTCGACCTGTCCATCACTCGCGTCGCCGTCACCAGGGTGCAAGATACGGAAGTGGTGGTTTCCGAGGAGGGCGGCGAAGGCGAAGGCGGCAAGCGTACCGAGATGGGGCGCAAGGCGATGGTGCCGTATGGGCTTTACCTTGCGCACGGCTTCTTCAACCCCCATTTCGCGAAACAGACCGGCGCCGATAGGGAAGACCTCGAGCTGTTCTGGAGCGCGCTCCAGAACATGTTCGACCTCGACCGCTCCGCGGCGCGAGGGATGATGGCGGTGCAGGGGCTTTATGTGTTCAGCCATGAGAGCCCGCTTGGCAACGCGCCTGCGCAGCGCCTGTTCGAGCGAATAACTGTCACCCGCAAGCCCGAGGTGAAAACGCCGCGCTCATTCGGCGATTACGAGGTGAAGGTGAACGCCGAAAACTTTCCCGCCGCGGTCCAGCTCGCGCGCCTGGCCGGCTGAAGCTTCGATGGAGCCGGACGCCGAAACGCTGCTCGAGGTCCCGATCTCGGCGATCGAACACTACAGCTATTGTCCCCGTCAATGCGCGTTGATCCACGTCGAGCAGGTGTTCGAGGAGAACGTCTTCACGATCCGCGGACGACTTGCACATGAACGCGTGGAGCAAGGGAAGGAAACCTTAGCTTCCGGCATGCGGGTCCTCCGCGACGTGCCGCTATGGTCCGAACGGCTGGGACTGCGGGGAAAGGCCGACGTGATCGAAATGAGGCCGCAAGGACCCTATCCGGTCGAATACAAGGTTGGAAAACGGCACGGAATGCACGCAGATCTCCAGTTGTGCGCGCAGGCTCTATGCCTGGAGGAGATGCTGGAGACCGCGGTTACCCGCGGCGCGATCTTCTACCATGCGCTGCGGCACCGTCATGAGGTAGTGTTCGACCGGGAGCTGCGACGGCGCACGGCCGAGGTCACCGTCGCCATCCGTGCGATGCTCGGGCACCCGCGTCTGCCGTCAGCCCGCAACGATGCGCGATGTTCCAACTGCTCGTTAATAAACGCGTGTATGCCCAAGGTGCTGGGAGAGCCTGCACGCTTGCGCGGCCTTCAGGGTGCGCTCTTTCATCGGTGGCCGGTTACAGAAGTTGATGATTGAGCTACTGAATGTGCTTTACGTCCTCACCCAAGGCGCCATGCTCCACCTGGACCACGGCACCGTGCGGATCGAGATCGAGCGCGAAACCCGGCTGCGCGTTCCCCTCTTGCGCCTCAGCGGAATCGTGGTATTTGGGCAAGTCACGCTGAGCCCATTCTTGATCGAGCGATGTGCCGAGGATGGGCGAAGCCTGGTCTGGCTCGATCGCAACGGACGCTTCAAGGCACGAGTCCACGGCCCGGTGGAAGGCAACGTATTGCTTCGCCGCGCACAGCATCTGGCGCTTTCGGACCCGGATCGGCCTAGGCTGGTCGCGCGACAAATCGTCGCGGCCAAAATCCAGAACTCTCGCCAGGTACTGATGCGCGCCGCGCGCGAAGCACGTGATGAACCAGCGCGCACGGTGCTCTCACAAGCCGGGGAGCATCTTGCGTCCATCCTGCCGCGACTCAGGGAAGCCAGCGACCTTGCCATCGTCCGCGGCCTTGAGGGCGAGGCGGCGCGCGCATACTTCGGAGCGTTCGGATGGATGGTGCGCGGAGAAGGGCCAGATTTCAGCTTTGACGGACGGACGCGACGGCCCCCGCGCGATCGGGTCAACGCGGTGCTGTCATTTCTTTACGCGTTAGTACGCACCGAGTGCACGGCGGCGCTCGAGGGCGTTGGACTTGATCCTCAAGTCGGCTACCTACACGCACTCAGGCCGGGGCGGCCTGCCTTGGCCCTGGACCTTATGGAAGAGTTCCGTTCGGTTTTCGCCGATCGGCTCGCGCTTACGTTGATAAACCGCAGTCAGCTTGGAGCGAAAGACTTCGAGACGCTTCCTGGCAACGCAGTGCGGATGAACGAAGACGGGCGGCGCATAGTGCTCAAGGCCTTCCAGGAGCGCAAGGCCGAAGAACTTCACCATCGCCTGCTCAAGCAGAAGCTGCCGTTCGGACTGGTTCCGCATGTGCAGGCGCGCTTGCTCGCAAGACATTTGCGCGGCGAACTGGCCGACTACCCGCCATTTCTCTATAGGTAGGAGAATCACCAATGGAAATCCTGGTCGCCTACGATGTCGCGACCGATAACGCGGAAGGCAAGCGCAGGCTTAGAAGAGTAGCCGAGGTGTGCCTGGCCTTCGGGCAGCGGGTGCAGAAGTCGGTTTTCGAATGCATTTTGAGTGAAGCCGACCTGGAAATCCTCAAGCACCGGCTCAGTCGGGAGATAGAGGGGGGCAAGGACAGCATCCGGATCTACCGGCTGATGGAGCCGCGCGAGAAATACCTGTCGCTCATCGGCAAGCAACCTAAATTCGACCTGCACGATCCTCTGCTGGTATAACTGCGCGGACCCCAAGCGATCTGCAGAATGGCGAGAGTCCGCGCCGGATTGCGCAGGTTTTACTAATGCAGGAGAAGCTTGCGGGGCAGAGGGACGCTACTACTGACTATAGCTTGTGGCGGCAGGCAGCAGGCGCTACTTGATGTAGAGTTGCAGCCGATCTCCGGATCGGCTGAGGATTGAAACCTTCGCCAGCCACGTCCCGTTAATCAGCCAGTCTTCGAGTTGCAGCCGATCTCCGGATCGGCTGAGGATTGAAACTCACGATGCGCTGCTCGTGATTCCCGAGAGTGATCACGAGTTGCAGCCGATCTCCGGATCGGCTGAGGATTGAAACAGGCTTGCGTTGCAGCTATGGCGAACATCAAGGCGTGGGTTGCAGCCGATCTCCGGATCGGCTGAGGATTGAAACACGATGCCGGCGTGTGGCGGATCCTCGCGTCCCGGTTGCAGCCGATCTCCGGATCGGCTGAGGATTGAAACTCCGACGGATCGCGCAGCAGCCCGGCATTCTTCAGATGTTGCAGCCGATCTCCGGATCGGCTGAGGATTGAAACACGATGCCGGCGTGTGGCGGATCCTCGCGTCCCGGTTGCAGCCGATCTCCGGATCGGCTGAGGATTGAAACTTCTCGATCGAGCCGCGCAGCTTGTCCTGCGGCACGTCGGGTTGCAGCCGATCTCCGGATCGGCTGAGGATTGAAACTATCGACGGCTCGGCTGGCCGCGGCATCTGGCGTTGGTTGCAGCCGATCTCCGGATCGGCTGAGGATTGAAACCACGATCCGCTCGGGTGGGATCGCAGTTCCGTTATGTTGCAGCCGATCTCCGGATCGGCTGAGGATTGAAACCCGCATCCGGTGTCAATAGCTATCGAATCCAAAACCGCGTTGCAGCCGATCTCCGGATCGGCTGAGGATTGAAACAAAGGGTGGAGTGACCCGATAATCCACAGCGATAATGTTGCAGCCGATCTCCGGATCGGCTGAGGATTGAAACATCGCGTGGCTTAAGACCGCCGGTCGGGACTGGCAACGTTGCAGCCGATCTCCGGATCGGCTGAGGATTGAAACGCCAATGGCAAGATAGACGCTAAGCAGTTGGCCGCCGGTTGCAGCCGATCTCCGGATCGGCTGAGGATTGAAACTGCACGAACTGGAGTCGCAGCGGCTCGATATAGTCGAGTTGCAGCCGATCTCCGGATCGGCTGAGGATTGAAACGCCGCTACCTGGCGCGAACGCTACCCGCTCTCCTACTCGTTGCAGCCGATCTCCGGATCGGCTGAGGATTGAAACACATAATGTTTCTACACTGAGCTTCCTCCGGCGCGTTGCAGCCGATCTCCGGCTGAGGATTGAAACTGCTCTGCGGTCAGTCGTTCGCTCATGGCTTCGGGTTGCAGCCGATCTCGGGATCGGCCGCGGATTGAAACAATGCTGTGTTTGATGGCGTTGTCAAAACAGTCGCCCCCCGAACCCATCGAGGGTCTCACCCCAGCCTGCTCGCAGCGTTTTCCGAAGGCGAGCGAGGTGTATTGGCGCCTTGGTCGGGAATGATGAATTACCCCGGGTATTTCGTTCGCGGACGTCGGCGCGTTGATGGGTCGGGAACACTCAACAATGATGCACGGCTACCACCTGGTCGCCGCGCGGATTGAGCCTGACGCAGGCTGTCCGCCCGCTCCTGCGGGAGCTAATCGAGGTAGCCACCAGCGCTCGAAATGACAGCCGCCAACCCGGCGAGAATACGCCGTAGGCGGGTCGATGACAGAAAACCTAGATCAGGGTCCCAACCCGACCGAGAACGGGCGCGAGCGACGGCCCAAATGCCGGGGCCAAGGCAGAACGCGGCCTATAGGGATGCCGGCGAGCTGCTTTTTCCCGGCCTGCTACTCACACTCACGCCGGCAAGGAGTACCGGATCGAGGTTTGGTCTGCCTCTGGGAAATGGTGCATCCGGCTGAAAGACGACTCACGTTGCTTTTATGGCTCGACCGAACTTCAGGCTTGGACCGCGTTCATCAGGGCGATCGATCCGAGGGTTGAGAAGGTCGCCGGGCTTGCAGTGACGCCAAGGAGCGGGGGGCACGGTCATATCGCGTCTGGCCCGCCGGGGGTTTTCCCGGGGGAGAACTCTGGTCTATAAGGGGCTCTGGCTCTGCAAGACGATCTCTATCTGGAGGGGGTTCCAGAAATGACGGTCTTAGCTGTCGCGTTGACCGCGTTGATAGCTCTTTGCGGATGCGGGCCAAACCGGGAAGCCTGGATGGCGAAAGCTGAAAAGCAAGAGGCAGCTACAGCCACCGAAGATATGGGCAGTCCCGACCAAGTAAGAATCCAAGCAAGGGCGGAAGCCTCATTGCTCAGCGGGATGGCAACCGAAATTTATGGCAACGCAGACAAATATTCGGCCGAGGATCGCCCGCACTACCTTGCCGCCGCCCAGCGCCTTGCGACGGTCGCCGGTGGTCTCGAAGCCGTAGCGAACAGCAGGACCGATACCGGATTCACCCACGCGATCTTTGGGATGTGTCAGCCCGATCTCCGCGACGCCGAACCGCGCGTAGGAAGCTTGGAACTGGCGGTGGCAGGAGGGCTCGCGGCTGGAAAGGTTCAACGGTCCGCTACTCCCCAGGAGCGCGCAGCAGGCGTTGCGCTGCTTACGTCTTTCGGCAACACCCTGGTCTCGATTCCCGGCCGCTGCGACCAGGCCCAGGCTGTGATCGCGGAGGCCGAGACACAAGAGCAGGAGGCAGAAGTAGAGCATCAAGCGAACGTGAATCGAGCGTTGACCGCGGCCGCCATGATATTCGTGGGGACCGTGATGGCGGCCGGCGAGGTGGGAGCCGCGGTTGTGAACCAGGAGAATGCGAACGCACAAAGTAGCTATCTGACCGGACAGCAACTAAATGAAGAAAATAGCGCAGCGCTACAGGAACGCGCCTCACAACTTCAGATGAACCCGCCGGCGCCAATCGGCCTTGGCAGCGGCTTTTCGCAGACGGTCCCTCAACCGGTAGTTACTACCGTTCCTGCGCCCGGCTTACCGTTTCCATGATGAGACGGATCGGGAGACGAAGGCCGCGATGCTCGACGGCAGCAAAGTAGCCGCAACGATAATCGCCGTGGGGCTCATCATCGGCGGTTTCCTGGCTGGCGGCATCTACGAATCTCATACCGGCATCAGGGGCGCGGTTGTTTATCGCGTCAACAGATTTACGGGGACTGCAACGGCGTGCTTTCTCAGTGGGCCTTGTAGACAAATACCGGAGGCAGCCTCAGCCTCTAAAGTCGCTGTGCCTTCAGCCCTGGGCTCTCGATTCGTCTCGAGCACGGTTATCCCGACGCCCGCGCCTGCTACGGCCCCGGATCCTGTTGGCGAGCATCCAGCGGCGAGACTTCTGTGGCTTGTGTTTCTGCTGGCGGTCATAGCGGTTATCTCGCTCTTGAGCCCTCGGACGCCTTTGCGTCGGCTGTTCTCTCGAACCTGATTCCAGGCGGACGGACATTTGACGGTGGTTCTCTCTCGCTCTCCTATTACCCCCTCAGAAAGACCCCATGCCCGACTGGAAACGGCCCGCCAAGGCGGTCAGACGGACTGGATCAGAGGGACGGGTCCGGGAGTATCCCGAAAACGCCTAGAAACCATATCTACGATGGGTAGGAAATGCCTTTTGAGAAGGGTCATCAGCGCTTTGCGCTTGCGCTTTCCCGCCACAACCCTGCTGTCAACATGGGATCGCGATCAAGGGGGGGTGCCACCAGAGGCCAAATCGAGATAACAGATATTCTTGTGAGCTGGGCTGTTTTCTGGGCTATCGCGTCGGCCGCCCTGTTTTTTGGCATGAATCTCGCCGTCGAGCATGTGCTACTCGACCTTATGTTGGGCCATCTGCTGATCGCCGCCGGGCTCGGGCTGGCCATCACCGGAGTCGCCTATCTAGCAACCGAGGCGATCAGGACCGTCCTCGCCATCGGGCGGTTGTTTCGCTAAAAGGGCGTCCGCAGGTCTGCTTGCGGAGCGCTCCAGCTCCGCCAGCACCGTCCAGATGTCGCCCTTGGCGAGATCTAGTCGAGCGAGGTCGGCGAGCTAGGGCCAATTTCAGTCTGTCCAGAAATCAAGCATATATAGGATCTTCACTGCTGGGGGGAAACAATACTTTGAGAGAGAAGAACGATCCTCATTCCCCCGTCGGTTCTCCGGTCCTGTTCGCTGATCTACTGCTGTTCCTAAGTCGACCCGGCGCCCGGCCTCATACTCTCATACCGGCCCTCGGGAGCCCTCGACCGTTAAGGCTTTCGGCGCCGCGCTCTACTCCCTTCCTACCCTTACCGCTAAGTTTTCTCGGTGGCCGGCTTAAATCGTGCACTGAGTAAGCGTTGAAACGGGGAAGCCCCCTGGCTCATAAATTACGACTGAACTGGGGGCGAACCCCGACTAGGCAAAGCCGCCATCAGTCTTGGGCTCAGGGTAAATGGCTAATTTACCAGCAACTCGCCAATTCGATGGCCATTTAATTGGCGACTTGAGGAGCGGTGTAACTGAGCCTGACCCAGCTCCGGCCCCCCACCGGGTTGCATCTCGACTAGCAAAAAAGGCAGGAAATCAGAGTCTAATTAGGGTTTTATATCTAGTATCTGTCTAGCATCCGTCTACCAAAACTAATGACCACAGTAAGCCTAAGAAGGACGAACCGACGAATAGCCTCTTCCGTTTCCGAGGTGCTCGAAAAGATTAGGCCAGCCGTGAGTCAGGTTCGGACGTTTCAGAGACTTGATCATCAACCTCAGTGTTGATCACTCCCTACTTAAAGAAGGGGAAGGGAACGGAGGGCCCGGATTACTTTTAACCGTGGGAAGGGGAGAGAAGGCTCTTCGGGAAACCGTCGAGGTTTTGGAGCTGGTCGGAAGCGCTGTTGAACGTGGAAGCGGACCGTAGACAAACCTCCAGGACCAGGGCGACCCGAAGCCGGTCGGCCGTTTCTCGATAATGACAGATTTGGCCGCACGCCTGACCGTCGGCCACTTTATCCCTTGATCCTCGGCTGCCTTCTTAATCGCGTCTAACGGGACCCATTCTCCGCTGGCCAGAGTTCGTCTCAAGAACTGCTCGGCCTCTCGGCGTTTGCTACCGCGTCTTCGGCTTGGCTTCCTACCTAAATCGCGATATTCGTTTGTGGGTAGCGAAAGTTTCCGTGCGGCGCCAATCGCATCCCTGAACCTGATGTCGAACCGGGAGGCGTCCTGACGATGCAGTTCCGCCAAATCCTTCGCACGATCAAGTCGTATCTCAAACAGCTCGCCGGTCCAACCGACCTTTGAGAGTTGTCGTGGAATCGATTCTACGAATATCTCCCCACTCCAATCAGGTTCGCGGAGAATAAAGATTCTCGAAAATCGCTCAATAAATTCTAAACGAATCTTGCCCACCTGGCTTACACTCGGTATTCCGAGAGCAGGAACGCCGTGCCTCCAAGCCGCCCAGCAATCCGACTCACCTTCCACCAGGACCAAGAAGGGTTCGCTGAGGGCGTCCAGCCATACCGAAAGAAAGTTCAGCCCGTAAAGGCTGATCGGTCCTCGCCCCTTCCATTTGAATCGGCCTGCCCCCTGTACGGCGACCCTGACCCGAACTCGCTCCAATGGTTTACCGTCCAACCCCAGGTATCGGATGAACACGCCCTCATCCGAATCCTCAACACCGTTCTCCCACAACCTTCGCGCATCGAGCCGGAAATGTTGAGCCAGATGTTCGACCGTGAGCCGGGGGGGGTCTTCAGCGCTCGGGGAGACGCGCTTGCCAACCTTGCGCACAAACAGATCCCGCAACTCAAGGTCGAGCTTCTTTAGAATTTCCGCGTGTTCACATCCTGCGTGACAAAAAATAAGGGCGCGTCCGTCCCATCCCTGCGACACAGACAAACTGGGATTGCGGTCATCATGGGCCGGACAGCGGGCCTGCCACTTGCCCACTGAAAGCTTGCGAACCCCAATTAGCAGGCTAAGCAGCCTCTCCACGGGCGCCGACACCGACACCTGCCCTCGACCCGCCTGTTCTTTGATCAAAGTCTCGACCTTGGCCGTCAACCTAACGCCTGGTAAGGATTGCTCCGTCACATCGCCCCCGTGAGCCTTTCGTGGAGGCGAGTCTGACGACCAACGGCAATAGTAGTCAAGATCGGAATCAGCTAATTATCGACAACAAGTGGGCGACGTACAGCTTAGTTGGCTTGCATTCACGCGCAAATCTACTAGTCAGTGCCTACAATGCCTGAGAACGATCCGCACTTCTACCGTCTCTCTACCGCTTAGTCTTGTGCATAAACATGCTCTTGCTCTTTGAAAACGAGTATTCAATGACAAATGCAGCGCAAGACGTCCTTCATTGGGATTGAACAAAGCTCATGTTGGACGCTTGTTCGCGACACAAGATTCACACCAAACGGCGACTGCCTACCCCGTTAACCACTCGATTACCCCATACTCTTGTAAGCTTTTCACAAAAATCAGTAGCGTAGCGGTAGAGAGGCGACTAATTCCAATTATCAACAGGGCGAAGACTAGCAAATGCCTATCTAAAGCTGACCCATGAATGCCAGCCTCGTAGGCTTGCAGTCACTATCCGACTTGATTAGTGCGCTAGAGAGGAAGAAACTTTCGGCCAACGGTGGGTTGGAAAGGGGCTAGGCGCATCGGACGCTTAGTGAAGACGTTGTATAAGTGGCACTATTCCAGATAGGGCGGTTCCATAGCGTCACTGAGTTTCACGGTCGCATCTATGTGGACTGGCGCGTGTTTCGAGCGGTTGGCCTCGGAGAGCGAAGGCCGCACGCCAGTGGGGATTCTGAAGCGTGAACGGGATAGTTGCAGAAGCCGCGCCGCAAGCGTTGACCGTTCTTCCGACACTTGATGATCTCGCTCGCGATCCGACGCGCGCCCGCGGTTTGTCTGCTGAGGTCCGGGGCGAATTGATCGCACGAGCAGCCGCCGTAACGGCCGCGCTCGCGGCGCCGCTGATCGCCGAGTTGGGACGAACCGTACAACGCGAGCAGGGGGCGTCAAACGACAAGATGCTGACAGTCCATGAAGCGGCCGAGATCCTGCGTTGCCGCCCGCGCTGGATCTATGACCACGCGGAGCAGCTTCCATTCATACGTCGCCGTTCGCGCAAATGCCTTCTGTGCTCTGAATCTGGCCTCCGCAAGTGGCTTGCTGCCCGACGGCCAATGACTTGACAGTATCGCAGTATCGTGATATTGCTGCTTGTCGTGACAGCTAAGCGCAAAGCCTCAAGCCGTGAGGGGATGGTGGTTACGACGGTCGCGCTGCCGCTCGATTTGCACAGGCGCCTGGCGATTGTCGCGCTTGACGAGCACGCGGCGATCGCCGAAATCATCCGCGAGGCGATTCTGCGTTACTTGGACGCTCAGAAAAAGCCTTCGGGATGGCGGCCGCGATGAAAAAGGAAAACGACGAAGGGATATATCGGCCGAAATACCGCTACGTCGATCCGACGACCCGTCAGGCAGAGATCCGGGAGTCGGCGATCTGGTGGATCTCATACTACGCGAACGGAAAAAAGGTCAGGGAGTCGTCGGAGTCGGCAGAGATCAGGGTGGCGCGGAAAATGCGCAAGGACCGGCTCGCGAAGAAATGGCAAGGCCAGCCGGTCGGTCCGGATGTCACGCGTACCACGCTCGGTGAGCTCAAACAGATGCTCCTCGATGACTACCAGGCCAACGGCCGGCGCTCGCGCGTGATCAAGGCGCCGCTCGGCCACCTCGTTGATTTCTTCGGCAAGGACTGCCGGGCGGTCAACCTCACGAGTGACCGGCTCACGGCGTTCGTCGCGCATCGCCAGCAGGCGACCGAAACAGAACCGGGAGAAACAGCGAAACCCGGAGCGGCAAACGCCACGATCAACCGAAGCCTCGCAGCGCTCAAGCGTGCTTTCGTGCTGGCACAGCGGGCCGGCAAGGTCGGCTCGCGGCCGCACTTCCCGATGCTCCGCGAGGACAACCGCCGCAAAGGCTTCTTCGAGCACGATGATTATCTCGCGTTGCTGGAGCATCTACCGGATGAGTTCAGGCCGGTCGCCCAGACGGCTTACATCACCGGCTGGCGCATCACGTCGGAGATCCTCACCCGGCAAAAGCATAATGTCGATCTTGATGCCGGCTGGCTGCGGTTAGAGCCAGGCGAGACGAAAAATGGGGAAGGGCGAATGTTCCCGCTGACCCCCGAACTGCGCCAGATCCTCGAGAAGGAAATGGAACGCACGCGCGCCCTCGAAGTTGCGAACGGCCAGATAATTCCTTGGTTATTTCACCGGGAGGGCAAGCCGATCCGCACCTTCCGTCGCTCATGGCTGACGGCCTGCAAAAATGCCGGTCTCATCGGTCGCATCCCTCATGATTTCAGGCGAACCGCAGTTCGGAACCTGGAACGCGCCGGCGTGCCGCGCTCGGCTGCGATGGCGATGGTCGGCCACAAGACCGAGAGCATCTATCGCCGCTATGCGATCGCCGATGAATCCATGCTCAAGGACGGCGCAGCGAAGCTCGCCACGCTCCACGGGGTTGACGCCAGCAAACCAAAGGCCCGCAAAGTCGTGGCACTAACGGCCCAAGGCTGATGCAGGTGTATCTCGCAGGAAGTGCTTCAGAAATTGATCGACTCGGGCATGGTGCGGTCAATGTGGCCGCCGAAATCACCGATCGCGGTCGACGCAAACGCTGAAAGTCTTTGAATTGTGGACGGTTTAATGGTGGGCAGGGAGTGAATCGAACACTCGACACGAAGATTTTCAGTCTTCTGCTCTACCGACTGAGCTACCTGCCCACCGCGCCCGTGCGATGCGCGGCCTCCATTGCTAGCTTTCCGCGC
>Ga0307374_10006865_pt1 | contig 17677 bp, 20 predicted proteins | sample OX3MG_FD_202532 | JGI IMG/M metagenome (GOLD analysis project Ga0307374, IMG submission 202532) | Soil microbial communities from Risofladan, Vaasa, Finland - OX-3 | ecosystem: Environmental > Terrestrial > Soil > Coastal area > Acid sulfate soil | place: Finland: Risofladan, Vaasa | collected... | reverse complement strand
AATTGCGCAGTGGGCCGAGCTACATGCCGAGCTTCCTGGAGGCCAGAAAGCGCTCCGAGCAGGCGTTGCTTGCGGTCGTCATGGAGGCCTACGTGAACGGCGTCTCGACCCGAAAAGTCGAGCGGCTGGCCAGCCAGCTCGGGGTCGAGGGCATCTCGAAGTCAACGGTCAGCCGCATCTGCTGTGGGCTCGACGAGCGAGCAGCAGCGTTTTGTGGCCGACCCCTGGAGGGCGCATACCCCTAATGTCTGGCTCGATGCGCGCATCGAGCGGGTCCGCGACACCGAGGCCCACACCGTGCGCCACAAGGCGCTCTTGGTCGCCTACGGCGTCCATGAGTCGGGTCGCAGGGAGGTGATCGGAATCGATGTGGGCGAGGTCGAATCCGAGGCAACGTGGCGTGAGTTCATCCGAGACCTCGTTGCCCGCGGGCTCACCGGGGTGCAGCTGGTCATCTCCGACGCCCATCCGGGCTTGAAAAAAGCGATCGAATCGGTGATCGGCGCCCAGTGGCAGCGCTGCTGCGTGCATTTCGTCAGAGACATGCTCGGCCACGTCCCGCGTCAGAGCCACCCCTTGGTGCGTGGCGCGCTCAAACAGGTATTCGCCGCAGTCGACCGGGACATGGCCGCCCAGGTGGCCGCCGGGGTCATCGCCCAGCTCACGACGGTGGCCCCGAAGGTGGCGCGCCTGCTGGGTGACGCCGAGGAGGATCTGTTGGCCTACATGCGCTTCCCACGGGAGCACTGGCCGAAGATCCGCAGCACGAATCCATTGGAGCGGGTCAACCGCGAGATCGCCCGGCGCTCGGACGTCGTTGGGATATACCCCAACGACGACGCGCTGATCCGCCTCGCTGCAGGTCTGCTTGTGGAGACAAACGACGAGTGGCTGGTGGCCCACCGCTACATCTCACACGCCTCGATGCAGATGATCTTGCCCGAACTCGAGGAGGAACCCAGCGCCGACCAGCCAGCTCTCAAAGGAGCGCTGGCCGGCGTGGCAATGTCCACCACTTAATGGGACTTGACTAGCCAACGGCCGATCGCCGTGTCCCCAGGAGCTCTAGCACGCACAGCCAGCGCCAACGCGTGGACGGTTCGGAAAGGTCCAGCTCGGATCGATCGACCCAGGTCTCCTACGCGCCATCGCGCACCGCGGCATCCAGGCGCTGCCGGGTCGGCCGGGTGAGTCGATCACGTGGCCGCAGCATCACGCTCGTTTGTCAGGATCGCTGTGCGACGGACGAGCACCCTTGGTCGATGGGTTCCGCTCACCGCCTTCGGCCACGTCGTCCGTCGTGCGATGGCGACCAAGCCGCCACAAAAGACGGACGTTGCGTGAGGTCGGGGGCGGCTCGGGAGCAGGGGGCCGGGCCGGGAACAGATAGGGAGCAAGGCCGAAGGTCATCCCGGCCACGATCGCCCGCACCGCGTCCCAGTCCTCCCATGCCACGACAGCCTCGAGTCGCGCGGCGCGCACTAGCAGCGACGCGCGCCGATCCGCAGCGAGCCCGGCGCGGGCGAAGTCGTTGTCGTGGTCGGTGAGAAACGACGTGATCGACGCGGCGCGTCGTCGCGCAAACGGCCGCGGCGTGTCTGTGCCGCTCCTGGCGAGGTCGCTCAGGTGACGGCCCAGACGGGTGGCATCGGCCAGCGGGCCATCCGTCCAAGCCCAGACGCCAGCGCGCGGATCGTCGTGGCTCGAAGCCACGGGGTCGTGCTGCATCAGATTCTCCTCGAATCGTCAGACATGTCCTAGTGACCGGAGACGACAAGAAGTTGATCTCCCGCGTGGGGAGACTCGTACCTCGGCGCACCATCGAATGATGCGTGCCAAACATCTGCAGCGCCGTGGCAGGTGAGCAACCCAGGTCTCTGAGTATCACCGGTATGACTCGGCGCAACGTCTACAAGGCCAGTGGCCCGGTCGGGAAGTGGATGGTTACATATGCAACGAACAACCACCAGCGGTGAGATCCCGGGTCCGTTGTCGTTGACTTCCCGGAGCGCTCATCCGTCGCCGCCTATGGAATTGGCTCCATGACGCGCGCCGCGCTACCCGGAGGTCCTGTCCCCTGAATGGCGCCGTTCCGTTCCACAGGCAATTGCGCACTTGTACGGCGTACACGATGGTCCCCCGTCGCCCGAAAGCGGACCACTCGACCCTCCGTGACGCGGTCCAGGCGGCCGCCGCGAGGGCGTCACCGTCGGGCAGGCCATCCGGCAAGACACTGATGTAGACCCGAAGGGTGAAATGCAGCATCGGCGTGGCCGAGCAGGCGCGACACCTGAGCGATCCCGATGCCGCTGTGCAGCCACCGCGACGCCGCTGTGTGCCGAAGCGAATGGAATGCCCCCCAGGGGGCACCAGCCGTCGTCATCCCGGGCTTGAGCCAGCGGTGCGCGTTGCGCGCACTTTGTGGTGTTCCGTTACGGGCGGCGAACACGAAGTCCGCGTCCGAGCTGAACGGCGAGGCCAGCCGATGCGTCGTCAGATCGCGGGCCACTGTGGCGCTGATGGGCACCTCTCGGACCGACCGCCGCGACTTGGTCCTGTCGATCTTTGCGTCACGCAGTCGCTGGCTGACGCGCACCCGCCGCTCACTGGTGTCGACGTTGCCCCAGGTGAGCCCGAGGGCTTCGCTGATGCGCACCCCCGTCTCGGCCAGGGGAACGACCAGCAGGCGTTGCCAGCCCTCGGGTGTCGCCGCGACCAGCGCAGCAAGCTGGGTGGCGTCGAGTGCCTTCACCTCACGCACGTCGTCGTCAGCGCCCGGGGAAGCGCGAGCCGAAGGCCTGCCGCCGGGTTTGACCCATGCGTTGACCACCGGCTGTTCGAGGCGCTGTCGATGGAACCGACACCGAGGCCAGACACCGTGATTTGCAGGCGCTTCGTGGCATGGGCCGTGTAGGGATCGAACCTACGACCTTGGGATTAAGAGTCCCCTGCTCTACCAGCTGAGCTAACGGCCCGAGGGCGGACATCCTACCAACCCGCCACCGAGGTTCGCGCCGATCCGGACTAGCCGGACCCGAGCGTCGCGAGGCTGGCGCGTGCCGACGCCGCCTTTGGACCGTTTGGCGCGAGCTGCAGGTACTTCTCATAGGCGGTCTTGGCCACCGCGGTCTGGCGCGCCTGCTGTGCCAGCGTGCCCAGGTAGTAGAACCCCAGCGCAACCTTGGGGTTCCTCTTCGTGAACTGCGTCGCCAGGACAACTGCGGCCGACGTCTGACTCGCGGCCGTGTAGACCGATGCCAGACGATCCATGTAGACCGCGTTCGCGGGCGCCAGCGTGGTCGCCTGAAGCGCGGCCGTCAGCGCCCCGGTGATGTTCTGCTCGTTCAGGTACGCAACCGTGAGGGTATCCCACCCCGCGGCGTCCTTGGGATGGGAGGTCGTCCGAGCTTGGGCGCTGCGAACCTTGGCAAGGGCGGGCAGGTGAGCCTTCACTGCGTTCGGTGTCGCCCCGGGCGGCGCCAGCTGGATGTACTTCTCGTAGGCCGTGTACGCAAGGGCTGCCTGTCCGGCATCGTCGGTAAACTGACCGAGCTGTCCCCACCCGTCGGGATCGTTGGGCACCTTGGCCGTGTAGGTCTTCATGACATCGATGGCCTGCGTGTACTGGCCTGTGGTGGAGTACAGCGACGCCAAGGTGAACGCCGAAGTCTTGTCGGCTGGGTCCAGTGCCGTCGCGTGCTGGGCGGCGGAAATGGCCTGGGTGTTCTTGTTGGCCGCTTGGTACGCAGTCGCCAACTCATCCCACGCTTGGACGTTGTTCGGCGTCGACTTCACCGCCGCCTGCGCGCTGGTGATCAGCTGGCTGCTCGAGGACGACGGGCCGCCGAACGCCGAGACCAGGATGAGCACGACGCCGCCACCAACAAACGCGAGGGCAGTGAACACGGCCATGATGCGCGCGAAGCGCTTCGTGCGCTTTTCATCGAGAAGCACTGGCGGTCACGCTAACACACGGACTGGCGGGCCTCGGCTGCGCGCGTTGCGATCCTCGCAACATCGATGCCGGGCACGTCTGCGTCCACCAGACGCAGGACGCCGTCGGTCCAGACGCGCGTCACGCGCGTCTCCGGATCTAGCGCGGCGACGCACGGATCGACTCCGGACGCCCGTAGTGCTGGCGCAAGGGCCACCATGTTCGCGCGCTTGCCAGGAGCGATCGACCCGAGCTCGTCGTCGAGTCCGAGCGCCTCGGCGCCACCGAGCGTGGCAAGGCGCACGAGCTCGCGTGGTGTCAGACTCAGCCCCGCATTGCGCTGCATCAGCGCGCCTGCCCGCGCCGCGGCCCGGACGTCGTAGTTCCCGGCACTTGCCGGGCTGTCGGTACCGAGACCGATCCGAACCCCGGCGTCGCGGAGTGCGCGCAGCGGCGCCACGCCGCAGCCGAGATATGCGTTAGAGACCGGGCAATGCGCGACCCGCACCCCGAAGTCGGCGAGCAACGCCGGTTCGTCGGGCGTCAGCTGGACGCAGTGCGCCGCAACCGTACCGCGCCGCAACGCACCGGCACGTGCCAAGCGCGTGATGACGCCCTCGCCGCCCTCACCCGGCCACTGGGCAGGACGGACACCTCGTGATGACAGGGCCGTCGCGATCGTCCCACCGCCGGTACCGATCGCCTCCAGCTCGGCCGGCGATTCGGCGAAGTGCGTGCTCCAGGGGCGCGACGACAACTCCGGATCCCGCAACAGGATTTCCCAGAATGCGGGGCCTACCGAATACGGTGCGTGCGGCGCCATCCCGATCACGACCCCGGGCGCGGGCTCGGTTACGGCGTGCCCGTATGCGTTGCGGATCCGCCGTAGTGCCGGGCCGAGCGTCTCCGACGGACCCGTGCCGAAGGCCTCCACGCAGCTCAGCCCCTGCAGTCCGAGCCGCGCCATCGCCCCGGCGCCCGCCCCGGTCGGACCCGAGTCGCAGAGGGTGGTCGTCCCCGCACGCAGCGCCGCGAGCGCGCCGGCATCCGCCGCTGCCGTAGTGAAGCCGGGCCCCGCCGCGGACACCGCTGTCAGGAAGGTGCCGAGCCAGCGCCCAAACTCCCCGCCGGGGGCCAGGCCGGCCGTGAGCGCCCACTCGAGGTGGCAATGCGCGTCGACGAACCCCGGCATGAGGATTGCCGTACCGAGTGCGTCTTCACGAGCCGCAGGGTACAGGCGTCGCAGAACCGATGGCGATCCGACGCACTCGATCCTGCCGTTGCGGACGAGGATCGCTCCCGGACTGATGACTGGACCGTCCCCGCGGACGATCCAGTCGGCGCTCAGAAGGGCGTCAGTGGTGCTCGACGTCGTGTGTGTCCACGGGCTGCTTGGGCGGGTCCGGCGGCGGAACCGCGGTGGGTGTGGATTCGTCGCCCGAGATGCCCTTCTTGAACTCGCGTGCGCTACTACCGAGACTGCGGCCGATCTCGGGGAGTCGCTTCGCCCCGAACAACAGCAAGACGATGATGAGCAGCACGATGATGTGCCACGGCTGGATGTCCAACGACGCCTCGTTTGTACGCGTGTGTCCACGAACGGGAAAGCAGACCATCTCAGGGTAGCATGGCCCCTGTGACCGTCCTGAATCTCAGTACCCGCCCGCGTCGGATTGATCCGATCGCCGCCACGTGGGGGGGGCTGGTGGGCGGGATCGGGCTCGTGGTCGCGGGACCACGCGAGTTGGCCGTGCGCATCATGATCGTCGGGGTCGTCGGCGTGATCGCCGGGTTCCTGACCGGCGTGCGTGCGATCCGGCACCGCTTCGCGAACGCGGCTGCCGCCTGGCTGGTCGCGAACGTCTTCTATGTCGCGTTTGTGATCGCCGCGACCGTCGTGCACTGGGTCACCGGCCATCGGCATGCGCCGGCCTTCCTGCCCGGCGGACTACCGAGATGGGCGTTCGTCACGCTCATCAGCCTGGCCGCGACGCTCATCGGCGGCGGAATCGCCAACTCACTGCTACGCCCCGCCAGTCGGCGCTCGAACTACTCCTGAGCGGGGAAGTTCTTGTGGTACTCCGACGCGGTCGGGCCGGACTGGCCGAGGTACTTGCCGCGGTACGGCTGATCGACAGGAGTCGTCAGCGTCAGGAACGAGATCTGGCCGATCGGCATACCCGGGTAGATCGTGATCGGCAGGCGCGCGACGTTTGACAGTTCGAGCGTGATCTGACCGTCCCAACCGGGATCGATGTACCCGGCAGTCGAGTGGATGAGCAGGCCGAGGCGCCCCAGACTCGACTTGCCTTCCAGCCGCGCCACAAGGTCGTCGGGGATGGCGATGCGCTCGAGCGTCGAGCCGAGGACGAACTCCCCGGGATGCAAGATGAACGGCTCGTCACCGCTCATCGCGACAACGTCGGTCAGATCATCCAGCGGTTGGCGCACGTCGATGAACGGCTGCCGGTTGTTGTGGAATACTCGGAACTCCGACGAGACCCGCACGTCCACCGACGACGGCTGCACCAGCGACGGGTCGTACGGATCGATCACCAGGCGGCCCGAAGCAAGGGACTCGCGGATCGTGCGGTCGGAGAGAACCATGCGGGCTTGAGCGTACCCACCCGAACGTCCCATCCGCTACCCTCCAGTGCGTGGACTTTGAACGTGGGTTCCGCATTGACGCCGTCCTCGACGCCCCACTGGCGGTGTCCGTGCGCGAGGCGCACGACACCGGGCGCGTCCCCGACGTCGTCGTCGGAGAAACGCTCATCGGCAGCGGGCCGATCGACCAGTTGGGCCTCGTCGACGTCACGATCCGCGAGCTCGAACAGCTGATCCACGCGCAGCGCCTGCCCCGCTGGGTCATCGCCAAGAACCCGCTGTCCGGCGGATACGTCGAGACAAAGGCGCTCATGCGCAGCAAAGGCCTGACCACCGTGTGCGAAGAGGCCGCATGTCCGAACATCGGGCGCTGCTGGTCGCGCCTGACAGCGACGTTCATGATCGCCGGCAGCAACTGCACCCGCGGCTGTCGATTCTGCAACATCGCCACGGCGCGGCCGCTCGGTCCGCCGGACCCGGACGAGCCGGCCCACGTGGCCGAAGCCGCGGCGGAGATGAACCTGCGCTTTGTGGTGGTCACCGCCGTGGCGCGCGACGACCTTCCCGACGGCGGCGCAGCGCATTTCGCCGCGACGATCCGCGCGTTACGCGAGCGGAATCCCGAGATCAAGGTCGAGGTGCTGATCCCGGACCTGCGCGGATCCCGCGACGCGCTGGACATCGTCATTGACGCGGCGCCGGACGTCCTGAACCACAACACCGAGACGGTTCCGCGCCTCTACGCACGCGTACGCCCCGGCGCCCGGTACGAGCGCACCCTCGAACTCCTCGCGCGCTCGGTGTCATCGGGCCTGCGAACCAAGACGGGCCTGATGGTTGGCCTCGGTGAGCGCCTGCCGGAGATCACGACCGTCTTCTCGGACCTGGTCTCGGTCGGGTGCGAGTTGGTGACCGTCGGCCAGTACCTGCGGCCGACCCCGGCCCATCTGCCGGTCGAGCGGTTCTATGCACCCGCCGAGTATCCCGCCCTCGCCGAACGCGGTCGGGCGTTGGGCCTCGCCCACGTCGAAGCCGGCCCGCTGGTGCGGTCGTCGTTCGAAGCCGATCGCGTCGCCGAGTACGGGGCCGTCGCGCTCTAACCGGCACGCGCCCGCCAGGCGGGCGCAGCAGCATCGAGTCCGTGCCCGACGCAGGTACCGCCCATCCGTGCGCCAAACGCCGGTCGGGGCCCTTAAGTCGTGCGACCCGGCGCCGATACCTGGAGTGTCGGTCGCGAACGCCGCAGCCGACGGTCGCCGGCGGATGCACGGCAGGACAAGGACACGCGTGATGAGCGATTACCGCACCAAGAAGATCGCCCTGCCGAGCGGGCAGATGATCGAAATCATCTATCTGATCGACCCCGATGCACCGGCCGACCCCACACCGCAGACCCCGGTCGGCGCTGCCCATGACGCGGACCTGCCGTTGCACTACTGCCCTGCGTGTACGAGCGACCTCGTCTATCCGGTGGCCTGGCAGGAGACGGGCGAGGGACTCTGGACCGTCGAGCGCCGCTGCCCAAACTGCGAATGGCACGACGTCGGCGTGTTCGAACAGGCCGATATCGAGCCGTTTGACGATGCCATCGAGATCGGCACCGAGATCCTGCTGACCGAGCTGCGCACCTGGACCTACTCGAACATGAACGACGACGTCGAGCTGCTGATCCAGGCCCTCGACCGGGATCTGATTCAGCCGATCGATTTCTAACCGCACCTGCTGCGACGTCGTCGGGTCCAGCAATCGGCAGGCGGGCGCCAAGTGCGCGGGCTGCAATAGAGTGGGGCGGCATGTGGGAACTGAGCCCAACCGAAGCCTACGACGCCTGGCAAGCCGGTGGGCTGACGATCGTCGACATCCGTGAGGTCGGCGAACACGAGCAAACGCGGATTCCCGGCATTCCGCTGATTCCCATGAGCGAGCTCAGTGAGCGGATCGATGAGCTCCCCGAGGGAGCCCTGGCCATCCTGTGCCGCTCCGGTGCACGCAGCGCGCGGGTGACCGAGTACCTGACAAGCCTGGGCACCTACGGCGAGGTCGCCAACCTCGAGGGCGGCATCATCGCCTGGGCCGAGGACGGGCTGCCCATCGAGGGCAGCGAACCCTGCTAGCCGGGAAAGCGCTTGACGACGCGATACGCGGTGTCGCGCTGCACCGCCCTGCGTCCGGTCGCGCCGATAGCCGAGACCATCCGCGGTGTGTCCAGCCGGAAGGCCGTCCCCGCCGCGCGCACGACATTCTCCTCGATCATGATCGAGCCCATGTCGTCGCAGCCGAACTCCAGGGCGAGTTGTCCGACGCGCAGCCCCTGGGTGACCCAGGATGACTGCAGATGGTCGAAGTTGTCGAGGTACAGCCGGCTGACGGCCACCATCATCAGGTAGTCGGCTGCCGTGGTGTGCTGGTGGTCCTCGCCGCGCTTGGAGCCGCCGCCGGACTGGTAGCTCCAGCACACGAACGCCCGAAAGCCCGGCTGTTCGTCCTGCAGCTCACGCAGGCGGCGCAGGTGCTCGACTCGGTCCTCGAGGGTGTCGACGGTCCCGTACATCATGGTCGCCGACGTCGACATCCCCTGGCGGTGGGCCTCACGCATGACCCCGAGCCATTCCGCGGTCGTGGTCTTGCGGGGCGCGATGATCTCCCGCACGCGGTCCACCAAGATCTCGGCGCCGCCCCCGGGAATCGAATCCAGGCCCGCACGCCGCAGCCGCGTGATCGTCTCCTCGAGTGACAGCTTCGAGTAGTGGCAGATGTGCAGCACCTCGGATGGCGAGAGCGCGTGCAGGTGGATCGGGTAGCGCGCCTTGATCGACCGGAACAGGTCCTCGTAGTAGTCGATGCGCAAGCCGGGGTGGTGTCCGCCCTGGAGCAGCAGCGCGGTCCCGCCCAGCGCGAGCGTCTCCTCGATCTTGCAAAAGATCACGGGCTTCGGCAGGACGTACCCCTCGGGATCGCGGGGATGCCGGTAGAAGGCACAGAAGTCGCAATCCGTCACGCAAAAGTTCGTGTAGTTGACGTTCCGGTCGATGATGAAGGTGACCTCGTCCGGGCTGGTCACACGCTCTCGGACTGCACGGGCCGCGGCACCGACCCGCACGAGGTCGTTGCCGCGCAACAGCGCAACGGCATCTTCGTCGGTCAAGCGCTCCCCGGCCATGGCCCGTTCCAAGGCGATCGTCGTGGCGTTGTCGGGTGCGACTGTGGTCATCGTGGCGTGGTCGTCCTTCATCTCGATCTCCGGAAGTACCGCTATGCGGCGAGCGGCTCCGGAACGTGTCCCAATTGTCCCGCCTCACGGGCGAGACGCAAGAACTCATTGAGCCCGGCGCGTTCGTCGGCCCCGAAACCGTATCCCAGACGGCGGAAGTACGCGGCAATAAAGTCCGGCGGAAACGGAAACCGTTCGGCCGCCGCACGGACCACCGCCTCGGGGTCGCGAACGTAGTACTCCTGGGCATCGGTGAGCAACTGCCGCAAGTCGCCGAGGATCTCGCGCTGTGCGGGGGCGAGATCCGCGCGCGCCGCCCAGACGGCGAACACCATCGGCAGACCGGTGCGCGCCCTCCAGAGCTCGCCGAGGTCGAACACATAGTCCGTAAACGGGTTCCGGCCGCCCGAAAGGGCCTCGTCGGCGATCAGCAGCACGGCGTCGTTGTCGCGCAGGGCCTCGCGCGGCGAGGTCGTAAGCGGGCCGAAGAGCGGACCCGGCCCGAGTAGCACCCGCAACAGCGCAACCGATGTCGCGCTGTGCGGCGTGACCGCGACCGAGCGGATGCCCTCAAGCGGCGCTTGTGAGAAGACCAGGATCGAATCGACCGCGCCCGTCGCCGAGATGCAGGCCACCGGGACGAGCTCGAGCTCGGCGGCATGCCGGGCATACGCGATCGACGACATGGCCGAGACGTCCAGGTCGCCGTTGGTCACGGCGTGATTCAGGGTCGTCGGCAGACCGTCCGTGAACACGAACTCCGGGCCACCGACGAGCTCGAGGTGGTGGTACACGGGGTACATATTCAGCGCCGAGATCCGCCCGACGCGCAGGAATTCGGTCGGCGAAGAGGTGATCACCGTGCCACCGCCCGGTACCCGACTGCGCGGGCCAACCACGCAGCGTCGGTCGCGTCGTCGGCCGGGATCTGCCAATCGGTGGCGCCGAACGCGACCGCGATCTGCGACGCGGCCGGCCCGAGATGGACCCAGTCCGGGCGCACGAGCGCGGTCGGCGGCATCAGGTGACGGGCGAGGGCGATGACCACAAGATCCTCAACGCCCCACGAGCCAGGACGGGTGGCATCGCCATCGGCCGGAACGGGCGACACCGCCCTCAATAGGCCCGTCTCATTCGCGAGCTCGGCAAGCGCGATCAGCCGGTCCACAGTCTGCGCGGCCGGAACCCCCGCACCGTACGCGACCACCGCCACACTCGGCGTACCGGCGAGGTGCGCGGCCCGATGGGCCGCGAGTGGCTGTTCGGCCTCGCGGTCGACCAACCACGCCGACGGCACCGGGGAGCGCGAGTACGTGACGATCCCGCCCGGCGCGACGCCCGCCAATTCGGCGGCACGGATCGGGTCGGGAATCTCCAGCAGATCGATCAGCGCGTCTCGGTTCATGCGTACCGATCCACGACACCGTTGGCGACAAGCAGGAGCGCGGCACGATCTGCGCCGTCGAGGGGATCCACAAGGACACGACGGGCGTCATGGACGTACGCGAGCGCGCGTTCCCGAGCCTGGGCGACGCCGGCATGGCGGGCCAGGCGATCGCATAACTGTTCGATGGCGTCATCGTCGGCGACCTCACGGATCGCGAGGGCGAGCTTCGGCTCGGACTTGATCGCATAGATCATCGGCAAGGTGACCGTGCCGTCACGCAGGTCCGCGCCCCGCCGCTTGCCCGTCGACGCCGGCGAGCCGGTCACATCCAGGATGTCATCGAAGATCTGGAAGGCCATGCCGACGGCCTCGCCGAAGGCGGTCAGTCGCGCCTGGACGTCGGCAGAGCCGCCCCCGAGCATCGCGCCGAGCCGGCACGCGGCGGCGAACAGGGAGGCGGTCTTGCGCCGTACGCGATCGAGGTACGCGCCCTCGGCCAGCAGCACGTCGAATGCGGCGCGCCCCTGGGCGAGTTCCCCCTTGGAGAGGTCGAGGGCCGAAGCCGCCAGGATCTCGACCGCCCCCGGTTCCTCAGCGCCGGCCAGCTCGGCGAACGCCTGGGCGAACAGGTAGTCCCCGACCTGAACGGCCGCGTCGGCCCCGTGGGACGAAGCCACCGTCTCACGGCCGCGGCGCATCGTCGCCCCGTCGAGGAGGTCGTCGTGCACGAGCGTGGCCATGTGCACGAGCTCGACCGCCGCGGCGGCCCGCACCACCGCGTCGCTCGGCGCGCGACCGGTACCCGCGCACGCGAACACCAGCAGCGGGCGAAGCCGCTTGCCGCCTGCCGACAGTGTTGCCGTGCCGGGTACCGCGACCTCGGTGATCCCGTTGGCCACGATCGCGGCCAGGCGCGCCTCGCATGCGCCCAGCGCGTCCTTGAGGCCGGCAGTCACCAGCTGAGCGGTGGGCTGGGCGGTCGCGCTCATACGCCTACTCTTCCATAGTGAAGGGCGATGATGCCCCCCGCAAACAGCTGCCAACGCACATCCCGGAGGCCCGCGCCCGCCATCGCTGCGGCCAGCTCGGGCGGCTCAGGGAAGCGTTTGACCGACTCGGGCAGGTAGCCGTACGCCGCGCCGTCGCGACCGACGAGCGTTCCGAGCAACGGCACGGCACGGTCGAACCACAGCCGGTAGAAACGGCGCAGATGCCGCGGCGTGGTGATCTCGAGGATCACGACCCGTCCGCCCGGCCGTACGACCCGCGCCATCTCGGCGATGCCCGCACTCAGATCGCTGACGTTGCGAATCCCGAAGGCAACCGTCGCACCATCGAACGCATTGTCGGCGAACGGCAGCGCCAGCGCGTCGGCCTCAACGAACTCGACCGGCTCGCCGCGATCAGCGGCCTTCTCGCGTGCGCGTTCGAGCATGTTTTCAGCGAAATCGGCGCCGACCACGTGTCCGCTGACGGTGACCCGTCGCTGCAACGCGAACGCGAGGTCCCCGGTGCCGGTGCAGACGTCGATCGCCGTTTCGCCCGCGGCCACGTCCGCGGCCGCCGCGGCGGCCTCGCGCCACTGCCGATCGAGCCCGGCCGTCATCACGCGGTTGAGCAGGTCGTAGCGCGGGGCGATGCGGTCGAACATCGCCTGTATCTCCGGGGCCGGAAGGCGTCCCGGGGGGCCGTCGCCTGTCGCAGATCCCATCACGGGCTCGCCTCCATCGGGTCGGTTGGTTCGCCCATCGCGCCCTCGCCCCATCGCGCCAGGAGTCCATGTGGAACGCCGAGGTGATCGAGCGCCTTGCCGACCATGAAGTCGACGAGCTGGCTGACCTGGGTGGGGTTGTTGTAGAACCCCGGCGCCGCCGGCATCACAATCGCGCCGGCCCGCGTGACCGCCGCCATGTTCTCGATGTGGATGAGCGAGAGCGGCGTCTCGCGGGTCATCAGCACCAGCGTGCGGCGCTCTTTGAGCATCACGTCCGCGCAGCGGTGGATCAGGTTCCGCGCGGTACCGTGGGCGATCGCCGCCAAGGTCGATCCCGAACACGGGCAGATGAGCGCGGCCGGCGCGAGCGACGACCCGGAGGCAAACGGTGCGGTGAGGTCCTCCAGCCCGAGGACCGTGACCATCCCCGGCGCTGCGCCCGACCGCGTCACGAAGTCGCGGACCACCCCATCGGGGTCGCGCGGTGCATCGCGACCGGCCAACAGCAACTCGTGGCTGATGACGTGCGCACCGGCCCGACTCACGCAGAGTCCGACCTCGCACCCGGCATCGGTCAGCGCGCGCAGGGCGGTCGCGGCGTACGCCGCGCCGCTGGCACCAGTCACTCCGAGGAAGATCCGCGTCACCGCAGCCAATCGTAGCCTCCGCCGCCCCCGCGCGACTGCCGTTCCGCCCCGGATACGTGGAGCGGTGCCGGTGGTCCAAAGACCGCCGCAAGACACGTGAGGCCCGGAGTCGTCCGGGCCTCATCGCTGCGGTCGTGTCCCGGGCCGGACCTACTTATAGGTCGTGCCCAGCCCGTTGAGGAATGTCGCCAGGTTCTGGAGGTCCGTCGCCGACAGGCTTGCGAACGCGGGCATCGCGGAACCGGGTTTGGCGCAGGTCGGACATTCGGTGTGCAGCACGAACCAGTTCGCACCGCTGTAGGTCGGACCGGTCGCGCCGGGCACGGGCACGGGCAACTTGCCGGAGTATGTCGCCGACTTGCCCGCCGTGCCGATGGTGGTGAGGTTCGGGCCCACCTGACCGCCGACGCCCTTGACCATATGGCAGCTCGTACAACCCTCGGTGAGGTAGACCGTCTCCCCCGCCGCCGCGGCGGAACCCGGCGTAATGCCGGTGAACGGGATGGTGGTGCCGCCGCTGATCGGTGCCGCACCGGTCTCACCCTGGTAGGTCAGCCAGGCCATGAAGATGAACACGACGATCCCCACCGACAACGCGAACGGGCGCTTGGAGATCCTGCGTTCCGCGCGACGGTCGATGAACGGTGTCGCCAACAGCAGGACCATCAGCACGTTCGGAATAATGAACGTCGCCATGATCACCGGCACGAGCGCGTTCTGATTCTTGAAGATCTTCAGCAGCTGGAACAGGAAGAAGAAGTACCACTCCGGGCGCGGCTCGAACGTCGAGGTCGCCGAGTAGACCGGTGGCCCGACGGCCACGCGCTGCCAGATCGCCATACCGATGATGCCCGCGAAGACCAGGACCGCGACGACGTGGTCCTTGTAGATCGCGTACGGGTAGAAGGGCTTGCCTTCCTTTTTCGCCTGCGCGTAATCGCGCTTGTACGCCTCTTGGTCTGCGCGGTTCACTGGCCGGCCTCCGCCGTCAGAGTTTGCGGCTCGGGATCGACCGTCACTTCATGACGGCCCCGCGGCCCACGTTGGCGCGCAGCGGCGCGAGCAGCGGCTTCTTCGGCGCGCCGGGCGCGCGTCGAGCGCTTGGACCACGGCGGCTCGGAGATGCCCAGCTTGCTCACCAGGAACAGGTGCAGGCCGATGAAGGTCGCGATGCCCCCTGGTATCACCAACATATGGATCGCGTAGAAGCGCGAGAGCGAATCCGAATTGAAGGTCGTGCCGCCGCGCAGGACGTCTGCGATGTACGGGCCGATGATCGGCGCGCTGGCGGTGATGTTCATCGCCACGACGGTCGCCCAGTAGGCCTTCTGGTCCCACACCAGGAGGTACCCGGTCAGACCCATGAACATGACCATGATCAGCAGGAGCGCGCCCGTCACCCAGGTCAGCTCGCGCGGGTATTTGTATGACCCGAAGATGAACACGCGCGCCATATGCAGGAACACGAGGATGATCATCGCGCTGGCGCCCCACTTGTGCATGCCGCGCACCAGCCAACCCCAGGTCACATCATCCGTGATGTGCCGGATGCTCCCGTAGGCGGTCGTCGGATCAGGCTTGTAGTACATCGCCAGGACGATGCCGGTCACGGCCTGCAGGCCGAACACGGCCATCGCGGCGAACCCGAGGGTTTGGAACCAGCTCGTCTCGCCGGGGATGTTGCGCTTCAGGAACCACCCGATGCCTGTCGTCGCCGCCGTGCGGTCGTCGACGAAGTTGACGACCGCCTCGCCCGCCTGCGTGGCGGATCCCTTCGGCCCGATATCAGTGGTGCTCATCGCGCCTCCTAGGAGAACGGGTAGAGATGGGACAACACGCCGGTCACCGGTTCACCCGGATCGTGCAGACCGTAGGCCTGCTGGTTCTGGTTGATCGAGAACGCGCTGCCGATCAGCAGGTGGTCGGTCGGGCCGACCGCCGCCGTCGACCATGACCCGTGGACGCTGCCGACTCCGCCGACCGCCTGGCCGGTGGTGTTGACGACCTTGACGTTGAAGCGGTCCAGCGGGCGCGGCGGCGGACCGCCAACCACCAGACCCAGCGAATCGTAGGCGCCGCCATGACATGGGCACACGTAGTTGTCGCCACCCTTGAAGTACTCGACCGGGCACCCCAGATGCGCGCAACGGTTCCAGATCGCGATGAGCTGGCCACCCTTGTTGCGCACGAACGCGCGCGCGTCGGAAATTTGCGATAGACCGGAGACGGCGATCGAGGTGGTCTGGCCGTCGGGGAAGTTGCTCATCGGACCGATGTCGACCCAGCGGTCGGGCGGGTTCTTGACCGAGTCGCTCACCGCAAAGCCCACGATCGGCACCAGGATGGCGGCGGTCAGCACCGCGCCACCCGCGACGGCGACACCACTCAGAAAGCGGGTGCGGGTAATGAAGTCGGGATCGTCATCGTGGGAGTGCTCCTCGACGGGATCGATCGCCCGAGGTCCAGAGTACTGGCCCTTCGGCTGCCCGTTCTGAGCATCGTTCCCCTGGCTATCTGCCACCTGGTTCAACCTCCTCGAGCAATACGCATGACGACCTCGCTCCGGTATGGGAATTCAACCAGACGGCCGACCCCGGACATGCCGCAACTCACGGGCCAACTGTCCCGTCGGACGGGGCACTTGGACTCAGATCCGATCGCCGCGGACAATCCCATGTTGTCGGTGGTGCGGGGTCGACCACCTGACATCGTTCAGGACGGACCTCGGTCCTCGGATCAACGCGATCATAACGATCACAGCTCGCTTCGTTGACCGATGACCGCCGTATGCGGCCCGTTTGGGGGCATGTGCCCCTCGCAGGCCGGGTCACTTCCCTACGGATGGCCCCTCAGGCGTCCGGGAAGGCGATCCCGAGCTCCGACCATCGTGCGTCCACGCGGTCACGGATCTCCGGCGACATCACGATCGCGTCCGGCCATGGGCGCACCTGGCCCTCGCCCGGCAACTTGCGCGTGGCGTCGAAGCCGATCTTGGACCCGTAGGCGAAATACGGGGCCGCATGGTCGAGTGCGTCGACCGGACCGTCGACCATCAGGTGGTCGCGGGCAGGATCCACGTTGCTGAACGCCGTGAACGCGACCTTGGAGACGTTGTGGACGTCGACGTCGTGGTCAACGACGATCACGCAACGGGTCAGCGACAGCAGCCCGAGCCCCCAGACCGCATTCATCAGTTTCTTGGCGTGCCCGGGGTAGCGCTTTTTCACCGAGACGATCGCACAGTTGTGAAACACGCCCTCGAGCGGGAGATTCATGTCGTACAGGTCCGGCACCGTCATGTGGATGAGGGGCAGGAACATCCGCTCGGTCGCCTTGCCGAGAAAGAAATCCTCCATCGGCGGCGGTCCGACGATGGTCGTCGCGTAGATCGGATCACGTCGGTGTGACATCGCGGTGACATGCAACGTCGGATAGCCGTCGACCGGCGTATAGAAGCCGGTGTGGTCGCCGAACGGGCCCTCGGGACGGATATCCGTGGCGTCGACATAACCCTCGATCACGAATTCCGCGTTGGCGGGCACCTCGACGTCGACCGTCCGGCACTGCACCATGTCGACGTTGTCACCGCGCAGGAACCCGGCGAACAGCATCTCGTCGATGTTGGGCGGTAGGGGCGCCGTCGCGCTGTAGGTCACCGCCGGATCCGTCCCGATGGCGATGGCCACCTCGACGCGGCCGTCGGAATCGCGAAGATGCGCCGCGCCGTCCTTGTGGATCTGCCAGTGCATCATGGCGGTGCGCTCGTCGACGACCTGGACGCGGTACATCCCGCAATTGCGGACCCCCGTGGTGGGGTCCTTGCTGAACACCAACGGCAGCGTGATGTATGGACCGCCGTCGTCGGGCCAGCAGGTCAGGATCGGCAGGGTGGTCAGGTCCGGCGCATCCATCCAGACCTCCTGGCACGGCGCCGTCTTGACTATGCGCGGCGAGAACGAGGCCAGCTCGCGCAGCTTGCCGAGCACCTTGACCTTGGCCACGAGACCCTGTGGTGGCTGCAGGTCAAGCAGCTCTTGGATGCGCACACCGGGTTCCTCGAGGGAGTCCACCTCGAGTGACATGCACATGCGCGCCTCGCTACCGAACTGGTTGATCAGCACCGGAAACTCGCTGCCGATCACGTTCCGAAACAGCAGGGCGGGCCCAAAACGCTTGG
>Ga0307374_10006864_pt1 | contig 17677 bp, 22 predicted proteins | sample OX3MG_FD_202532 | JGI IMG/M metagenome (GOLD analysis project Ga0307374, IMG submission 202532) | Soil microbial communities from Risofladan, Vaasa, Finland - OX-3 | ecosystem: Environmental > Terrestrial > Soil > Coastal area > Acid sulfate soil | place: Finland: Risofladan, Vaasa | collected... | reverse complement strand
CATCGTCCATCAATCGTGCCACGACCAGGGCGAAGGGGGAAGGGCCCCGCCGCTCGCCCCTCCGGTCCGGTGATACGCTGGACCCCGCTGGGGGCCGTTGGCGCAGTTGGTAGCGCACTTGCATGACACGCAAGGGGTCGTGGGTTCAAGTCCCGCACGGCCCACCATTGAAAGCCCAGTTCAGGACGATAAATCCTGAACTGGGCGGGTCCCCGAAAGCGCCAAAATGGCCCGATGGTCACATTTTGGTCACACGAATTTGCTACGTTGGCCCCGTCGAGGTGACCGAGGAGCGTTCGTGCAGGGACGGGTGTACCGGAGGGGAACGGGCTGGGCCTTCAAGGTCGACCTCCCTCGCGACCCGGCCACCGGACAGCGCAGACAACGCCAGAAGGGTGGCTTCGCCACCCGCAAAGCGGCCGAAGAAGGCTTGACCGATCTGCTCGGTGAGATCCGGACGGACGTCGTCGCCGGCACCGGGACCATCAAGCTCGAGGGCTGGCTCACTGAGTGGCTGGCCGCCGTGAAGCCTTCGCTGCGCCCGAGCACGTACTCCCTCTACTCGACCGCCGTCACCAGCTGGATCACGCCGAGGATCGGTGCGCTCAAACTGGCCGAGGTCACCCCCCAGGTCGTCCAGCGGCTCTACACCGACCTGGCTACCTCGGGTGGCCGGAGTGGTCAAGGCCTGAGCCCCCGCTCGGTCCGGCTGGCCCACCAGGTGCTGCAGCAGGCATTCGCCAAAGCGGTGCAGTGGAAGCTCACGGCGAACAACCCACTGGCCTCGGGCATCATCCTGCCCCGCATGGAGCCAAAGGAGATGAAGACCCTCAGCGCTGAGGATGCCAAGGCGTTCCTCGACGCCACCGCCGATGACCGGTTGGGTCCACTGTGGTGCCTTCTGCTCACGACCGGGCTGCGACGGGGCGAGGCCCTCGGACTGCGTTGGAGCGACGTCGACCTGGCCGATGCCCGGCTGGAGGTGCGCCAGACCGTGGTGGCGGTGAAGGGGACGCCGTTGATCTCGGAGCCGAAGACCAAGACGGGCCGGCGAACGGTCTACCTGTCGGGGAGGACGATCGAGGCTCTCAAGGACCAACGGGCCCGCCAGAAGGCCGATCGGAAGCTGGTCGGGAGCGCCTGGGAGGACTCGGGCCTCGTCTTCACCACGACGACCGGGGGACTGCTCCACCCGAGGAACGTGCTGCGGGACTTCCAGATCGCGCTGGACAAGGCCAACCTGCCCAAGGTCCGGCTCCACGACCTTCGCCACACCGTGGCCACGCTGCTGCTCCACGAGGGCGCTCACCCCAAGGTGGTCCAGGAGTTGCTCGGCCACGCCAACGTGGCCATCACGCTGAACACCTACTCGCATGCCACCCCAGGACTCCACCGGGAGGCCGCCGACATGCTCGAGGGCGTGCTCAAGCTCTGATCGTCACCATCTCCCGCAGCGCGTCGACCGGCACCCGGAGGAGCCGGTCCCCGATCCTGACGCAGGGGAGCCCTTCGGCCCCGCCGGTCGCCTCGAATCGACGGGCCAGCTCGTAGGCCGCCGATCTCCCGATACGGAGGAACTTCGCCGCTTCGGGGATGGTCAAGAGCGTGACCTCCTCCGGCGGCGGTCGGCTTTCGGCCGGCTCGTCGGTGTCTACCAATCGGAGATGGTCGTGGGTGCTCATCGTGATCCTTCCGAACGTTGTCCAGTCCGTCGCGAACCTGCTGTCCAGTTCCTCCGGACCGATCGACGGTCCTGACATCAGCGAACGGTGCCGGCATCGCCTCTCCATTGTCCGAATCAACGTCACCCTCAACGTCACCCTCGGATATCTCGCCAGCAGCACCAACGTCACCCTCGGGCTACAGAGGTTTGGCGGCAACGTCACCCTCCCAGGTCGGAGCCCTGTCGATGTGACCGAGGAGGCCGACAGGCCAGGCGACCGTCTTCTGGGCCGCACATCAGCCTTCCCCCGGTATCGAGCCGAGGGTGTGCTGTACCCGCCCGGTCCGGCGGGGCACCGTACGGGGGCGCACGCCCTCCCGTGTGGCCACTCACGACGGATCACGGAGCCACGTTGCTCGGGGATCGAGAGAGGCGCCCAGGCGGGCATCGAGCCCGCCACGGCCGCCTGGGTGACTCAGCACATCGGCTCCGCCAAAGCGGTACGGAACAGATCCACACCTGTGCATCATTTGATGCCAACGTCACCCTGAGCTCAATTCCCGGTCGTAGCGGGCCAGGATCTCAACCCTGGGTGCGAGAGCGGCTCCCCTCGACGTCGAGCCGAGGGGAGCCGGCTCCCCGATAGCCGTGGTGGAGCCGATCCAGGGGCTTCGTATCAGATGTCCTCGGTGCTCACACAGGGCCCGGCGCAGTGACCCCGCCGTCGGGGATTGAGAGAGGCGCCCAGGCGGGCATCGAGCCCGCCAAGGCCGCCTTGATGACACAGCAGATCGACTCAGCGGAAGCGGGACAGATCATGTCCACACAGTTGCATGGTTATCCCGGGCCCGGGATAACCTTGCATGTGTGTGGACATTGAATGTACCGGTCTGGCGGAGCCGAGGGTGACGTTCTCATCGGCGACCATGGCGGGCTCGATGCCCGCCTGGGCGCCGCTTCGTGAGGGAAGCCGATGTGACGGGCCGATCATTCGGCTGTGAGCGTGCACTACGAGACCCTCACCGCGCTGCCTTCCAAGATGAGCGAAGCCAGCGACTCGCCACAGCCGGCCAGAAGGGCCGGAGAGGCGAGAGCGGACCCGGGTCAGGGTTGGTGGGTGCCCGTCCCGCCAAGGGGCCGCTGACGCAATCGTGTCCGGCCGTCTCCGGAGGGGTCGATCGACCCAGAAACGCAGAGCGTCTCAGCCGTCCCCCAATCGCTTTTCGACGGAACTTGGTCGGAGCCGGAACCACGGCCGTCATGCTGGCTGTGATCGTTCTTCTCAGGCGTGAGGGTGACGTTCGTCCGATAGCTACATAGGTGAAGGTGACGTTGAACGGGTGGCGACCTGCGTGAGGGTGACGTTGCTCCAATACTCACCAAGCGAGGGTGACATTGGGGGAGTGGGGACGCTGTCTTCAGGGTGACGTTCGTCCCGTACCCACAGAGGCGAGGGTGACGTTCGGGGTGACGTAGACCCACCGTGGGATCATCTCCCTGGAGGACCGAAGTTGCCCAATTGGCCCGATCTGTCCCAATAACGCGATCCGCCGGGGGAAGTGCCCCCTACCGGCACTTCGAGGTCATCCCCCACTTGCTTATTGCGCCGTCAAAGTGGACACCCGAGGCGGCCCAACGCTGCTGATGACGACCATTCCCTCAGTCTCGTCTGGGCCGCCAAGAATCCCACGAGCGATCAGGTGCTTGCAGTCGTTGACCCCGCCTGGAACGGCCCGATCTGGATGCCCGTCATGAGTTCACCCGAACACTTCCGGGCAGGGCGCCCGTACGTCCAAGGTGCCTACGACTACTTGAATGAAACCGTGCCGGACCCTTGGCTGATCGTCACTTCACCAATGGCCATTGAGTTCGGGCTCTCATCGCACGTACCGTTCGACTTCCTTGGAAGTACGGCGGCGTTCGTGATGTGGAGGGTAACTGTGCCTGTCATGCCCTTGTAAGCACCGGTGCCGTTGAAAATGCTGGCAGGAGCAGTGGCGGCAAGCACGACCCCGCAATTTGCCGGATTGCCCTTTGGTTTCGCAGTGCTGAACTTCTCTTGGATAGAACTCGTATTCACTTCGAAGGATCCCTTGGAGAGAACAATGCGGTTGGCATTCGCGCTGACGCCCGTCTGATCAGTTCCCGTGTCGGCGATGGCTCCTGTGACGACGACCGAACCCGTCGCCGTCCCAGGATTGATGTCGTAGACGTGGACCAGTCCTCCTGGTGCCGATGCCGAGACGCTCTGACCAACCAGTACGAGTGTGCCGGATAACGTTGCGGCGGCGACCAGAGGAAGTAGTCGGTTCGCATTCATTGCGGATCCTTTCATTCGGATCATTTGGAAATCGGTGATCCGTTTACCGCTGGTTGGACTCGTCTGAGAGTCCAAAATGGTCGAGCCGTCAGACCTCAATGCGGTCCGCGACTGGCGGCTCTGCCGTATTGCGTTCCCGGAAGACGCTGACGCCTACGACGAGGGCCCAGATGAGAAGGGCAATGATCGGCAGGAAAAGTAGGCTGAAGACGAGCAGTACGGCTACGACCCAACCAAAGGTGGCCATGCGCGGACCGATGACATCGGCCGTCTTGCCTTGGGCGCTCAGTACGGCGACGGCCAGGGCGGTTGCCCACATTCCGCCAACGGCAACCAAACCGAAGCCGACATCGTTGGTGAGTCGGAGCACGTCGGCACCCGGTAACGAGTAGGAGCCGGTGAGCTCGGAGGCTGACACTGTGGCCATCAAGACGCCGCCAGCGGAGATGCAGGCGCTGGCGGCGCCGGCCGCGACGAGGGCGAGCGGGCTGGTTGGTTCGGTGCGCCGGTCGGCGATGCGCCTCCAGAGCGTGGTCAAGAAGGTCATGAGGCACAGGCCGGCGAGCACCAGCAAGAGCCCTGTCGCCACATGCTGGATCTGGTGGCCGTGACCTGAGTAGTTGGCAGTCCATGTGGCGTCAGACGCGTTGTTAGCGGGGGGACTGCTGACGACCACGCTCAGCACGAACAAGACCGCGAAAGCAGGCCCGGCGAGCGCTCCCAGTCGGGAGGCTTTCGACGAAGCAGCGTTGGGCATGGCGAGCCTTCTTTCTGTATCGGTTAGGGCAAGGAGCGGAGTCGACCTCAGCCAGACTGACATCAGCGACAGGTTCAGAACATCCGCTACGAGCAGGATCCGCTGTGGCCTGCGCGGTGATCTGTTCGGCCACACAGTCGGACCTTCGAAGGATCTCGATCCGACTCGAGGACGACGCACGGCGGCGGTGCGCTCGTTACGCTGAAGGGGCTATGGCGCGGCTCAGGACCGACCCGAGGCAGGTGTTGAGCGTGGTCCGCCGTCACCTTGGCCTGGTCGATGTTGTCGTCGCCGTGGCACTGACAGCTGGCGCCCTGGGCACGCTCAGCCATCTCCAGTACCGCGGTTCGGTGGTCTTGGCCGTCATCTCCTGTGTGTCCTGCACCGCCGCAGTGGCCTTTCGTCGCGTCGCCCCACAGGCGGCGATGATGCAGGCCGTCACTTCGGTGGCGGTGTATCAGAGCGTCACCAGCGATCCCCAAGGTGCCTTCGTGTCGGCGGCCTTGGTGCTGGCCGCGTACATGTTCGGTCGTTCGGTGCTCCGCACGGGCCGTTATGTCCGAGGAACGCTCGTCCTCGGCTACGCCCTTGCCGTCCTCGAGATCGTGCTCCACTTCTCGCAACAGTCTCAGCCGGCTGGGATCGCAGGAACCTGGCTGACCGCCATTGTTCTTCCCACCGGTGTGGGGATTTTGGTCGAACGGCGGGATCAGGTCACCAGGCAGTTGAGCGCAGCGGTGGGTCAGCTTCGTGACCAGCAGCGGATCGGGACCGAGCGAGCGGCAGCCGAAGAACGCAACCGTCTCGCTCGCGAGTTGCACGATGTCGTGGCCCACCACCTCAGCGTGATGGCTATTCAGGCCGCCGCGGCCCGGACGGTGGCCGATCGTCCCGACACCGCCATGACGGCGTTGCGCAGCGTGGCCCAGTCCGGCCGGGAGGCGCTGACCGACCTCCGCCGGATCACCGGCGTGCTGCGGCGCCGCGACGAGCAGTGGGTCGGCCAACCCCGCCTGGACCAGCTGGACATGCTGATTGCCCGAACTCGGGCGGCGGGCGTGACAGCGCAGCTGCGCGTCGTCGGTGACCTACGCAAGGTGCCACCGGCGATCGACCTGGCGGCGTACCGAATCATTCAGGAGGCGTTGACCAACGTGGTCAAACACGCGGCGACAACTACCGCATCCGTGGAGGTCACTGTGAACAACGACGCGCTTGGTCTGTTGGTTGTGAACGAGGGGGCCGACAGAGCGCGCCCCCGATTCCCCACCTCAGGCCAGGGTCTCATCGGGATGCGTGAGCGGATCGAACTCTACGGCGGCCAGCTTCAGACCGGCCCCAAACCCGGCGGCGGCTACGAGGTGCGCGCGACCATCCCGCTCCGTTCCCCGATCCCAGCAAGACCGACTCCCGTGCGGGCGGTGGTAACCATGGAACCGTCGCGCCGACCCAGGTGGGACACCATACGCCCGCACATCGACGTGCTCCTTGCTGGGGGCTGGTTGGTGGCCCTGGAGGCCGAGGCGCTGACCAGCGGACACCGGCATGGTGCGCTCGCGTTGAACATGGTCGTGGTGGGTGCAATGGCGGTCCTCGGCGTATGGCGCCGACGCTGGCCCCTGCTCTTCCTCGTGGCGGTCGGCGGTCTGGCGCTCCTCCTGGACGGAGGTTTGGACACCCTGCAGGCTGCGACCATCACCGGAACCTATGTCCTGGTGGTCCCCATCTACACCGTGGCTGTGTGGGGGAATCGCGTTCACGCCTTTGCCGGGCTGCTCCTATGGGAAGCAGGCGTGATCACGGCTAGCTCCATCACGCACGGCCCTGCTGCGGGTGTCGCCGGTGCTGCCGTGATGGCAATCATCGTCTGGGTTGCAGGGCGCGTCTGGCGCAGCTACCAGCACCTACACCGTGAGCTGATCGCCACGATAGGCCGCCTCGAGACCGAGGGTTCAGAGAGGCAACAGCTCGCCGTCGCGGACCAGCGAGCCGTGATCGCCCAGGACCTGAATCGCCTCGTGGCCCGGGATGTCGTCGCCATGATCGTCCAGGCCCAAGCAGTCCAATCGCATCGCAGCGCGGCGAGCATCCGCAACGCGGCCCTCGTGATCGAAGATACCGGCCGCCAGGCACTGGTCCGCATACGGGACATCCTCGGCGTTCTAAGAGTGCATGGCATGCCCGCAGACCTAACCCCCCGACGTGCATGGGATGGTCAGCCCGACGGCGAATGCGGCGTGCGACCCGACGTCCTCATCCCACTGGGCGAGGCGCGATGACCATTCGCGTGCTCATCGCCGACGACCAACAGCTGGTCCGGGCCGGTTTCCAGCTGATCCTCTCTGCTCAGCCCGACATAGAGGTCGTCGCCGAAGCCGAGACCGGATCCGAAGCCGTCGAGCGGGCCCTCGCGACCCGGCCGGACGTCGCACTGATGGACATCCGGATGCCCGGCTTTGACGGTATCGAGGCAACCCGACGGATCATCGCGAAAGGCCTGAGCGCGATCCGGGTGCTCATCCTGACCACCTACGACCTCGACGAGTACGTCTACGACGCCCTACGGGCCGGGGCCAGCGGGTTCTTGCTCAAGGATGTGCCGCCTGAGCAACTCGCCGCCGGGATACGCATGGTCAGCAGCGGCGACGCCCTCCTCGCCCCGAGCGTCACCCGCCGTCTCATCGAGGAGTTCACCGCGGCACGCACCCAGCCTCCCTCTCCGCCCGGGATGGAGCAGCTCAGCCCGAGGGAGCAACAGGTATTTCGGCTCCTCGCCCGCGGCTGGTCGAATCAGGAGATCGCCGACCACCTCGTCGTCGGCGAGTCGACGGTGAAGACCCACGTGACCCGAGTACTCGGCAAACTAGGGCTGCGCGACCGGGTGCAGGCGGTCGTCCTCGCCTACGAAGCCGGGATTGTCACTCCGGGTACGACCAACCCTTGACCCGTGCGTGCAAATCCTTGCGGTTGATGACGCGAACCCGTCCGATCTCCCTGAGGAAGGTGATCGGTCGGGGGGTGCGGATCCACGACGTCGAGTGCCCAGATCTGAGGGTCGAAGACAGGTCAGTCAACTGTCCAGATCGGCCGGGTCACGGGCGCGATCATTCTGGAGCGAGTGGCCGAATGCTTGCTCTGCGCGAGCGGTTGGGCGGTCCCTCGAAAGGCCATTCTGCGGAGGGACTGCTCGACGGCCCAGGAGCACGAAGGGTGCCCCCAAACGCGCGGGCCTCGTCCCGCCTCGTCCCGCGTTGGGTGCCACCTACCGCCGGCTCGAGGTCGATATCTGCAGGTGCATTCGCTTCGATCTACCGTTTAGGTCATGGCGCCGAACCGGAAGCCCACACCTGAGGATCGAGCCGATGTAATCGGGATTGCTCTCGCCGGGATTGCTTTTGAAGCAGATTCCGGAGAGACCCTCTCGAAACTCGCGGCGCTGCACCTCCGGAACCACACATTTCCGGCCGAAGACCTGCTCCAGCTCGCCGCCGATGCGATCGATGAGTCGGGTGCGACGCGCGATATGCCGATTGACAGCGAGAACATTCGTGAGCGATTCCTCGCCGAGCACCCGTTCTCCGGCAAGACCCAGCACCACAAGAGCAAGTATGCGATCTCGGCTGCGGCAATGATCCACGGTGGCGTCTATCCGGACATTCTGAGCGATGCCGCCTGGTGGGAAGCCGACGACCTGTGGACCTACTCGTTCTTCGCCCTCCTGATCTACGTGAGGGTTGCTGCGGAGCGAACTGGCCGATCGAGCGAAGCCGTAGTCCGGTCGATTGCAGAGCGTCGTGGACTGACACTGACCACGTCCTACAGCTAGTCGCCACAGGCCGGGCCCGGACCGACGACTATCCCCCGGCCACGAAGGCGACTACGACGTAGGCGGCGTGCCGGTCAAAGTTCTCCCGTCTGCGGTCGTACACCGTGGTCGTCCTGGGGTCGGCATGTCGAGCGGCGATCTGGACATCACGGAGCGGAACTCCAGCGTCGAGGGCGGCCATGATGAACGCCGATCGGAGCATGTGCGGGTACACGGCACTGAGACCTGCCTGGTTCCCGATGGAACGCACCCAGCGGTGAGCGGTTCGCCGATCGAGTCTCTTCCCATCCTTTCGCTGGAGGATCGCACCCTCGGTACGCTCGCCGATGGCCAGGTCAATGGTTCGAGCAGCCCTTGGCACCAGGGGGATCACCGCCGGCTTGCTACCTTTTCCCATGATTCGGAGCGTTCGATGCCCTTGGTGGAAGGCCAGATCCTCGATGTTGGTTCCACAGGCTTCACTTACCCGGAGCCCGTTAAGTCCGAGCAGCACCGCCAGGGCGGCGTGGCTCTTGTCACAGCGCTCGGCCGTGAACAGGAAAGTACCCAGCTCCCGACGATCGAGGCCCCGGCCCTCGGAAGGATGAACCTTCGGACGCCTGACGTACTGGGCCGGGTTGGCGTTCACCCGCCCATCGATGTGGGCGAACCGGTAGAAGCCGCACACCGTGGATAGCCGGCGGTCGATGGTCGATGGAGCAAGACCTCTCTGCTCCATAGCCGTCCGGTAGAGCTCGATGTGGGGTCGCTTCGCCTCGAGAACGGTGAGACCGACGTCAGCGGCCCATTGGAAGAAGGTCCGGAGATCGAAGCGGTACGCATCCAGCGTTCGGCCGTTGTAACGGGCCAGGAAGGCGGCGGCGGCAACCTGGGCCTCGTCGAAGCCAGTGTCCTCGATGATCGTCGCCAGAGTGTTCGAATCTGAGTCAAGTACCGACATGGTTCTCCTCCTAGAGTTGGGAGGACCAGCCAACACCGGCAATCTTGCCCGTGAACAGGGGTGATTAATGGAAGACGAGCCGCGGCGGTGTGGAATGTGTCAGCTGATGAAGCGCAACGGTGTCTTGAGCGACGACGGGACCGTCTTCATCTGCGCCCAGTGCGACCAGGTCGCTGCAGACCTCCACAGAATGCAGGACCACGCATACGGTGACGATCAGAGCCTCGGCGGTGACTGAAGGGCCACCCGTGATGGCGGGCACCTGCGTGTGCGACGTCCAAACGACTCGCCTTGAGCCGGCGGTCTGGGGCACCCCGCTCCTGCTGTAGGCAATGATGTTGATCATGGACTCGATACCGCCGCCGCCAATCTTGGAGCTGGAGCTTCCGGGCTTGTTATTCCGCCAGTACCTGATCGGCGAGTTTTCTGTCGGTGGTGATGGTCTCGGTTCCCCATCCCAGGAGGATCACGTCATGGTCCGACTGACCAATCGTGGGATTGAGGCCCCCAAGATCGACAGGAACGGAAACGTGAGGAAGGCTTCATCTGACTTTCCCGTCGACAAATGGCGCTTCACGGAGATTAAGTCCGCAGATGTGTTCAAGACGCCAACCTGGGCCAGGCTCCACGGCGTCGGACCTAATCAAGCAGGCACTCGGATCCACCTTGGAGAATCGAGGTCGCCCATCCTTCTGTTCACTGAGAACCAGGCCGAACTTCTCTCCGCCCTGGAGGCACACGGAGTGGCGGTCAACCGGAAGCAGATTCGGCTGAATGTTTTGCTTGTTGGCCGGAAGTAGGTCCTGACCGGGCTATCTCACCGACCCGGCGGTCAGGGATAGGGGTCCAACCGGTGAAGGCAACTTGGCCGACCGGCACGAAATGGGGTGGCCAGGCCGGGGAGTCACCGATACGCTCTCGACCTGAACATGGCAAACGGGGCACGGCGGGTCGCAATTGCGGGGGCGGGCATCGGTGGCCTGGCACTTGCATTCGGACTTCAGCGGCAAGGGCTTGATGTAGTCGTCCTTGAGCGACAGCCCGGCGTCAGGGGCGGCGGTGCGGGGATCTCGTTGTGGCCGAATGCACTTGCTGCCTTAGATGACCTGGCATTGGGGGATGTTGTCCGTCGGCTCGGACAGGGTATCTGTGAGGGCGGGCAGCGCAAGTTTGACGGGCGACTCGGTCCACACTTCACCGCCCAGAGCTTTGTGGGATCGCTAGGAGAAGGTCTCGTTTGCGTCGATCGAGGAGAACTCGTCCGAACGCTGGGTGGACTGCTTGATCCAGGAACGGTGCAAGGCAACCGCTCCGTGACCGGGTATGAGCTGCGAGGTTCGTCAGTGATCGTTCAGATCGATGGTCGGGACGGTGTTGAGGTCGACGCCGTTGTTGGCGCCGACGGGATCCATTCGCCGATCGCAGGGCAGATGAACGGTGGGCTCCGGTTCGCCTATAGCGGCTACACGGCATGGCGGGGCTTAGTCGAGTTCGAGACTGACCAAGCCCAGATGCAGGCCTGCCTGGCTGGAGGCCACGAGTTTGGCTGGATGCCGGTAGGTGGCGGACGAACGTACTGGTTTGCTACTGCGTGCTTGCCCGAGGCCTTCCATCCTCCTGGTGGCGACAAGGTGTGTCTGGCGGAGATGTTCGATGGATGGCCCTCACCTGTCACCAACTTGATCAATCGGACGCCCGTCGATGCGATGGTCCGAAACGACATCGTCGATCGAGATTTCCTCGATCGGTGGCATGAGGGGCCGGTCGCCATCATCGGAGACGCAGCCCATCCCATGAGACCCCATCTCGGCCAAGGTGGATGCCAAGCCATCGAGGACGCCGCCGCCCTCGTCTCTTGCTTCGCCGACGAATCATTCGATTTGGTGAAGGCGTTCGCCCGCTATGAACGATCCCGGAAAGGGCGTGCGAAGCGGGTAGTGAGTCTCTCGAAACGCTCCGGGTTTACTCGCCTGCCGGGGCTAGTAACCACCGTGTTCGACCGAATCACGTCGTCAGCTCCTTCGATTGCAGTTGGCCCGGCCTTGCGCGCTCTCAAACCCATCGCCGGGTACGCCGCGGGGAGAAAGGCCGCGCGACCTGGTTAGCCGAACCGCGGTTGATGCCCGCACCCAGCCCCAGTTCCAGTCGGGGACACCATCGATCGATGACTGGTGCAACACTTCTGAGATGGGAGACGCCGGGGCAATCAGTCCTGAAGCCGCCTCATTGCTCGCTCAGGAGACTGGGGAGCCGCATCAACTCATCAGGAGGCTGAGCGGCGGCGAGACAGGGGCTCACGAGATCCTCGGCGGTGACGGCCTCCCGGTGGTGGTGAAGTGGGACTCGAGGCCAGGGAGCCGGCAACTTCGCGGAGAAGCCGTCGTCCTGTCAGAGAGGCTCCGGGCCGTTGCCGACTGGCCAGTTCCAGCCCAATCGGTGGTCGATGCCAAAGAGGTCCGCTTCGTGATCCAAGAGTTCATGCCAGGCAGTCCTCCTGAACACTTCGATCACCAGCTCGTGGATCGGCTCCTTGATCTCCATTCACCCAGGCTCGGCCTGGCTCGACCAGATGATCCCGTTCATTGGCCGACGGCCTTGATTGAGACGCTGACCGTTGGAGGGGAGGGGTACTGCCTCCACTCGTCACTCCGGAACTTTGATGCGCGTACCCGATCCCTCGTTGACCGGGTCGAGGCATTCGGGAGCACGATCGGCGAGTCCGATCTCATCGGACGCGACATCGTTCACTGGGACCTTCACAGCGGCAACCTCTTGATTTCCGATGGCTCGCTCGCTGCTGTCGTCGACACAGACTTCGCCGTGGTGGGTGACGCCAGTTTCGACCTTGTCACCTTGGCCCTGACGAGCTTGACCATTCCCTGTGAACCCGGCGTGCGCACCCGATTGTTTGCTTCGGCATTCGATGACCTGGACGAACTCAAGACACAGGCATATCTGGCCCACCTGTTCATTCGGATCATCGATTGGCCAATCCGACGCAGGCACTTCGATGAGGTGGAGTTCTGGCTTGCCCGAGCGGACGAGTTGCTCAAGATCTGACCGACGACGAGTTCCCCACTCGTGCCGGTCGGCCACAGCGATAGCGCCGTCGACCGGCGATATGGGATACCCAAACTGACTACCGCTGCATGCCACCGATGATGCCCACGATCGAGGCTACGAAGCGGGGAATCGCGGAAGGATCTCCTGCACTGCGGGTGGGGTTCAACTCTCCGATGGATAAGGAGCGGAAGCGACCGTCCTGCGCTGCGTTGCGAAGGGCGACCGCTACCTGGTCGAGCGTCGGCCCCGAGTTGCGGCCGTCCGTATTCTCTGCCAGTGGCGCATCAACGAAATCCAGCACATCGACATCGAGGTGAACGGCCAACGGCCCCTCCGGCAAGTGTGCGAGGGAATCGACAGCAGATGAGCCAGGGTCATGGGCGAAGGCGTCACTCGTGATGACCTTCAGGCCGAGTCGTCGCGCTTCTGCTCGTTCCCATTCGGTGGCAAATCTCTCGTCGATACCTACCCAGGCCACTTGATCCGGATTCAGGAGGGGTCGAGGACCGAGCACATCGATAAGCGCATCGATGGACCCAGGAAGCGAGAGAGCGTGGGCCATGCCCATCCAGTCGAGCGCTCCATCAGTCGTGCTCTCGGGCGTGTTCAAGTCGTAGTTCCGGTCCACATATAGCAGTCCGACCGGATCTTCGGAGACTCGACGCAGGGCAGCGACTACTCCTAGCGCGACGGTGCAGTTCCCACCAAGTACGAGCAGGGTGTCTCCACGCGCCACAAGTGGGGTGAGGCGATCGATCAACTCGCGGATCGATTCTGTCACCTCACCAACGTTCTGCGCCCGAGGGTTGAGGCTATCCGGACGCCAGATCTGGACGGGCAAATTACCCTCATCGTGCACATCGAGATCCGCCTGCCGTAGAGCATCGACGAGTCCGGCTGACCGGAGAGCGGTCGGCGCCTGGTCTTGTCCGGCGGCATAGCTGCCAGCGCTGCTTGGAACACCAATGATTGAGATGGTGTTCATGTCCAGGAGTGTAGGCGCCTACCGTTCACTGGGGCTTCAGCAACTTCCGGGGGTCGCCAAATCACGGTCACCCACCCGGCGGTCTGGGACACCCTCGACGATTTGCGCCCTATTCTGGCGAGCGTCATGGAGAGTCCCGATCCGAACATCAGTACCCAACGATGGAAGCAGATGTTCGACCGGGTGTTCCCTCAGCCGAAAGGGGTCAAGCAGTCGGACCCCAGCCCGTCCCCGGCAAACTATGAGGAGGCCGTGAAGTGGGCAGAAACCCACTCCGTCAGCATCACGGGGTCGGTCTTACGCCAGCCGAAGGTCGATCTCAGTCTGGCCCCGGAGGCCCTTCCCGTGGTGGCTGAGCTGGTGGCCAGCAACGACGATGCCTTAGTCACAACGGCCCTGATCGCTTTGGCGTTCAATGGCGTGAAGGTGGAGTCGGATGCGACTGAGGTGACCGATCCGACCTACAGCCGCTTTACATTCACGGACGGAACCGTGCGCACGATACCGAGGGTGACTCAAAGCTGAGCCGTCCCACCGTCCCGGCGGTATGTGACACCCAGTGACTGCCGGAATCGGCCCCAGTGGCGGCCAAGCGATCCGGTCTACGATTCTGAGGATGTTCGGCGTCTACGTGGTGATCTGGGTGGGCCTGATCGTTTGCTCAGCCCTACTATTTCGTCACCGAGGCGCGTGGTGGAAGGCATCTTCGGCACTCCTGTTTCTTGTGGCCTGGATCGTCCCTGCCTTCTTCGCATTCTCAGTGGTCTGATTCGCCCCCTCATCGGTCCAACCTCCGGGCCTCATCCCACGAGTCCGGCGATCAGGGACAGTCGGCCTCCGGAATAATCGGACTGCCTATGGGCGAGGAGTTGTCGCCCGTCCGGTCTGGGTAGGGCGGTCGTATCTGAGTGCCCCCGTTGGTGTTCGTCGGCGGTTGAGTAGCGCGACGGCGTGGAGCCGGCTGGCGACCCCGAGCTTCGTCAGAGCGTGCTCCACGTGCTTTTCGACGGTGCGAGCCGAGATGCCAAGCTGGGAGGCCATCTGTTTGGTCGACGCCGACTGGCGCACGAGTATCATCACCTCGACCTCCCTCGAGGTAAGGCCCCGTCGCTCGAGGAAGTCCATGTCGGCCCGCATGTCAGGCGTCGGTGCCGCGAGATGCCGATACGTCTGCAACAGGAGAGGACGTAGCAGGCTGCAGAGGGTGTGTTCGCGGTCAGTTATGGTGGCGTCCGCGGAGTTCAGTGCTATCCCGATGATCAGTTCCGTGTCGGGAAGGATGAAGCTGATCTGATCTTTCGCTCCGAGCGGCCGATAGAACTCGCAATAAAGTCCCGTTTGTCGGAAAGCTCCCAGCTCCACGAGGTCGGATATGGCCCACGGGCGGGGGTCGGCTGTCGCCAGATGGTTGGCGATCACTGGATGCTCCCCCACATGCAACGCGAAGGACTCAGCCAGATCTGCGTAGAGAACCGGGGACATTGCGGGAAACGTCACCGCCTCGATTTGTCCGGTACGTGGACAAACCTCGTTCCATGCTGCCAAAGGGCTTGCCGTGAGCCCGGATAGCGTCTCAACCGTCACCCGCCGCAGCTCACCCGCGTCGGTGCAGGCCACGATCCGATCGGCTGCGTCCACGACAGCCCTCAGGTCCTTCGCATTAAGCCCCGAAAGCATCCTCCGCCCTCCAAAGACCGATACGTAGTTCTACCTATTGTGGCAGTGTCCCGGCGCTTTTACCATGAGGCTATGTCCATCCCGGGGCGCCCTCTTGATCCCTACCTAAGCCAGCAGGAGGAGCATCAGCGCCTCGACTGGATAGGCCAGATGGAACTCACAGTGATCTTGGACGGCACGATCACGGGCGGACAGCTGAGTGTGGTGGAGGGCAGAGCAGGTCGCGGCGACGCGTCACCGGTCCATGTTCACACCCACGATGACGAGGCGTTCTTGCTATTGGAAGGGGCCATGACCGTCTGGGTGGGGGACCAACGGGTCGAGCTGCTGCCGGGCGGAATCGGGTTCCTGCCCAAGAGCATCCCACATGCCTTCCGCTTCGACGCCCCGTCGCGAGCACTTATCCTTACTACTCCGGCCGGGCAGGAGGACTTCTTCCGCGCCGCTGGGTGGGACCTGTCGAAGCCGAAGCCACAGGGCTGGGCCATATCGATCGAAGCCCTCCAGAGCGCGGCCGCCGCCGTAGGAACCCAGATGGTTGGTCCCCCGCACGGACTGGAGGAGTGACATGGACATAGTCACCGGGAACGATAGAGCCCTTCGCAAGGGATACGTCATGCGGGAGGCACCCGGATGGTCATGGAAGGCGAGCGGGCGCGACAACGATGACCGTTTCGACTTTCTGGTCGTCGACAATGTGGCCTATGGCAGCGGTCCTCCCTTGCACACTCATGCTCGCCAGGAGGACTCGTTCTTCGTACTTGAAGGGGTCCTCACCGTTCAGATGGATGACGACGTGGTCGAGCTTGGCCCCGGCGACTTCGCTACAGCTCCCCCGGGGGTGGCGCACAGCTTCACGAACGCCCGCCCCGACCAACGAGTCTGCCGAGGAATCAATCTCATGACCCCGGGCACAGGTTTCGATCGATATCTCGCACGGCTCGAACAGATGGCAGCGTCCGGGGACCATGAGTCCATCTTGCGGCTCAACGATGAGTTCGGCGTCACGATCGTAGGCCCGAGCGTGGCCGAACGGCTCGGGCTGTCCCCCGCTTGACCCTCGAAGCGTCAGCCGACAAGAAGGACCAAAGAACCCAGCCCATCACACGCTCTGTCAGCGGAGTCACGCGTGACCCGGGACCCGAAACGGGACGGCTCCGCACCCCATTCAGCAAGCATCGATCTAGAGAAGACTCGGCGCAGCCGGAGGGCTTGAAACCGGTGTCCCAATAGCCGCCAGCGACGGCCGGCATAAGCAACTGGGACATGCACCGAAGTGCCGGTAGGGGACGCGAAATCTCTCAGAGACTCGGAGTCAGCGACGGTTCAATCGCTGCAGATCATGGGCCTAGATATTAATCGTAGTAAATAGTCATCACAAGTGATATCCTAGCGAGGTGGCGCTCAACCAGGTTCGCCATCCGTACTTCGACCGCTGGCTGGGACAGCTGCCCGTGGTGGTGGCTGCGGAGATCGCCGCACTGCTGGAGTACCTCTCAGAGCACGGTAGGGGAGCGACACTTCCGTACGTACGCCATCGGATCCAGATCAGCCGGCACTTCCCGGACATGAGTGAACTTCGGACCGACCACACCGTCGAGGGCACCCGCTACGTGATGCGGGTGCTCACCTGCTTCATCGACGGAGATCAGGGAGTGCTGGTGTGCGTCGGGGGCAACAAAGAGGGCTGGCAGGAACGCACCGGACACGACTGGTACGACGACTACGTGCCAGTGGCAGATCAGATCGTCGACCGTTATCTCACCAGAGGAGGACAATCATGAGTGGCAAGGACACCATCGAGCCGACACCCGAGGACTGGCTGGCCGGTGCTGACGAAGAGTTCGTCGTCGACCAGGAGATCAGCCATCCCGACCCGTCGTTCGAAGAACTGCGTGACAAGGCCAGCCAACGTCTCCGCATCGAACATGACGTCGTGGCCACACTCGGAGAGCTACGGAGGGCGGCCGGCTTCAACCAGTCGGAGATCGCCGAGCGATGGGGGAGAGGCCAGTCTCAAGTGAGCAAGGTGGAGCGGGCCCCGGACTCCGTCGAGATCGCCACGCTGGCCGGGTACGTGCGTGCGCTGGGGGGCAATCTCTCCATCACCATCGAGGTGGGTGGCCACACCTACCACGAGGATCTGGTGGCTTCGTAGGACGGCCGTTCCAAGGGCCGGATTTGGTCACATTTTGGTCACATCGGTGATGAAAGCCGCTGGTTTTCCACAACACCCGATGGACGGGTCCGTCGGTGAAAGCCCAGCTAGATGGCACAATCTGGGATTTGCCAGCACAGGCCAACATGGCGCTTATCTGGATGACGCGCAAGGGGTCACAGGTTCGAGTCCTGTACGGCCCACCAACCAACACCAAGCAACCATCATCGCTCTGAAACGGACAGAGCACGGCTGACATGCTCTGCGGTCCTGCTTTGTGAGCCGGGG
>Ga0307374_10006861_pt1 | contig 17678 bp, 18 predicted proteins | sample OX3MG_FD_202532 | JGI IMG/M metagenome (GOLD analysis project Ga0307374, IMG submission 202532) | Soil microbial communities from Risofladan, Vaasa, Finland - OX-3 | ecosystem: Environmental > Terrestrial > Soil > Coastal area > Acid sulfate soil | place: Finland: Risofladan, Vaasa | collected... | reverse complement strand
TACGACCGGAATGGTTTGACGCGCCCGAAGGCTTCCGCTATTATCTGCTAGCGGGGTGGAGCAGCCTGGTAGCTCGTCGGGCTCATAACCCGGAGGTCGTTGGTTCAAATCCAACCCCCGCAACCAGCTATCTTAAATACTTACAAGGGCTTGCTGATTTTGGTCAGCAGGCCCTTTTTGCTGAATTGCGGTTAAGCTGACAGAATTCGCAGCTTTTTCGATCTGTTCCCCTGCGAGTTGTGCTGCTTCGACGTTCTCTTTCCACTCTGAATGCGTGTATACGTCAAGCGTCAATGAACCGGCTGAGGCGTGGCCTAGCCGTTCCTGAATCACTTTCAGCGGCACGCGAAGCGAAGATAGAAGAGAGGCGTTGAAGTGTCGGAAAGCGTGAAGCCCGGCTTCTCTGATTTCGGCTGAGCGAAGTAGTGGCTTCAACTTCCGCTGGCGAAACAAGCTTGCATCCCACGGACAGCCTGTGGAAGTGGAGAACAGAAAGTCGTGCCCTTTTCTCTTCTGGCGCGCTACCTGTTCCCAAAGCAGCGCACCAAGCTGGGCCGACACAGCAATAGTTCTGACGGCATTGTTTGTTTTGGGAGTTTGTACCCTGCCATGCCAAACCGATTGACTGACCGCGATGCGGTCAACGGCAACGTCGGTCAGACGTAACCCCGTCAACTCACCCGCACGAAGCCCGGTCTCCGCCGCCAGCCAATAGAATGCTCGGAATTCGCCCCGCGAATGCGCCACGATCTTTGCGACATCCTCAAGGCGAAAGTATTTCGGCATCTTGCGGCTGATACGAGGGAGTTTCGGTTTTGGCAATACACGGTCTACGTATCCCTGACCAAGCGCCGCGTCCCAAACAAGACGCGCCGTTGCCCAGAGGTTGCGGATGGTCTTTGGCTCATAGTCTTCTGCGTCCATTGTGGCGACAATCCGCTGCAAATCACTCGTACCGATTTGGCGGATATTCGTATGGCCAAAGGCAGCTTTGAGCCTTTTGATCTGTCCACGCATTGTGGCTTGCGTGGACGGCTTTGCGAGGCAGAGATAATCTCGCTCCCAAATTTGTGCAACCGCTTCAAACGTAGCGCTCTTGTGCTCTCTGGCCGGTTCCGACAGAGACGAGTTAACGTGGTCGACGTAGGGCTGCAATATCCGCTGCGCTTCCCGCTTTCTCAGCTCTGTCCCGTCCGGTCTTCGCACAGGCCCGAGGACTATCTGACGGCGCTGCCGTTTCTCTACTCCGCTTGAATCGAGGATGTATTCAGAGTACATCCCCAGCCAAACGGTTTTTGCTTTGTTCCTGTACACGCTTCCCCGTTGGTATCTTCGACGTGCCACAGATTCTCCGATCCGTGCCGTCGAATCAATCGCGGGGCAGATGTTATCACGCTTCGCGAGTTGGGGGGTAGAAGTCTGGCTTTCTTGGTTGGACGCGTTGCCGCCGTCACACACGCATTGTTCGTTGTGATTGAAATCTCGGCGCATCAGAGGCAATCTCCGCATGTCAGAAAGGATTTGAAACAAAACCCAAAGAGACCCCGGCCCTCAAATTTGCTCTGAAAAGTCCCGCTGCACTTGAGCAAAGATAATCGGAAAGAGGTCATAACGGTCGGTTTCTGAGTTGTAGGCATGAATTTCGAGGACTTCGGAGACGTATCGTCTTCCAGGTCTGCGTTCGATCTGAATCACGACGTTCAGTGAGTCTGCAATGTTTGTCTTGATGGCGTGATACGGGAGTTCGACGCCGCTTTGGAGGACGCAGCTTGTGAAGCGGGAGAGAGCTTGCGCGGCAGAGCTGGCGTGAACGGTCGAGAGGGTCCCCGAGTGGCCGGTGTTGAGAAGTTGCAAAAGATCGAATGCTTCGCCGCCGCGAATCTCTCCGAGGATGATGCGGTCGGGCCGGTGGCGGAGCGAGGCTTTCAACAAGTCTCGGATTGTGACGGCAGCTAGTCCAGGCTGGGCCTGGCGCGCCTCGAAGCGGACGAGATTGGGCTTCTCCAACTGGATTTCCGAGGTGTCTTCGATCAAGAGGATGCGGTCTTCGTCGGGGATGAACCTGCTCAATGCATTCAGCAGGGTTGTCTTGCCCGTGCCGGTACCGCCGCTGATAAGGATGTTCTGCCGTCCCTCGACGTAGGTTTTGAGGCGCTCGGCAATAAGGGCGTCAAGGCTGCCGATGCGGACGAGGTCTTCGACGGTGAAGTGGCGGGTGTTGAACTTGCGGATTGTGAGCGTCACGCCATGAATGCTGCACGGCGGGATGACAGCGGCGACGCGGCTGCCGTCCGGGAGCCGGGAGTCGAGAATCGGCTTCTGTTCGGAGATGTCGTCGCCAAGCCGCCGCGCGATGTTCTTGACAGCCACCATGAGAGATTTTTCGCTCAAGGTGAGGTCAGGAACTTCTTGAAGTACGCCAGCGCGCTCAATGAAAACGCGGCTCGATCCGTTGACCATGATTTCGCTGACGGAATCGTCGCGAATCAGGTGCTCGATAGGGCGCAAGAACGGGAGGATGGTTTCGAAGCCGAGCGTCACACGTCACCGTCCGCGATTTGGCAAAAGTAGGATTTGTTCACGTCGTTGAAATAGGGTTTGAGATAACAGAACATCGGCGGCAGGGGGTTGGAGCCGTCGTAGGCGAGCGTTACGGACTGCGCGTTCTTGAGTTCGGTGAAGGTCTTTGTGTCGAAGCGGTAGTCGTTGTGGGTGACGTAGCTTTTGGAGGTCGTCACGTTGGCGCGATTCGACAGGGCTTTGCCGCTGAAGAAGCTCACCTTGGCGTCGTGCCCGCTTTCCGAGATGTTGTAGCTAACTTTTAGCTTGTCTTCCCGCCCACAAAGCTCGCTTGCAACGCTCGCCGAAAAGTCGTCGGAGAGGGCGAGGAAAATCTTCGTGCGGAACGTTTGGAGAAGGGAGCGCCACGTTTCTCCGGGCAATACGGATTTGAGCGAGCTGACGCTCTGCGTGGCCACGATGGCGATGCACTTCGGCTGACGCGAGAGGCTGAAGAACTTCTCGTCGCCCAGCGGCTCGTTCTCTCCGACGGTGGCGAAGTGCTGATATTCGTCGCAGAGGAAAAGCACTTGCCGGAAGTGGTGATCCGGGTGCGCTTCCATGTATGGGATGCGGTTGAGAACGGCGCGCTCGAAATCGAGCTTCATCATGACGCCGAGCGCGCGGGCGAGGCCGGCGTTCATGCCGATGGGGAAGTTGAGGGCGCAGACCTTGCCGTTCTCAATGAGCCACGAGAACGAAGGCAAGGGCTTGCCGTGGCGATTGTCGGCATTGGCCGCAGGGTCATAACACTCAGCGGGCGGGCAGAAGGTCCGTTTCACGTCCGGGTTGTCGTCGAACAGCGACAGGAAGACGGAGATGCCTTCGACGATGGACGTGCGGAGTTTTGGTTCTAGGCTCTGCCAGTCATGATTGAACCAGCGTTTCACGGCATCAAGCTGAGCACGCTTGCGTGCGATGATCTTGTCCGTTGCGGAATCGGTGTCGTCCTCAAACGAAATCTGGTTCCTCTTCAGGAATTCGCGGAGTTCGTCCGTGGCGACGGTGTGATACTTGTGACGCGTTTTATCGAGGACGAAATGAAACGCCTGAAGCTCGGTGTGATGCGGGGAAGCATAATCGTCCGCTGAGATGCAGAGTTGAGGCTCCGCCGAAAGGGTACGTTCGGCCTCTTCGATCCGTTCTTGGAGAAGCGCGGGCGAGATGGCGCATTCGTAGACATCGAAGAAGGTCACATAGTCGTAGGCGACTTTGTGGAGCAGGATGATGAACTTGATGAGGTTGGTGTAGGCCTGCTGCCAGAAGGGTTCCTTGCCCTTGCCGAAAAGATTGTTGAGCAGCGCGGCGACGTTGTACGCGAGAGCGTAGGCGTCGAGGTCGTTGTGGAGCGGGTTGTAACGGTACTCAGCGTCGAGGCTGACTTCGATGTAGTCCTCGCCGCGCCTGTGCTTTTCGAGGATGCCTTTTACCTTATGACAGAAGTTGCCTTTCACTTCGAGCACGAGTCCGCCGATGCGCTCCTCTTTGCTGTGGGCTTTATAGGCGAACACCTGCTCCGCGAAGGGGTACATGCAGCAACTGGTCTTGCCGCTGCCCGCAGCGCCAAAGATGGCTACTCCCGTATAGAGACCGCGCTCGGGAATCGTCAGCCAACGAGGGTTTGCGGACGGCACGGGCTTGCGCGGATTATGGACTTCGCCTATGACGAGGGACAGGTCACGACGTTGCCGAGGGTCGGGGTAGGGCGGAAGCTTCGAGGGCTTGGCGCGGCGTCCGACCTTCAGGGCGAAGATGTAGAGCCCGGAGAGAAGAACAGAGAATAGGATGTAGGGCGTGGTGAAGAGCATCGCGGTATAGGAGTAGAACGCCCCGCGATAGACGAGCGGAGCCCGGAACTCGATGGCTCGGAGAAAGAGGTTTGCCGAAGGGAACGGATAGACAGAGTAAAGGTACATGCCCGTGGCAGAGGCGAAGAGGAACGCAAGGAAGTTTTTCGAATTGAGGATGCGCTGAATCATGCTTTCACCGCCTTCGCCGGAGCGTCGTTGTCCGCTCCCGAAGTTCTTTTGGTCTTCTGCGAGCCGAGTTGTTCGCGGAGCCAGCGTTTGAACTCGTAGTCCTTCTTGAAGACGAGCCGAACGGCGGAGGTCACGATGTGGTCGCGGGTGCTGCCGATGAACTGGGCGTAGCGGTCGAGCATCTCGATTAAGGGCTGCTCGATCTGCACTTCGAGGGTGACGATCTCGGGCGGTGTTTCTGGTTTCTTGATGATGGACATTGGTTGTCTCCTGAATGGAAGTGAGTATCGGAAGTTCCGTGCTCAGGGACGCGGGCAACGAATCAGAGCGGAGTTATGAAAGGGCGGGAGCGACCCCCGAGGCCCGCAGGGACCGGGCCGCAATTTTGCGGCACGGTGGGGTCGCTCCCGCCCTTTCCGCGTTCTTGCCCGCGTCCCGGTTTGGGTGATTTGCTTTGGCATCTCTTTGCCTCGGCGTGAGTTGTGTGTGGGCGGTATAGAAAACCGAGCAGAAAACCGTCCAGAAAGCCGATTTCAGGCGAGTTTTCGGGCGAATTGCGAGTTCTGACCAAATGAGGAGTAATCGCGCGGCAAGAGGAACGTCTTGAATTCGATCTGCTGCATGCGCCGAGGACGGTTTTCGAGCACCGCGACAAGTTCTTCCTGCGTGAGGCGTCCCGCTTTCCATTCCTTGAATGCGGATTCGAATATCTCGCCCGCGAAGCACTGCTTGGCATGGTTCATGAATTCGATGTCGGGGTCCTTTAACAACCCGTATCGCTTGGCTTCCCAATTTGCGCGCAACTCAAAATAGCGAGCGACCTGCTGGGACAGTTGTCCGGGCTGCGGGGCGGTCGTCTCCATGAAATGCTTGGCGGCTCCCTTGAAAAGCCGGGCGTGGGGACTGGCAAGCACGAAGGCGAATCGAGGGATTCGGCTGAGGAATGAAGAATAGGTGTCGAGGTGGGTCTTGAACGCTTCGAGGTTCCCGAAGCCGGGGTCAATGAAGGTAAATGTGACGAACGGTTCGCCCGCTACGGTGGAATCGAGAAACAGGGGAAACTTGTCCACGAAGTAGCGGATGGTGTCAGGAACCTTGTTCGCGCCGCGATAGGTCCGGCCTGGCATGTCCTGCGGGCGAATGTGAAAGCGCTCCTCGAAGTACTGGACCTTCTCGGCCTCGCCTTCGAAATAGTCTTGCTGCGAATGCGCGAGGACAAAGTCGAGGATGGCGAGCCGCGACTTCATGAACTCGAATGTGTGTTTGCGCCGGTTGCGAATGTTCTCCTTGCCGATCGCGCAATACATGGCCTTGTGGGTGAAGTGAAACACGCGCGCGTTGTTCTGGTACTTGTGCTCGGTGGCGTGTCCGCGAGAGACGAGCTTGTTCACGAATCCATGCACGATGCATCCGGTTTTCTTGGGACCGAATTCGCAGTACTGGCGCTGGGTGAAGTAACCGGAATGAATGGCTACGATGTAGAGAAAGCGGGCTTCTCGCTGCGTGTACCCAAAGCTCTGGAGGGCTTCGATATGTTCGTTAGGGAATTTCATAGACTGAGGATTTCCTTGGTGAGTTCGGGGTCTCGGATGGCGGCACGCAAGCGATCCGCTTCGTTTCCGGGAGCGTAGATCGTGAAGCCGGCCTTTGATTTCTCGGCGAGGCCTCGCTCGCGGTAATCCTGCGTGGCAAGTTCGAGGTCCACGCGCGCCTGCTCGTGGTCGCGCGTTTCGTATTCGATTCGGAGATCGGGCAGAGGTATCTTGCCGTCCACGACTGTCAGCCCGTGATCCTGGGCGATTCGTTCTCGCTCCTCTTCTTGCTGTTCAGGCGCGAGGTCCTTCAGCTTTGCGAGGTCGCGGTAAAGGTTCCGTTTCAATTCGAAGTCGAGCACCACGCGCAGTTTGGTGCCGCCCTCGCTGGTGATTCGCTCGGCTTCTTTTTGGTAGAGCCGATAGACCTCGGCATCGTGGCGCGCTTCTCGTGGTTTGACAAAGCCGTGATAGAGGGTCTGGTCTTGGGCAAGGTGTGCGGGCCGGTTCCGGTCAAGGAACTGGTGCGCCTCGCGCGAAAGGGTCAGCAAAGGTTCTTTCTCCGCGCCCGGCAGCGTTTTTTGCTGGATAAGGCCCTGGGCCTTCAAGTCTCTGATGTCGCGGTCGGCCTGTTTCGTGTCGCGGTCGTAGCGATGCTCTACGAGGTCTTTGGTTCGAGTGGCGCGGAACTGGCCGATTTCGGCAAGAGTGTGAATCTCGGACTCGCGCAGATTGTAGGTGCGCTCGCGGTCTTGGTACTTGCGGCGGGTCTCAGGCTCCCTGCCGCGTTCGCTCTCCGTGCGGTCGCGCGAGTTGGTTTTCTCTCCAGTACTCGACCCGCCGCGCCCGACGCTCGGTGAGTTGTCTTCCGGCTTTCTCTCGCGGCGCGGGAGGGTGGCCGGGCTTGGCTCTCGTAGCTCCTCGGGATCGAATGGATCGTAGCGGGACACTTCAATTCTTCTCTTCTTCGTCGAATTGCACGGGCAGGTCGGCGTGGCGGAGGTGAAACTGTTTGTCAATGTGCGAGAGCTTCCGGCCAGTGTCCTTGAGGAAGAACTTGCGGATGAGCACGAAAGCGCCCGCGAGCAAGTTCAGGAACAATCCGCCGAAGAAAATGGCGAGCGCCCAGCCGTACTCGCGGAAAAGGAATACCCGGTACGGCGCGAGGAATTTCAATTCGCCCATGAGGTAAAAGGCGATGGCAAGCAGAAGGGCGAGGGACAATAGAAGTGCATTGGCAACCATGAGGTAAACCTCCGAAAGTCTGTGTCTGGTGACCGGGCCTACTGGAAGGCTTCGTCTTCGCGGAAGTAGGTGATGGTCATGCCGAGCGGGTTGATGGGGATGAGTTCGTTCGGCACGTGAGTCCTGAAAAAGAAAACAAAGTTGGCGGTGTAGAGCGTGCGCTTGAGCTCGCTGTGATCGGCGGGAGAGTAATAGACCATGTAGAAGTCCACGCGGGCGCGGTAGGGCGGCTTATCGAGTTGCTCGATGGCGACGTTCTTCACTTCAATGTCGATTTCGGGCTTTGACGGGTCGGTCAGGAAGCTTTTGATGATGTCGCTCTTTTTGTAGGCGTCAATGATGTCGCTGGCGAGCTTCCCGTCGAGGAAGTAGAGCGACTTCGAGAAGTCGTCGTTGATGGTGTAGCGGTTGCGACCGTAATAGAGCTGACAGAACTGCGAGAGAAAATAGCGCACCTCGGCGTCCTGGGGCTTGTATTCAAAGTTGCTGTAGCTGAGTGCCTCGGCGCGGCCCAATTGGTCAATGCGAATTACCAGCGGGCGAAAGTTCTGGAAGGTGCGGATGGTTCGCAGATCGATGAGCCCGAGGCCGAGCGCAACGAGGGCGAGCAAAACCAGTGCAATTTTGAGGTAGGTATTCGTCACCATCGGGTCTCCGTATTGCTCTAGGTAAAGCCGCTTTGCGTCGTGAAAGCTGAGGTCATCGCTCATGGCAGAATTGCTCCTCTGAATCGTTGCGAGTTGGTCAGTCGGCGTTACGCTCTCAGGCGGGCGGCGAGAAACCCGAGGATCGCACCGGAAGAACCGCCCGAAGCGCCGCTGAAGATGTGGTTCGTGAGCACCGGGACCTTCAGAAGCGCATAAATCGAGGCAAGGAAGGTGATGAGCAGTACCGGAAACCAGGCCATGAGTTGCACGGTTGAGAGTGTGCCGGACGGCGGGAGGCGAAGCACTCCGACAAGCAGATTGGCAATGATATAGACAACTGCCGCCGCGATCACCTGGTAGAAGGCGTATTGAATGAACGCCTTAAACCATCCCCAGAAGAGCCATTCCATCTCGGGAACGATGAAAAACGGAATGAAGATCGGCCCCACCAAAACACAGACCGCCATGGCGATGAATCCGAAAGCCACAACCACAATCGTGACGGCCTGCGCCGCCGCGAGCAGGATAATGATGATGACGTAGATGGCTGCGCCGAGAAAGTCGCCAAACCTGGGCGAATCGAGCCGCGCCTCGAAGTCGCTCACGCCATCCATGACGGTCTGCAATTGATTCTGCGTGATCTTACTCGCAAGAAACTGGGATTCGTCGGTGATGAGGTTGTGGAAGCTCGTGCCGATACCGGGGATTGGCCGGTTGTAATAGTTGACCATGCCGAAGCCGAAGCTGATGGTCAGGATCAGGCTGGCAAGTTTTTCAAAATGAAGCACGTGATTGCCGCTGGCGGCGGAGAGAGCCATCTTCACTCCGTACCAGACGACAAGGATAGTGGCGAACATGCGGAAGAGGTTTTGGCCCATGGCGTCGAAGAAGCCGAGGTTCTGCGTCAGCATGTTGTTGATGGCCTGGTAGATGAACTGCAGAAAGTCAGTTTGCATCGGGCGGCTCCTTCGGCGCTGCGGGGATTTGGCTGGTTCGGATTACGGCATCCGGTAGTTCTGAAGCGAATTGCCGAGCGTGCTGGTGACCTGGGCGAGATTGCCGGCGAGAGTCGCGCGGCGCTCAATCTCAGCGTCTATGGAGTTAGCGGTTTCCTCGCGCTGCTGTTTTGCCGCGATGACGTTCTGCTCAAGGAGTGAGAGCAAGAGTTTATTGGAATCCTGAAGCGTGCGGAGCGTGAGCACGTTCGTGGCGTTGATTTTGTTCAACACCGAGATTTCGGTATTGAGGCTCGGATCGTTCGAGAGCGAATCCTGTTCGAGGTTGTTGATCTGGTTGTCGATGTTCTGGGCATCGTCGCGGATCGCGCCGATGGTCGCCATGGAGGTCACGTTCGCGCCATCGGCGAGTTCGACGGAGGCGTACTGCGACTTCACTCGTTCGAGTTCGTCGGGCGTCATGCCATTCAATTCCTGGCTGCTGTATTGGAGAAGCGGGACGGTGGCCTGCTGATACCCGGCATTGACTGCCCCAGCCGCGCCGGTGTTCATGCCGCTGACCCACGTCCCCGTGTTGCCGTAGGTGTCCGGAGCTACCACGTCGCGCCAGTTAGAGAACTGGGCGCGATACCGAGCAGGCATGTTCTGGATGTTGCGCGCCATTTGCACGGCAAGATTGTAACGCGCGACGATCTGCGCGTAGGTTTGTCGAAGCTGAGCGAGTTGTTGCATGAGTTGGCCGTAGCGCAGTACCGCATTGGCGTAGTTGGTCGGATCGTAGACAATCCCGAAACCGAATTGAGCGGAAGCGGTGCCAACGCACAAGCCAAAGACGAGCAAGACTGCGAGGACTCTCTTCCTCATTGGTTTCTTTCTCCTTTTCCAGTGGTGAATTTCAGGCTACGCTAACGTTCCGCGACGGAGATGGCTATGGTTGCACGACACTGGCGGGGCTGGACGAAACCCGAAAATGCCGATGCCTACGAGAAGCTGCTGCGAGAAACGGTGCTGCCCGGCATGAAGAAAATCACTGGCTACCGCGGCGGCTACGTCTTGCGCAGCGACGGACCGGACGAGGTGGAATTTGTAGTAGTGAACCTGTTTGAGTCGCTGGAAGCCGTGCGACAGTTCGCTGGGCCCGATCACGCGGTCCCTGTGTTCGAGCCCGAGGCGCGGAAACTGCTTTCGAAGGTCGAGCCGACTGCAAGCCACTATGATGTACGGTTCAACACAGCATTGAGCTAACCTGCGGAGGTCTCCTAGCCTAAACGGGCAGGCTCCGACGGCTGGCGGCATGTAGCGGACCATAAGACATCCATCTGCTGCCGACGTTCACAAATCGGACGGCATCTTATGGTTTGCGTAATCGGGAAGAGCGAGGTCGCCGGAGAGGTAAACCTTGACGCGATTGCCTTCGCGGATGGTGACGGTCGGCAAAATGTTTAGGAACTTATCGAGGATGCGCTGCGAGGTTTGCCCCAGACTCTCACCCACGCCTGCTTGAATGCTCTGAGTGCCCGATTGAGTCAGAAGCCCGCCTGAACCTGCTTCCGAAATGCCGCCGATTGCACCGACGGCGAGCGATGCGCCGAAGATTTTGAAATAGTGGTTGTTCACCTTATCGCGCAGGCCCACATCGCCGATCTGATTCATCCCTTTGAACTGGTCGAGACTGACGGAGTAGCCGTCCGGCATGATGAGCCGATGAAAAGCAACGGCAAGGCGCGTCTGGCCGAACGTGTCCACGCGCTTGGCTTCCCCGAGAACCTTCGTGCCCGAAGGGATAAGAAGGTGCTGGCGGTCGTGCGAATAGATGTCGTTGGTGACGAGGCATTCGACCGGGGCGTTGAAGTCTCCGCTCAGGCGGTTGAGGAGCACGGTTTCGAGGATGGTTCCTTCAAAAAGGACGTAGGTCTTGCCGGTTGCAGCGTCGAGGGAGTTTGGATTGACAGAAGCTTTTGCTGCCTGCTTTTCCTCTTTCTCCGCCGCCGTAGTTCCGGGTTGCTGGTTTCCGAGCTGAGGAATGGCTGTGAGAATCCGAGCCTGCGGTGGCGGAGGCGGAACTTGGGCGAGGATCTGAGCGAGCTGGTTCATGTCCGGCTGTTGGTTCGGAAGATAGGGCAGTCCTGGTGCTTCGTTGGGAGCCTGAGTGTGGGGCGAGGATTGCTCCGGCCTACCGAATTCCTTCCGATAGCTCAACGCCACATTCGAAGAGAAGAGTGATACGTAAGCTCGCCTCTTCTTTTCCTCCTGAACTGGATCGGGCGGTGCAGGTTCGGGAGCCGTGCCCGAAACCTGAGCGGGAGCGGATGCCTGCGTCCCGGACGGAAGTGAGCCGAAGAATTTGTTCTGCTGCGTGATGGCGGTTTGCTGTTCTCGTTGCAATTCCTGAATCCGATTTTGAAGGGCGGCAATCTGCGCTTCATTAACTTCGGCTGGTGCCGTTGGCTGGAATGTCGAGACATTCGACTTCGGCGTGCTTTGGGCCTTCTTCCCGCCCGTGAGCCACATGATGGCAACCATCAGCACGGCAAGGCTCAGCATAACCCATGCCTGAACGTTTTTGGGCATGAGGCCGGGCGGTTTCGGTGCTTTGTTCTGAATGGGCGTGGCGGCGGGCGCGGTGTTTTGTTCGGTCATGTCAGTTCTCGCTTTCGTTGTTTTGAGGTTCGCCGCTCGGTCTACTGCCGGTGCCGGGTGAAGTTGACCTTCTTCTTGCCAATCACCAGATACCCCGCGTCCACAATTTTCGGGATGATGTAGACGCCGTTTTCCAAGTCGAAGTTGATGAGGTTCGGCTTGCCGTCTTTGATTTCGTAGATGGCCGGTTTTTCGGGAGCCGCGCATTTGATGTATGTGAAGCGGTCGTCGTGGAAGATTGCCGAAACGAGGAACGGTTCGCGCATGGCCTTGCGGTCTAGCTCGTAATCGAATTGAAGCTTCATCGGGTACTCGGAACGGAATTTTTCGATCTGCTGTTTGGCGCTGGCCTGTGATGCCTGAACCTGGGCTGCGGCTTGGTCGCGAACGCTCTGGATTTCCCGCTGGTAAGCATTCACTTCGCTCGCGGGCACGAAATTGCGAGCAAAAGCATCGGTGCCGATGCCGGATTGCACTTTCGGCTCAATGAAGATTTTCAGGTCCGGCTCGACGTTCGGTTCGTTGCTGATTTCCTCAAGCAGGAACGAATAGACGTGGCCGCTCGCCGTGATGAGATTCAGGTTGCTGCGAATGCCCGCCTGGGCCGGGTGGATGTAGCAGAGGTTGTGCGCGCCATTGATGATCCAAAAATCCTTGTCGCCGGTCGTGAAGTCGAGAATCTCCTCGTTTTCCGGCAACACGATCAGCGTCGAGTAGCGCAGCTTGGCGTGCACGGTGACAATATCGTTCTGGCTGTACTTCACCACGCGCGCGGTTTCCTTGGCCGCATACGTCGGGGTTTGACCAAAGCCAACGATACCGAGGATGACTGCTGAGAGAAGTCCAAACACACAACGCTTCCAAAAGATGGATTTGACTGTCATTCCGATGCTCCTTGTTAGAGAGTGGGATTTCTTAGGGACGATGGTCCTGGTTGCCAAAAAGACTGAGAATCCACGGCAGCGCAACCGTAATGAGCGATGCCGTGAGAATCATCACAACCGGAAGCCAAGGGTCGAACCATTGGTAGACGGCTACCGGCCAGCCCAACAGGCGTTCGGCTTCGAGATAGGCGAAGAAGTACGGCGAAGCGAGAAGCACAAGAGCAAAAAGCAGAGCTAAGCGTGTTCTTATGGCTGGCCTCCTGCCAACACTTCCAATCCTTTGTCGAATCCGTAGGTCTCGAACGCTTCGCGTCGTTTGCGGTTGTCGAACGGATCGTTCGTGTAGAGCCAATAGCTCTTGGCGTCCACTTCCAGATTCGCGATTTTGGCTAGTTCCGGCGTCTTGATGAGAAGCTGGTGCTTGGGCTGAAGTGTTGAGATGAGTTCGATCTCGTTGTCGTTCAGGTTGAACTGGCGGCGGTACAGATCCCGGTCCATGTCCGGGTTGGCCAGAAAGATTTTCGTCGGGCAGCTTTCGATGATGATATCGAGGATTTCCGACTTGCGAAGCTCGTCGAGCGATTGCGTCGAAAGAATCATTGCGGCGTTCTGCTTCCGCCACGTCTTGAGCGCCTCGAGGATGTAGCTCTTGATGATCGGGTTCTTCAGGAATAGCCAGGCTTCGTCCATGAAGAACGCTTTGAAGATGTGGCTGATCTTCGGATCGCAGATGACGGCGTTGGCGCGATGGAGGATGTAGAAGAGCAACGGCTCCAGCACTTCCGGGTATTGGTTCATTCCCTGAAAATCGAAGCATTGGAATCGCGAAAAGGTGATCGTGTCTTCAGCATTGTCGAAGACGAAATCGAACTGCCCGCCTGTGGTCCACTTGGCGAGGCGGTCGGCGAGGCGGCGGTCAAGTGTATTCGACAGGACCGTGAGCGTGCGAAGGCTTGGCTCGATTTCGTAAAGATTCTCGACCTGGTGATAAAGGTCGCGTTCCTCTGCCGGCGTCAGCTCCAGCGGCGAAGCCCCTTGAATCAAAACCTTGAGAAACAACGCCAGAAAGTCGAGGTTCTCCTTCGTCGGTTGCAGTGAAAACGGATTGATTTTGAATCCGGGTGAATTGAGGCCAAGGCGGACATACGTGCCGCCAAAGAGCCGCGTCAGGCTCTCGAAGCTGCCGCCCAAGTCGAAGATGAACGTGAACGGGTCGTATTTCTGCATGTTGGTGATGAGGAAGTTCAAGAGGAACGATTTTCCTGATCCCGTGCGCCCGAGAATCATGGTGTGGGCCACGTCGCGGTGGTGCAGGTTCAGGAAGTACGGCGTGTTGTGGTTGGTTTCGAGGACCGCCAGATACTCCTGCCGCAAATGCCGGTTCTCAGGCTCGCCACAGTGGAGGGTGAAGAGAAACGAATAGTCCGCATAATTCGTGTTGAGCAAATACATGGAACGGAGATTGAACGCGGAGCCACCCGGCACCGTGGCCAGGAATGCGTTGAGCAGGTTGTATTTCTCTTCGTAAAGCTGGGCGTCGTGCGTGCTGAAGACTTTGTAGAATTCGGCGCAAGCGGTTTCTACCTTGGCTGGATCGAGGTCGTAAATGACAACGCTCAGCGAGAAATGGCCGAAATAGTTGCCCTCGATTTCGAGCTGCTTGATGCTCTCGCCAAGCTCGCGCACTTGGGCTTCCTTTGAATCGTCCACAAGCACGTCGGTTGCCGGGGCGTCGGAAACATTCAGATGGCTCATGAGCGACCGCTTGGTGTTGTGGAAGTGGCGGCGCTTCGACTGAATCGCTTTCCGTGTCTTGCCCGAATCTTCTTTCTTCCACTCGGTGACGATGTTGAAGTTGGCCTGCACTTCGAGAAGGCTTTTGAAGATTAACGGGAAGCTCTGCGCCGAAGGCTCTTTGAGGGTCAGCACCTTGACGTAGTAATCGTCGAGCCGCAGATGCCCGCGATGGCATTCGAGGTGCGATTCGCAGAGGTAGTAGTCGAGGAACGTGTTGTGTTTGAGCCGGGCAAGCTGGAGTTTCAGAGGTGCGAAATTCAGCGTTCGTTTCAGGACTCGGAATGCTTCCTGTTTGCCGAGGATTTCGACCCGGACAAAATCGCTGACCTGAAGGATGAAGCTCTTCACCTTCTGGTGGAGGGTCGCGAGAGCCTTCAAGATTTCCGTATCGAGCAAGGCAACCTGCTTGCGTGTGGAGAGGGCTGCCCGGATTTCTGCAAGCGCCTTCCCCGGATTCTTGTGAACTTCCGCGAGTGACCTCAGAAGGGCTTGCTTGTGACGGAAGCCCTCAAAGAGGACCACATAGAAAACTTGAAGCGAGTAGAGGCTGTCGGCTTTTTGTTCGAAGTAGCGGATGCGGTTTTCGATGGCCGTGTTGACGATGGGATTCGCGTACTTCTTGTGCGGGATCGTTTCGTTATTTCGCTTGAAGAGGTACTGGTAGACTCGGAAGTTGCTGTCGAAGAGCCGAAAGGCGGATTCGAGCCGCTTCGTTAGCGTGTCGAGCGCGTTCCCGTCCAGACACTCGTAATCGACGCCATGAAGCTGGAGGATCACGCCCACATCGCCGGATTTGGTGAGGAAGGCGTGTTGGTCAACGAAGCCGTACAAATTCACCTGTTCGTTGAGAGCGCCGGTTTCCGTGTACGGCTTCAAGGCTTTTTTGAGATTAAGCATTCGAGGCTCTGCGAATCGCGATCGGGCTGAACTTAGCCGGGTCGTACTGCGCTTTGAATTTGGCCGCTGAAAGCAGAAACCGGAGAATCTGCGGGTCAGTGTTGGTGGCCCAGCGAGCGAACAAATACAGGAGCAAGAAGATCAAAATGCCGCCGAGCAAGCTGGAAAGCATGTTGAACGTTGCCGCGCCCATGCACATGGCGAAGAAGAAGAGTTTCCGCTCCACTCCAAGTACGGTGAGTGGGCGATGAAGCGCGCGATAGACCGTGTTGATTCTTCTCGCGTTCGCCATATGCGTCCTTTCGGCCGGAACTCGCTTTAGGAGCCGGGAAAGAGCCAAGCGAGGAAATTGACGGCGGCGATGGCCATGCCGACGCCGAAGAGCACACCGGCAAGGATTCGCTTCGAGCCGCCTTCACCAAAAGCGAAGGTCAGACCTGCAACCACAATGGAAACGAGCGATAGTCCGCGCGCGATGGTCGTGGCGAACGCCTGCATCAACACGTTGACCGCGTTCTCCCACGGAGAACCGCCTGCCGCTTGAGCAAACGCCGCCGATGCGAGAATCAGCGAGCAAGAGCACGTGACGAGTGCGGGCCGGAGCCAGCCCGCTACGGCGGGCCAGCGCGAGACAAATTTGTTTCGGAGGATTTTCTTCATTGCCGGCGAGTTCCTTTCGGAGGATGCGAGACCTGCCTGCCGCGGCAGGCGGACTCGCATCGGGATTCGAAGGCAAGCTCTCGCCGGACTGCGTGGGGCGGGACGTTGTGTGTGGGGAGACGGAAGCTCGGTTTGCAGCGAGCGGCTGCGGGGCTGCTCCCGAAATCACATCAGTTCGCCCAGTCGCCTTCGGCGGAGTTGCGAATGCCAGCCAGTTCCGGTGAGTGGTGGAGAACTGCTGCGCTTTCGTTGTGCTCTGCGAGGGCGAGAAGTCCGGCGAGAGTGGCCTTCTACTCTTACTAATAGCCGCGCCGCCGGAAAAAGTGCTCGAAGAAAAAGTGCTCGCATTTTCCGAAGGAATTTTTGTTTGCGTGGTTTCCACCGATTCCACGGTCTTTCCCGAATTCCCTCCCAGCGAAGGAACCTCGCGTGCCGCGCTTTGCAGCCGCTTGAGGATTCTCTGCCCGCGCACATGCACTGCCTTTGGCGATAGCGCGGTGTGGCGTTCTAGGACTTCCTTGGCGATGAATCCGTCAACCTTCATTTTCAGGAGCAGATCGCGTTCGAATTCCGAAATGATTGCTTTGCGAATCGAGTAGTCGAGAAATTCCTTCAACAAGCAGATGACTTCGAACTGAGCGGCTTCGCTCGGTTCGGCTACCGCGCCGTGCTCTTCGAGGAAACGGTCGCGCTCCAGACGTTTCGCTTGCTCTCTCCTGGCCCAGCGCACCGCGTTGCGATGAAGCGCCTGCGAGAGAACGAATGCGATGTGATGGTTGAGCATGCCTGCCGGCGCGGAGGCGGTGAGCTGGAGAAAGAACGCGAACGTCTGCTGCGCGATGTCCTCGGGTTCGAGCTCTCGAAACCAAGCGCGCACTTCGCGGTACGTTCGGTGGATGGTCGGCGTGAAAGCAAGCACTAAGACAGACTGAATCAACTCGGAATCGGGGGCGGCTGCTTCTTCGCACAGCAAGGCGTCCAGCAATCCGCAGATGAGCCTGCCGGATGAATCGGCGTTGCCCCGCACGTGCAGGTGGCCGAGCAAATCGGACACATTTGCAAACTCTGCAAAGTGCGGGGATTTCGCCGCCAACTTTGAAAAACGGGCGCTCCACGGCAGCTCGCTCAATGCCGTGAAGAGATAGCTTTCGACCCTGCAAATATGGCAGCTGCAATGAAGATTGTCTCGCATATCTCAACTCCTAAAATGGCTGCTGCAAGTGGTTTGGGACCCAAAAACAGAAAAAGCTCAAGGCACGGAACGGGCGCACAGCTCACGGATTGAGCGGAGACGCGCTTGTTCACACGGCGATAATCGGGCGGAATGGAACTCAGCGAGCAGAATTCAGGCTTGGGAGGATTCTGAAACAAAGCACCTGCGGGGCTGGAGCGCTTTGCCATAACCGATTACGGCGGGTCTGTCTTTCTCCGAGCGCCGATTTCGGCATTATGGGCGAACACAAGGCGAATATCAAGGGCCGAAAAAAATGAACCTGCCGCCCACCTTGAACCTTTGCAGCCGCGAGGTTTCACACGGCATTGGGCAGGAGACGGTGACGCGCGATGGCGCAGTACGCGGCGTCGAGTTCGATGCCCACAAACCGGCGGCCTGTGAGTTTCGCGGCAAGGAGTATCGAGCCGGAGCCGCAGAACGGATCGAGCAAGAGATCGCCGGGGCGCGAGAAGGACCGGATCAAGGGCGTAAGAACGCAAAGCGGTTTCTGCGTTGGATGCAGTTTGTTGCCGGAATACTTCCATTCGATTATGTGGCTTTGAAACTTATGTGGTGTTCGCTAGCCGGACACGCGTAAAGTGACCGGACTCCTCTATGCGAACACCACATAAATGGAGCTCATAGGTTTTGAAGAAACGCCAACAGGTT
>Ga0307374_10006858_pt1 | contig 17682 bp, 21 predicted proteins | sample OX3MG_FD_202532 | JGI IMG/M metagenome (GOLD analysis project Ga0307374, IMG submission 202532) | Soil microbial communities from Risofladan, Vaasa, Finland - OX-3 | ecosystem: Environmental > Terrestrial > Soil > Coastal area > Acid sulfate soil | place: Finland: Risofladan, Vaasa | collected... | reverse complement strand
TGAAAAGGCCAATGTCAAGTACTTACATGGGTACAACATAGCGCCCCTACCTGAACCTTCCAGCATGAAAATAAATCGCTTACCTCAGATTCCAAGGGTCAAGGGAGGGGGAAAATCCGTCGGAGAAAAACGATTTCCAACGTAGAATCAATAACTTACAGTCGCAGTGAAGTCTGTAAGTTGTTGATTCTACGTGCAGCAAGATTTCTCTCCGACAGACTCCTAGGAATCCTTTTCGATACCTAGCCTTGCGAGCGAGTCCAGGTCAATTTCAGGGAAACCCTGGAACAGAACATCGGCGTGAAGGAGATCGCCGGACGGACGGCTGTGGGTGATGGCGATACATTTCATTCCGGCGGCGTGGGCGGCCCGGACTCCGGCCGGCGCGTCTTCTATGGCCACGCAATCGCCCGCATGAAGCGGAGAACCACTAAAAGCAGGAAGCTGGCGAAGGCGCTCGATGGCGCAAATGTAAATTTGCGGATTGGGCTTCGACCGCTCCGTGTCCTCGGCGCTGGCAATGACGTGAAACGCATCGCGCAAGCCAAGCTTGCCGAGCAGGTATTCGATCTCATGTCTCATGCTGCCGCTGGCGATGGCGAGCGGATAACGTTCTGCCGCCATCCGCACAAACTCCACAGCTCCCGGCATCGGCGGCAACCCGTCGCCGATGGCTTCCATATAGGTCCGGGCTTTCCATTCCACCAGCTCGTCCCGCCGTCGCGGATCGCACTCAAGTTCGTGGGTGCGGTAGAGGTGCTCGATAATGCCGCGATCATCCAATGCCAGGTAATCCCGGTAATATTCTTCCTCGGTTAGCAACCAGCCCTGTTGCGCGGCCATCTGCTGGGTGAGCCGCATAATGAGTGGTTCGCTATCCACGATGATACCGTCGAAATCAAAGATGATGGCTCGTAGCAATAAATACCTCATGTCTTCGGGGACGGCTCTTGGACAGCCGGACCCGGATGGATTTTGAAAGTGCTTTCGATCAACCCGTAAGCCCATGCCGCAGCAGTTGGAATTGGCTTCCGGGAAGGCTTGACGGAAAGGCCGAACAGCCACGGCGTTCCTTTGTACTGATATGATAAACTGACTCTTTCAAGCACGCAATTCTTCGATTCTCCCTGTTGACAGGGGCTGGACTGCTGGGGTTTTAATTCCTCGATTTCCCAATCCCACAGTCAGATGCTGAAAAGGAAGTATCCCGGTTCCACATGATCGCAGCGTGTGGCAGCAGAACCTCCGGTTCCGGTCCTGCATCAAAGATAGAGTGGGTAATCGGCACCGAATAAGCCATCTATGGGCCACCAACTGAGCATTCCAATCGCGTTCCTCGCGGGAGTGGTTTCATTCCTCTCGCCGTGCGTGCTGCCATTGATTCCGGGCTACATTTCCATGTTATCCGGTGTTTCCATGGAGGAGCTGAAAGGCGGGGGGGATGCGGCCCTGGTTCAACGCATTGTTCGCAATTCCTTCGCCTTCGTCATCGGCTTTTCCATCGTCTTCATCTCGCTCGGAGCATCCGCCACATTTGTTGGCAACTTCCTGCTTTCCAAACGGACCGTCTTCAATATCATCGCGGGCGTCATTATCATTATCTTCGGTCTTCACTTGACGGGCCTCATCAAGATTCCGTTCCTTTACCGGGATGCGCGGATTCATACCGGAGCGCCCAAGAGAGGATTTCTCGGCGCATTTCTCTTGGGTTTTGCCTTTGCTTTCGGTTGGACGCCCTGCATTGGGCCGATTCTGGCCGGCATTCTGGCCCTTGCGGCAACTCGTCAGACGGTCTTCCAAGGCATGTTCCTTCTGGCCATTTATTCGGCGGGGCTGGCCATCCCCTTCCTGGCAACCAGCCTGGGGTTGAGCCAGTTCCTGAAGTTTTACGGGCGCTTCCGCAAACATTTGCACGCGGTGGAAGTGGCGTCGGGAGTGCTCTTGATCGTCATCGGGACGTTGATCGCGCTGAATAAATTCACGATTCTTTCGGGCTACCTCAGTTTTCTGAATCGCTTCACGCTGTAGGGGCGGGCCCTGTGCCCGCCCACGGGCGACCACAAGGGTCGCCCCTACGGGAATTGAACCCCATGCATCCGGTGCTCCTCAGAATCGGCTCTTTCGACCTTCCGACTTACGGCTTCCTGCTAGCTCTGGCTTTGATCGCTGCGTTGGTGACCGTCGTGAAGCTGGGACGGCGCGAAGGCTTGGACACGAACCTGCTGGTCGATTTCAGCACCTGGATCATCCTGGTGGCGCTAGTCGGAGCCAAAGTGCTGATGGTTATTTCTGACTTCCGGGATTTCGATACCTTCGGCAAGATCTTCAGCTTGGCCACGCTGCAGGCCGGAGGTGTTTTTTACGGCGGATTCATTGCTGCCGTGCTTTACTCCTGGTGGTACACGCGAAAGCATAAGATGCCTGTGCTGAAGGTCTTTGACGTTTATGCCCCGGCGATTGCATTGGGGCAGAGCATTGGCCGCCTTGGCTGCTTCTCCGCGGGTGATGACTACGGCAAGGTTACGTCGTCTCCTCTCGGAGTGGTTTTCACGAACGCCTATGCCCATCAGATCGGGGGAGTTCCGCTGGGAGTGAAGGTTTATCCAGTCCAACTTTTTGAATCGGCCGCCACTTTGATCATCTTTGCTATCCTCCTCTGGCAGTTTCGGCGCAAGACCCGCGATGGCCAGATCTTTCTGCTTTATCTTGCCCTTTATGCCGTGGCCCGGTTCTTCCTGGAGTTCTTGCGGGGCGACCCCGACCGGGGATTTGTGTTCAATCATTTGCTTTCAACCTCGCAATTTATTGCGATTCTTGCGATTATTACAGCAGCTATCATTTACGTGAAAGCCTACCGGGGTCAAAGCACCCGGCAAGCGGCGAAACGGGTGGTGCCGCAGGCCAAGCGGGCGTAGGCCGGAATTAGATGCGCGTTTCAGACGCACCGCAGTGGTTACGCCCCACCCGCCTGGCGGGGCGCCCCAAGGAGAATAAAAAGATGGCGACGAATGAAGTGTTACCCGGGCAACCTGAAAGTGACTCGCATCCCCCCCAAGCCCCCCGCCGGATGTCCGGTAACAGGAAGGCCATAGTAGTTATTGCCTTGATTTTCGTGGTTGTAGTCGGCCTTTACTTCGCCAACCGTTATTGGATTGCGCCGGTTACTGCGAACACGCGCGCCGCTTCAGGAAACTACCCTGCCGCTCCCGACTTTACGGTGGCCGACCTTTCGGGACAGACCGTCAAGCTATCGGATTACCGGGGCGATGTATTGTTGCTCGATTTCTGGGCGACCTGGTGCGGGCCCTGCCGCATGGAAATTCCGGGCTTCGTCAAATTGCAGGATCGTTACCGCGATCAAGGCTTTCGAGTTCTCGGCATCTCGATGGACGACAGCGTGCAGCCGGTTCATGAGTTTTACCAGCAGTTTCACTTGAACTACACGGTGGCCATGGGCAATGACCGGCTGGGCGAGCTCTACGGCGGCATCATCGGATTGCCCACGACCTTTCTGATCGGGCGTGACGGTCGAATCTATGACAAAGTCGCCGGCGCGGTGGATGCGTCCCGCTTCGAGCAGGAAATCAAAATGCTCCTGGCCGCCAAGCCGGGAGGGGCAGTGCAGGATTTCCAGACCGAAGGAAGGTCGGATTCCATCGATGTGGAGACGCCCGCAGAAGTGAACTCTCAGGTTCCCGGCGTTGATCTGAGCAAATTGACTCCGCAACAGATTGCCGAATACAAGCAGATGCTGACCAAGCAAAATTGCACCTGCGGGTGCAATTACAACCTGCTGGACTGCCGCACCAAGGACCGCAGTTGCGGAGTGAGCAAGCAGATTGCCCGGAACATGCTTACCAAAATGGAAAAGAGCAAAATCTGATTAGAGCGCTTTCCAATTCCTGATCGCCGTTGAAGCACTGAAGGAGTTCGATAGAGAGCAAAATATCATGTTCAGCTTTTTCACGGCAATCGTACCCAAACCCTTAAAGTTTGTGCTGGCCGTCGCTGTGGGATGCCTATTGTGCTGGCTTGTTTCTTCTGCCCCGCGCGGCTTCGCGCAAGGACCGCCCCGCGTGGTGGAGGCGCATGTTGCGTTGGCATCCGACGGCGTGCATCCCGGCTCCTCGCAAAAGGCTGCCATCGTGTCCAGCGTTTCCCCCGGGTACCACATCAACGCCCACAAACCTTCTTTCGATTACCTGATTCCGACCGAAGTCAAGTTTGATAACAATCATGCCGTTTCTATCGAGAAGACTCGATATCCCGCGGGCAAGCCGCAAAAACTTTCGTTTTCGGACGATCCTCTTTCTGTCTACCAAGGCAGATTCCTGATCGGCTTGGACCTGAAAGTTCCAGCCGGGATCACGCCTGGAGTCTATACGATCAAGGGGGAACTTCATTACCAGGCTTGCAATGATCGAGCCTGCCTGGCTCCATCCCGAGTTCCCTTGACTTTAACTGTCAAGGTTGTTCCTGCCACCAGGCCCTTGAAACCGGAGAATTCGGCTATTTTCCACGAGCTGCGGACAATCCAAGCGGATTAGCTGATGTCAACTTCGCCCTCCGCAGGCCCAAACCGCTCTGCCATTGGCTTCGTCGCGGTCACCCTGATCTTGCTTGCGGCCTTGGTGTGGGGCATGAGGCCAGATCATCCCCACTTGGTCCCGTCCCCGCTTCAGGCGCAGACGCCCGGTTGTCCAAGGACCAGCTCCACATTCGTTCCATCCAACATCACCTCACTCAGAGGCGCTGACCTTGCGGCCTTGCCTTCAGAAGTCAAGAATCGAGTGCTGCTTCGCGCTAACATGGAGCCTTGTACGTGTGGCTGCGCGATGAGCATCGCCTCATGCCGCGCCAGCCAGCCCCAATGTGAGACGTCAAAGAAACTGCTCGGCTCAATGACTTCCGGAGCACAAAACGGGAATTGACCTCAAGCCTGTTCACTTAAGGTCCGTTCGAGAATAATGCACACGGTTGAACCGGAACCCCTCACCCACCGCTGTGCGGTTCCCCCTCTCCCCGCTTGCGGGGAGAGGGCTGGGGTGAGGGGTCAGGCGACGCCTATGACATCAAGATCATGAGACTCGCCTTAACTGAACAGTATTGGAATTAACCTGGATTATTCACGAACTTCTGATCGGGGACCGTCACGAAGATTGGTGTGGTATCAGACACTCACGGCTTCTTCGACCCGGCGCTGCGCCAAATCTTTGCCGGGGTCAAGGAAATACTCCATGCCGGTGATGTTGGCTCGCCTGAAGTCCTGGACGAGCTCAGGCTGATTGCGCCGGTTCGGGCCGTCAAGGGAAATGTGGATTCCGCTGAACTCGGGTTGCCGCTGTCACTCAAGGGCAATATTGGCCTGCTGCAAATCGAAATGCTCCACATCCTGCCCGGTTTGCAGTCCGAGCTTGAGGGGTGGGCGCAAAGCGCCCTGTTGCAACCGCGTGAGTCTCGAAAGCAGCAAGCCTTCCTTCGCTCGTTCGATCCCGTCACGCGCTTGATCATCTTTGGCCACAGTCATGAACCCTGCCTGGTGTCACTCAGCAGAATTGCCTTCTTCAACCCCGGCAGCGCGGGAAAGAAGCGTTTTTCATTGCCTCGCTGTTGCGGATTGATGAACTTCGTGAACGGCGGCGTGGAACTGACAATTGTTGCACTGGAGGGTTATAATAGGGCTGTGGTAAAGCGAATGTCTTTGCGCTTAGGAGAATGAGCGCCATGGCAAATTTCAAAAACGTCAAACGTGCGCTTCAAATCATCGCCACGATCGTCGCGGTGGCTCTGGTCGTCATTGAAAGACTTGAAAAAATCTGACCGCTCCGGACGCCCCGCCGGAGTTCAGTTGTGAGGACTCGACGGGCGTAGCGGGCTCCGTAGAGGCCGGCTTCAGCCGGGCAAGAGTTCAACCCCTGGATGTGGTGAGGAATTCAATCTAAGTATGGGGCGAAGCCGCATTCAAATATTCAACGGCGCGCTGTAGCCGGCTCACCACCCGCTCCTTGCCGAGCACATCGATCACATCAAACAAGCTGGGCGCCACGCCTTGCCCGGTCAGGGCCACCCGGGAGGCATTAATCAGTAATCCTGCCTTGACCTGCTTCTCTTCCGCCAAATCGCGCAGGCATTTCTCAGTATTGGCTGAAGTGAAGGGTTCCGTTTGCGATAGCCTTGAAGCCAACTCCGCCAGAAGGCTTGGCAATGCGGAGTCCTTCCAGAACTTTTGAACCGCTCCTGGTTCATAGGAAAAGTCGTCGCTGAAGAAGGCGCGACCCGTCTCAGCAAAGTCCTTCAAGTTCCGGGCTCGCGCTTGCAGCAATTGCACGGAGCGTTCGAATCGGTCGCGATCCTCCGCCTCAAACGCGGGCTGCCACAAAGATGCTGCCTCAAGTTCCTCACGCACCAACAGCAGCAGGCGGGCTTTGGGGAGCTGGCGGAGGTATTCGGCATTCATCCAAGCGAGTTTTTCAAAGTCGAACACGGCATTCGATTTGGATACGCCTTCCAGCGCGAAGGCCGGGATCATTTCCTCAACACTCACGATTTCCTTCTGGTCCGGCGGCGTCCAGCCCAGCAAAGCCAGAAAGTTAGACAAAGCTTCGGGCAGAATTCCCTGCTCGCGATAAGCACCCACGGCCGTTGCCCCGTGGCGTTTGGAAAGCCGCTGGCGGTCGGGGCCGAGAATAAGCGGTAGGTGAGCGAAAACCGGCACCGCAGCGCCGAGCGCCTGGTAGAGCAGAATCTGTTTTGGCGTATTCGAGAGGTGATCGGCGCCCCGCACCACGTGCGTCACCTGCATGTCCAGGTCGTCCACCACCACGCCCAGGTGGTAGGTCGGATTGCCATCCGAGCGCAGCAGGACAAAATCCTCCAACTCATTGTGGGCGAGCTCAATCCTGCCAAAAACCTGATCGTCAAAGGCGGTGGCGCCACCTTGCGGCACTTTGAATCGCAGCGCGGAAGGCCGCCCTTGCTCACGAAGCCCGGACAGTTCGTCCTCGGAAAGCCCACGGCAGCGGCCATCATATTTCCCGGGGCGATGGTCGGCTTCAGCCTGGGCGCGCCGCGCCTGCAGTTCTTCGGGGGTACAGAAGCAGGGATAAGCATGGCCTGAAACCTCAAGCTCACGGGCCACGCCGCGATACCGGTTCAGGCGATCCGACTGGAAAAATGGCCCTTCGTCCCAGTTCAGCCCCAGCCAATGAAGACTTTCAATGATGGCCGTCACCAGTTCGGGTTTCGAGCGGTCCACGTCCGTATCTTCGATGCGCAGGATGAAGGCGCCACCGTGCCGGCGCGCGAAAAGCCAATTGAAAAGTGCGGTCCGAGCTCCACCCACGTGCAGAAAGCCGGTGGGTGACGGCGCAAAGCGCACTCGAATCTTGTCCATGAGGTTTTCCTCTGTGCGAGCGCCCTGTGGATTCGGGACGCAACCTCAGAATCATCCATGTTACGCGATTTGATGAAAGGGCAGTAGACACAGCACTTTGTGAAAGTGACTTATTTTGAGCCATAGAGCAGAACTCTACGATTGTTTATAATTGTGGTCCTTCCGGGTTTGGAGTGGGTAGCCCCAATATATATTAGATTCAGTATTCGCTCTCCTCTGGCGACGCGTCGAGTTTCTGCCAATGATGGGCAGCCAAAAGGCTGTCAATGCTCAGAATGACAGCATTAGAGGTTTGGCTCTGAATGACAGCACCGGCGGCTTGACTGAAATTTCCAGACTCCAGCCTTCCATTCTGCGCCCGTTAAATCGCCAGCGCATCTTCCAGACTCCAGTCGGGGATGGCTCCAGGGTGGCTGGCGATGAGCGCCCCGACGCGATTGGCAAAGTCGGCGATCTTGGCTGCGGGCCAGCCGCTTTGATAGCCGTGCAGAAATGCTGCCGCAAAAGCATCCCCGGCGCCGATCGCATCCGCGATTCTTACCTTGTAACCTGGCGATTCCAGGTATTCACCGCGCACGAACAGGGCACAGCCCTGCGCTCCTCGCGTCACGCAAACGGCTTCCCAGCCAAACTCGCGGGCGTGGGTGCGGCAAAACTTTTCGATGGAATCGTTACGGCCTCCCAGCATCTCGTCGACTTCGGCAATTTCCTGATCGTTCAGTTTGACCACGTTTGCAAGGGAAAGGAGCTCGCGCACCAATGGATTGTTGTACGATTGCGGCCGCAGGTTCACGTCATAAAGCTTTCCGCTTGCCGGAGCCGCCGAGATCAAGCGCAAGGCGAGGCTTTTCACGCTTTCCGCCATCAGTGAAAGCGTTCCGAAGTAGATCCAATCGGGAGGAGGCGAGACCAGTTCGGAGATTAGATCGTCCCTGAGTCCAGGATAATCATACGCTGCCGGCCGGTGCAGCGTGAACCGAGGCTGGCCACCTTCAATGAGCTCAACCGTCACCAGTCCCGTCGCGGCTTCCGGGGCGGTTCGAACGTAGCGCGTGGAAAGCCCCATCTGCTCCATGCGGTTGAGGATGCGTTGACCGCGATCGTCCTGCCCGGCGCCGCTCACGAAAAACACTTCGTGGCCTAGCTTCCGCGCGTGCGCGGAGAAATTGAACGACGCGCCACCCAAGTGCTCCTCCGCACCCAGCACGTCCCACAGGACTTCGCCAATGCTGACGATCTTCATGCCCGATTCCCAGCCTATCACCGCCGCGAACAGTGCGGACATGGTAGGGCACCGGGCGGAGCGAGTCAACCGCAAAGGTGAAGGGGGTCTTGACTGAAGTAACGTTGCCTACCATGCCTTCATTTTTCATGGAAATATGACGGCATGGCTGAACGGCCGGTCAGTCCTCAAGGTCCGCTGGCCCGGCGTGCTTCTTGTGCTTGGGAGGTTTGTCCTTGCCGATTTCAAGCGGGCGCAGCGGGTAGCGCAGAGTTGTTTTTTAACTCTGCGGTTCTTTGCATCTGTTTCAAATCCTTGCCTTCTCATCGGCTGGCAACCCAACGCGGTCGGTGCGGAGGATCTGTTGACGCCGCAGCGATTCTCCCTCCGGCCCGGCGTAATTTGCGTAACTTGACCACGGCCGCTCGCTGCGACTCTTCACCAACCCGCGCCGCACCGGATTCCAGTGAATATACTCCACCGTCTCGTGGTATTCCTTCACCGTCCTCAGCGCCCGGTCAAAAAAACGTCCCTGCCACAGCCGGTCCCGTTCCTTGCGCCGCGTGTTCATTTGCCGGGTGGAGCTTACCTTGACCGCTTCCATCACCAGGGATATCGTCTTCGGATAGCGCGCGCCCAGGATGGCATGCCAGTGGTCTGGAAGAAAGACCCACGCGGTGAGCAGAAAACCGTGCTCCTCGCGGCGAGCCTCGATCACCCGCGCCAGGACTCCGAAATCGTCATCATCCAACCGGTTCCTGGTGCGTAGCAGATTGCAGGTAACGAAGAAATAGCGGTCGGAAACCACCAGCCGGCGCAGCCGCGACATGCAACAAGCCTACAACCCGCAGAGTTAAAAAACAACTCTGCGCTACCCGCGCCTCCTTGCTGGCTTGCCCCGAGGGCACGTACAGGAACGGCCGCCCCGCCCGCTCCGCGATCCGTTCAGCGCAGGCTTTCACCCCCGCCGAGAACTTCTCGACGAAGGCCGCGAAACCCTTAAACGGAACTCGCTGGTTCCCCATGAAATAATTCAGCCCTTCGACGTAGCAGATCGAACGCAATACGCCCCGAAACAAAAGCCGGTCAAACCCTGCTATGCTTCCCAGGTGGCGGTCTTTGTGCCGCTTCAAAAAACGCTCCATGACGGCCCTCCGTATGACGTTCCTTACAAATATCATGCCGGAAACCGCCATGGAGTGTCATGGCTTTTGGTTGCGGCTCCGCCGCGCTGCGCTACCGGCTATCCGTAGGTGCGCCACCCGGTCCAGTTAGGATCAAACCAAAAGCAAGGCTCTCCAGAAAGACGATCGGAACATACCAAGCCGTCCGAATCTCGACTCCACCGCGAAAAAGACAAACGAAGGCGCCGCAGTGAAGGGCAAAAAGTGCGAGGAAGACGACCAAGCACCTTCCTTGTTTTAGATCACCCCGAACACGATAACCCAATCCGCCGAATATCACGGCTGTAAAAAGCCCGAACTCAATCCATTTCATCCAATCGTGTAGCAGCCAGTCTGCGAGAAAATAGATTCCCAATGCTAAGGGGATACTAACCCCTGCAAGAGCAGCAATTACGAGGTTCTCTTTTAGCGCTCGGCCCATTGAATAAACCAAAACTACCAAGAGGGCGACGTACATCCGCCGTTAAACTTAGCCTGGATCATTTTCTCCGTCGCGATCGTTGCTTCAACATCGGTAGCTACTGCTGCAAGAGTTCCTGCCCATTTGAGATTCCTGCCCAACCACGCAAATTGTCCGTTGGACATGCCCAGGCTTGGTACAATCTCTCGCACTGCAGACCTGAAGGCTGAATCGTACATTACGGGGGAGGCGGACATCCCAGCGCTATCTATCGCAGTATCTCTAAAGAGGAACGAAATCAGTCCCGACGGCGAGACACCGATAAGCTGCTCCACATAAAAGTCAAAGCAACTAGGCTTGGGGGCTGCCTGGATGGAGGGTCGGTTATCCGGTGGCCCCTGAATGGAGAAACCACCGTTTCCAGCCGCTGAGCCACCCAAGAAATCAAAGGCGTTGCCAACCTGGGTGGTTGTCCAACCTCCCGGCGTGTAGATCGAGTAGGAAACCGAATATCCGTCGTAAGCAGAAGGGGTATCGCCCGAAATGAATTGCGGAGGCTCGTATGATTGTGTCACCACTGGGACGTTGAGCAGGCTGAACTCATCCCAGCCGTCGATCGTGCCGCTGGGCCAACTCTGCGGAGTAGTGGCGCCGCCGGGGGGATAGTACGTGCCGCCACTGCATATGCCGTGCTGCTCCGCCTGCGGCGAGCACTGGCCAAGTCCCAGCGGATCAATCAGCGTCGCCGGATTATTCAGCACATACGCATAGCGGTTGAGGGACTGGGGATTGGTGAGGTCGCCACCCAGCGGGTCCGGCGTCAGCCAGCGGCCCTGGTTGAAGCTGTATTGCCGGGCCCGGCCGGCGTAGGTGTCAATCATCGTGTTCACGTCAGAGAACCCCGCGAACAGCCCTTCTTGCGATGTCCAGGCACGCCCCCACGGATACGCCAGGAAGTCCCACACGACCGAACCGCCGTAGCCCGTCGCCATGGTGTCAGAACCCAAAGCATTCACGTGTGGGAACCCGGCGCCCCCGTTCGAATACGATGCCAGGATGCGTCCGCCCAAGGGGATCATCTGGGCGATCCAGGAACCACTGCCCGGGTCGAAATAGCCCACGTCATGCCCCCACGGATCATAAACGTAATTGGGCGAGTTTCCGCTTTGCCAATAGACCCACTGCCCCAGGGCGTTATACGCAAAGGTGTTCGTGCTGCCGTTATCCACACTCGCGAGGCGTCCCTCCCCATCCCATTGGTAGGTGTTGCCAGCAAAGTCCTTCGTCAAATCCCCCGCCGCGTCGTAGGTGTAACCGTTGCTGTTAATTTGATTGGTGCTCTGGTTGTAAGCCAGCGTGTCGCATTGGCCGTTCGTCGTGGTACAGGTCATATTGCCATAGCGATCGTAGCTGAACGTGTAGCTGTATTGGCTCGATCCCGTGGCTACGGCGGTGGCCAGCCGGTTCAGACTGTCGTACTGATAGGCGCTGGTGTGCGTCCACCCCGGGTGAATGGCCCCCTGCATGAAGTCAGCCGCCACCGTGCCGTTATTCCCCGAGGCCCCCGACCCCGGCGGGCTGAAGGCGCAGGGGGTGCCCGAACCCGATTCGGCGACCGCAGTTAAGTTGAAAATGTAGTGCAGACCTTGGAGATCGCCTTGCTGAACATAAGCCACTTACTGGCTGCACACCCCCTCAACTGCGAAAGTTGGGCTAGTGAAGACTGTTGAGATTGAGGCACGCCGCTGGCTTCTAGCGCCGGGCGAGTAATCAGGTTGAGACTCCCTATTGATACCAAAAAATCTTCTTTGTCGGACAAGGACAATACAGAACCATCCGGTCCAGCTTTTAGGACTGCCTTCTCTGGACGCGTGGAGCTATTCAGATACAAAGCTGGAACTTCGTTTTCGAGGCAAAGTACAGCTCCGCCTCTTCGGTTGGTATCGTAAAGCACGAGAGCCGGTCCACTCTCTAGGAAGCACAGGCAGCCACCCAATCGGCCTTTGGAGTCCCTGAGTATGAATTCTTCGGCCTCAACGACGCAGCTCTTTGCTTGGGGTTGATCTATCTTTAGTGCGATCTCATCCATGTGGGCATCGATGATTCGGCCCACCGTTTCGCTCAATGCCGCCATCATTGTCTCTAATTTGTCCGACCGTTCGATTATATCTTGTGAGTTTGGCATCTCCGAGGCCACTGTTTCCTCCTTGACAGCAATGATAGGATCAAAATGAAAACGCCGCTCGTGAGAAGGATCAATATCATGAAGCCATCCGAGACATCAACGCAAAAGAAAATCGATGAGACGCGCAAGGCTATTACGGACCGGAACCGACGCCTCGCGGAGAAAGTCATGCGCGGATTCAGGGATAAGCCTGAGCTGTTGAAGGAGCAAAGTGCAGATCCCGATAGCGTGGTGGTGTGCCCTATACAAGACGAAAATATTAAGAATCTTTCAATTTCCGAATTGTCTCATCGAATTCTTGAATCCGAGAAGCAATGGCTAAAGCAGCACTACCCCGATTCTCTGCTTGTGCTTTTTCAAAGGCAACTCTTGCCGTGGAAATTTGAGTCAAAAGACACTGTTGTAACGCCAGCATGTCTGCCCTCAACTCCGCAACTGAAGCGTGAAGAAATTTAAGCTCGTCAAAGGTGAAGATCAAAGGGTCTTTGACCTTGCTGTCCATTTTCTACCTCCTAGCGACGTAGATGTGGCAGGCATTCTATCGCGCTCTTCCGTCCGTGTGAAGCGCCGTTACAGGCTAGGTGGGAAGGGTAAGAGCATCACGCCAAGACGATCGGGGGAGAACACAGGGAACCTAGGTCAACGTCGATCTCGTTCATTGAGTCCGTAGACTGAGGCCCAAACCTTTTGTACGCCTCTCCTAATTGGGAATAGATGGGAAACAGATGCAGTCCTGTTTCTAGCCTTAGAATGAAAAAAGTTGTTTCCCTGCCGACACCGGGGGGATTCTCCCCAATTCTCTTTGCCTCGAATATGTGATACGAGGCCCTTATTACCCCGATTTTGTTGGCGAAATCGCAACATTATGCTGGCCGTCACTCTGCCAGTTCCTATGGCGGCAAAGTCTCGTTCAGAAAATAGTCTTCCGTTCTGCTCGTCGGTAAAAAAGAGATACGGAGTCGTATCAATAAAGCCAGCGATAATCAGGTCACACTCAATTTTCATATCCTCAATTGCTCGCCATGCATCCTCCGATTGCTTAGGTGGGATGCGGTCGCTTTGCGTAAACTCCCTGTACGTCAATGAAAACTTGCTCCTGACGTAGTCCTCAATCAAAGAATCTTTGTAATCCCAAATGCAGCGCTGAAGCGTATCCTTGACATTGGCTCTCGTGAGCGTGACTCCGGCTATGACCTCCGAGATTTTGCCACTAACCGCCCTTGCATTACTGATGACGCCAGCGAACATACCAACCCAATGCGGATGCTGAAGGCTTACGATCTTGATCTCATTATTGGAGCTTGGGACTTCTGTCTCGATCCGTGTATCGGCACAGAGAATAATGCACTGATCGGCAGGCGGAGGCGGAGTCGAAACGGCGGCAATGCACAGCGTCAAGTTAATGCTCCGGGTATCCAGTTTGTTTTTGGGGATACGAGATTATCTAAATCTTTTACGAAAATCAACCGCCTCACGCGGAAAGCCAGGTATGCTACTCGGCATTGGAATCACTCCCAACACAGTTTTAGGACACTACCAGCCGCCCGATGCTGGCATTGGGAATGGTTGGGGCCAATTAAGGCCCATCCGAAAAGGGACATAAGCTATACTTTCCTGCCGCCGGCCCTCAGCGGGGCGCGGTGCCCGGCGCGACCCATGCTTTGGATGCGAGATGCGGCAGATGGGAAATCCGGCGAACGCAAGAATGAATCGGAGTTTTAGGATGCCAACAGTTAGAGGTGACGCCAAGAAAGATGATCCACCCCGGCTGCTCGCTGCCGGAACTGCGTTGCCCTTCGTTCTGGTCACCGCGCTATTCCTACTGTGGGGGATTCCCAACAACCTGAATGACATTCTGATCAAGCAGTTCATGAAGTCATTCGAGTTGACGCGCTTCAAGGCGGGACTGATCCAATCGGCCTTTTACATGGGTTACTTCCTGCTTTCCATGCCCGCTGCACTCCTCATGCGAAAGTATGGCTATAAGGCGGGTCTGGTGACGGGGTTGTTCCTTTACAGTGCGGGAACTTTTCTGTTCTGGCCGGCGGCCCTCGTTCGAGACTATAGCTTTTTTCTGTTTGCGCTGTTCGTCATTGCCAGCGGTTTGGCATTCCTTGAAACGGGATCGAACTCCTTCATCGCCGTCTTGGGTGATCCCAGGACTTCGGAGCGGCGGCTGAACCTCTCCCAGGCTTTCAATCCGGTGGGCGCGGTGACCGGCGCGCTGATTGGAACCGTCTTCATCTTTTCAGGCATTGAGCTCGACCCGCATCAAGTCAGCGCCCTGCGTGCAGCCGGAAAGTACCAGGCCTATCTGCGGAGCGAAACTTTGAGGGTGGTAACACCTTATCTGATCTTGGGCTCGGTGGTCTTCATCTGGGCGTTCTTGATTCTGAAGACCAAATTCCCCAAGATTGCCGATGAAGGCGAAGCCCCAGACCGCCGCCCTCACGGCAATTCTGCGACCTTGCTTCGCTACCCCCATTTTGTTCAAGGAGTCGTCGCCCAATTCTTTTATGTTGGGGCGCAGGTGGGAACGTGGAGCTACTTCATCCAATACATCCAGGATTACACGCACCGCCCCGAAAAAGTAGCCGGTCTTTTTCTGACTGGAACCCTGGTAGCTTTTGGGATTGGGAGATTCACCGCGACCTACCTGATGAAGTTTATCCAGCCGAACCGGCTCATGGGCATTTTTGGGATCATCAATATCGCGCTGGTTTCCGCCGGAGTTTTGCTTCCCGGCAGGGTGGGAGTGTGGGCTGTCTTCACCACCAGTTTTTTCATGTCGCTGATGTTTCCCACCATCTTTGCGCTGGGCATCAAGGGATTGGGGCCGAACACCAAGCTGGGCGGCTCCGTCATCATTATGGCAATCATTGGCGGCGCCGTCGCGCCTCCGGCGATGGGGCTGATCTACCAATTCACCCACAGCATGGCGACGGCCATGGCCGTGCCTCTGGTCTGCTACGTTTTTATTACCTATTACTCCTTCTATGGCTCAAGAGTGCGCGTTCCGGAAGCGGCGGGGGCAGGCTATTGATTCCCGCTTCCGCGGGAATGACCGTTCTGCGGCGGTTTTGTCTCCGCCTATTCCCGGTGAGGTGAAAGCCATTGATCGCAATTACGCACCCGGCCCTCCCGGTAGCGCTGGCTCAGGACTCGTGACCTGGCTCAAGCAGTAATTGGTGCCGCCGTTCTGCTGGTCGTCGTAGGCGCTGTAGATGCGTTGCACGGTCCAGACGTTGGAGTTGGTGGTTGGGGAAATGGTGTCCGACTGTCCGTTGCAAATGTCGCCGCACTCGCCACTGTTCGGGTCGCTCTGATCGTACCAGCCGGTGGGCGGATTAGGGTCGGTCACCGCCTCGGCAAATTCGTGGCTGGTCACTTGAGTGCGCCGTTGCTCTTGCGTCTGGCTGAGTTGCAAGGTGCATCCCGTGCTTCCGCCGCATGAATTCTGGAGACAGGCATCATCCAGCGCCGGAATCACACAATAGTAAAAGGGATTACCGGCTGCGGTTGTGAAGCCATTGTGGTAGCCGAACGCCGTGTCGCCGGAAGGCTCGCACATCACCACGCCGAGATTGGAGTCATTCACCTCAGTATTCTCGTCGAGATAAATGATGAGTAATTGGGAGGCATTATTGGCGGGCGGTTCCGGGATCGCACCCGAATTGATATTGGTCTGGATGGCGGTTTGAATGTCCGAATCGGTCAATTGATTGGCAACGCTGGCAACGAATGAAGCCGCACCGAAGCTGCCGCTGCCGGCTCCCGTGCCCACGCCGTACTGGGCCAGAACATTCATGAAGTTGCTGTTCAAAAGGTCCTGCATGAACTGGCTCAGGCGCTGCGCTGCCGCCTGATGGGCCGCGTCGCTCCACAAGGCTCCCCAAAAGCTTGTGTAAACCACTGGGGACGTTATCACCGGGCCGCTATTGTAGATAAATCCCGGATAAGCCGGCTGGCCTGCTTGGGCTGCGGCCAGTTGCGGCTTTCGCAACGCTGGAACGCCACCGATCACGGCGCTGGTGATCCGCGCTTTCCCCTTTGCGAAAGACTGGAATGCTCTCCCACTTTGTGTTCCGTGCAAGTTGCTCTCATTCCCTGTCATGTTCTCTCCTTTGAGGATTGGATTTTCCTTAATATCGGTCAAGTAAGGTCCGAATGCCAGTGCTGTTTTAGGAAATCATCAAGATGCTTGGAATCGCGGAAAGCCTCAGTCCCTCCCGGGCGCGTTGTGGAAAAAGCACCTGCCAGATTTGCGTACTCAAGGCATCGTCCCGGGGCCGCCCCTTGAACAAATTGGTGGATAAACCCGGCGTCGAAACTGTCTCCCGCGCCTACTGTGTCCGCCACCGTGACCGGTATGGCGGGACGATTTAGGATTTTGCCATGCTGGCAAAGACATCCACCCTGGGCGCCGAGCTTGACGGCCAACATGGGCACTAAACTTGAAAGACTTTCGATTCCAGACTGGCGATCCTGCTTTCCAGTCACCTTTTTTAGCTCTCGCTCATTCAGAAAGAAGACGTCAACGTAGGGCAGAACTTGTCGGAGCTGCGAATCCCAGCGGTCCTCTGGATCATCGTTGATATCCAAAGATGTAGTGAGGCCCGCAACCTTCATGGCTTCAAACAGACCGGCCACTTGGGGCAGCAGCGCCCGGTGCAGAAAGAATGAGGAGAGATGGAAATGGCGCGAATCTTTCAGATAGTCAAGGTCCAGGTCCGCAAGGCACATCTCAAACATCGTGCCGGGATAGGTTAATATATTCCGGGAATCGGCGCGAGGTAAGATCACCGTCAGCCCTGTGGTCACTGGCCCATCGACTCTTTTGACCTTGGACACATCAACACCGCTGGTGGCCAGCCGTTCAAGACTGATCTGGCCCAACGCATCGCTTCCGATTCGTGAAATGAATCCCACCCGGCTGCCGAGCCGTGCGAGGTTGTGCGCGAAAATTGCGGAAGAGCTGCCCAGGGTCAGCGTCAAACCGCTCGCCAGAAGCTCGCGCTCCGGCGGCAAGTCGTGAGGAAGACCGTAGAGGATCAGATCCAAGTTGAGTTCGCCCACCACAGCGACATCAAAACGCTTCATTCTGGACAAGACGGTTTGGCTCCAATCCGAATATTTAGTAATGGGAATACCCTTGCTTCACTCACTTCGCTGCTCCCCGGTTCGTTTGCTTTCCTCTCCTCGCCCCGCTCCGCTCCACTTCCTCAATCTTCAGATTCGCTTTCCGAATTTCGGGTGGTGACGCAATTTGCTGTAGCGGCGCTCATAGAGCGCCGCTAC
>Ga0307374_10006855_pt1 | contig 17685 bp, 14 predicted proteins | sample OX3MG_FD_202532 | JGI IMG/M metagenome (GOLD analysis project Ga0307374, IMG submission 202532) | Soil microbial communities from Risofladan, Vaasa, Finland - OX-3 | ecosystem: Environmental > Terrestrial > Soil > Coastal area > Acid sulfate soil | place: Finland: Risofladan, Vaasa | collected... | reverse complement strand
ACGCGAACGCTGTAGGTTCCAGGATTCAGCGCTGCGGCAACGTATGCCCCGGAGGTGTCTGTGGTAAGCGTTCGGGACACGTTGGTTCCCGTGTTTGTGACGGTGACTGTGGCTCCCGCTACGCTGGCCCCAGATGGATCGGTGACCCTTCCCAAAATTCTTCCGAAATTAATCTGCGAAAATGCTGGAGCGCAAGTCAGCAGCGTTGTCACGGTTGCGCCCAAGATGATCATGGCGAATCGCGACCAAACCGACAATCCTACCCGCATCGATTCCATTTTCATCGGTGTGCCTTTGCTCGTCGGAGTCCGAAACTGACCGGAATGGTATAAAAATGGTAACGAAAAAACCGCGTGATATTGTTAGGCCCCTTCGGATCAACCACCTGCGGCAGTGAGCAATACACCCACAATTCGCGGCGTGTCAAGCCCAAAATGGTACATAAACAAATATTAATCTGAATCTAACTGGACTTTTTATTGTGACTTCCCAGATGACCGATAACGTGCACTCAACTCGTCAGCATGCAATACTCCAGCCAGATTTATGAGTGCAGAGCATTTCCGACGACGGCGGCAAAATCTCAAAGCGGAAAACTGATGCTTCCCCACCCATTCCTCAAACACTTTTCCTTCTCCAGTCTTGCTCCCCACCGAAATCTGTTTCGATCTACGGCTCGCCTATCCTGCTGGTGATGGAAGCGCTGCAATCCTTCGCAGCATGCTTCCAAACAGCCGCCGCGTGAGGTGGCTTTCCGCCAGCAGCAGCCAATGATATCTGGAGTGCTCGATCAGGCGTCCGCCCGTTTTCACCAGCCGCTGCTGCAAGCTCGTCAGCGACCAATTCTCAATCCTCTGCGGCGGCGCCAGCCGCCGCCACAGATTCCCCAAGTTGTAAACCAACAGGCTCAATGCCAGCCGGACTTGATTCGAGCGGAACCGATGGCAAGCGAGCCGCGTCATCTTCACCGCCTGCTTGCCTTCCTTGATCCACTGCTCCGCCGTCCCTCGCTTGTTGTAGAAGCGCATTACCGCCCGCGTCAACAGCTCCGAGATGTCCCGTTCCAGGCTGTCGTTGGGTGGTCTATAAGTTCTCAGTCGCTTAAATGCCGAAGACAATTCCGCGAGCTCAGTGGCTTCGATCGCGTGGCGGCCAAGAGAGCCTTGATTTGGCGCTGCGCGCAACGCCGATACTTACGTATGGCGATTGATGCGCGCGAGTATCGAGGAATTTTTAAAGATAGAACGTGCTCTTGCCCGCGCCCTTCACGCCCATAAGAATTTCGGCTTCCGGAAATATCGGCTCTCCCGCCGCGACGCGAAAACGCGCTCAGTACCAGAGGCGGAGGCCGAAGATGAAGCGCGGGGCGGCGGCGGTTTCGCCGCTGTGGCGAACGAGGCGCGCTGTTTCGCCGAAATCGCGGGTGTAGGCGAAACCGACGTACGGCGCGAATTTTCGCCGAATCTCGTAGCGCACTCGAATACCCGTATCGAGATCCGTGAGTCCGGTGCCCAGCAACCGCGCGGGATCGCTTTTGCTGTAAAAATTCATCTCGAGCTGCGGCTGAGCGATCAGCCGCTGAGTGATAAATAGATCGTACGAGCCTGAGACGCGGCCCGCCACGTGGCCGCCATCGCGAAAATAAATTGTGGGCTCGAACTCGAAAAAACCAGGCGCCAGCCCTTCGATTCCGAGCGCGAGCCAGGTTCGCCCTGGGCCGGAGTCCAAATCTTCGCGCACGCCCAGTTGTCCGTCGAAGTATCGCAGCCGCGGCAATGGCCGATCGTAGAGCGCTTCCACGTCGCCATCGCTCACTTCCCCGTCGTTCACGGACCCTTCGGACTTAAACCAGGCGCGATTCGTGTCCGTGCCGATCCAGCCCTCGCCATCCCAACGAAATTCGGAGTTCGAACCGTCCGTGCGCCCTTCCAGTTGATTGAAAAGCGCGTGCGCGAAAACTTGGTTTCCCATGTCGTTCATTTGTATGCCAGTAGGATTCGCGCTGCTTGTCGCTTTCGTCTGCAAATTGGGCGTTTGCGCGCGCGCGATGCCGCCGAAGAAACACGCGAGAATTGCGACGAAAAACAGAGCGACGATTCGGGCTTGAGGCGACGGTCTGCTTGCGAACGGCGGAAACTGCAGTGGCTGAAGATGCTTGAATTTTGGCAGCTTGGCGCCGCAACTAGAGGTGCGAGCCACAAAGCGTGCCAGGCCGCGCGCCGCTGCCGCGTTCACGACACCACCACGGTTCGAAACATGCCGGCCTGCATGTGATACAGCAGGTGGCAGTGATAGGCCCAGTTGCCCGGCGTATCGGCGCTGATCAGATAGCTGACGCGTTCGGAAGGCTTTACGATCACGGTGTGCTTATACGGATTGCGATCTCCGTGTCCATTTTCAAGTTCGCTCCACAGCCCGTGCATGTGAATCGGGTGCTCCATCATCGTATCGTTGATCAGCACCACTCGCAGGCGCTCGCCGAGTTTCAGCCGGATCGGCTCGGAGTCCGAAAACTTCTTGCCGTTGAATCCCCAGATGTATCGCTCCATATTGCCGGTGAGGTGCAGCTCGATTTCGCGCGTTGGGGGGCGACCGTCCGCTCCGTCGTACCGCGCGCGCAGGTCCGCGTAGGTCAGCACGCGACGTCCATTGTTCCGCAAACCATCACCCGGATCGTTGAGCCGCTCGGTGACGTGTTCGGACAGCATATCGATCTGCGGTCCAACGTGAAGGGTCCGCGGTTTTGAGATTTGCAGTTTTGTCGCGCTGGCTTTTGCTTCCTCAGGAGACATAACTGCCATCACTCCCGGCCCGGGCTGAGGGAACGGGATTGTTCCATCGGCGCTGCCCATTTTCATTTCCGGCATATTTTCCATTTCGCCTTTGTTGCGCTCTTCCGTCTTCGCAGTGCTGGATGGTTCTCCGCCGCTCATGTCCATTCCCGCCATGTCGTCGGCGCTGTTTTTCGCGCCTGAGGCAGGTTTTTGTGTGCCTGCCATATCCATTCCGCACATATCTTCATTGGTCATCCCGTCGATTCCGGCCATATTCATGCCGGCCATTTTTCCCATGCCCATGTCGACCATGGTGCGCAACGGCCGCGGATCCATCGGCGGAACATCGGCGTGCATACCTTGTCGAGTTGCCAGCGTTCCGCGCGCGTATCCGCTGCGGTCCATGGCTTGCGCGAAGATGGTGAAGGCGCCATCTTCTTTTGGCTGCACAATTACGTCGTAAATTTCCGCCACGCCCATGCGGAATTCGTCGACGATCACCGGTTCCACGTCGTTGCCATCCGCTTGCACGACCGTTAATGGCAGGCCCGGAATTCGCACGTCGAAAAAAGTCATCGATGATCCGTTGATGAATCGCAGGCGGATTTTTTCCCCGGGCTTGAATAACGCCGTCCAGTTCGCACGCGGGGCGTTTCCGTTCATCAGGTAGGTGTACGTCGCGCCCGACACGTCGGCGAAATCGGTGGGCGTCATGTTCATGCGCGCCCACATCAGCCGATCGGAAATGGTTTTCTCCAGCCCGCGTTTTCTGACGTCTGACAAGAACGTGCCGGCGGTGCGCTGGTGGTAGTTGTAATACTCGCTGTCCACCTTGAGATTGCTGAACACCGTTTCCGGGTTGGTATCCGTCCAATCGGAGAGCAGCACCACATATTCGCGATCGTACTGGATCGCGTCTTTGTCGTGCGGCGCGATGACAATCGCGCCGTACAGTCCCGTTTGCTCCTGAAATCGCGTGTGGCTGTGATACCAGTAGGTGCCGCTCTGCACTACAGGGAAACGGTAGATAAAGGTTTCGCCCGGCGCAATTCCCGGATAGCTCAGTCCCGGCACTCCATCCATATCCGCGGGCACGCGAACTCCATGCCAATGAATTGAGGTAGACGTTTTCATGCGATTGTTCACCGCGATGGTTATCGTGTCTCCCTCGCGCCATCGCAGCGTTGGCCCTGGCACGGAGCCATTGACTGACGTGGCCAGGCGCTGGCGCCCGGTGAAGTTCACCGGCAATGTGTCAATCGCCAGATCGAATTGAGTTCCGCTGAGTGTCGGCTGCGTATGGGGAGTGTTCTGGGCAAATGCGCACCATGCACGGCGGTCGATAGCGGCAATTGCTCCCGCGGTCGCTAATCCGTGAACAAATCGGCGACGGGTGATGGGTAAAATGCGATTTGCCGACGAATCTTTTTCTTCGAGCATGACTCCTCCTGAAACAGCCTTTCTCTTTGGTATGTGATGAACACGTCACCGCCCTGCTCGTCACATCTTCATCTTGGGCATCTTTTTCATGGACTGCGTTGGTGGCGCAGCAGCAGGCCGATCAGCAGGCGGTGCGAATGCCGATTTAGCGGCGGGCGGAAGGTTGTCCATGTGCGAAAGGAAAGTCACGACTGTCCAGATTTTCCGATCAGCGAGCACGTTTTTCCATCCTGGCATGCCGGTCCAGCGGACACCATGCGAAACGATGTAATAATTTTCGTTTTCCGCCATGTCCGGCGCATCACGGATAAATTGCGGCGGGGGAGGATAGAGCGTCTCGGCAAGCCGCGATTCGGGCTGGCTCGGATCGCCATGGCACACGGCGCAATGCTTCAGGTAGATTGATGCGCCGGACATAAGGTTCTGGTCCGTGGGCTGGACTGGATTCGCAACTTTCGGAGCAATCCGTGCGACATTCGCGTCCATCAGGCGCATTGCGATGTTTTTTTCAAAGGCGCTGGGCAGAATATCCGCGCGCATGCTGATGCGCCCGGTCAAGCCAACGAAGAGCGTCACGAGCACCGCTCCGGCGAGCGTCGCTGTTACGCCAAGGAAAAACTTTTTCATGTGATGGTCCCTTCCAACTTTTCGAATCCCTGGACTCTGCGGGCACGCTTGAAACGCGTCCATAATCGGCGCACAGAACCGGGCCCCGTCAGGGCTAGCAAATGTCCCTTCAAAGCGGGAGCAACGATGAAAGAGCAGGCTAAACGCGCAGGAGGGAATTCAACTGGCAGACGCCTCTGCCCGTCGAGAAACCAGGCGGAGACTGCGAGGCGCTACTTGGATAGAAATTCGAAGCCGGGGCGGCAAAAAGCGATGGCGCTAGTGCAGATTCTTGCGATGGCTGATAATGCAGCGTCGCCGCAGCCGGAATTAGAAAGCCGACCGATACGAAGCGGGCCGTGCATCTGGTTCCCGGCGCGCCGCAGGGATCACCAGAACGCCGGTCCCGACCGCCGCAGCATTTGCCCCGACAGCACCCCGCTTCGTGCGTCCCGGGCGTTTCGACAGCTCGCGCGTGATCTTGCATGGCGCAGAGCACCGGGCACGCGATCGCATAAACGGGCATCGCGCTGAGCGCGATCAGCAAGACGGCCGGAATCATGACACGCCAGTGTTGAGTGTGGACGTTCAAATCGATACCCGCGCGCAGTGTAATTCACGACCATCGACGCGTCAATATGCCGTCCAACACAAGCCCTCCAACAGGCGCGCGCCGTGCCGTTGCCGCAAAACCGGCCCGCGATCGAGCGCAAAACGCAATCCGGCCAGCAAAAGCAACAGCAGCAACCGCAAAATAGCGACCAGCCTCCGGCCTTTTAGCGCGAAGATGCCAACGGTCAGTCCGATTGGAGCCGATTCCAGCATTGCTGATTCCGGCGCCGACTCGATCTCTGGGATGCGGAGCGCTGAACCCATTTTCGAAAATCATCAGCTAGCGCAGATCATTTCTTTCAACTGCTGGTTCGAGCTTTCTGATTTTTTAGTCCGGCTCAAGTGTTGAAGACAATTCCACGAGCCCAGGGCGGGAGATCGGGGGCTGGCGCGAAGGAGTGGCGCGGGGCTGAGGGCGTGCTGCTTTGCTGAGCTTTGTTGCGTTGAACCCCGGGGCTTGGCGCTCCAGGAGGGCGCGGGCGCAGCGCATCGCGACGGCGCTTCTCGGACTCAGTTTGCACGACGGCGACGTGCTGCCTGCCACTTAGGGAATATTTCACACGGCGCCAGCGGATGGGGCCGCGTAGCCGGCCGTGTTCGCGCTGCCAAAGTGTTTCCTGGCGCGCGCGCTGCAGCTTTTCGAAATTGGCGGGAGCGAAAGCGCGCATGCGGCGGCGCATGCGATCGGGATCGGCTTGAAAGCGCTTGACGAGCTTGGCGACCCACGTATGACTTACATCCAAAAAGCGGGCGACACGGTAGGCGGGCCATTTGCGCGGGTCGGGATCATTCCACCACTGCCAGACGAGCTGCTCGATGATGTTGGATTCGAGGCCGCTGCGCCAAGGCAGCGGAGCACGCTTGCGCGCCGCGCGGGCTTTCTGGATATTACGAAGGCGCGCCCTGCGGGCCCTTTCGGATTTGTGGCCTGAGCCGCGTCCGCCCATCGATTCCCTGCCCTTTGAAAATCAAATTGCTAAACGCGGAGGATTCGCGGCGAAGGCTCCGTGGCGTACAGCTCTGCAATCAAAGCAGAGCGGCGCTCCAGCACGACGCGCTGATTGAAGGAGCCTTTGTCGGTAATTTCGCCGGCATCGAGCGAGGGAAGCTCGTCCGCGAGCGCAGCGCGCGCTACGCGATTCGAGCTGCCGGTCGCGTGTTGCGCGAGGCTTTTCAGCAGTGCGGAAAATCGCTCACGAACTTTCTCGTTCGCCACGATTTCCGCGAGCGGCGCGTTTTTCGGCAGCTCGGGAGTGAGCGAGCGGCAGGCGTCGGCATCGACGAACAAAATCGCGGAGAGAAAATCGCGGTCGAGGCCGGCGATCACTGCATCGCGCAAGAATGGAGCGCAATGCGCGATCATCTTGGCGCGCAGCGGGCCGACGCTTACCCACGTGCCATTCGCGAGCTTGAAATCTTCGGTTAGGCGGCCATCGAAGAGCAGGCCTTTGTTCACGTCGCTCGGATCGATGAGCTTCACGGCGTCGCCAAAGGAATAAAAGCCCTCGTCGTCGAAAACTTTCGCGGTGAGCTCCGGCTGGCGCCAGTAGCCCGGCGTGATATTCGGACCGCGCACGCGCGCTTCGAGCTTGCCCTCGTGCGGAACGAGCTTGAGTTCAACTCCGGGAACCGGGATGCCGATGGTGCCGGCGCGATCCGTTTCCCACGTGGTTTGAATGGCCATAGGAGAAGTTTCCGTGGAGCCGAGGCCGGTGGCCATGATGATGCGCTCGCCGCAGGTTTCGAAGGCCAGCTGCCGGTACGCGTCCCACACCGGTTGCGAGAGCCCAGCGCCGGCGTAAAACATCATTCCCAGCCGGCGGAAAAAAGATTCGCGCAGTTCACGGTCGGTGCGCAGAAAGGGGAGCAGATCTTCGTAGCCTTTCGGCACGTTGAAAAATATGGTGGTCGGAATTTGGCGCAGGTTACGGACGGTTTTTTCGATCCAGCCGGGGCCGGGCTTGCCGTCGTCGATGTAGAACGTGCCGCCATTGTAGAGCGCGATGCCGATATCGTGATTGCCGCCGAAGGTGTGATTCCATGGGAGCCAATCGAGAATCACAGGCGGATCGTCTTGGAGGAAGCCGAAGAGCTGCGCGATCTGCTGCTGATTACTGCAAATCATGCGGTGCGTGTTGATCACCGCTTTGGGCAGCGCCGTGGAGCCGGAGGTGAAAAGGAACTTCGCCACGTCGTCCGGGCGAATCTTTTCGTGGGCTTCGCGGATGGCGCCGGTCGGGTTGGTTTGCAGCAGCGAAGCGAAGACGCCGGAGTTGCGGCGGTCGGGCGGCGCGCTGGTGGCGATCACTTCGGCGTGCTCGTCGACGGCGGATTCGATCGCGGGAGCGTAACGCTGGCCGTCGGAGGCGAACACCAGACCGGGCGTGAGAATTTTCATGCAGTGGCGCAGCTTGCCAAAATCCTTGGAGACCAGCGAATACGATGGAGAAATTGCGGCCGTCGGAATTCCCACGTGCTGGCCGGCGAGCATCAGCAAATAATGTTCGAGATCGTTTTCGGAAATGATGGCGACCGGGCGTTCGGCGGATAGGCCGCGATCGAGCAGCGCCTGGCCGATGCAGCGCACCGACTCCCAGACCTGCGAGTAGGTGAGGCCCGTCCATTCGTCGGTGGCTCCGCGGCGCGCGATGCAGATTTTTTCGGGAGAGACTTTCGCCCAATGCGCCAGCCGGTCGGTGAGCACTTTGGGATACGGCTGCAGATATTCTTCCGGCTTGACCAGCATCACGCCGCCCGGAAGATGTTGGAGCGTGGCGCCCGAAGTGCGCATGCGGACGCGGCGGACGCCGCCCCGCGCAGTTGTCGTTGCGCTGAACGGAGTTGCCGTTCCGGCGGGCGAGGACCGCTTCGATCCGTCCGTTTTGCTCATTGCCGCATATCTTCCCACATGCGCTTGAGCCGCTCAAAATCGCCGGACGCGGGCATGTCGCCCGCGGTTGTGACAATCGCCGGCAGGATTTCGGAAACCGCCTGGCGTAACAATTCCGAGCTCGCCGTTTCGGTGGCGCCGGATTCGAACCAGTTGATGGGCAAGGCGATCCCTGCTTTGCCGGGCCCCATTCGGGAGATTGTAGCGATTTGTTCGGCTGAAACTTCGTCGAGCGAAAAGCAGACGACACAGTCCCACGATTGAGCGGCGATCGTTTCAAGGGCCTCCGGATTCGCGAGCGGGCTGGTCAGCAGCAACACCGGAAGCGCTTCGTAGAAACGGACGATATTGAGCGCCGTGCCGAGGCGCGACGACCAATCTTCCGCATCTTCATCTGAAAGAATGGGAGTGACATCCTCGCGCAGAAAGATCACATTCGCGCCCGCTTCGACGAATGCCCTGGCGATCCCGGAGACCGCCGAGGCAGTCAAATCGAGGGTGGACGAAAGAATGTCCGCATAGCGAAGCGGATTGGCGAGATCGAGATGCATCAGCTGCGCGGCGAGAGTGATGGGGCCGGTAATTCCAGCGGTGAGCAGGCAATCCTCGCGCGTGACTGCTTTTAGACGGCGAATCACTTCCACAGCAACAACTACGCGGCTGCCTTTGGGCTCGTCCGGCATCTCCGCGGCAAATTCGCTCGACGGGTCGTGAAGTGGCCAACGAAGCAGGCGGTGGGCGCCGCTTGCGTCCCATTGAGCCTCGGCGCCGAGCTCTTCCGCTTCGAGGAGAGGATCGAAGTAGCAGGTAATTCCGTCCGAGCGCAAATGCCCGCGAATCTGGCGCAGCGAGTTGAAGATTTTCTGCGGACTCGACAGGAAATCGCGGAAGGCGAGATTTTCGATGCGCGCGCCGCGAGCGAAAACGATCGGCAGGAATAGCGGACGCTGCGGCGCGATTCCCTGCAACAGGTTTTTTACAAGCTGCCTGGGCGTCTGATTTTCAGCCATGTCCCGCTAACGGATCACCGGGGCGGTCGGCTTGCCATCGGGCCAGGAGCCGTACCACTGCAAGATTTCTTTCGGGGGACTTTTCTTGTTCCATTCGCTTTCAAATTCGGCGAAGGATTTGCCGCGAGCCAGCCGCGCGCGGCGCTCTTCATCGCGCTGCTGCTTGGTTTTTTCCACGTCGACTTTTTCGCGCTCAGCGTCGTAGACAACCTTGTAGATGTTCCGCGCGGTCCAGTCGGAAATGATCTTTTTGCGCAAATCGTCGATTACCAGATGCGGATCGCGCTCCAGCGGATCGCCGTATCCTGGGCCGCCGCCACTGAAACCGAAAAGCACGTCGCCTTCGGCATACGGCCTGGGACCTCGGGCGACCAGTTCATAATTCCATTGGCCGTGAATCGAGTTGTTCTCGATGATGGAGCGAAAATCGAGCGTGAGATTCGGATCGCCTTCCTTCATCTCTTTTAGCAGATCGGCTTTTTGAATGGTGATGCCCGGGATCGGCGACGACGCGTAGCCGCCGAAAAGCGGCTGCCCAAGCGGCACTTTGCTGCCGTTGCCCATGCACATCGAAACCACGCCTGGAACTTTGTGGATCATCCATTGCTGCGTTGCTCCGGTGCCTCCGCGACGCAATCCCGGCCCGGAAGAATCTTTCCAATGCTGGGAAAGCGTGACGGTGATGGGCAGCTCGCTTTCCACCTGTTCGGAATCGGGCGCGCGCCCAAAGGCGCACCAGGCGAAGCCGTAAGAATCCATGCCGTCGTCGGCGGCGCGTCCGCCCTGGCCCATGGTGTTGAGCATGAAGGAAAGCACGTCGGAAACGGAGAGATTCCATTGCGACACGCCGGCGCATATCTGCGAAGTGTGCTGGCTGCCGGGAGGCGCAGCCACTTGCTCCCACAGCGCGCTATTGGAGAAAATCATTTTTGCGAAGGCGCTTTGCGTTGCGTTGCGCGCCTGCATGCCGATGTAGACGCAGCAACTGGTGGCCGCCATTTTGCTGGGATACACGAGGCTGCCTTCGGGAAATAGGAAATCGATGGAAGCAAATGTGGAACTGGTGATAGGCAGGTCGTGGAACATGTACTCGTACATGAAATTGGCAATGTGGCCGACGACCGCCTGCGGATGCACGTTGTAAGACGATGGCGATTCCGGCGAAGTGCCCTCGAAATCGAAAACGAGGCTTTCGCCTTTCTTGGTGACCGTCAGAGCGCAGGAGCGGACCAGCGCCGGCGTCCAGCCCATGGCATCATTGAACGTGACGGCTCGGAATTTACCGTCGGGCAGCGCGCGGATTTTCTTGCGCGCTCCGGCTTCAGCGGTATCGGACATTTTGCGAAGTAAGCCGACAACAAAATCGGCGCCGCGTTTTTCTGCAAGTTCGAGCACGCGAATGCGAACGCGATCCGCGGTGGTGCAGCGCGCGCGCAAATCGGAAACGAACATTGCCGGCGCGCGCATACCATAGGCGCAGTACATCTCCAAGAAATCGGCGCGAATTTCGAAATTCTCGCCGATTTTGATCGGCGGCAGGTTCAAACCTTCTTCAAATCGAGTTTTCGCGCTGACCGGCATGCCGCCCGGTTCGGTGGCGCCGGTTTCCGTGGTGTGCAGCGCGGCCGAAGCCCACGCGAGCAGCTTGCCTTTGTGAAAAATGGGCATCAGGGCCACTTGGTCGGGATTGTGGATGCCACCGTAGAGCGCGTCGTTGGTGTACCAGATGTCTCCATCGCGAATGCCGGGATTTTCCGCGTAATACTTCTTCACGAACTTGATGATGATGGGCTGAATGATTGCGTGCAGATAGGTGCCGCATGCTCCGTTGATCAGGTCGCCATTGGCGGTGAAGATGGCCACCATCGAATCGCCGGACACGCCGAAATAACTGCGCGACGCGCGGACGAAGACTTCCATGGCTTCGTCGAGAATGTCGTTGGTGATTTGCACACCGATTTCGTAGTCGCCCTGCCGAATCTTGGCGGCGCATTCTTTTTCGTAGTCGGTGGCCGGCGAGGGCTTCAGCCATTGAAGTTTTTCCGCCAGTGTGGGAATGGGCATTGAGATTCCTCGATTCGCTTAGTCTTCCAAAATTCCAAGCCCGCGCTCGTCGATCGAAAAACGCATGAGCGGAGGCACCACCATGGTTGTGTATTCGCCCTCGACGATTGCCGGTCCCTGAATCACGTTGCCGGGACGCAGCGAATCATAGGCAAATACCGGCGTCGGGCGGAAATCGCGCGCTTCCGACCAGTAGGCCGGCCGCTCGCCTTTGCGCGCTCCTGAAGGATCGCTTTTTTCCAGCGGCAATTTCGCCAAATGGACTTTTGGCGTGGTAACGATGGCTTTCAGAATGAAACTCTCGATGAAAATTCCGCCCTCGGGATTGACGACGAAGGGGCTGAAGGCTTCGCTGAATTCCTTGTTGAAGGCATCGCAGATGGCGCGCACGTCTTCCGTTGATTTGATCGAGAGGCGGGGCGAAAGCGCACGCTTCACGTGGAATTGTCCGCCGTAGAGCATGTCGAGTTCGAGCACGAAGGCTGCTTTTTCAGGATCGAGTCCATCCGCCATTAGATCCTTGCGCGCTTGCTCCAGCAGGCCTTGAACGGTGGCATTGAACGCGTCGTATTCGTTAGTGAGCTGCTGATCGCCGGGCGTCATCATGGTTAGCTTTTTTGATGCTTCGTACACGTGCATGATGTCCATGGTGGAAGAGCCATAGGCACAGAAAACCGGCGAGAACGGAAACATCACCGCTTTCGGAATGTCGCCCTTGAAACCTTCGGCGTGCGTGGCGCCCGCGCCGCCGCCGACGAAGAGGATGAACTCCTCCGGGCTGTAACCGCGCAGGTGAACTTCCTTCATGATCGCCGAGGACATGTTGGCATTAACGATGCGGCGAATGATCATGGCCGCTTCCTCGACGCTGACTCCCAGCGGCTTGGCGATCTTGTTGCGAATGGCTTGAATCGAGCGATTTTTATCGAGGCGCATTTTGCCGCCGTAATAAAAATCGGGATTCAGATAGCCGAGCACAAGATCGGCGTCGGTGACGGTGGGCTCGGCGCCGCCCAAATTGAAGCACGCGGGACCCGGCATAGAGCCAGCGCTGCGCGGGCCCACTTGCACGGAATTTTCGAGCAGCCGATTGACGGAGGCGATGGAGCCGCCGCCGGCGCCCACGGAAAGCGTCTTGATCATGGTGATGCCGACCATCCAGCGGTCGATGATGGGGCGAAAATCGTAGCTGCGGACGCTATCCTTCACGACGAGGCCAACGTCGAAGCTGGTGCCGCCCATGTCCGTCATCACCACGTTCTGATAACCGAGCGATTTAGCCACATGATGCGCGCCCATCAAGCCGGAAACAGGGCCGCTGTTGAAGGTGCGGCTGGCGGAGGTGCGAAACACTTCGGCGATTCCGCCGGAGCTTTGAATCATCAGCAGCGGCTTTTTGTAGCCGCGCTCGCGGAGCTTATCCCACATGGCGGAAAGCTCGATCTGCATGGAGCGCTGCAAATAGGCATCGAGAATCGCGGCCATGGTGCGCTCGTACTCGCCCAGTTTGCCGACGACTTGCCCGGCAAGCACCACCGGCATGTAGCCGATATGAAATTCCTTGTACTCGTCGCGAATGATTTCCTTCACACGCCGTTCGTGAACCGGATTCAGAAAGCCCCACAGAAGTGAAATGACGAAGCCGCGAGCGCCGTGATTCACAAGGTAGCGGACTTTCTCGCGCACGTCGTTTTCATCGAGAGGACGAATGATTAAACCGCGTGAATCGACGCGCTCTTTCACGCCAACGATCATTTCGCGGGGGATCAGCGGCTCGGGCTTATGCTGCACGGCGAGGTTGCGGCGTTCCTGCACGCGCGTGCCGTCGATCCATTGCGCGCCGCGACCGATTAAAACGACGTCCTCGTGCCCTTCGGTAGTGATCAGGCCAAGGCGCGGCCCTTTGCGCTCGATCAGCCGGTTCATGGCGATGGTGGTGGAGTAGCGGATCATATCCACCGCGGGCAGCAGTTCTTCGATTTTCAGGCCGAGAGCGCCAGCGCCTTCCTCGATCACGCGCGAAAAGCAGACAGATAAATCGTAAGGCGTGGTGGGAACCTTTTTGATCAGCGACTTGCCGTTGAAATTGAGAACCAAGTCGGTGAAGGTGCCGCCGACATCGATATCCACGGAGTTCATTCGGCAGCCTCGAGCCGCTGGGAGCGGATGACGTATTCGCCTTTGCGCAGGCGTTCCTTCAGTGAATCCAGATCGATTTCGATATCGTAAGTAATCGGATGTCCTGGAGGAAGATACTCGGTATCAATTTGGGTACCGCAGCCGGGGCAGTAGCATTCCACAATGCGGACCCACTGCGGATCGGGCGAGAAATTGAACGCGCCGGTGACCAGCTGCTGGTGAATTTCGCGCGGGTCGCGGTCGTATACCTTGCAGCCCTTTTTATAATTTTCGCGCGCAGGGCCAAGGACGTGGTTGCAACGATTGCAGACCCACTGCTCTTTTTCGAGGTCGATATCGAGATATTCGGTGATGCGAATGCGTTCTTGCGGTTCGGGCGACATGTATTTTCGCTTTCATCAGCCCGTGCTTGGCGCGCCGGGCGGATCCGCTACACTCGGTTCAGCCTGCCATTTCCATACGCGTCGATGATCATGCGCCAGCCATCCGGCACGAAATAGGTGGTTTTTTCGCCTTCGAGCACTGCGCAGCCCTCGACCTGATTTCCCGGACGCAGCCATTCCCACCGGTACACCTGCGCTTCGCCGCCGCGGCTGCCCCAGAAAACCTGACGCTTGCCCATTTGCGCGTGCGATGAATCGGACGATTGCAGCGGCTGTTCGACAAGCTGCGCTTTGGGCATGGGCTTTTTGACGCGCAGCCGGAAAAGATCGAGCGACAAGGGACCGCTGGATACGCCGAGCGATTTGCGCAGCGCAGCTTCCAATTCGGAAGCGGAACGCAGCGCCGATTCCTCACAGGCCACAGGAGCTGTGTGCGGCCCTTTACCGGAAACTTCGAATTCGATGTTGTAGGTCAGATGCTCGGGGCGAATGCCTTCGCCGAGCAAATCCTGCGCGCTTTCTTTTTTCATTTCGTCGAGCATGGCGCGAAGGCGCGCGACGAGCGCGTCTGAAATTTGCGGCTCGGGGACGGCGCGTTCATAGACGTGCGAAATATCCGAAACCGACGAGCCGAAAGCGCTGAAAACCGGACCGAGCGCGAAAACTTGCACGGAATTCAGTCCGGCGCGCTCGGCAACGCCGCATGCGAACAGGCCGCCATTGCCGCCATAGGCGAACAGCTCGTGGCGGGAAAGATCCTGCTGCAATTCGGATTGCGCGCCGGAAATCATGGCGGCGACCATATCGAAGCCGCGGCCGATGATGGCGCGGCAAGCGTCCTCGACGGAAATTTTCAACGGCTGCGCAACGGCGTCGTCGATGGTCTTGCGCGCCAGCTCGCGATCGATGGGCTTGGCGCCGCCGAGAAAATATTCGGGATTGATGAGGCCAGCGGTGACAAACGCGTCGGTGAGCGTGGGCTGATCGCCGCCCAGTCCGTAGCAAGCAGGCCCGGGATACGAACCCATGCTTTCGGGGCCGAGCTGCACTCGAGCGCCTTTGGCATTGGGCAGCGGCTTGACGACGCTGCCACCGCCCAGAGCGGTCGAGCGCAAGTACGGAAGCGAAAGTTCAACGGGAATGCCAAACAGATCGGAGGGCTTGCGATAAATCGGTTCGGCGCCGGAGAGGACGCTGATTTTCGCCGTGGTGCCGCCGATGTCCATGGCGATGACGTCTTTCAAATTTTGGGCTTTGGCGATGTAGGCGCTGCCGAGGATGCCGAGGACGGGGCCGGACTCGATGGTGTCGATGGCGCGCGTTTTGGCGATACCGGCAACGCCGCCATTGATGTGGCTGACGAGGAACGTTCCCATGTAGCGCTGATTCTGGCGCAGATCGTCTTCCGCTTTGAAAAGTGTGGCGGCCAGCGCGCCATGAGAATAGGCGTTGATGACGGCGCAAAAGGTGCGCGTGCGGTCGTCGGAAACTTTGGAAATATCGCTGCCGGCCAGCACCGGAACGGAGCCGAGGAAATGATCCGGATATTGCTGGTCGATGGTGCGCTTCATGGCCAGTTCGCGTTCCGGCTGGCGATGCGAGCCTTGCAGGCTGACGCAGATGCGGCGCACGCCGCTTTCGAGAAGACCGCGCGCGGCGTTCATGATGGCAGCCTCGTCGGCGGCGCCATTCATGCCGATCACGTCCTGCTGGTTGAGCAGCTTGCCGAGAATGGCGCTTTGCGAATCGCCGCCGTAGAGATCGTGCTCGTGTCCCTTAGTGACCAGCAGGCCGATGCGTGGACCGCGCAGCTCGGCGAGCACGTTGGAAGTGATGGTGGTGGACCAGCGGATCAGCTCGACATTCTCGAGGAAGGCGAGCGTGTCCGGAAACTTCAGCTTCTCGGCGGCCTGGCTGAGGCAATCGAAAAGGCAGACGGTTAGGTCATGCGGAGTGGTATCGACCTTCACGGAAACCACTTCGTTGCCGTTGGTGAACAAACCATCGGTTAGCGTGCCGCCTACGTCGATATCAACCGTCCACACGAGCCACCCCGCCGGAGTATTCGAGAAGCGAAGACTGCAATTGTTCGGATTTTAGCGTCCAACCAAAGAAGGATTCTACATTGAAAAGAGATGCTTCGTACACGCTGCGATCGCCGGCGGCCATGGTGGCGTCGGCGAGCAGGATCGGCCAGTAGTCGAGAAAATACGAATCGCGCAACGTGGATTCGACGCAGACGTTGGTGGCGATTCCGGTGAAAAACAGATATTGAATGCCGCGCACGCGCAATTGCGAATCGAGCGTGGTGCCGGCAAAACCGCTGTAGCGCGTCTTGGTGACGACGATATCGGCGGGACGCGGCGCTAGTTCATCCACCACCGCGAAATCCCAGGAGCCTTCCGTCAGCAGCTTGCCTTTTAATTCCGACCGCGTGCACATCAGATGCATGGCGGTTTCTTTGTAATAGTTGGGCGAGCGCGGGCCGCCGGCATTGCTGAGATCAGGCTTGTAGCCGACTTGCAGATACACGATGGCGACGCCAGCCGCGCGTGCGGCATCGAGCACGGCGCGAATCACGCGGACGACGCGCGCTGCGTCCGAAAGATCGACGCCGGCGAGATCGAGAGTGCCGCCTTTGTTTACGAAGGCGTTCTGCATGTCGACAACGACAATCGCGGAACGGGCGAAGTCGACTTCGATAGGTTCGGGTTTGGAGTCGAGTTTCATGCGCGAGAAATGTTCGTGTTGCGGGATTCGCATTCAGTCACAGCAATGCGCCGTGGCAGCTTAGAAAGCCGCGAGCTCACCTTGCGATCGAGGCGAAAAATGCGAAAGAACGAGAAAGGCGTCCCCAAGATTCTGTCCCCACATCGGCCTGCTAGCCCTAAGCGCCACACCGCGCTTGGCGAGCAGACCGGTGCGGAAGGTTACTACACCGGGCGCGTAGTGACAACCACATGAGCGCAATTTTTCGACGCAAAAAAGAAGGCCGGGCTTGTGGCCCGGCCTTGCGAGAAAGGACCGATCGAGTGTTGATTTAGAACTCGAACTTCAATTTAGAAATCGAACTTCGCCGAGAACTGGAACTGGCGAGGATTCAGCATGGTTCGCGGCATCCCGAAGTTCGAGTTCGGCGCATTGGGAATGAAGAGCGAGTCGCCCGGAATCGGCGTCACTGCCACGTTCCCACCAGGCACCGCTGTTTCGCCTGGTTGGCCAGTTGGGCAAGCGACCGACGCTGAGCCAGACTGAATGGCGAGCGAGGTCGCGTCGTTGTAGTGCCGCGGAATGGCGCCGCAAAAGACCGGAGAGCCGTAGACCGACGTGACTTCATCCACGTTGGGACGGTTCAAAGCGTTGAACGCATCGACGGCCAGCTCCAGCTTGACGTTCTCGTGGATCTGAATGACCCGGGCCAAACGGAAGTCCCAGGCGTACAACGGGTCTCCGATGTAAGTGTTCCTTGGAATCATGGTCTGGCAGGTGGCGGCGGAGGTGCAGGTGGCTCCGGGAGTCCCTGGGCCGCCGACACGATCGGTGGCGCCGCCGGCGACGTCGTTGAGCGTATTGTTGCCGTAGAAAAGCGTGAATGGGCGGCCAGCCTGCAGGGTGATGATGCTGCTGAACTGCCAATTGCGACGCCACCAACTGCCGTCGGTTGGCGCAGTTGCGGTGAAGTTGGTTACGAACCGATGGCGCACATCCTGGTTGGAATTGGCCTCTTCCGCAGCGTAATTGAATTGGTTCACCGGCAGGTTGATGAA
>Ga0307374_10006853_pt1 | contig 17690 bp, 13 predicted proteins | sample OX3MG_FD_202532 | JGI IMG/M metagenome (GOLD analysis project Ga0307374, IMG submission 202532) | Soil microbial communities from Risofladan, Vaasa, Finland - OX-3 | ecosystem: Environmental > Terrestrial > Soil > Coastal area > Acid sulfate soil | place: Finland: Risofladan, Vaasa | collected... | reverse complement strand
CAGAATGGTCCAGCCGGTGAGCGGTTCGGCGCCGGGGCCGAAACAGCCGCAATTGATCTGGAGTCCGGCGAAATAGGTGCGCACGATGATCCCGAAAAACGCGGCGATCAGGACCGTCGTGATCAGAGAAACCCAGCGCAGCAGCAGACCGGACAATAGAAGCAGACCCAGCCCAAGCTCGAACCAGGGCAGCGCGTGAGAAACGAACATCACACCCCAGGTCGGCAGAATTTGATAGGAATCGACTTGCGTGGCGAACAGCATCATCGAAACACTGAGCGAGGCGGGCGTGATCTTGAGCGAGGCGAGCGTCCACGGGTTGCTGTCGATCGGCCGGAGCTTCCCGTAGGCGGCGAAAAGGAAAATGCCCGCCAGGACCAGACGTCCGGCAAGCAGCAGGATTTTTCCCAGCCTGGCCCGCGGCGATATCGTCATCGGCGGTTACTGACGCAGCAGCGCATCGATATAGCCACGCAGGATGGGATAGCTGACGTCGCCGACGATGGGGGTTCGCCGGCCCTTGTAGGTAATGAACATCGTCGGCGTTTCGTTGATTCCGAGCCGGTCGCCCAGCGAGACGTCCTGCTGCACGGCGTCGTGGACCATGCTGGTCTGCGCCAATTCCAGGACCTGTTTGGCTTGCACGGGGGTCAGAACGGAGGTGACGAACGGCTCGATCTTACCGTCGGCGGACCACTGATCCTGATGCAGGAAAAGGGTCTGCTCCACCAGCTCGAGCTTGCCGATGGCCGCGGCCGCATCGACGTAGTAGGCCGCCTGGCGCGCGTACTGGTGCATCGGAAGAGGGAAATCGTGATGGACCAGGTAAACCTTTCCGTTGGCCACGTACTGGTCGATCAGCGGGCGCAGGGTGTTCAAGAAGAGGTTCCGGCAATGAGGACATTCCAGGTCGCTGAATTCGTCTATGCGGACCGGTGCCGATTGAATTCCGTAGGTCTTCCCGGCCGCAATCACCTGCGGCGTCACCTTGGGCAAGGGAGCCCTGCCCGACACCCGGCCTGCCAGCGCGCTCGCTGAAAATCCACAGACGCCGAGCAGCAACGCAACCACCCACAGCCGGTTCCGCGATAGGATCACAGCACTTCCTCCCTGTTACCCGTTTCCGAGCAGTTTACTGCGCCCCCCATTTTACCCGCCGGGACGGCTTGCGTCCCGTTGGTTTTTTCCGGCGGCTATTGACGGAGCAGCGCGTCGAGATAGCGTTCGAGGATGGGAAGGCTGACCACGCCGATGACAGGCGTGCGCTTGCCCTTGTAGGTGATGTAAATCGTGGGCGTTTCGTGCACGCCACGGCGCGTTCCCAGCTCCACATCGCGCTCGACCGCCCCCCGGATTTCCGGTGTTTTCTCCAGCTCGTCTACCTTCCGCAAGTCGGCGGGGCTGAGCACCGTGGCCAGCACCGGCTGGATATGGCCGTTGCTCGACCATTGGGGCTGGTGCGTGAAGAGGGCGTTCTCCACCGGCGCGAACTCTCCAATGGCGGCCGCCGCGTCGGCGTAATAGGCCGCCTTGTGGGAATAGGGGTGCATCGGAAGCGGGAAATCGTGGTGGACCAGGTAGACCTTCCCGCTGGAAACGTACTTCTCGATCAGAGGGTGCAGCGTCTGCATATAAAGGGCTCGGCAGGCAGGACATTCAAAGTCGGTGAAATCCTCGATCTTGATCGGCGCGGCCTGAACGCCAAGGGCTTTCCCCTGTGCAATTTGAGCCGCCGGGATGGCCGGCGGAGGATCTCCGGACGGTCGCGATTGCCTGTGCGCCTGCGCGCCGGCGGGAAGCGCGATCGACGGCGCTAGCAGCAATACAACCAACACCAACCGCTTCTGAAACCAAGCCACAGCGCCTCCTCACGATTGCATAAGAATCAGAGCCTATTGTAACCGAAGCGGTTGCCTGGAAATGGGCTTTGCGCTTTGGCTTTGCCGGAGAACGCACCCGGCGGTGCGATTGATCCCTCAACCGGTTATAGTCAACGATTTAGCAGTGCGGAGTGGATGGGATATTAATTTCATTGAGAACCTGTACAATAGTAACTTCTTATTATACATATATATAGAATCTGCATCGCATTAATTGACAATGTGGCGCTCAGATTCTATAATGACACACGTTCGACCCAGCGCACATCAGCGTCCTGACCGTTTAGGAGGGCTTCATGAGCAAGATTATCGGCATCGACTTGGGAACGACGAACTCGGTGGTAGCCGTCATGCAAGGCGGCGAGCCGGTCGTCATCGCCAATCAGGAGGGATCTCGTACGACCCCGTCGGTGGTCGCTCTAACCAAGGGCGGCGAGTGGCTGGTCGGGCAGGTGGCAAAGCGGCAGGCAATCACCAATCCTGAAAACACGGTCTATTCGATCAAGCGGTTCATGGGCCACAGGAGCGACGAAGTAGGCCCCGAGGTCGGCCGTGTTCCCTACCACGTGGTGGCCGGGCCCCACGGGGACGCGCGCGTTCAGCTGGAAGGCAAGTCGTACAGCCCGCCGGAGATTTCCGCGAAGATTCTGCAGAAGCTGAAGGCGGCGGCCGAGGATTTCCTGAGCGAGAAAGTCGCGAAGGCGGTGATTACCGTGCCCGCCTATTTCAACGACAGCCAGCGGCAGGCCACCAAACAGGCCGGAGAGATTGCCGGGCTGGAAGTCGTTCGGATCATCAATGAGCCGACGGCGGCCGCATTGGCATACGGGCTGGACAAGAAGAAGGACGAGACGATCGCGGTGTACGACCTGGGCGGCGGCACCTTCGACATTTCCATCCTGGAAGTGGGCGAAGGGGTGGTGGAGGTGAAGTCGACGGCCGGCGACACGCACCTGGGCGGCGACGACATCGACCAGAAAATCATCGAGCACATCGCGGCGGAGTTCAAGCGGGATCAGGGCATCGACCTGAGCAAGGATCGGATGGCGCTGCAGCGGCTCAAGGAAGCGGCGGAAAAGGCGAAGATCGAGCTGTCGCAGATGGCGGAAACCGAGATCAATCTGCCCTTCGTGACCGCCGACGCCAGCGGACCGAAGCACCTGCAGCTCAAGCTGACCCGCTCCAAGCTCGAGCAGCTGATGGAGGACATCCTCCAGCGGACGGTCGAGCCCGTCAAAAGGGCGCTCACCGACGCCGGCGTGAAGCCGGAACAGATCAACGAAGTGGTGCTGGTGGGCGGCTCGACGCGTATCCCCCGGGTCCAACAGATCGTGAAGGACCTTTTTTCCGGCAAGGAACCGCACAAGGGCGTGAACCCGGACGAGGTGGTCGCCGTCGGCGCCTCCGTGCAGGCCGGCGTGCTTTCCGGCGAGGTGAAAGACATTCTGCTGCTCGACGTGACGCCGCTTTCGCTCGGCGTTGAAACCTACGGCGGCGTGATGACGGTCCAGATTTCCCGCAACACGACGATTCCCACGCGGAAATCGGAGGTCTACACGACGGCGAGCGACAACCAGAACCAGGTGGAAATCCACGTCCTGCAGGGCGAACGGAAAATGGCCAATGACAATCGCACGCTCGGCCGTTTTCACCTGGTCGGGATACCGCCGGCCCCGCGCGGGGTGCCGCAGATCGAGGTCACCTTCGACATCGACGCCAACGGCATTCTCAACGTCGCCGCGAAGGATTCGGCCACCGGCAAGGAACAGAAGATCACCATCACGGCTTCGACCGGCCTCAGCAAGGACGAGGTCGAACGGATGCAGCATGAGGCCGAAGCCCACGCCGAGGAGGACCAGCGGCGCCTCGCTGAGGTCGATGCCCGGAACCGGCTGGACACGTTGATTTATCAAACGGAAAAACTGGTAAAGGAAAACCAGGAGCGTTTGCCCGAGGCGGACCGCAAGACGGCCGAAGAAGCGGTGGCCCAGGGACGGAGCGCGCTGAGCGAGGGCGGCGTCGACAAGCTGAATGCGGCCGTCGAGGCGATTACACAGGCATCGCACCGCCTGGCCGAAACCCTGTATCGCACGGGCGCGGCGGCCAGCGCCGGCGCCGCGGCCGGTGCGGCCGGCGAGCAGCAGCCCGGAGCGGCAGGGCCCGCACCGGAAGAACCGACAGAGCAGGCGGGCGGCGCGAAACCCGGGGAGGTGATCGACGCGGAGTTCGTCGACGTGGACGAATCGAAGAAGCCCAACTGAAACCCGGAAAAAGGAGCGGACCAGGGTGAGCGAAGGCAGGATTGGCAGGGTCGGTCCCCCGCAGGCGATTCAGCGGGTACGCGAGAACATGTATCTGGTGCAGGTTCCGCTGTCGGCAACGCCGACAGGGGACTGGCGCCGGCTGTTTTATGAGGCGCAGCAGGATGTGCCGCCCGACTTCCTTCCCCGGTCGATCGAAATCAGCGGCACGCTTCTGCGCTTCCGGACCGAGGCGGTGAGCGTGGCATCCAAAATCGGAGTGATCGACCACTGGATCGACCGCGCGAATCAGAAAGAAGCGGCGATGGCCGGCCGCTCCGAAGAGCAACGCCGCAAGCACGAGGATCAGGCGAGCGAGCAGAAGGAGCTGGCGGAATTGAACGCGAGTTGGGCGGGACTGTAACGCCCGGGATTTCCTATGCCGACGAGCACGGCTAAAACGGACTATTACGAGCTTCTTGGGGTGCGGCGTAACGCGCCCCTCAAGGAGATTCGGCAGTCCTACCGCAAGCTGGCTCGCAAGTACCATCCCGATCTGAATCCGGGCGACAAGAGCGCGGAGGAGAAGTTCAAGCAGATTCAGGAAGCCTACGAAGTTCTTTCCGATCCCAAGAAGCGGCAGATGTACGACCGCGTCGGCTTCTACGCCGAAAACTATCCGGGCGGCGCGCCGCCCGGAGGCGCACCCGCGGGAGAAAACGTCCGCTTCGATTTCGGCGGTTTCGATTTCAACGAAGCGGGCGGCGCCAGCTTTCGGGACGTCTTCAGCCAGTTTTTCCGCGGGGCGCGCGCCGCGACCCACCCGGCCGAGCGCGCCGGCCGGGGCGAGGACCTCGAATACCGGATCCGCATCGGATTCTGGGACGCGGTGCACGGCGCGGTGAAGAAGGTGACGGTGAGCCGGCTCGTCGGTTGCCATACGTGCAAGGGCACGGGAGTGGCTCCGGGGTCCGAACAGAGCTGCCGTTCCTGCGGTGGTTCGGGACGCCTGATGCGAAACGCGGGCGGCATGCAATTCCAGATTACCTGCGACGCCTGCGGCGGCCGCGGCAAGGCGGGCGCCATCTGCCGCACCTGTGGCGGCGAGGGCCGCGTGACCGAGGCGCAGACGATCGACATACGCGTTCCCGCCGGCGTGGCCACGGGGTCGCGGGTGCGCGTGGCGGGTCACGGCAACGCCGGCCGGTTTGGCGGACCGGCGGGGGACCTCTACATCGTCACCGACGTCGAGCCCCATTCCTACTTCGAGCGGCATGGAGACGATATCCACTCGGTGGTCCCGATCACCGTGCCCGAGGCCTCGCTGGGCACCAAGATCGAGGTTCCGACGATCGACGGCCGCGCCCTGTTGCGAATTCCACCGGGCACATCCAGCGGCCAGCGATTCCGCCTGCGCGGCAAGGGAGTGCCGTCGGCGCGGCGGCCGGCCACCCGCGGCGATCAATTCGTCGATATCCAGGTGGTGGTTCCGCGGCCGATCGACGAGCGTGTGCGAAACCTGCTGAAGGAACTCGAAAAACTCTCGCCGGAGAATCCGCGCCGGGATCTTTTCGAGCGCGCCGGGGTATAAGAGGAGCGCCATGGCGGCACGGGGCAAGGCAAAACGGAAGAGGAAAAGCCGGGCCGGCTACATGATCAGCGCCGTGGCCGAACTCTACCGGGTGCATCCGCAGACGCTGCGGCTGTACGAGCGGCTGGGCCTCTTGAAGCCCTCGCGCACGCAAGGCAATACCCGCGTCTATACCGATCAGGACCTCGAACGGCTGGAAACGATCCTCAGCTTGAGCCGGGATCTGGGGGTCAATCTGGCGGGCATCGAGGTCATCCTGAACATGCGCGACAAGATGATGGAGATGGAGCGCCAGATGCAGTCCTTCGTCGCCTTCGTACGCGAAGAGATGGCGCGGGAACTGGCCGGCGAGCCATACGTGCAGCGGCCCGGCGCCATTGTCCGCTTCCGCCCGCCGAAAATCGCTCGAATCGAGCGCTAATCCCTTTTCCACATCCTGGGGACATTTTCCGCAGGCCGGCGGCTTGCGGAGGCCGAGCCGACCCGCCTATGCTTGGCCCGTGGCGAAAAAAAACTGCCCGGAGTGCGACGGCACCGGCTGGCGCGTGGTCGAACAGGCGCCGGGGGGAGGACGCTTCGCGGTGCCATGCCCCTGCACCGAAGCCGATCGCAAGACGCATGCGCGGCAACTGGCGCGGATTCCCTCCCGCTATAAGCATTGTGACTTCGAAAGTTTCGATATCGACTACTGCTGCGAAGGCCCCGAAGCGGTCAAGTCGAATCAGAGCCTGAAGCAGGCCCGCACGCTCGTCGAGAAATTCGTAATCGAGTACCCGATCGGGACCGAGCGAGGGCTTTTGCTGATGGGCCCCTGCGGCGTGGGGAAGACGCACCTGTCGGTGGCCGCCTTGCGGGCGCTGGTCGCGCGTGGACATCAGGGGCTCTTCTACGACTACCGCGACATGCTCAAGCAGATCCAGGCCAGCTACAATGCCGAGAGTCAAACCACCGAAATGGAAGTGCTCGAGCCGGTTCTCAAGTGCGAAGTGCTGGTGCTCGACGACCTGGGCGCGAGCAAGCCTTCGGCCTGGGCCCTCGAAACCGTCGGCCATATCCTGAATGCCCGCTACAACGACAACCGGGTCACGCTCGTGACGACGAATTATCTGGACGGGGATTCTCCGCGCGGCCCCGGATCGACGGTGGGCCGGCAACCGGTACGCGAGGACACCCTGGCCGATCGCATCGGGCAACGAATTCGATCGCGCCTGTATGAAATGTGCCGCACGGTTGTAATCGTCGCCCCCGACTACCGGAGCGACGTCGGCCGGCACGGCCGATAGGTTGAGATCCCGCCTTGATTCCGGCCAGGGAAATCCCGTTTGCGGCGCACAGCAAAAGGGTTGCGAGTCTTCCTCCCCAGCCAGCGGAATGGGGCCCGATCGGCGGAGGAACGATTTCTTGCTTGACAACCCGGCGGCCACTGGGGAACGTTGCCTGTAGTCACGGCGAGGAGAATGGCCCTCCCCCCCAGGGACGGGTTGACAAACGCGCGAGGGGCTGCGTACCATTCCAACCGTGCGGCATTCTTGGGGTGCCGTGCTCCCTTCCTCGCTCATATGCCGGGAGCAGGATTGCTTGAGGGCGGATTCTCAACGAATAGATAGATAGAGTCAGTACCTGGACCGAATCACTCAGATGACACTCGACCCCCAAAACCCGATTGCGCCGGAGTCTCTCAAAGACTCGCCGGCAACACCTTTTGGTTCCGCTGCCTCCGCCGCTCAGTCTGCGCTCGAAGGGCTGCCCGAAGCCGCCGCCTCGCAGGATTTGAACGAGCCGCGTAACGGGGCCGTTGCGGAGACCGTTTCGAACGCAGCGGAGCAGCCGCAGGCACAACCCGAGGCCCTGGTGGAAGCACCTTCCAGCGACGAACCGGCCTTGGCGCCAGCCACGGTGAATGGGGCGGCGCTCGAAGCGCTCGAAGGGCCGCCCGAAGCCGCCGCCTCGCAGGACCTGGGAGAGCCGCCGCGCAACGGGACTGCCGCGAAGATTGTCCCGAACGCCGCCGAGCAGCCGCAGGCGCAACCCGAAGTTTCGGTGGAAGAGACTTCCAGCCTAGAGGCTCCCGTCGCGCTCGAGGACCTGATCGAGCAATACAGCCAGGCCCACCAGGCGCCTACCGAAGGGGAAATTTTCGAAGGCCGCGTCATCGAGGTGAACGACCTGGGCATCGTCGTGGACATCGGCGGCAAGGCCGAAGGGTTGGTGCCGGCGCAGGAATTCGCGGCCGAAGGCGGGGAAATCGTCTTCGGGCCCGGCCAGACCATTGAAGTGCAATCCCTCGAACAGGAAAAAGAAGGCTACCTCCTGCTCTCCTATCTGCGCGCCCACCGCCGGCGCGTTTGGGACGATCTGGAACGCGCCTACCGTTCCCATGAATCGGTGCGGGGCCGCGTGATTGAACGGATCAAGGGCGGGCTCGTCGTGGACATCGGCGTCCGGGCGTTCCTGCCCGCCTCACATGCCGACTTGCGGCAGGTTCCCGACATGGACGTCTGGATCGGTCAGGAGGCGACCTGCCTGGTCCTGAAGATGAACCGGAAGAGGGGCAACGTCGTGGTGAGCCGGCGCGCCCTGCTCGAGCAGGAACTCACCGCGCAACGGCAGAAGCTGCTCGAGACGATCGAGGAAGGCTCCGTGGTGAAAGGGACGGTCAAGAGCATCACGGAATATGGCGTATTCGTCGACCTGGGCGGACTGGACGGACTGATTCACGTCACCGATCTTTCCTGGACGCGGGTGAGAAACGCGTCCGAAGTCGTGACGCCGGGCCAGGCGATCGATGTAAAGGTTCTGAAGTTCGACCGCGATAAAATGCGGGTTTCCCTCGGCCGCAAGCAGCTCCAGCCAGATCCCTGGGAGCACGCCGCCGAACGCTACACGGTCGGGACAAGGCTGCACGGCACGGTGGTCGGCATCACCGATTACGGGGCTTTCGTCGAGCTCGAGTCGGGGGTCGAGGGCCTGGTCCATGTCAGCGAGATGACCTGGTCGCGCCGCGTCCGCCATCCTTCGAAGATCGTATCGATCGGCGACCTGGTGGAAGTGGTGGTGCTCGATACGAAGCTGGACGCGCGGCGGATTTCGCTGGGACTCAAGCAAACCCTGCCCGATCCGTGGGATACGGTGATGCAGAAATATCCCGTCGGCACCGTGGTGGCCGGGCGGGTGCGCAATTTAACCGAGTTCGGCGCTTTCGTCGAACTGGAAGAAGGCGTGGACGGCCTGATCCACGTAAGCGACATCAGCTGGACCGAGCGGGTGCAGAACCCGGGCGAAAAGTTTAAAAAGGGCGACATGGTCCAGGCCAAGGTGCTCAAGATCGATTCCGAACAGCGGCGGATTTCGCTCGGCATCAAGCAGATGAACGACATCTGGGGAACCTGGTTCGCCTCGCATCGCCTGAACGAAATCGTGCGCGGGAAAGTGGTCAGGCTCACCCCGTTCGGCGCGTTCGTCGAGCTGGCCGAAGGCGTCGAAGGACTCTGCCACATTTCGGAAATCGAGGAACGTCGCGGCGGGGGCAAGGACGATAAGGAACGGCAGGCGCGCCTGGCCGCCACTTTGGAAGCGGGCCGCGAGTACGAATTCAAGGTAATCAAGATCGACCCGGAACAGCGTCGCATCGGGCTCAGCTTCCGCTCCGCGCAAAAGCACGAGGAGCGCAAGACCATCGAGGCGTACCGCTCGTCGGGATCCTCACCTCGGGCCACAATCGCCGACGCGATTCTTGCGAAGCGCGGTTCGATCTAAGGGGTTGACGGAGATCGCCCGCGCTCGGGAACGGAACCGAACATGTCCGAAACGACGATAACCAAAGCGGACCTGGTAGAGGAAGTCAGCCAGACGACCGGAATGACGCGCAACGATTCCGAAGAGGCCGTCGAAACGATCTTTGAAAGCATCATCGGCGCGCTGCAAAAAGGCGAGAAGATCGAGATTCGAGGCTTCGGAAGTTTTCGCACCCGCCAACGCCGGGCGCGCGTGGGCCGCAACCCTAAAACCGGCGCACGCGTCGAAGTCCCGCCCAAGCGCGTTCCCTTTTTCAAACCGAGCCGGGAGTTGAGGGAGTACGTCAACGGCGGAGGTTCGGGCGCCGAGCAGCCACCCGCACCGCCGCCAGCCACACCGCCGGCGCCAGTCGCCGGCTGAGTCCGGTCGTACCCAGCCAATTCCCCGCGGACACCCGGAAGCGATGGATTATCTCTGGACGCCATGGCGGTACCGCTATATTTCCGAGGCGGCGCACGAGTCTGTGTGCGTCTTCTGCCGCGTCCTGGCCCTGGGCGACGATGCAAGCGCATTGATCGTTCTTCGCGGCCGCAAGAATTTCGTGATCCTGAACCGCTTTCCCTATGGCAGCGGCCATTGCATGGTCGTTCCCTTCGCTCACGTTCCCGGCCTGGCCGGCTGCGATCCCGAAACGCTGACCGAAATGATGGAGCTGACGCGGCGCGTGCAGTCGGCGCTCGAAGGCCTATACCATCCCCAGGGCTATAACATCGGGATGAATCTGGGCCGGGCGGCCGGCGCGGGCGTGGCCGATCACATCCATCTCCACATATTGCCTCGGTGGTTTGGCGATACGAACTTCATGACCACGCTGGCGGAAACGCGCTTGGCGCCGGAAGCGCTGGAAGTCACCTATACGAAGCTTCACGGCGCGCTAGCCACCAGTCCGTAGCCGGCGGCGGGAAAGGAATCTCGTTGGATCTCGCATTGACGGAAGAGCAGGAGATGCTCCAGCAGTCGGTGCGGGAATTTGCCGAGTCGGAGGTAAAACCCCTGGCTCGCGAGATCGACGAGACCGGGCGTTTTCCCAAAGAAACATTCCGCAAGGCCGCCGAACTGGGCCTGACCGGGGTCGCCCTGCCGGAGGAGGCGGGCGGAGCGGGATTCGATCACGTTGCCTACACAATCGTCATCGAGGAAATATCGCGCGTCTGCGCTTCGACCGGCGCCATTCTTTCGGTGCAAAACTCGCTTTTTTGCGATCCTCTGTTCCGCTTCGGCACCCCTGAGCAAAAGAAGAAATTCCTGATCCCCTTCGCCCGCGGCGAGAAGATCGGCTGCTACGCCCTGACCGAACCCCAGGCCGGATCGAACGCCGCGGCCCTGGCCACGCGCGCCGTACGCCAGGGAGATACGTATATCGTGAGCGGAACGAAAGAGTGGATCACCAATGGCGCCGTGGCCGACGCGGCCCTGGTGTACGCGAGCACGGACCCGGCGAAAGGGGAAAAGGGCATCACCGCGCTCATCGTCGAACGAGGGACGCCGGGCTTCCAAGCCGGCAAGGAAGAAAAGAAACTCGGCGTGAACGGGTCGGCGTGCTGCGAGCTGTCCTTCACCGACTGTCCGGTGCCCGTCGCCAATCGCCTGGGCGGCGAGGGCGAAGGCTACCGGATCGCTCTTTCGACGCTCGATGGCGGAAGAATCGGGATCGCCGCGCAGGCGGTCGGCATCGCCCAGGGCGCCTACGAAGCCGCATTCTCCTACGCCAAAACGCGGCAGGCTTTCGGCCATCCCATCGCGGATTTCCAGGCCATTCAGTTCATGATCGCCGATATGGCGACCGAAATCGAAGCCGCCCGCCTGCTGGCGCGGCGCGCGGCCTGGAAGCAGGATTCCGGCGCCCGTTTCAGCATGGAGGCGTCGATCGCCAAGCTGTTCGCCAGCGAGATGGCCACGCGCGCGACGCACAAGGCCATTCAGATTCACGGCGGCAACGGCTACAGCCGCGAGTACCCGGTCGAGCGCGCCTACCGCGACGCCCGCATCACGGAAATCTACGAAGGCACCAGCGAAATTCAGCGCTCCATCATCGCTTCGTGGGTCTTGAAGTCGTACTAACCGGGCCTTCCCGCCCGATTGGCGAGGACCAACAACGACCAGCAACAATTAGGGATTTCGCGATGCGGCGAGCAGATCCCGGTAGCTGGGCAGGCCGTCGATTCCGGCGGCGCTCGCCACCGCCCGCAGAACCGCCTGGGCCATCACCTCGGCCGCCAGCGCCCCGATCATCCCATGGTTCACCGGTTCCTTCAGCGTCGCCGTGGCCAGCGCGAAAATCGTGTCGCCGTCCCAGGGCGTGTGAACGGGATTGATCGTCCGGGCCAGGCCGTCGTGAGCCATCTGGGCGACTTTGGTCATCTCCGTTTTCGTCAACGTGGCGTTGGTGGCCACGACGCCGATGGTGGTATTCGTATCGGCCTGGCTGAAAAGTTCGACGTTGTATCCGGCGCGGATTCTGGCCATGGAATCGATGAATTCCTTGCCGCTCGGCGCGCGCGCGCCGGCCACGATCTCTCCGCTCGCGGGGTTGTAGACGTCTCCCACCGCGTTCACGGCGACGATTGCGGCAACCACCACGCCGGTCTTTCCGACGCGGATGCTGGCCGTACCCAATCCGGATTTCATCGCATGCTGCATTCCAAACAGCTTGCCCACCGTGGCCCCGGCCCCGGCGCCCACGTTGCCTTCGATCACTGGCCCGGCGCCGGCCACCTGGCAGGCGGCGTAGCCGGACTCCGCGGTCGGCCGGATTTTCGGGTCGCCAATCTCCAGATCGAAGAGAATCGCGGCCGGAACGATCGGAACGACGCCGGCCTTGCCGACCTTGAAGCCGACCCCCTTCTCGTCAAGGTAGCGCATCACGCCGCTGGCGGCGTCCAGACCAAACGCGCTGCCGCCGGAAAGAACGATCGCGTAGGCGCGCTGCACGGTGTTGATGGGTCGCAGCAAGTCCGTCTCGCGAGTGCCTGGCGCGCCGCCCCGCACATCGACGCCGGTAAATCCGCCTTTTTCACAGAGGATCACGGTGCATCCGGTGGGGCGGCGATGATCGGTGAAGTGGCCGACCTTGATTCCTTCGACATCGGTCAAGCCGCCTGACATCGAAACCGTCAGCGCGCCGGGATAAGGGGGATGGGTTCCTTGGGCCATTCCGAATGCTGGCTCAAACGAAGCTGCGGAGGCAAGCCCGACGAACAGATCGCGATTGAACTCACGACGGTTGATCATTTCGTTCCTTTCCGTCACGGACGGCCACCGCCACGGCAAGCGCGGCCAGGGAAATAGCCGACAGGGAATATCGTCATCCTTCCGCCCTCTTTTCTAGACTACTCGAAATCAGGGGCCCATATCCGGAACCGAAGCTCCGGAACCAAAGCTCAGGGGCCGAAGCTCAGGACCGGGGGAGCAGCGAAAGCCGTGGTTGCCGCCACCACGCCGGCGCTCGCGCCCCGGCCGCCTACCAGAGCAGACGCAGTGCCAAGGTGATGCGCCGGGTCGCTCCTGCGGAATTGTATAGACCGAAGGTGGGATTGCCCAGGGTGAGTTGGCTCGGGCCGTTGATGGTGAGATAGGGCGTGTTGAAGATGTTATACATCTCGGCGCGAAACTCCAGGTCCCAGGGCCCGGAATTGAGCGCGCCGGCCTCCTTGAGCTGAAACAGCTTGCTGAAGGCCCAATTGGAGTTGAACAGGCTGTTGAGCCGGAAGATATTCCGGCCGCAGGTGCCGTTGTTGCCGAGCAGCGGCTCGGAAAATCTGGCCTGGGAAGCAACCGAAGCCGGATGGCCCAACTGGAAACCCGGGCCGGAACCGCAATTGGCCCGCGTGTTGTCGGCGCCGCTCGGCAGGAAATTCCCGTCCATATTGACGTCAACGATCGGAGTCGTCTGGCCCGGCAGGCCCGCGATCGAGCCCGCGTAGATATTGCCTGGAATGCCCGATTGCCATGTATTGACGGTCGAAAATTGCCAGTCCTTCAGAAGCAGGTTCGAGAGCCAGCCGGAACGATTCCGGAAAAAGGGCAATTTCCACACGGTCGTCAGGACGAACCGCTGGGGAACGTCGAAATTGGAGACGGCGTATTCCTTTTTCAAATTGGAGGCATTCTGCGGAAAACCGGGATCCAGATATTCCTGAATCGGATTCGAGGAGGAAGAGTTATCGAGCGATTTCGACCAGGTGTAGGAGGCCTGAAACATCAGCCCGAAAGAGATGGCCTTTTGCAGGTTGAGCTGCAAGGCATTGAAGTTGGAATAGGCCGCATCGGTGATTTCGTTGACCTGGTTGAAACGCGGATCCACGCGGTTGTTCCCGGCGCCGTTTTCGGCCGATTGCGCCGCTTCGAATTGAGCGATGCGGGCCTGCTCATCGGCCAGGCTGGTCGCCGGAGCCGGCCGGCTGGCCGGCGCGATGGGATTGATCGGAGTCATCAGTTCGAGATGAGTGCCTTTTGAGCCCACGTAGCCGACGCTGGCCAGCATCGACGCGGGAAGGCGATAGTCCAGAACCAGATCCCACTCCTGCATGTACGGGTTGCGCATGCGCGGATTGACCGTGGAGATGGCCCCGAAATTCCCGAGCGATCCGAACGAGCCGATTTGCGATTGGGCGGAGGACTGGATGGCCGCCGTACCGGCCAAAAGGCTGTCGAAGCTGTTCTGCCCGCTGATCGCGGTGGAACCGGTCAGCGCAAAGGTATAGTTCAACGGCGGATTCGTTCGCGCTTCCGCGAGCGACGTGAATTTGAACGAATCGTAGTAGACCCCGTACCCGCCGCGGACAACCAGGGGACCGGCATGCGGATTCCAGGCGAAGCCCAGACGCGGACCGAAATTGAAAGGGTTGGCGCCCACCCCCGGATTGCCGATTTTGAATGCGCCGAGCGCGCCCGAACCCGCTTGCCCGATCGTTCCCGAGAGCGCCGGATCGAGGATCGAAAGCAGGCCATGCGCTTCCCGGAGGGAAGCCTGATATTGCCAGCGCAGGCCGAGATCGACCGTCAGGGTGGGACAAACGCGGTAATCATCCTGGACGAAAGTGCTGTAGAGCCCCGTACGGAAACCGAGTTCGGTCGGGCCGAAGGCCTGCGTCCAGACCGATGGCTGCCCGTTGAGGAAAGAGTCGAACGCGCCCGCGCCTGGCTGCGAGGCGAATACGAACACGCCGCGGTCGTTCGTCTGGTTCACCGAATTATCCTGGATGTAGCGCGCATCGAAGCCGAACTTGAGCTGGTGCCGGCCGGCGACGTGGCTGAGAACGTCGTTGAGCTGGTAAACGTTGAACGTGCGGCCCTGCGTGAAAAATTGCAAAGCGCCGAAGCTCACCACGCCCGCGATGATGAACCGAGGCGATTGCAGGTTGTTTTGCGGCGGGAGCAGGCCGAGCGAACGCGCGTAGCCCAGGCGGAGTTGATTGACCGTGACCGGGCTCACGACCCAGGTATCGGAGATATTGGCGTTGCGGGCCTCGTAGTGCAGGTTCGCATCGAACCCGGCCAGGGTGTTGAACTGCGGGAACGGCAGGACAAAAGTCCCCGTGCTCTGAAAATAGCGGATCGAGAGCGTGTTGCTGCGGGAGAAACGATGGTCCCCGCGCAGGATGAACTGGTAGGAGTTGGCAGGGGCGGAAAACTGCTGGCTGACCGTGCCGACCATCCCGTTCGTATTGGGGACGATCGTTTTCGTTCCGGGGATAAATTGCTGCATGAGGCTGATAATGGCGGGGTCGGTCGCCTGGGAGCGGGCCAGGGCGGTCGGCACTTCGGCCAGGTCGGTAAACCCGCCGCCGCGCGTCTTCAACTGTTCCCACCCGCCGAACAGGAATGTCCGATTCCTGACGAGCGGCCCTCCCATGGCGAAGCCGTAATTGTTCTGATTGATGCGCGTCGCGTGGCCGGTCTGGTCGAAATAATCGCGGGCGTTGAAATCGTTGTTCTGAAGGAAATCGTAGGCGTCCCCGTGCCAATCGTTCGTACCGCTCCTCGTGACCATTTCCACCTGAGCGCTCGACTCGACCCCATATTCGGCCGGGACGTTCGAGGTGAGCACTTTGAATTCCTGGAGCATGTCGGGAGCGGGCTCGGTGCCCAGGGCGAATCCGCCAAACTCCCAATCGTTGGCATCGGTGAAATCCAGCTCGACGTTGGTCGATTCCGGCCGCCCGCCGTTCGCGCTGATCGGACCGGTTTGCGCGCCGCTGACCTTCACCAGGCCGCCGCTAGGGCTGTACATCGGCTGCACGCCCGGCTCAAGCGCCACCAATTGAAAGACCGTGCGCCCGATGGGCAGATTGTTGATTTCGAGCGCGTCACGCGTGGTGCTCAACTGGGGATTCGAGGTATTGAGCTCGGCCAGCGTCCCCGCCTGCACGGTGACCGTTGTTCTCTGGCCTTGCAGCGTCAGCTTCAGGTTTTGGGTAACCGTCTGGCTCGATGTCACGCTGAATCGCGCCTCGGCCCGCGCAAGGTGGGGGACCTCGGCCGAAACCTCATACCGGCCCGGCGGCAGCGCGGGGAACAGGTAAATGCCATCGCTTCCCGTACGCAGCGTCCGCAAGGCGTTGGTATCCAGATTTTGGAGTGTGACTGCGGCGCCGGCAACAACAACCCCGTTGGGATCATAGATGGTCCCCTGGGCGCTGCCCGTGGTGTACTGCGCCCGAACCCGGCTGCCGGAGAGAACCGGGAGCAGCGTGAGCAGGACCGCGGCGATCCACTTTCCTCTAACGAGCGACATGCGCGACCTTAGAATCCCCGGATTCCCCGCAATGTTGTTCCCTTGCCTACGCCGATCCGGCATGATGGTACCGGACAACCGTCGCCGGCCCGGACGAACAGGGACGTGCGCCGGTGCGCATTTCACTCCGTATGGAAAACCGCGGGCGTCCATGCGTGAGTCGGGGCAGGCGGCTGAAATTATAAGTTGTCTCTCAACAGACCGGCAACCGCCTGGAGCGACTCAGCTTAGAAGCGGCTGGCCGGGTCATTCCATGACGCCTACACTTCCGCATGCAATGGATGGCGGATTTTCATGAATATCTACGTCGCGGCCTTGATTGGTTACTCGATTCTGCTCGTCGCCGCCGGCCTGTTTTTCTCGCGCCGCGTCAAGAGCGCGCCCGACTTCCTGGTGGCCGGGCGTCGCTTCGGGCCGGGACTCATATTCGCCACGTTTCTGGCGGCGAACATCGGCGCCGGTTCGACGGTTGGGGCGAGCGGCCTCGGTTACCGCTTTGGCCTGGCCGCATGGTGGTGGGTGGGATCGGCCGGAATCGGGTGCTTCATTCTGGCGATCTTTGTCGGTCCGAGGATATGGACCATCGCGAAAAAGGCGGGGCTCAGCACGCTCGGCGACTTCCTGGAATTTCGCTATAGCAAAGCAGTCAAAGCTGTTATCGCCGTTCTACTCTGGGCCGGCACGCTCGCCATTCTAGCCGGCCAGCTCATCGCCATTTCCTGGATTCTGGAGGTTGTGGCAGGCATTCCCAAATGGGAAGGCTGCCTGCTGGGAGGCCTCGTAGCCACGATCTACTGCGCGGCCGGGGGACTGTTCGCTTCCGCGCTGGTGAACCGCATCGAGCTGACGGTGACCATGTCGGGCCTGCTCGTCTCCCTGCCATTCGCGCTGCGTTCGGCCGGTGGCTGGAAAGGCCTGGTCGCCGGCGTGACCGCCCATGTGGGCCCCGCGCATGCCGCCACAATGTTCCAGATGACGGGAGGGGGAATCAGGCAGATCGTCGCCTACGTCTCGATCCTCGTACCCTCCTTCATCGTTTCTCCCGGCCTGGTGCAGAAACTGTATGGGGCGCGAGATGAGAAAACCGTCCGGATGGGCGTCGGGTTGAATTCGCTCGGACAGCTGGCGTTCGCCTTTGTGCCCGCGATCTTCGGCTTGTGCGCCCTGTCGCGGTTTCCCCACCTGACCAACCCGGAACTGGCCCTGCCGACGGTCATGATGAAGATGCTGCCCACATGGCTGGGGATTTGGGCGTTGCCGTCGATTTTTTCCGCCGAGCTGAGCGCGACCGACGCCATCCTGTTCATGCTATCGACGTCGCTGGCCGTCGACCTGTATCAGACGTTTCTCAATCCCAACGTGGATAAAACCAAATTACTCCGGGTCAGCCGGGCGACAACCGCGCTGGCCGGCAGTGCCGGGGTTTTGCTCGCGATCGTGCTGCCTTC
>Ga0307374_10006852_pt1 | contig 17690 bp, 18 predicted proteins | sample OX3MG_FD_202532 | JGI IMG/M metagenome (GOLD analysis project Ga0307374, IMG submission 202532) | Soil microbial communities from Risofladan, Vaasa, Finland - OX-3 | ecosystem: Environmental > Terrestrial > Soil > Coastal area > Acid sulfate soil | place: Finland: Risofladan, Vaasa | collected... | reverse complement strand
GGGGGCTACGCTGGCGCCGTCTCCTGGAGGCCCGCATGGGTGTGTTCACCGAGTTGGCGCAGCTCGACCGGCGGCAGCGCAGTGCGTTCCTGGCCAGCTTCCTCGGCTGGACTCTGGACGCGTTCGACTTCTTCCTCATGATGTTCATGCTCCGCGCCATCGCGCAGGAGTTCGGCACCGATGTGAAGACGGTCGCCGTGGCGGTGACGCTGACCCTCGCCATGCGTCCCCTCGGCGCCCTCGCGTTCGGCTTGCTGGCCGACCGCTATGGCCGCCGGCCGATCCTGATGATCGACATCCTGCTGTTCAGCGTGCTCGAACTCGCCTCGGCGTTCGCGCCGTCTCTCGTCGTGCTGATGGTGCTCCGCGCGGCATTCGGCTTCGCAATGGGCGGTGAATGGGGGATCGGGGCGTCGCTGGTCATGGAATCGATTCCCGCCAAGGCGCGCGGACTCGTATCGGGTATTCTCCAGGAAGGCTACGCCTTCGGCTATCTGCTGGCCGCCGTGGTGTATGGGCTGCTGTTCGACCGCATCGGGTGGCGCGGCATGTTTGCCGTAGGGGTCATGCCCGCGCTGCTCGTCATGTACATCCGCCGCAACGTCGAAGAGTCGCCGGTGTGGACCAAGCTGCGCGAGCGGCCCAAGCGAAGCCTGATGGAGTCGGTGGCCCAGAACTGGAAGCTCTTCCTGTACGTCGTGGTGCTGATGACGGCGTTCAACTTCTTCAGCCACGGCACACAGGATCTCTATCCCACGTTCCTCCAGGCGCAGCACCACTTCAGCACCGGAACGGTGAGTCTGATCGCGATCGTGGCCAACGTCGGGGCCATCATGGGCGGCATCTTCTTCGGGACGCTCTCGGAGCGGATCGGACGCCGAACGGCGATTGTTCTCGCGTCGCTGTTCGGGCTCCTGATCATCCCGCTCTGGAGTCTGGCCGGCGGTCCGATGCTTCTGGCCGTGGGCGCCTTCTTCATGCAGGTGGCGGTGCAGGGGGCGTGGGGGGTGATTCCGGCGCACCTCAATGAACTCTCCCCCAACGAGGTCCGCGGCACTTTCCCGGGATTTGCCTACCAGCTCGGGAACTTCCTCGCCTCGGGCAACGCGATCATCCAGGCCTCGATTGCCGAGCGACGCGGCGGAGACTATGGAACGGCGCTGGCCATCGTGGCCGCCATCATGGCGGTGGCCATCGCGTTCCTGACGGCAGTGGGTCCGGAAGCACGCGGGGTGGTGTTCGAGCCGGGAGCCGGGGATGTCGCGAGTGAGTGACCGCGTTGACAGGCGCTAAGTGCTTGCGTAGCTTACAAGTCTGTACAAAACGCCGTTACGGCGGCCGAGACCCGGGTTGCAACCCGCACCGGTGAGGCGCAGCACCCACATCGCACGTCAGGGCAGTCAATGAAGACGTTCAGCGCCACCCCGCGCGACATCGAGCAGCGGTGGTTCATCGTGGATGCCGAGGGGATGATCCTCGGGCGCCTCGCCTCCGAGGTCGCGAAGGTCATCCGCGGCAAACACAAGCCGATCTTCACGCCGCACATGGATACCGGTGACAACGTCATCGTGATCAATGCATCCAAGGTGAAGGTCACGGGCCGCAAGGCCGAACAGAAGACGTACTTCGCGCACACCGGGTACATGGGCCACGAGCGGCACACGCCGTTTGCGAGCATGCTGGCCAAGCACCCCGAGCGCGTGATCGAGAAGGCGGTGCACGGGATGCTCCCCAAGACCGCACTGGGGCGCCAGGTCCTGCGTCGCAAGTTGCGCGTCTATGCCGGCGCCGATCACCCGCACGTGGCGCAGCAGCCGACGCCGCTCACCTTCAAGCAGAGCGAGACGAAGTAATGGCCGACACGACCACGATCCACGCGATCGGCCGCCGCAAAGAGGCGGTGTGCCGCGTCTACCTCAAGCCCGGTTCGGGCAAGTGGGACGTCAACGGGCGCACGCTCGGCGACTTCTTCCCGCGGCCGACGCTGGTGTCGGCCATCCAGCAGCCGTTCACGGCGACCGACACGCTCGGCCGCTTCGACGTCAAGGCGAAGTGCGAAGGCGGCGGCCAGAACGGCCAAGCCGGCGCGCTCCGACTCGCGGTGGCCCGCGCCCTCGTCAAGATCGACGAGGAGCACCGCCGCAAGCTTCGCGACCTGGGCCTTCTCACGCGCGATGCGCGGGCCGTGGAGCGCAAGAAGCCGGGTCGTCCCAAGGCACGCAAGCGGTTCCAGTTCAGCAAGCGCTAACCGATTGCCGGCGGCGGCCCTCGCGGCCCCTGCCGGCGCGGTTGGCGGGTAGTTCATCTCACACGCTTTCTGAGCCCTCGCGGGTGCCGGTTCGCCGGTTCGCGGTGGGCGTTGACGGAAGCGGACGATCACAACCACAGTCACGGGAAGTCTCGCACCATGCCCGATACGCAGCTCACACTCGAGCAGTTGCTCGCCGCCGGTGTCCACTTCGGACACCAGACCCGCCGTTGGAATCCCAAGATGCGCCGGTTCATCTTTGCCGAGCGCAACGGGATCCACATCATCGATCTTCAAAAGACGATGCGGCAACTCGAACTGGCGCAGAAGCTCACGCGCGAGGTCGTGCTCCGCGGGGAGAACGTCCTGTTCGTGTGCACCAAGCCGCAACTCGCCGGCCTCGTCAAGGAAGCCGCCGAACGCTGTGGCGCCATGTTCATCACCGAGCGATGGCTGGGCGGCCTGCTCACCAACTTCCAGACCGTCAAGAAGCAGCTTCGCCGCATGAAGGAACTGGAAGACGGCTCGGAGTCGGGCGGGGAGTTCGAGAACTACACCAAGAAAGAGCAGCTCATGATGGCGCGTGAGCGCGACAAGCTCACCAAGTACCTGGGTGGCATCCGCACGATGACCCGGCTGCCGGGCCTGCTGTTCGTGATCGACTCCAAGAAGGAGCGGATCGCGGTGAGCGAGGCCAACAAGCTCAAGCTGCCGATCATCGCCGTGGTCGACACCAACGCCGATCCGGATCTCATCACGGTCCCGATCGCCGGCAACGACGACGCGATCCGCTCGGTGGAACTGATCGCGAACGCCATCGCCGCCACGATCGGCGAGGCGCGCCGCGAGGCGCCGACGCGCGACGAGGCCCAGGAGGGCGAGAGCTACACGTACAGTTCCGACCGCGGGGCCGAGCCCGCCGAGGGCGAGGCCGAACGCAAGCGCCGCCGCCGTCCGCGGCGTCGCCGTGCCAAGCCCGAAGCCATCGCCGCCCGGCTCAAGACCACCGGCGAGGGCGGCGACGCCGAACCGGCCGCGGAGAGCGACGACTCGACGGCGGCGTCGGAATAGCTCCCGATCGGCGGCCCCCGGCCGCGCGGTTGCGGCGCCTGCCGCAGTACCTTCGACAGACGCCGCCGGCTTCCGCTGGCGGCGTTTCCACGACTCAGACCGTTAGGACGGAAGCAGACATGGCAACGATCACCGCAAAAGACGTCCAGGAACTGCGCCAGCGCACCGGCGCGGGGATGATGGACTGCAAGAAGGCCCTGGAAGAGACGTCGGGGGACATCAACCTGGCGGTCGAGAACCTCCGCAAACGTGGCGTCGCCAAGGCCGAGAAACGCTCCGGCCGCACGACCAGCGAAGGGATCATCGGCCACTACCTTCACCACAACGGCAAGCTGGCCACGCTCGTCGAGCTGAACTGCGAGACGGACTTCGTGGCGCGCACCGACGACTTCAAGGACCTCGCCCGCTCGCTCGCCGAGCACATCGCCGCGGCCGCTCCGCTGGCCGTGGACAAGGACGGCATCCCGCCCGAGACGATCGCGTCGGAGCGCCGCATCGCCGAAGAACAGACGCGTGCGTCGGGCAAGCCCGAGGCCATGATCCAGAAGATCGTCGACGGCAAGATCGAAGCGTTCTACAAGGACGCGACGCTGCTCGCTCAGCCCTGGGTGCGCGAGCCGAAGAAGACGATCGGCGACCTCGTCAAGGAAGTTTCCGCGAAGACGGGCGAGAACATCCAGGTCCGCCGCTTCGTGCGCTTCCAACTCGGCGAGGTCTGAACGCCATGGCCGAACTCCGCTATCCGCGCGTCCTGATCAAGCTCTCGGGCGAGGCCCTTGCCGGAAAGGCGGGGTTCGGCTTTGACTTCGAGACCATCGACCGGCTGGCCGATGAGGTGGTCGCGGTCATCGGGCTCGGGACGACGGTCGGCATGGTGATCGGCGGCGGGAACTTCGTGCGCGGCACCATCCTCTCCAAGATGGGAATGGACCGCGTCACGGCCGACTACATGGGGATGTTGGGCACCGTGATCAACGCCCTCGCCGTGCAGGACGTGCTCGAGCGCAAGGGCATGGCCACCCGGGTCATGACCGCCATCCGGATGGAGGAGCTCGCGGAGCCGTACATCCGGCGGCGCGCCCTGCGCCACTTCGAGAAGGGGCGCAGCGTGATCTTTGCCGCGGGCACCGGGAATCCCTATTTTTCCACCGATACGGCTGCCGTCCTCCGCGCCATCCAGATCAAGGCCGACGTGATCATCAAGGCGACGAACGTGGACGGCGTGTATTCGGCCGATCCCAAGACCGATCCCCACGCCACGCTGTATGAGGAGATCAGCTACCGGGACGTGATGATCGAGGAGCTGAAGGTGATGGACCAGACGGCGGTCACGCTCTGCAAGGAGAATCGGCTGCCGCTCATCGTTCTCAACATTCATCGACCTGGCGCGATCGCGCGTGCCGTGCGCGGGGAGCGCGAGGGGACACTCGTTCAATGAGCACCATCCAGGACCTCCAGAAGGAATGCCGCGCCGCGATGGACAAGGCGATGGACGGCACGAAGAAGGAATTCTCCAGCGTCCGCTCGGGCAAGGCGTCGCCGAACATGCTCGACACGGTGCGCGTGGAGATGTATGGGTCGCTGCTGATGATGAACCAGGTGGCCACGGTGTCGTCGCCCGAACCGCGGCTGCTCATCGTGACGCCGTTCGACAAGAGCCAGGCCAAGGTGATCGAGAAGGCGATCCGCGATTCGGGCATGGGGCTCGAGCCGTCGAACCAGGGCGCCATCATCCGCGTGCCGCTGCCCCAGATGAACGAGGAGCGCCGGCGTGAGCTGGTGAAGATCGTGCACAAGTTCGCCGAGGACGGCCGCATCGCCGTGCGCCACGCCCGCAGTCACGCCCGGGAGGGGTTCAAGAAGCTGTCGGGTGTGTCGGAGGACGAGGTGAAGCACGCCGAGAAGGATGTCCAGAAGCTTCATGACGACTACATCCACCACATTGACGAGCTGATCAAGGCGAAGGAAGCCGAGATCATGGAAGTCTGACGAGAGGGACGGGGCGGTGCCGGACCTGACGAGCGACGAGCTGCTGGGTCGCATCCGGCTGCACGGCCGGATTCCGCGACACGTGGCTGTCATCATGGACGGCAACGGCCGCTGGGCGCGCGAGCGCGTCATGCCGCGCACGTTCGGGCACCGGGCCGGCATGCAGTCGGTGCGCGACGTGGTCGAGGGTGCGATCGAGGTGGGCGTCGGCGCGCTGTCATTATTCGCGTTCTCAAAAGAGAACTGGCAGCGCCCCAAGCCCGAAGTATCGGCGCTCATGTCGCTGCTCGAGGAGTACATCCAGCGCGAGGCCGACGCGCTTCACGACAACGGGGTGCGCGTGCGCGTGTTCGGAGAGACGGACCGCCTCACGCGCGCCGCCGCCGACGCCGTCCGCCGCGTCACGGTCCAGACGGCCGCCAATTCGCGGCTCGATCTCAACCTGTTCATCTCCTACGGCGCGCGTGCCGAATTGGTGCGCGCCGCCCGCGCGCTGGCCGAGGACGTGGCCGCCGGCCGCCTGTCCCCCGCCGACGTGACCGAAGACGCGTTCGCCGGCCGGCTCTACACCGCCGGCATGCCGGACCCCGACCTCCTCATCCGAACGTCCGGCGAACTGCGCATCTCCAACTTCATGCTCTGGCAGCTGGCCTACACCGAGCTGTACGTCTCGCCGGTCAAGTGGCCCGACTTCCGACGCGGACAGTTCTACGAGGCCATCGTGGCATTCCAGGCCCGCGACCGCCGGTTCGGCAAGGTCGGCGTATGATGGGAGAGTTCGCCCGCCGGTTCCTGTTCGCCATCGTCGCCGCGCCGATCGTCCTCGGCATCCTGCTGTGGGGCGGCGCGCCCTTGGCGGCGCTGCTCGCCGTTGCGGCCGCCATCGGTGCCTGGGAGTTCTTCCGCCTCGCCCGCTGCGCCGGCAACCAGCCGCTCGACGACATCGGCATCGGCATCGCCGGCCTCACGCCGCTCGCCGTGCACGCCCGCTATCTCGGCCTCTACGCCACGCGCCCCGTGGATGTGGTCGTGGTGGTGCTCATCGTGTGTACCCTGATCCTCTGGATGCGCGGCTCGAACGGCCAGCCGATGGCGTCGCTCGGCATCACGCTCCTGGGCGCGCTGTACACGGGGGGCACGCTCTCCTTCGCGTACGCCCTGCGCTACCACCCGTACGCCATGGGTGGACGCGAGGTCGAAGTGGGCGGCGTGTCCGTGCTGATCGCCGCCGGCGGGGTCCTCGTCGCCCTCCCGGTGCTCGCCACCTGGGCCACCGACATCGGGGCCTACGCCTTCGGCCGCGCCTTCGGACGGCGCAAGCTCATGCCGTCGGTGAGCCCGGGCAAGACCGTGGCCGGCGCGGTGGGTGGCGTGGCGGCGAGCGTGGTCGTGACGTGGGCGCTCACCTGGTACGTCCTGCGCCCGGTGGCCCAGCTCGGCCTGACGCCGCTGGGCATCGTGACGTTCGGCGTGCTCGCCAGCGTGGCGGCGCAGGTGGGGGATCTGTTCGAATCGTTGCTCAAGCGCGAGGCCCGGGTCAAGGACAGCTCGAGTCTGATCCCCGGCCACGGCGGGCTGCTCGATCGCGTCGACAGCCTGATCTTCGTGCTGCCCGTGGCGTACCTGTTGCTCGGCCTGCTGCTCGTTCCCGCGCCCGCATGACGCATCGCGGGGTGGCCATTCTCGGGTCGACCGGCTCGATCGGGACGACCGCGCTTCGCGTGCTCGCGCGCCAGGGCGACCGGTTCCGCGTGTCCGCGCTCACGGCATACCGCAATGCGGCGCTGCTCGAGCAGCAGGCGGCGGAATTCGAACCCACATTCGTCGGGCTCGTGGAGCACGGCGCCGGCTCGGATCCGCGCTGGCAACGGGGACCGTCGTGCCTGACGCAAGCGGCGGTGCGGGACGACGTGGACATCGTGCTCAACGCCGTCGTCGGATCCATCGGACTCGACGCCACGCTCGCCGCGCTGGAATGCGGCAAGCGCGTGGCGCTGGCCAACAAGGAGTCGCTCGTCATGGGCGGACACCTGGTGGCCGCCGCCGCGCAGCGGGGTGGTGGCGAGATCGTGCCGGTGGACAGCGAACACAGCGCCGTGCTCCAGTGCATCGCGGGGCGCCCGGGCATCGAGGTGCGCCGCATCATTCTCACCGCGTCCGGCGGGCCGTTCCGGGAGTGGTCGCGGGACAGGCTGGGCGCGGCCACCGTGGCCGACGCACTGCGGCACCCCACGTGGAGCATGGGGCGCAAGATCACGGTCGATTCGGCGACCCTCGCCAACAAAGCGCTGGAGGTCATCGAGGCCCACCACCTGTTCGGGCTTCCGTATGACCGCATCGATGTGGTCGTGCATCCGCAGAGCATCGTGCACTCGTTCGTCGAATTCGTGGATGGGAGCGTGCTCGCGCAACTCGGCGTGCCCACGATGGAGCTGCCGGTGCTGTACGCGCTCACGCACCCCGATCGCGTGACGGATCGCGGGGTTCCGCCCTTCGATCCCGTGGGCAACTCGCCACTCACCTTCGAATCCGTGCGCCTGGACGACTTCCCGGCGCTCGCCCTGGGCGTGGCGGCGGGCCGTGCCGGGGGCGCCGCGCCAGCGGTGTACAATGCGGCGAACGAGCAAGCCGTTGCCATCTTTCTGGATGGGGGCATCCCGTTTCCCGAGATCTCCGCCGCGATCGGCGGCGCGCTCGACGCGTTCGGCGCGCTGCCGGGCGACACCCGCAATGCGCTGGAGGCGGCCGATGCCGCAGCGCGCCACTTCGTGAGAGCTCGATTCGGATGCTAGCGCTCCTTGCCCCGATTCTCGTGTTCGGCGTCGTGATCTTCGTGCACGAGTTCGGGCACTTCGTGGCCGCAAAGGCCATGGGGGTGTACGCGCCCCGCTTCTCGATCGGCTTCGGCCCGGCGCTGTGGAAGAAGCGGCGCGGCGAGACCGAATACGTGCTCGCCCTGTTGCCCCTCGGCGGCTACGTCCGCATGGCCTCGCGGCACGACGAGACGGCCGCCTTCCTCGAAGGTGGGAGCGAGGAGCGGAGCGGGTTGCGCGAGGGCGACCCGGACTACGACCCCGAGGCGATGGTGCCCTTCGGACCTCGACCGGTGCCGGAGAACCGGTGGTTCGAGTCCAAACCGCTTCCCGCGCGCGTGCTCATCCTTCTGGCCGGCGTCACGATGAACGCGCTCCTCGCCCTCGTCGTCTCCATCGGCCTGTCGGTGCATTTCGGGCGCACGGTGGTCGCCACCCGAGTGGTGGGGGCGGTGCACGCGATCACGGCGGCACCGGCGCTTGCCGGTCTGCACGCCGGCGATACGCTGTTCGCCGTCAACGGCGACACCGTGCGCGACTGGTCGGATGTGTTGGGCGGCCTCGCGTCCAGCCGCACGCAGGTGGTCTTCACGACGCAGCATGGCAACGTGATCGTGCCGCTGAGCGACTCGGTCACGCCGTCCGACGTGGCCCAGGCCGTGGAGTACCGCGTGCCGCCGGTGGCGGATTCCGTGGTGCCCGACGGGGCCGCGGCGGCGGGCGGGCTGCAACGGGGGGACAGCATCGTTGCCGTCGATGGCCAGCAGATGCCGGGCTTTGCCGAGCTGGTGGATCGGGTGAGCGCGGCGGCCGATTCGCCGCTGGTGTTCCGCGTGCGGCGCGGTGACCGGACGCTGGATCTGCACATCACACCGCGGCCCACTCCGGTGACCGATCCGGTGACCGGCAAGGTCGACACCCTCGGCCGCATCGGCGTGGCCCAGCGCGACGAGGTGCAGCGCGAGCGGCTCACGGTGAGCGAAGCGGTGATCAACGGTGCCCGCTTGACCTGGATGATGGGCGGGGCAGTGGTGGGCACCGTCCACGATCTGATCGTGCGGAAGGTGTCGGTGACCGAGCTGGGCGGGCCGATCGCCATCACGCGGGCCTCGGTGCAGGCGGCGCGGAGCGGGATGGAGACCCTGTTCTATCTCATCGCCCTGTTGAGCATCAACGTGGCCGTGCTGAACCTGATCCCGATCCCGATTCTCGACGGCGGCCAGATCGTCATCAACGTGATCGAGAGCGCCAAGGGGAGCCCGTTCAGCGCTCGTACCCGGGAGTACATCCTGCGCTTCGGACTCCTGGCCATCGGGCTGCTGTTCGCCATCGTGATGTGGAATGATATGAGGGCGTGGTTGGGGCGGTTCTTCTAGAGGGCGGGCGGAGGCGAGGCGCAGGGGTGCGGCCCCGGCGCACCCTTTACAGCGCTCAGAAGTTCCGTTAACTTCATTTGCTGCAAATAATTCGGTTCAATCGTCACATCCGCCATTGGGGCGGGGATCATCACGTCATGTCCTTTCTGAAGTCGCCCGAGATCGCGAAGTACAAGGCCCACGAGACCGACACCGGCTCGACCAAGGTGCAGGTGGCTGTGCTCACCGAGCGCATCAACTACCTGACCGAGCATTTCCGCACGCATCAGAAAGACCATCACAGCCGGCAAGGCCTGCTGAAGATGGTCGGCCAGCGCAAGCGGCTGATGAATTATCTGCGGCGGACCGATGTCGAGAGCTATCGGCAGCTCGTGCAGGATCTCGGCCTACGCTACTAAGATTGGCGTGATGAGCACGCGCGCGGTGCGCCACACAGTGGCCCGCGCGCTTTTTGTATTCCACGAGGCTACAAAGCAATGATGCAACGCATCGAGAAAACCTTCGCCGGCCGCAAGCTCGTCATCGAGACGGGGCGGATGGCGAAGCAGGCGTCCGGCTCGGCCGTCGTCCAGTTCGGCGACACGATGGTGATCGCCGCGTGCACGGTGAGCGACAAGGAAACCACGCTCCCCTTCTTCCCGCTGCTCGTCGAGTATCGCGAGAAGACCTACGCCGCCGGCAAGATCCCCGGCGGATTCATCAAGCGCGAAGGGCGCCCCCACGACCACGAAATCCTGGCCGCACGGGTCATCGACCGCTCCATCCGCCCGCTCTTTCCGGAAGGGTTCAAGAACGAGGTCCAGGTCTTCATCTACGTCGTGTCGGCCGACCAGGAGAACGACGCTGACGTGTTGGCACTCGTCGCCGCGTCGTTTGCCATCAACGCATCGCGCATCCCGTTCATGGGACCCATCGCCGGCGTTCGCGTGGGCCGCGTGCAGGAAAAGTGGGTACTCAATCCCACCTTCCAGCAGCTCGAGTACAGCGATCTGGACCTGGTCGTCGCCGGCTCATCCGACTCGATCGTCATGGTCGAGGGCGGCGCATTGCAGGTGTCGGAAGACGACGTCGTCGAGGCGCTGCAGGTGGCGCACGGCGGCATCCAGGAACTGATCGCGACGCAGGAAGAATTGCTCGCCAAGATCGACCGGCCGGCCAAGATGGCCTGGAAAAAGGCGGAGCTTCCCGAGGGCCTCGAAGCCCGCGTCAAGAAGATCGCCGAGCCCAAGGTCGCCGAGGCGATCAACCAGAAGGACAAACACACCCGCGTACAGGCCGTCGAACGCGTGAAGGATGAGGTCGCCGAGCAGTTGAAGGAGGAGTATCCCGACAACGGCGGCGACGTGAAAGCGGTGCTCGGCGACGTCGAGTACGACTCCCTCCGCTCGCAGGTGCTCGACACCAAGCTGCGCGTCGATGGCCGCAAGGCCACCGAGGTGCGGCCGATCACGATCGACACGCCGGTGCTGCCGCGGGCCCACGGCTCTGCGCTGTTCACCCGCGGTCAGACGCAGGCCCTGGTGAGCGTCACGCTCGGCACGGCCAACGACGTACAGCGGCTGGACTCGATCGACGAACCGTCGGAATCGACCAAGTCGTTCATGCTGCACTACAACTTCCCGCCGTTCTCGACCGGTGAAGTGCGGCCCATGCGCGGCACGTCGCGCCGCGAGATCGGCCACGGCAACCTGGCCGAGCGCGCACTGCAGGCCATGCTTCCCCCGTTCGAAGAGTTCCCGTACACGATTCGCGTCGTGTCGGATGTGCTAGAGTCCAACGGGTCGTCGTCCATGGCGTCGATCTGCGGCGGCTCGCTGGCCCTGTTCGACGCCGGCGTGCCGATGGGCGCCGCCGTGGCCGGCGTGGCGATGGGGTTGATCAAGGAAGGCAAGAAATACGCGATCCTCACCGACATCCTCGGCACCGAGGACCACCTCGGCGACATGGACTTCAAGGTGGCCGGCACCGCGCAGGGCATCACGTCCATCCAGATGGACATCAAGATCGAAGGGCTCGACCTCTCGATCATGAAGGAAGCCCTGGCCCAGGCGCGCGAAGGCCGCCTGCACATCCTTGGCGAAATGGAGAAGGCGCTTGCGACACCGCGCGCCGACCTGTCGCCGTATGCCCCGCGCATCGTCACGATGATGATCAATCCCGAGAAGATCGGCGATCTCATCGGGCCCAAAGGCAAGACCATCCGCGGCATCCAGGACGAGACCGGCGCCGAACTCACGGTGGACGATTCCGGGCTGGTCACCATCGCCGCCGTCGGCGGCGAGGCCATGGAGCGGGCGCGCCAGATGGTTCAGGCGGTCACCGCCGAGCCGGTGGTGGGCGAGGTGTACGAAGGCCCCGTCAAGTCGACGACGGCGTTCGGTGCCTTCATCGAAATCATGCCCGGCACCGAGGGTCTGCTCCACATCTCCGAGATGCGCCACGGCCGCACCGAGAAGACCGAAGACGTGGTCAAGAAGGGTGACCGCGTGAAGGTCAAGCTCATCGAGCGTGACGAACGCGGTCGCCTCCGCCTGTCGATGAAGGCGCTCCAGCCCAAGCCCGAAGGCACGCCGGACGAAGCGCCGGCCGTCGAAGGCAACGGCGCCGAGCCGCGCGCGGAGCGCGAGGATCGTGGAGAACGCCGCGGCGGGCGCCACGGCGACCGTTCCCGCAGGTCGTGAGCGGGCCGGCGCGGCGCGCCGAATCCGGGTTCCGAAGCACCGTTCTCTCGAATGGCCTGACCGTACTCTCGGAGCATATGCCCGGAGTGCGGTCGGTCTCGTTCGGGGCCTGGATCCGGTCGGCCTCGGTGCACGAGCGCGTGGAGGAGATGGGGCTGTCGCACCTGCTCGAGCACATGGTGTTCAAGGGCACGTCGCGGCGGTCGGCCGCCGAGATCGCGCTGTCGCTCGAAGCGGTGGGCGGAGCGCTCGACGCCTATACGTCGCGTGAACACACGGTGTACCAGGCGCGGGTGCTCGACGCGCACCTCGATCTGGCAGCCGACGTGATCGGCGACATGGTCTTCCACCCGGCGCTCCGCGAGGAGGACCTGGCGCTCGAGCGCCGCGTGATCCTCGAAGAGATCGCGATGGTGGACGACACCCCCGATGATCTCGTGTTCGAGTTGCACAACGAAGCCCTGTGGGGGCGACACCCGCTGGGCTACTCCATCCTCGGCACCCGAGAGACCGTGGCGCGCCTCGGCACGGCCGATCTGCGCGCTCTGCACGAACGGGCGTACCACCCCGAACACATCGTCGTGGCGGCGGCCGGCAACGTGGAGCACGAACAGTTGCTGGAGGTCCTCGAGCGCACGGGGTGGACCGGCCGCCCAGCCGGCGGGACCCCGCGGCCGACCGCTCCCCCGGTGGACCTCGTGCCGCCCACGTCGCGCCACGTGGCACGCGAGGGGGCCCAGACGCACATCGTGGTGGGCACGCGAGCCGTCCGCCACGGGGATCCCCGCCGCCACGCGCTCGTGCTGGTGAGCATGCTGATGGGCGGGGGCATGAGTTCGCGCCTCTTCCAGCGGGTGCGCGAGGAACTGGGACTGGCCTACGCGGTGTACACCTTCCAGTCGCTCCACGAGCACGCGGGGGCGCACGGCGTGTACGTGGGCACGGCGCCCGAGAGCGCCGAGCGCGCTCACGAGGCGATCATCGTCGAGCTGGAGCGGGTCGCCAGAGAGGGGCTGTCCAGCGAGGACCTGGCCATGGGGAAGGAGCAGCTCAAGGGACAGCTCGTGCTGTCGCTGGAGAGCCCCGGAGCGCGGATGTACCGGGCCGCGTCGGTGGCGCTCTACGACGAGCCGTATCGGACGCTGGACGAGCTGCTGACCCAGGTGGACGCCGTGGACGAGGCGACGGTGCGGCAGGTGGCCGCCGAGTTCTTCGCGCCCGCGGTCCAGACGGTGTTGTCGCTCGGGCCCGAGACCACCGACTGAGGCGGGTCTCGCCGGGGAACGCCCGGGCGGGGGCCCGGCGCGCACCGCCCCCGATGCACCCGGGTCGCGGTCGCCTTAAGTTTCCCTGCGACCTTCAGCCGGATTCCGCATAGGGGCGCGACCGGCCGGTCAGACAATCTTGCAACCATTCGAGCCATGAAAGTTGGCGTTCCGAAGGAAATCAAGACGAACGAGAACCGCATCGCGCTCGTTCCCGCAGGGGCTGAAGCGCTTGTGGGCGCCGGCCACGAAGTGTTGATCGAGGCTGGGGCCGGCGAAGGCAGCGGCTTTGGCGATGAGATGTACACGGCGGTGGGGGCCAGGATCGCTGCTGATGCCGCCACGGTGTGGCGCGACAGCGAGATGATCATGAAGGTGAAGGAGCCGATCGAGCGTGAGTGGAAGCACATGCGGCGGGGGCAACTCATCTTCACGTACTTCCATTTCGCAGCCGACGAGAAGCTCACCAAGGCACACCTGGACAGCGGCGCGGTGTGCGTGGCCTACGAGACCGTCGAACTCCCGAACCGGGAACTGCCCCTGCTGACGCCCATGTCGGAGGTGGCGGGGCGGATGGCCGTGCAGGAAGGCGCCAAGTATCTGGAGAAGCTCTACGGCGGACGCGGCGTCCTCCTGGGCGGCGTGCCGGGTGTGGCGCCGGCAAAGGTGGTGGTGCTCGGCGGCGGCGTGGTGGGGACGAACGCTGCCAAGATGGCCGCCGGCATGGGGGCCAAGGTCATCATCCTCGATCTGTCGCTGGAGCGGCTGCGTTACCTGAGCGACGTGATGCCGGCCAACGTGCAGCTCATCCACTCCAACCGGCACAACATCCTCGAGGCCATCGAAACGGCGGACCTCGTCGTGGGCGGGGTGCTCATTGCGGGGGCCAAGGCGCCCAAGCTCGTCCGGCGCGAGGATCTCAAGCGGATGCGTCCCGGCTCGGTGATCGTGGACGTGGCCATCGACCAGGGTGGTTGCGTGGAGACCATCCACGCCACGACGCACGAGAATCCGACGTACGTGGTGGACGGTGTGATCCATTACGGCGTGGCCAACATGCCCGGCGGGGTGCCGCGGACGTCCACGCTGGCGCTCACCAACGCGACGCTTCCCTACGCCTTGCAGCTGGCGAACAAAGGCTGGAAACGGGCGCTCAAGGAGAATCAGGCGCTGCTCAAGGGGCTGAACGCCGCCGACGGACAGGTGACGTACAAGGCGGTGGCCGATGCGTTCGGGTTGCCGTACGTGCCGGCGGAGAAGTTCGTGGGGTAAACGGGTGGAGTGAAGACTGCGGGCCCCAGACTTCCGGACCGCGGAGTCCAGCGGCCGAGGTCGGATCGCCGCGGACTCTGGCAACGGGGGTCCGGGTCCGCCGTCCGCCATGGTCTCGGTCTCTTCGACCTTCCGCAGTGGCGTAGGTTAAAGCCAGTCAATATCTTGGTGGCGTAGCGTTGCCGCGACACCTTCACCTTCCACCGCCGCTGGCAGCCCTTGGTGCACCGTCCTTCTTTCCCCCGACTCGGGTCCGAATAACCGGTTGATGCGCTGGCCTTTCTTCAGAGCGGGATCGCTGTTTCCCGCCAACGCGATCGGTGTCGATCTTGGCACGGCGAATACCCTTATCTACGTGAAGGGCGAAGGGATCGTGCTCAACGAACCGTCGGTGGTGGCGATGGACCGCGAGACGAAGAAGATCAAGGGCGTGGGATTGGAGGCCAAGCGCATGCTCGGCCGCACGCCCGACGGCGTGATCGCCGTGCGGCCGATGAAGGACGGCGTGATTGCCGACTTCGACGTCACCGAAAAGATGCTCCGCTACTTCCTGACGCTGATCATCGAGAATCACGTATTCAAGGTGAAGCCGCGGGTGATCGTGTGCGTGCCGTCGGGTATTACGGAAGTAGAAAAGCGCGCGGTGCGCGATTCGGCCATGGGGGCGGGCGCCAAGGAGGTGTTCATGGTGGCCGAGCCGATGGCGGCGGCGATCGGGGTGGGGCTCCCGGTGGAGACGCCCACCGGCAACATGGTGATCGACATCGGTGGGGGCACGACGGAGATCGCCGTGATCGCGCTGTCGGGCATCGTGAGCGACACGTCGATCCGCACGGGGGGCGACGAACTGGATATCGCCATCGTGCAGTTCCTGCGCAAGAATTACAACCTGCTGATCGGCGAGCCCACGGCCGAGCAGGTGAAGATCCAGATCGGCTCGGCCGCGCCGGTGGGTGACGAGCGCGAGATGGATGTGAAGGGGCGCGACCTGGTTTCGGGCATTCCCAAGACGGTCCGCGTGCACTCGAGCGAGATTCGCGAGGCCATCCAGGAGCCGGTGCAGCAGATCGTCGACGCCGTGCGGCGGGCGCTCGAGATCACGCCGCCGGAGTTGGCCAGCGACATCGTCGATCGCGGCATCGTGATGACGGGCGGGGGCGCGTTGATCCGCGGACTCGACCTACTCCTCAGCCAGGAAACGAGCCTGCCCATTCACGTGGACGAGGACCCGCTCACCTGCGTCGTGCGCGGTACGGGGCGGATTCTCGACGACGAGGAGAAGTACTGGTCGGTCCTGAGTAGCTGAGGGCGGCCGTGGCCCGCGCTGCCCGTTCCGGCACCCGATTCGACATCGCGATCCTCGTGCTCTGCGTGGTGCTGTCGCTGTTGACGCTCGCGCTGCCACAACCGATGCGGGCGCCGGTGGCCGGCGCGCTGCGGCGCACCGTCATGGCCCCGCTCGTGACCGTCCAGCGCGGCACCGAGCAGTGGCGCGTAGCGTGGCGGGAATCGGAGCGTCTCGCGCTGGGCCACGACTCACTCGTGCTCGCCGCCGCGAACGCCAACGCCCTGCGCCTGGAGAACGACCGGCTGCGGTCGCTCCTCGGTCTGGGCAGCCGCCTGCAGTGGGGGTTTGTGCCCGCGGAGGCGCTCCAGGCAACGGCCCGGCCGGGCGACGTCATCACGTCGCTCGTGCTCAGCGCGGGAAGCAACGCGGGCATCGCGATGTACAGCCCGGTCGTCGGCCCCGACGGCGTGATCGGGCTGGTGCAGAGCGCCGATCCGACGACGAGCATCGCCATGCTGTTCTCGAACCCGGATTTTCGCGTGAGCGCCATGACGGCCGACGGCGGCGTGTTCGGGATCGTCTATCCGCACGCCGGCTCGGGCGGCGACGGGTACCTGCTCGAGCTGCGCAACGTGGTATTCAGCACGCTGCTCAAGCCCGGCACGCAGATCATCACGTCGGGGCTCGGCGGCGTGTTCCCGCGCGGCATTCCCGTGGGCCGGGTGGTCGCCGAGATCAACACCACCGAGGGTTGGTCGCGCACGTACCTGCTGCGGCCGGCCGTGAACCCCGCCAACGTCACGTCGGTGATGGTGATGACGCCGTACCGCGCGACGCAGGGAGTGGGCAACGTGTGGGCGCTGCCGGCGAGCGCCGAGTCGGCCCAGCGCCGCGTGCTTGGCGCGGCCGATTCGCTGGCCAAGCGGGCGGCGGCATTGGACGCGGCGCGGCGCCTTGCCCGGGCCGACAGCATCAAGGCGGACAGCATCAAGGCCGACAGCGCGCGCGCCGACTCCGTGCGCCGCGCCCGGGCGCCTGGGGGGGGGCCGTCGTGACGGTGGGCGCCGCGTTCCGGACCGCGATCGTGGTGGCCGTGCTGCTGGTCATGCAGTTTGCCGTTCAGCCGCTCATGCCGTGGCGCGTGTCGCCCGACTTCCTCGTCATTGCCCTTCTCTATGCCGCGGTGCGCATCCGACCGGGGTCAGCCGCCGTGCTCGGATTCGCGCTCGGGCTCGTCACCGATTCGCTCAGTCTGGGCGGCTTCGGCGCCGGGGCGCTCGCGCTGACGATCGTCGGCTTCGGCGCGTCGTGGCTCAAGGCGGTGTTCTTCGCCGACAACCTCGCGATCAACGCGGCCTTCCTGTTCCTCGGCAAGTGGGCGTTCGATGTGTTGTACGCGCTGGCCCGGCACACGATGTCGTTGGGTCAGACCCTCGCGCAGATCCTGCTCTGGTCGGTGCTGTCGGCGGCGTTCACGGCGGTGGTGGGTGTGGTGGTGTTGGCGATCCTGCGGCCGCTCGACCCGGCCGAGGCGCGGCCGCGATGAGTTTTCACCCGAATGAGGTGGCGCGGCGTGCGCGGGTGGCGCTGCTGTTCATGGGTGGGGCGTTCGCCGTGCTCATGGCCGCGTTCTTCCGCACGCAGATCATCCGCAACCAGGAATGGGCGTTGCGCTCGGAAGAGAACC
>Ga0307374_10006851_pt1 | contig 17695 bp, 15 predicted proteins | sample OX3MG_FD_202532 | JGI IMG/M metagenome (GOLD analysis project Ga0307374, IMG submission 202532) | Soil microbial communities from Risofladan, Vaasa, Finland - OX-3 | ecosystem: Environmental > Terrestrial > Soil > Coastal area > Acid sulfate soil | place: Finland: Risofladan, Vaasa | collected... | reverse complement strand
TTCCGGCTGCGACCACCGTGTCGGTCTCGCGCAACCGCGCCGCGAGCAAAGCAATAAGCGATTTGTAAAGCTCGGGATGCTTTTGCGCGAACGTTTCGAAGGCGGCGCGGCTGAGAAAGCTCAACGATGCGTCGCGAACCGCCATCACCGTGGCCGAACGCGCCAGCCCGTCGATCATCGACAATTCGCCGACTATCCCGCCCGGACCGAAGAAATTGAGAATACGTTCGCTTCCGGCGCTCGACATCATCGTCACCTTGAGCAAACCTTCCTCGACCTTGTAGCAACCGTCGCCGGGATCACCGGCGAGAAAAAGCACCTCGTCGGCGCGCAGCTTGATGGGCTTGGTGCCGGCAAACAGGTCGGTCGCGAGACGTCCGGGCAATTCCGACAACAAGCTCGGCCCGGGACGAGCAATTTTCGCCATGACAGCCAATGCCCCAGCAGCTCGGTCGCATTTCGTTGCACCATGCGGCAGAATTCGGCGCAATAAAAGCCCGCCCGGACGAGAGGTCCGGGCGGGCTCAGTCGACCCGAGGACGGGTCGTTGGGGTGTTTGGGGACCGAGAGTCCACCCCTAGGCTGTCGTCGGCGGCCCGCAGGGGGTCGGGGGGATGCGTGGCTGCGCGACGAACCAGGCCACTTAACCACACCTTAATCGCCGTGGCGGACGGCGAAGTGACCGCCATCACAGAAAATGCGATGTTGGTAACCATTTGATTTTATGGATGTATTTTGTCAGGAGGCGCGGACTTTGACACCCGCGCGCTTCTCGATCGGCAAAATGACCGCGCTCACGTCCGCGTCCGGCCCAAGCTCGTCGACGGTCAATTGTAAGGCCTTGGCGACCGTCGCTATCACCTCGGTCGGCACGCCGAGCGTGTCGCGCTCGGCAAGAAAGAGATTCACGTCCTTCAACAACAACCCCGCCGTGAAGCCGAGATCGAATGTGCCGGGCAGGATCGCGCGCGCGACCTTGTCCTCCGTCATGGTGTTGCGCCCGGTGCCCGCGTTGATCACGTCAAGCATGAGATGCGGATCGAGGCCGGCTTTCATTCCGGTCACCATCGCCTCCGATGTCGCCACCATGGCGGTTGCCGACAGCACGTTGTTGACCAGCTTCATGGTCTGCCCGGCACCGGACCGCTCGCTGATGAAAAACACCTTGCCGATCACTTGAAGCGCAGGCTCGACCGCTGCCACGTCGGCGCGCGGACCGGAGGCCATCACCGCGAGTGTGCCTTTCTCGGCGCCGCTCACGCCGCCGCTCACCGGAGCGTCGATCTGAACGATATTGTGCGCGGCGAGAAGTTTGAAGAGGCGTTGTGCCATCACCGCCCCGGTGGTGGAGACATCGACGAAGCGCCGTACGCGCTTGCCATGGATTACGCCGTCCGGGCCGGTCGCGACTCTGAGCACGATGTCCGGTGTCGGCAGGCTGGCCATCACGATCTCGGCTGCGTCGGCTACCTCGGCTGGCGAGCGCGCGGCAACGGCGCCGAGCGCGGCAAGATTGCCGATCGCCTCTTGGCGGGTGTCGTAGACAACGACGCGATGACCGGCCTCGATCAGCCGGCGCGCCATGTGCGAGCCCATATTGCCGAGGCCAATAAAGCCGATATCCATCACGTCACTCCTTCGTTAACCGGCGGCAGCCGGCGAGGCGGCGAATTCCGCTCGCACTTTTTCAGTATGCTCGCCGAGTGCCGGCACCGGCCCGTAGTGCCGCGACGCCGAGGCGCGTTGCTCGGCAGGCGCCGGGTAAGAAACGCTGCCGCTCGGCGTCTCGACGGCGATACGGCGTAGGTGCGGATGCCGGGCAAGCCCGGCCACGTCGTTCACACGCGCAAACGCGATATCGGCGGCGGCGAGCTTTTGCATCAACGCGGCTGCATCGAGCTTACCGGTGATGGCGGCGACTTTGCCATCGGTCTCGGCACGGCGCACGACGCGCGCTTTGTTGGTGGCGAAATCCGGATCGGCGGCGAGAGCAACATCGTCCAGAACATTTTCCGCCAGCAGGCGCCATTCGCGATCGTTCTGGATGCCGATGAGGACATCGATGCCGTCGCGGGTGGGATAAGCGCCATACGGCGCGATGGCGGCATGGGTGAGGCCTAGCCGCTGCGGCGGCTTGCCGGCTTCCTCCTGCATCAGCGGCACCGCCATCCAGTCGGCCATCGAATCGAACATCGACACCGACAGATCGGCGCCTTCGCCGGTGCGCTGCCGCGCCAGCAGGGCTTCGAGTATCGCTTCGTAAGCGTTCATGCCGGTACCGACATCGACCACCGACACGCCGACGCGCGACGGCTCCGTCGTGCCGGTGATCGCAGCGAGTCCGACTTCGGCTTGAATGAGCAGATCGTACGCCTTGCGCGCGGCAAACGGTCCGCTCTCCCCGAATCCGGAAATCGAGCAGCAGATCAAACGCGGATAATCGCGGCGCAACCGCGCGATCGGAAATCCGAGCTTGGCCGCCGTGCCCGGCTTGAGATTCTGCACGAAAATATCGGCGCGGCCGAGCATGGCCTCGAGCAGCGCCTTATCTTCGGCCTTGTTCAGATCGAGCACCACCGATTCCTTGCCGCGGTTGAGCCAAACGAAATAGCTCGACTCGCCTGCGGCAAAGCCGTCGTAAAACCGTGCGAAATCTCCCTCCGGCCGCTCGATCTTGATGACGCGCGCGCCGGCATCCGCGAGCCTACAGGTACACATCGGCGCGGCGACCGCCTGTTCGAGCGAGACCACAAGAAGACCGGAGAGCGGCAGGCTCATGATTGATTCAATACGAGCGCGGCAGGCCGAGCACGTGCTCGGCGATGTAGGACAGCACCAGATTGGTGGAAATCGGCGCCACCGTATAGAGCCGGGTCTCGCGGAACTTGCGCTCGATATCGAACTCCTCGGCAAAGCCGAAGCCGCCGTAAGTCTGCACGCACATATCCGCTGCCGCCCACGACGCCTCGGCGGCAAGGTGCTTGGCCATGTTGGCCTCGGCGCCGCATTCGTTGTCGGCTTCGTATAAAGCCGCCGCTTCGCGCACCATCAACGCGGCGGCGCGCATGCCGATATAGGCGCGCGCGATCGGAAACTGCACGCCCTGGTTCTTTCCGATCGGCCGGCCGAATACCACGCGCTCGCCGGCATAAGCCGCGGCCTTGTCGATGAACCATTTGGCGTCGCCGATACATTCGGCGGCGATCAGGATGCGTTCGGCGTTCATGCCGGACAAAATGTAGCGAAAGCCATCGCCTTCGTTGCCGATCAGGCTGTCGGCGGGAACCCGCATGTTCTCGAAAAACACTTCGGTGGTGGCGTGGTTCATCATCGTGCGGATCGGCCGGATGGTGAGCCCGTTGCCCTTGACCGCGCGCATATCGACGAGAAATACCGAAAGGCCGCCGGTGCGCGATGTCGCCTGTTCACGCGGCGTGGTGCGGGCGAGCAGCAACATCAGATCGGAATACTCGGCGCGCGAGGTCCACAGCTTCTGGCCGTTGACGACATAGCCATCGCCGTCGCGCGTCGCCATGGTGCGCAGGCTGAGCGTATCGCTCCCGGACGTCGGCTCGGTTACTCCGAAGGCCTGCAGCCGCAATTCGCCGCGGGCGATCGCCGGCAAATAACGCTGCTTTTGCGCCGCGTTGCCGTGACGCAGCAGCGTACCCATGGTGTACATCTGCGCGTGGCACGCGGCGCCGTTGCAGCCCGACGCCTGGATTTCCTCCATGATCGCGGCGGCCGCGTGCATCGAAAGTCCGCTACCGCCATACTCTTCCGGAATGAGCGCGGCGAGAAAACCGGCCTGGGTCAGCGCGGCGACGAACGCTTCCGGATAGGCGCGCTCGCGATCAAGCTGCCGCCAATATTCACCGGGGAAATTCGCGCACAGCGCACGGACCGAGGCGCGGATCGGCGCGAGATCCGCGCTTTCAGTCACGACTTCACCTCGGCGCGGCCGTGATTGATGGCAATGACGTCGCGCTCCAGCACGCGGGCCCGAAAGCTCACGATCGAGCCGTCACACCACATCTCAGTGCGGATGGTTTCGCCGGGCCGGACCGGAGCGGAAAATCGGCCGGCGAACGAGACCAGCCGCGCCGGATCGTAGCCGCAAAGCGTCTTGAGCAGTGCGTGACCGGACACGCCGAAGGTACCAAGGCCGTGCAGGATCGGCCGCTCGTAGCCGGCGGCCTTGGCGAAGGCGGGCTCGGCGTGCAGCGGATTGTAGTCGCCGCTGAGGCGGTAGATCAGCGCCATCTCCGGGCGGGTGCCGAGATCGCACACCGCATCCGGCGCGCGCGCCGGTATCGGATGCGGCGGCGGAATCGGCCGCGGCGGTCCACCGAAACCGCCGTCGCCGCGGCAGAAGATCGTCTGCGTCACCGTCGCGATCGGCGCACCGCTTGTTTTGTCGCTGATCGCGCGTTCGGTGAGAATGAGCGCGCCCTTGCCGGCGCCCTTGTCGATAACCTCGACGATTTTGGTGCGGCCGATCACAACGCCTCGCCCGGCCAGCGGCCGGTGCAGCGTAAAGCCCTGCTCGCCGTTGACCACCATCAACCAATTGATGCCGGTGTCGGAGCGCTGGGCAAGCGAACCGGTGTGGCCGAGCACGGTCGCCATGGTCGGCAGCACTTTCAGATTTTTCTCGTAGACGAACGCCAGTTCGTCCTCGTTCAACGGATCGTGGCCGAGGCCGACGCCGAGGGCATAGAGCATGCAGTCCTTCGGCTCGTAGGCCTGCTCCGCCGGCTCGATCTGCACCGCCATCAAGTGGTCGTAGTCGATCGGCATGTCACACCGGATCCCACGCAAACACATCCTGCGAGCGCTCAAGCGGCGTGAACGACGTGGCAAAGGCGCCTTTGAGCTGCTCGGCAAGCTTATGCGGCGTCCAACCATCGGAACGATGCAGCGTGCGGATCGGGCGGTTGGCATTGAAAAGATAGATTTCGTTGTTGCGGGCACCCAGGATCTGGCCGCTGATGCCGGCGGCGCTTTCGGAGGCGAGATAAACCACGAGCGGCGCGATCTTTTCCGGGACCATCTGGCTGGCGCGGGCCACACGCGCTTTCTCCTCGGGCGTTTCCGACGGAATCGTCTGCACCATGCGTGTCCACGCGAATGGCGACACGCAATTCGAGCGCACGTTGAAACGCGCCATGTCGAGCGCAATGCCGCGCGACAGCCCGACGATCCCCATCTTCGCCGCTGCGTAATTGGCTTGACCGAAATTGCCGACCAGGCCGGAGGTCGAGGTCATGTGCACGTAGCTGCCGGAATTCTGCTCGCGGAAAACCGTCGCGCAGGCGCGGCTGAGGATGAAGCTTCCATTGAGATGCACATTGATGACGTCGGACCAGTCGGCCCAGCTCATGCGGTGAAAAATACGGTCGCGCAGGATGCCGGCATTGTTGACCAGAATGTCGACCCGGCCGAACGCGTCGGCCGCCGCCTTCACGATCTTGTCGCCGTTGGCCGGCTCGCTGATGGACAACGTCGAGGCGATAGCCTGACCGCCGGCCTTTTTGATCTCGTTGACGACGTCGTGCGCCGGCGTCGTATCGGAGCCCTCACCTTCGACGCTGGCGCCGATGTCGCAGACGATGACGCGGGCGCCCTCCTGCGCCATCAGGAGCGCGATGCCGCGACCGATGCCGCGGCCCGCGCCGGTAACGATGGCGACCTTGCCGTCAACGATGCCTGGCATCGCTAGCTCCTCTTGCCCCACACTTCGTCAGCAACCTCGACAATCATCTTGAGCTTCACCCATTGCTCGTCCTCGGCGAGGATATTGCCTTCTTCGGTCGAGGCGAAGCCGCATTGCGGCGACAGGCAGAGCTGGTCGAGATCGGCGAACTTGGCCGCCTCCCCGAGGCGCCGCTTGATCGCGTCACGCCCTTCCAGCGCACCGCTCTTGGAGGTCACCAGGCCGAGCACGGCGAAGCGCCCTTTCGGCAGCCGTTTGAGCGGCTCAAATCCGCCGGCACGGCTGGTGTCGTATTCCATGAAATAGCCGTGCACCTTGATCCGGTCGAACAGCACTTCCTGCATCGCGTCATAGCTGCTGGTGCCGGAACCCATAAAGGTCGATTTGTAGTTGCCACGGCACAGATGCATGGTGACCGTCATGTCGGACGGGATGTCCGAGATCGCAGTATTGATGAGATTGCCGTAAAGCATGCCGAGCCGGTCCGGATCGTCGCCGCGCTCCTTCATGCGCGCCCGGTAGCCCTGGTCGCAGAGCATGGCGATGAACACCTCGTCGAGCTGCAAATAGCGGCAACCGGCATCGGCAAAAGCGCGCACAGCTTTTTTGTAGGCGTGGCCAAGATCGTCAAAAAACTCGTCAAGCTGCGGATAGATTTTTTTGTCGATCGGCGTCAGCGACGGCCGGCCGTAGATCGCCGAAGGCGCCGGAATGGTCATTTTCGGCGTGCGCTTGGTGTGCGCTTGCAGGAATTTAAAATGCTCGAGCATCGGGTGCCCGGAGAAGCCGATCTTGCCGGTGACCTTGAGCCCTTCGTTGCGCGTGGTGACGCCGGCAAAGCCAATACCGGTATCCATCACATGCCGTTCGACGCCGTCGAGCCCCCACAGGAAATCGAGATGCCACCACGAACGGCGAAATTCACCGTCGCTGATGGATTGCAGCCCCACCTCCTCCTGCTTCCTGATGACGTTTTCGATCTCGCGATCTTCGACCGCCTTGAGCGCAGCGGCGTCGATTTCGCCCTTGGCGCGGCGCTCGCGCGCCGCTTTCAAAGCCGCCGGCCGCAGCAAGCTGCCGACGTGATCGGCTCGGAACGGCGGTTTTGTGCGCTCACTCATTTTCCCCACACCTCTTCGGCAAGCTCGACGATCATGCGTAGCTTCGCCCATTGCTCCTCCTCGCCGAGGACATTGCCTTCTTCGGTCGAGGCGAAGCCGCATTGCGGTGACAGACAAAGCTGATCGAGCGCGACATATTTGGTCGCCTCGTCAATGCGCCGCTTGATCTCGTCGCGGCTTTCGAGTTTCCCCGATTTACTGGTGACCAGCCCGAGCACGACGGTCTTGCCCTTCGGCACGTAGCGCAGCGGCTCGAAGCCGCCGGCGCGATCGCTGTCATATTCCATGAAATAGCCGTGAACGTCGATGCTGTTGAACAGCGTTTCAGCAACCGGCTCATAGCCGCCGTTGGCAACGAAACTCGAGCGGAAGTTGCCACGGCACAAATGCATGGTCACCGTCATGTCGGACGGAATGCCCGCGAGCGCGGCGTTGATCATGCCGGCATAAATCGCCGGCAATTTCGCCGGAGCCTCCCCGCGCGCGACAATATACTGGCGCAACGACGGATCGCACAGATAGGCGAGATTGACTTCGTCGAGCTGCAGATAGCGGCAGCCGGCTGCGGCGAAGGCATCCACCACCTTGCGATAAGACTGGCCGAGATCACGATAGAAATCCTCCATCGCCGGATAGACGTCTTCCGGTACAGCGTCGCGGCCGTAACGGAAATGCAGCGACGACGGCGACGGAATGGTCATTTTCGGTATCGCCCGGGTGTGACTGCGCAAGAACTTGAAATGCTCGATCATCGGATGCGGTTTGTAGTCGCCAAGCTTGCCGACGACGCGCAGCAGCACCGCGCGCGGCTGCGGCCCCTGCACGCTGAACTTGATCTTGCGCTCGCCGGCATAGGATTCGACGCCGTCCAGTCCCTCGAAGAAGTCGTGGCTCCAGGAGGTGCGGCGGAATTCCCCGTCAGTCACCGCCTTGAGCCCGACCGCCTCCTGCTTGCTGACCACGCTTTCGATTTCGCGATCCTCGACCGCCGAGAGATCGGCGGCGTCGATTTCGCCCCGCGCGCGCTTTTCGCGCGCGGCTTTCAGCGTTGCCGGGCGCAACAGGCTGCCGACGTGATCGGCACGAAACGGCGGCTTCGACTGTTGCACGTCCTCAGCCCCAAACTTCGTCGGCGAGCTCGACGACCATGCGCAGCTTCGCCCATTGCTGGTCTTCGGACAGTACGTTGCCTTCCTCGGTCGAAGCGAAGCCGCATTGCGGTGACAAACAAAGCTGATCGAGCGCCACGTATTTGGTCGCCTCGTCAATCCGCCGCTTGATGTCGTCTTTATTTTCCAGCGCGCCGAACTTCGAGGTGACCAGCCCGAGCACAAGCTGCTTCTTTCCTTTTGGGAAAAACCGCAGCGGTTCGAAACCGCCCGCTCTATCGGTGTCGTATTCTAGAAAATAACCGTCGACGTTGATTTCATTGGACAGCCGCTCGGCGAACGGATCGTAGCCGCCCGAGGCGATAAAGGTGGAGCGGAAATTGCCGCGGCACGAATGCAAGGTGACCGTCATGTCGGCGGGTTTGCCTTCAAGGGCGCGGTTGATCATGCGTGCATAGATGGCGGGAAGTTTTTCCGGCAAGTCGCCGCGTTCGCGCGAATGCGTGAGCTCATGCTCGTCGCACATCATCGCCCAGGTGGTGTCGTCGAACTGCAGGTAGCGGCAGCCGGCGTCATAAAAGGCCCGCACCGCGTCGCGGGAGGCATTAGCCGCGTCTTCGAAAAAACGTTCGAGATCGGGGTAGACGGTTTTGCTGATCGAGCGCCGGCCGGGCCGGAAATGCAGCATGTTGGGCGCCGGAATGGTCATTTTCGGCATCACTCGCGTATGCGCTTTGACGAAGCGAAAATCGTCGACATGCGGATGCTTTGAAAAACCGACGCGACCGACCGTGCGTACGCTCTCAGCCTTGGTTTTCACGCCGTGAAACGTGATGCCATCGGCGACCTGATAAAGCTCGACTCCTTCGAGCCCTTTGAGAAAATCGAACTGATACCACGAGCGGCGAAACTCGCCGTCGGTCGCAAGCTTTAGCCCAATGTCTTCCTGCTTTCTGATCGCATTTTCGATCTCGCGATCTTCCACCGCACGCAACGCCTCGGCCGTGATCTCGCCCCGCTCGCGCTTGGCGCGTGCCTCCTTCAGCGCCGGCGGCCGTAGCAAGCTGCCGACGTGGTCGGCGCGAAATGGCGGGGTGGTCCGTTGCATCATTCCTCCCAAGGCGCGCGTTTTTTTGTTCTTAAGCGCAAGCGGCGGCAAAACCTCAAATGGGATTTAGCAAGCTGCGCGCGCGGGTGTAAATCCCATTGCATTCGCGCCGCAGCGCATGACACTTATGCGCGGAACAGCCGCAATGGGCCGTTTGGAGGAAAGCCGTGCCGCCTGAGCTTGCGCTCCACGAAGATGTGCTTGCCAACGGCGCCGCCGTGTCGTTGCCGGGACAGCCGCGGATGATGCTGGTGATGCACGGCTCGATCACCATCGCCGATCGCGTGCTGCGCGACGATGAGGCGTGGAGCGGCGAAGCGGCAATCACATTCAAGGCCGGACCGGAGGGCGCAGCGATCTGGCGTTGGGAGCTTACCGACGGCAATGCAGCCGGCGCGGCGACGGGGCCCGGCGTCGGTTCACGGCAAAAATTGTCGGCGCGGCTCGATACGTTACCAAAGGGCGCGCTTGTCCTGCGCGGCGACAGCGTCGCTTTCCCGCCGGGCGGCTGCGCCTATCTGCACCGGCACCAGGGACCCGGCATCCGCTGCCTGGTCGAGGGCGGCTTCCGTATCGATTCCGCCGGACACTCGACATCCTACGCGCCCGGCGGCGCCTGGTACGAGAATGGTCCGGAGCCGGTGTTCGCGCAGGCCGCCGATCGGCCGACGCGCTTCGTCCGCGTCATGCTGCTGCCACGCTCGTATCTGGGAAAAAGCTCGGTCGAATATCTGCGCGAGGAAGACAGGGCCAAGCCGAAGTCGCAGACCTACAAGATTTACGTCGACATGCCGATCGGGTTTGTCGGTTCTTGAAGTCGTGGTGCCGCGGAAGGGATTCGAACCCCTGACCCCCGCATTACGAATGCGGTGCTCTACCAGCTGAGCTACCGCGGCGCCAACGGCAAGCCTAGTAATACCGGGGATATATTAACGCAAGCCGTTCCAACGCCTGCTGGCGGGGACGAGCGGAAAAACCATCAAGTCTTGGCTTCCGCGCGCAGCTTGAAACGCTGAATTTTGCCGGTGGCGGTTTTCGGCAACTCGGTGCGAAATTCCAGCCAGCGCGGATATTTGAACGGCGCCAGCTTTGCGCGGCAATGATCCTGTAGCGCTCGCGCCAGATCGGCGCTCGCCTTCTCGGGCGATTTGAGCACCACGAAGGCCTTCGGCTTGATCAGCGCATCGCCGTCCGGCCAGCCGACGATCGCCGCCTCCAGCACTTCGGGGTGGCTCTGCAACACACCCTCGACCTCGAACGGCGAGACATACATGCCGGAAACCTTGAGCATATCGTCGTGCCGGCCGCAGTAAACGAAATAGCCTTGCTCGTCTTCCACGTATTTGTCGCCCGAGCGCGTCCACTCGCCAAGAAAAGTCGCGCGCGACTGTTCGCGGTTGTTCCAGTACATGATCGCGCTGGTCGGGCCGCGCACTTGCAGTTCACCCATTTCTCCACGCGTTTTGATGACGGCACCGTCATCGCCGATCAACCGCACGTCATAGCCCGGAACCGGTTTGCCGGTGGTGCCGTATTTGACCTCGCCGGCGCGGTTGGAAATGAAGATATGCAGCATCTCGGTCGAGCCGAGGCCGTCGAGGATTTCGGCGCCGTAACGCTCGCTCCAGCGACGGCCGACATCGGCCGGCAACGCTTCACCGGCAGAGACGCATCGCCGCAATCGTAGTTCGGAACGCTGCGGCGCCGCCGAACTGGCGAGAAACCCGGCGTAGAAGGTCGGCACACCGTAGAAAATCGTGACGCCGTGTTTCTTGAGAATTTCGGCCACGGATTCCGGCGTCGGCCGGTCCGCCAACAGCACCGTCGTTGCGCCCGCAAACATCGGAAAGGTGAGTGCATTGCCGAGCCCATAGGCAAAAAACAGTTTCGCCACCGAATAGCAGACGTCTTTTTCACTGATGTCGAGAAACGGCTTGCCGTAAAGCTCATCGGTGAACTTGAGATCGGCGTGGGTGTGGACGGCGGCTTTCGGCTTGCCGGTCGAGCCGGACGTGTAGAGCCAGAAACAAATCTCGTCGCGCACCGTCGGCGCGGTTACCGCATCGGGCGTCGCCGCGGCGAGCAAATCCTCGAACCGCGGATGCCCGTGCCCATTGTCGCCGGAGACGATGACGTGTTCGAGGGTCGCCGTCTTGCCGATCGAGGCAGCGAATTTGCCAAACAGTTCTTCCGACACGACCAGAAGCCGCGCGCGTGAATCCCCGAGCACGAAGCGATAGTCGTCTTCGGTGAGCAGCGTGTTGATCGGCACCGGAACTATCCCAGCCTTGATCGCGCCGAGGAAAGCGGTCGGCCAGTCGATGTTGTCGAGGAGACAGATCAGAATGCGCTCCTCGCGGCGAATCCCCAGCGAGCGAAGCATCGCGCCGAACCGATCGACGCGCGCCGCGAGTTCGCGGTAGGTCCAGGCCTGTCGCCGGTCGATAAACGCAGGCTTACCGGCGCGGCCGGCGTCGAGATTGTGCTTAAGAATGTCGGCCGCGAAATTATAGTCGCGTGGGATCGCCTCAGCCGCGCGCGGCGATGGGTTCGGTTGAACGATATTCATCGCGGCGTTGGCTCCCGAAGGCGCGCCGTTTTGCCCACGGCTTGCTTACCTTGCCGCATTATGCCGATGGTGCGACCCGCCGCAATCCGATAGTGGTGCGGCACTATCGCAATTGTGATGCTGGAGTCCGACCGATGATTTTCAGCCGAGACCGCATATTGACGACCCACGTCGGCAGCCTGCCGCGCAACGAAGACTTGAGTGAGCTTTTGGTCCGTCGCGAGGCCGGCGAAAGTTTCGACCCGGCGCTATTGGACGCCGAGATGGAAAAGGCCATCCGATATGTGGTCGCCAAGCAAAAAGAAGCCGGCATCGACGGCGGCAATGACGGCGAGCAGCAGCGGGTGGGATTCCAGACCTACGTGCCGCAACGGATGTCGGGCTTCGGCGGCGAATCCAAGCGCCGGCGCGGGCGCGAGTTCGAGGAATTCCCGGAACTGGTGCAGAACCTCACGCGCCGCTTTCCCAGCGTCAGCCGGCAGCAGAACGCGCCGCAGGCGCAAGGCGAACTGAACTATCACGACACCTCGGCGATCGAGACTGAGATCGCGCGCTTCCTGCGCGTCGCCGGCGAAGGCAAGCCGTTCGCGGAAAATTTCATGACCGCGCCGTCGCCCGGCATCATCGCTTCAACCATGCTCAACGCCTTTTACGACAGCAACGAGGCTTACCTTGCCGCCATCGCCCGCGAGATGAGCCATGAATACACGGCGATTCATCAAGCCGGCCTGGTGTTGCAGATCGATGCGCCCGATCTCGCCATGGACCGCACCATGTTCTATCGCGACGGCACCGACGCCGACTTCGTCAAGGCGGTCGAACTGCACGTCGCCATGATCAACAAGGCAATCGCCGGAATTCCTCGCGACCGGGTGCGGTTGCACGTCTGCTACGGCAACTGGGAAGGCCCGCACATCCATGACATCGCGTTGGAGAAGATTCTGCCGCCGCTTTACCAGGCCAACGTCGGCGCGCTGTCGATCGAATTTTCCAATCCGCGCCACGCCCACGAATACTCCGCACTCAAGCGCGTGCCGTTCCCCCAGGACATGATCCTTATTCCCGGCGTGGTCGAGTCGACTTCCAATTTCGTCGAGCACCCGGAGGTAGTGGCGCGGCGGATCGAGGAGGCCGTCGCCGCGATCGGCGACCGCGAGCGCGTGATCGCCTCGACCGATTGTGGCTTTGGCACTTTCACCCGGCGCGAATGGGTGATCGAGCCGGCGGTGTGGCTCAAGCTCAGATCGATCCGCGAGGGGGCCGACATCGCGTCCGCGCGGCTGTGGGGACGCAAGACCGCCGCGTAATCGCCGGTAGCGGATGCGGCTCAACTACCGCTGTGGGCTGTGTGCCACCGTCGGCATGCTTATAATGCCGCGCATAAACTTAAGGGAGCACGCCATGGACGACATCACCCGCGACCCGAAGACGGTCCGCGCCGACGATATCAACCCGCGCTACAACTGGGGTCGCCACCTGCCGGTGCTCGGCACCATGGCCGTCGATTTCGAGGAACGGGTCGATTATCGCCGCATGCACCGCTATCGGCTCGGCCGCGCGCAGGCGGCGCTCGAGGCCTCCGAACTCGGCGCGTTGATTTTGTTCGACGACAACAACGTCCGCTACATCACCTCGACCAAGATCGGCGAGTGGGCGCGTGACAAGCTGTCGCGCTGGGTGCTGCTCATTCGCGGCAAGGATCCGATCCTGTGGGATTTCGGTTCGGCCGCGGTCCATCATCGCCTCTACTCGCCATGGCTCAAGCCGGAAAACTGCAAGGCGGGTCTCGTCGGCTTGCGCGGCACCGTCGATCCGGCATTTGGCCTGATGAAGCATCACGCCGAAGAAATGGCTTCGCTCCTGAAATCCGCCGGTGTCGCCAAAATGCCGATCGGCGTCGACATCGTCGAGCCACCGATGATGTTCGAATTGCAGAAGGCTGGCTTGAAGGTCGCCGACGGCCAGCAGGTGATGCTGGAAGCGCGCGAGGTGAAATCGGTCGACGAGATCGCGCTGTTGAACCGCGCCGCGGCGATGGTGGACGGCGCCTACCAGTTGATCGACGAGAAGCTCAAGCCCGGCGTGCGCGAAAACGACATCGTCGCGTTGGTCAACGAGTTCCTCTATCGCCATGGCTCCGACGACGTGGAGGCAGTCAATGCCATTTCCGGCGAGCGCTGCAATCCGCATCCGCATAATTTCACCGATCGGATGGTGCGGCCCGGCGATCAGGTGTTCTTCGACATCCTGCAATCGTTCATGGGCTACCGCACCTGCTACTACCGGACCTTCAATGTCGGCCGCGCCACGCCGTCACAGCGCGACGCTTACAAGAGGTGTCGTGAATGGCTCGACAAGGCAATCGACCTGATCAAACCCGGCGTGACGACCGACAAGGTCTGCAGCGTATGGCCGAAGGCGCAGGATTTCGGCTTCCCTGACGAACTATCGGCTTTCGGACTGCAATTTGGTCATGGCCTGGGCCTAAACTTGCACGAGCGGCCGATCATCAGCCGCGTTGTCTCGATGGACCATCCGACCGTGATCAAGGAAGGCATGGTGTTCGCGCTCGAGACCTATTGCCCGGCGAGCGACGGCTATTCGGCGGCGCGGATCGAGGAGGAGGTCGTGGTCACCGACAAGGGCCACACCGTCATCTCGCTGTTCCCGGCTGAGGAGTTGCCGATCGCAGCGCGGTACTAAGCGCGAGCGCGGCGAAGCCCTCTCGCCGCAGCGAAGATTCGTGCCGTGGGAACGGTCGCCAGGACCGGCCGCCAGGTCGGTCGCCAGGTCGGTCGCCGGGACGGTCGCCAGTCACCGATGCACATTGTTTTCGTGGTTACCGGAACAATTCTTGATTGTGGCGCATTTTCAATGCGTTGAATTGGCCAGCGAATTAACCCGAATTGGGGCGATTGTGCGGCGCACAAAATGTCTGGATTTTGCAGCAAATCCAGGGTACGGAGCGACCCTTCCCGCCAAAAACGAGGGGACTTATTTCGCATGAAAATGATACTTGCCGCGGGCCTGCTGTTCGGTGTTTTGACGACCAGCGCAAGCGCTATCGACCTCGCCGAACTGGCGCCATGCAAACCCGCCGCCGCGCGATTTTGCGATCATTCCGGCGGCATGACCTGGGACAATCTTATGCGCTGCGGCGCGACGCTGGCCGCGCAAAGCTGGCGGATCGGCAGCTCATGCCGGGAAGTACTCCACCGATACGGGCAGCTCTAAAGCCCGGATCACGCGTCTGGTCAGTTTTGCCCCGGCCTTGCGCCGGGGTTTTCATTTTGGCGGCATACCGTCGGGCCGCGCTGGGGATGAACACGGCCCCGTAAACCTGCTAGCCTCCGCCATCTCCCAGCTCCCGCGAAGCGAGCGATATTCAAACGACGGCAGAGGGTTCTCATGTACTCCAATCTTCAACTGTTTATCGACGGTCAGTGGCTCAATGGCGACGGCCGTGCCGGCGAAGACGTCATCAATCCGGCCACCGAGAAGCCGCTCGCGCATCTGCCGCACGCCAGCATCGCCGATCTCGATCGCGCGCTCGAAGCCGCCAAAAAGGGCTTTGCCTCGTGGCGGGCAACCTCAGCTTACGACCGTGCCAAGATCATGCGCAAAGCCGCCGATCTGATGCGCGAGCGCCACGACGCGATCAGCAAGATCCTCACCTTGGAAGAAGGCAAGGCCTACCCGGAAGCGCGTGCGGAGGTAATGACCTCGGCCGACATCATCGAATGGTACGCGGAAGAAGGCCGCCGCGCTTACGGACGAATCGTGCCCGGCCGCGGCAAGGTACGGCAGATCGTTGTGCAGGAGCCGGTCGGCATCGTCGCTGCGTTTACGCCGTGGAATTTCCCGGCGCTGACGCCCGCGCGCAAGATCGGCGGCGCGCTCGCCGCCGGCTGCTCGCTGATCCTCAAAGCCTCCGAGGAGACGCCCGGCGCTTGCGTCGAAATGGTTCGCTGCTTCGCCGACGCCGGCCTGCCGGCTGGCGTGCTCAATCTCATCTTCGGCGTTCCGGCGACGATCTCCGAACACCTGATCGCCCAAAACGACGTGCGAAAGATATCGTTCACCGGCTCTATTCCAGTCGGCAAGCATTTGGCGATGCTAGCGGCCAAGACAATGAAGCGCGCCACGATGGAATTGGGCGGCCACTCGCCGGTCGTGGTGTTTGCCGACGCCGACCCGGAAAAGTCGGCGGAGACCATCGCGGCGTTCAAATTCCGTAACGCCGGCCAAGTGTGCATTTCGCCGACGCGATTCTACGTCCAGGAATCCGTTTACGACCGCTTCCTCGCGCGCTTCACCGAGTACGCCAAAGCGCTCAAGGTCGGCGACGGTCTGGAAAAGGGCGTGGCGATGGGACCGCTCGTCAGTGCGCGACGCATCGATGTGATGGACTCGTTCGTTCAAGACGCCAAAAGTCGCGGCGGCAAAGTCGTTACCGGCGGCCAGCGCCGCGGCAACCAAGGCTTTTTCTACGAGCCGACCGTGATCACCGAGGTGCCGGACGACTCCAAGGTCATGACCGAGGAGCCATTCGGCCCGCTTGCCCCGGTGGTCACTTTCAAAACCATGGACGAGGTCGTGGAGCGCGCCAATTCACTGCCCTACGGGCTCGCCGCCTATGCCTTCACCGGCTCGGCGCGAACCGCAAACATGATCGGCGAAGTCCTGCAGTCCGGCATGGTCGGAGTGAACTCGATCAACGTCTCGACGCCGGAAACGCCGTTCGGCGGCATCAAAGAATCCGGCTACGGCAGCGAAGGCGGGCTCGAAGGCTTGCAGGCCTATCTGAATACGAAGTTTATCTCGCAGGCCTGAGCATCGCGCTCAGCCTTAGTCCAGTAGCCCGAAATACGGGCCCAACTGGCGGCGGACGCGCACCATGGCGGCGCGCGCGACAAACGCGTCGTAGGTAATCCGGGCCATCGGCGACAATTGCGACGGTCGCGTTATCAAATCGCGCAAAACCGCTTTGACGTTGGCGCGCCCGTCCGGCCGCATGCCGATCAGCGCGGCAGGGGGAACCTTGCGGTGTGCCGGATCGACGACGACGCGCACGGCGGCAACAGCAAGCTTATGTTGGGCGGCGACGCGAGCCACGACGTGCGATTCCATGTCGACCACTGCGGCGCCGGTTGTCTTGTAAAGCTCTCGCTTCTTCGCCGGCTCGGCGACCGCGTGATCGACGCCGAGGATCGGCGCATGGATAGCGCCGTCGATCAAACCGAGCAGCTTTCGCGACCACACCGCATCCGTCGCCCGCACCGTATGCGAATCGCGGATCGTGGAGGCGACCACCCAATCGCCGGCGCGGAGATTCCCTGCGAGCCCGCCAGCGACTCCGAAACTGATCATCCCGCGATAACCCTGCCGAACTGCGCTGTCGGCGACCGTTTCCAATTCGCTGCCGGCGGTGCGGCAAACGACGAGGACACCCGGGGAGGCGGCGATGCGCGCCTCGAAGTCAAGACCTACAAATGCGATGACAAGGCGGCGGGGACTTTCAACGGCTACGTCGCCGACCAAAGCCGAGTCGTCGGCGCCATTCACCAGCCCATCTACGAAAGTCCCGCCGGCAAAATCCAGCTGGGAAGCCATTAGAAGCCCTTCATCCTCGCGTCTGTTGATCGAACTTCACGCCCCCTACAGCGCCCGTCCCTCGCAGACGTCCTCGGCTTCTGTCCGGCAAATCACCGAGTCCGCCCAAGATTATCACAGTCCGCCGATGATGCCATTGCTATTCCGCCGGGTAGCAGTTGCCAATTGAGTTCAAATCGCTGCCGTCGTTTTACGGCGAACATGGCTTTTTTGCCACGAAAATGCTTGTTTCTCGATGTGCGCGCGGACGAATTGCATGGCCGATATAGCAAAAACATTGATTACGGGAGCCACCGGACTTGTCGGTTCCGCAGTCGCAAAACGACTGCTTGCCGAGGGATTCCCGGTGCGGGCGCTGGTGCGACCCGCCAGTCAGCGCTTTCACCTCGACGGACTCGATCTTGAGTTTGTTCCCGGCGATATCCGCGATCCTGTCTCGGTCGGCCGCGCCATGCAGGG
>Ga0307374_10006850_pt1 | contig 17698 bp, 14 predicted proteins | sample OX3MG_FD_202532 | JGI IMG/M metagenome (GOLD analysis project Ga0307374, IMG submission 202532) | Soil microbial communities from Risofladan, Vaasa, Finland - OX-3 | ecosystem: Environmental > Terrestrial > Soil > Coastal area > Acid sulfate soil | place: Finland: Risofladan, Vaasa | collected... | reverse complement strand
CGCCGATCAACGTGGGCGTCTCACGCCGGCCCCGCGCACTCGGCGGTCTCGACAAGACCCCCAACATGGACATGGAGCAAGTGAGCGAGGACACGGTCTTCGGTGTCGGTCACGTCGAGGACTTTACCTGGAAGCAGATGTTGGACTTAGCGACGTGCACCGAGTGCGGACGGTGCCAGAGCGTCTGTCCGGCGTGGACGACGGGTAAGCCCCTCAGTCCGAAACTCCTCATCATGGGACTGCGCGACAACATGTTCGCCTCGGCCGATCGACTGTTGTCGGGCGAACGCGACGGCGCCGTCGCGACGCTGGTGCCCACGACCATCGAACCCGACGTGCTCTGGTCGTGCACGACGTGCGGTGCCTGCGTGCAAGAGTGCCCCGTCGACATCGAACACGTCGACGCCATCATCGACCTACGTCGCTTCGAAGTGCTCATGGAGTCGCGCTTTCCCTCGGAAGCCGGTCTGTTGCTGCGCAACTTGGAGAACCAGGGCGACCCCTGGGGACTCGGTTCGAGTAAGCGAACCGAGTGGTTGGCCGCCCTCGACTTCGAGGTGCCCGTCTTCGACGGCGTGATCCCCGACGACGTGGAGTACCTCTACTGGGTGGGCTGCGCCGGGTCGCTCGACGAGCGTGGTCGCAAGCAGATCGTCTCGACGGCGCGCATGCTGCACCGCGCCGGCGTGAGCTTTGGCATCCTCGGTCCGCGAGAATCGTGCACCGGCGATCCGGCCCGGCGCATGGGCAACGAGTACCTCTTCCAAGAGATGGCCAAGGCCAACATCGCCACGCTCGACGAGGCCAAGGCGAAGAAGATCGTCGCGAGCTGCCCGCACTGCTTTAACACGATGAAGAACGAGTACCCGGCGCTCGGGGGGAACTACGAAGTGATCCACCACGCCGAACTGCTCAGCCACCTGGTGAGCGCGGGTCGCCTCGTGCCGGGTGTTGGCTACACCGGCACCGTCACCTACCACGACCCGTGTTATCTCGGCCGCCACAACCGGGTTTTCGACGAACCGCGTGACGTGCTCGACGCCATCCCGGGCCTCACGAAGGTGGAGATGGGCCGTTGTCGCGAGAAGGGCTTCTGCTGCGGCGCGGGGGGTGCGCGCATGTGGATGGAGGAGAACATCGGCAAGCGCGTCAACATGGATCGCACCGAGGAGGCCCTCGGCACCGGGGCCGACATCATCTCGACGGCCTGTCCGTTCTGCATGATCATGTTGGACGACGCCGTGAAGGCGAGTGGCCGGGGCGACGACGTCGCGGTCATGGACATCTCCCAGGTCGTCGAACGCTCCTTGTCCTAGCCCGCGGGACGACGCACAAAAGCCAGGTGTTCACACGCCTGTAACACGTTGCTAACTGTTTCGTAATCCTCGCTTGCAACACTTCTTACATCTCGAGGTCAGCGTCGCCCTCTCTTAAGAAAAAGGAGTGGACGTGCTAGAGGCCGCAACCTACCTTCCCTATCCCAATTGGCTGAATCCGGCGGACAATACGTGGCAACTCGTTGCCGCGACGCTCGTCGGGTTGATGAGCCTGCCCGGACTGGCCGTGCTCTACGGCGGTCTGGTTCGAAAGAAGTGGATCGTCAACACGATGTTGATGACCTTCGCGGGCTTCTCGCTGACGCTGGTGGTGTGGATGCTCTGGGGCTACAACATGGCCTTTGGCACGTTGTCGCACTTCGGACCGACCGGCTCGTTCTGGAGCGGTTTCATCGGACACTTTCAGCCGTTGTCGACGGCGGGGGCCGAGCAAGGTCAGGCCGTGTCGGGCGCGAACAGCCTCATTCCCTTCCACTTCCCGACGGCGACCCTCGCGTACTTCCAGTTCGTCTTCGCGGCCATCACGCCACTGCTCTTCATGGGCGCGCTCGTCGGCCGTCTGAAGTTCAAGGCGTGGCTGCTCATCGTGCCGCTGTGGATCACGGTCGTCTACTGCGTCAACGCGGCGTTGCTCTGGGGCGGAGGCTTCTTCTCCCAGAAGGGCGCCGTCGACTACTCGGGTGGGTACGTGATTCACCTCTCGGCCGGCGTCGCCGCCTTCGTGGGTGCCTGGATCGTCGGTCCGCGACGCTGGCAGGACCGAGAGAACGCCTTCCCGAGCAACCTCATGATGGTCGCCGTGGGTGCCGGAATCCTCTGGCTCGGTTGGAACGGGTTCAACGGCGGTGACCCCTTCTACGCCGGTGCGGACGCGGCGTCGGCCGTGCTCAACACCAACGTCGCCACGGCGGCGGCGCTGCTCACTTGGCTCTTCTGGGACATGTTCCTCTCCAAGCAGAAGAAGCCCACGTTCCTCGGCGCGATCAACGGCATGATCTGTGGTCTCGTCGCGATCACGCCGAGCGCTGGTTGGGTGAACGGTACGGGCGCGTTGATCGTCGGCGTCGTGGCTTCGACCGTCGTGTGGGTGGCCTGGAACTACCTTTCGAAGTGTCGCCCCTTCTCCAAGGTCGATGACGCTTTGGGTGTCGTCTACACCCACGGCTTCGCCGGTCTGACCGGTGGTCTCTTGGTCGGCATTTTGGCCGACCCCAACATGGTCCAGTACGGGATCAAGGGTCCGAACTACAAGGGTCCGGGCAACTTCCACGTGGCCGGTTGGTTCTTTGGTCACTCGTTCCACCAACTCTGGGAGCAGTTTCTCGCGGCCCTGTGGATCATTGGCTACACCGCCGCGGGTACCGCGGTCGTCTTCACCGTCGTTAAGTTGGTTCTCGGAGGTCTACGAGAGTCTGAGGAGACGCTGCGCGACGGCGACATCGCCATCCACGAAGAAGAAGCGTTCCCCGAGCCCACCTTCGGTGAGCCCGTCGGTACGCCCAGCCACTCGCACTCTGACAACGTCTAAGGAGAGATCATGAAGCTAGTCACCGCAGTCATCAAGCCCTTCAAGCTCGACGAGGTCAAGGTCGCCGTGAAGGAGGTCGGCATCACCGGGATGACCGTCACCCAGGCGCGTGGTTTCGGACACACCGGCGGTCACATCGAGATCTACCGGGGCAAGGAGTACGAGTTCGACTTCGTGGACAAGATCAAGGTCGAGATCACCTGCACCGACGAGATCGTTGACGAACTCATCGAAGCCATCGTCGCGGCCGCCAGAACCGACACGGTCGGTGACGGTATGGCCTGGGTGACCGACGTCGAACACGTGGTGCGCATTCGCACCAACGAACGAGGACCCGAGGCCCTCTAGCTAGCTCAACCGGCCTGGCGCGCGACTGCCTCGGCCGCCCTCGTGGCGGTCTCGGGGTCGCCGAGGTAGTTCGCCGCCAGGACGTTGAGCTCTCGGTCCAACGTGAGCCGATAGGGAATACCGGTCGGGACCTCCAGGTCGGTGATCTCGTTCTCACTGATGTTCTGCAACACCATGCGAAGGGCGCGAATCGAGTTGCCGTGGGCGACCACGAGCACCGCGCCACCGCGCGCGCCCTCGGACTTGAGGTCCTCCGCGATCACGTCGCGAAAGTACGGCGTCACGCGCGCGACGACGTCCTTCAGGCACTCGCTGCGCGGGATCGAACCGGCGGCGACGTCGCGGTAGCGCGGATCGTCCTTGCTCGCGCGCGGGTCGTCGAGCGCGAGTGGTGGCGGCGCCACGTCGAAGGAGCGGCGCCACCGCTTCACCTGGTCGACCCCGAACTCGTCAGCCGTCTGCTTCTTGTTCTTTCCCGTGAGGTCGCCGTAGTGGCGCTCGTTGAGCCGCCACGTACGTCGCACGCCGAGCCAGGAACGGTTGGCCGCGTGCAGGGCGATGTCGGCGGTGCGAATCGCCCTCGTGAGGACCGAGGTGTGCAGTACCCGCAGGTCGAGATCGACTTCACCGGCGAGGAGCAGCCCGGCGGCCCGGGCTTCATCCTCACCCTCGGGGGAGAGGTCGACGTCCTGCCAGCCCGTGAAGAGGTTGAGGTCGTTCCACGTCGAGCGTCCGTGGCGCAGGAGTATGAGATCAAGCACTTCTTGAGCGTAGTCCTGACGTCCAAAACGGCTCTAGTCGCCCCGCTAAGAAGCCAATAAATCTCTAGAGATTACGGAGTTGTAACATGTCTTATAATTATTCTTGACAAGAAGGGACTCAACTCTGTAGGATGGAAGTCGTAGATTCTGATTTCTCGGACCGTCCGGACAGTCAGGCAGTGAACGAAGGAGTTTTCATGGCAAAGGCAGTGGGTATCGACCTCGGTACCACGAACTCAGTGGTGAGCGCGTTGGAAGCGGGAGAGCCCGTCGTCATCCCCAACGCCGAAGGCAGCCGCACGACCCCGTCGGTCGTGGGATTCTCCAAGACCGGCGAAGTCCTCGTCGGCGAGGTGGCCAAGCGTCAAGCCATCACCAATCCCGATCGCACCATTCGTTCGGTCAAGCGCCACATGGGTGAGAACTGGAGCGTCGACATCGACGGCACCAAGTACACCGCCCAGGAGATCTCCGCGCGCATCTTGCAGAAGCTCAAGCGCGACGCCGAGGCCTACCTCGGTGACACCGTGACCCAGGCCGTCATCACCGTGCCGGCCTACTTCAACGACGCGCAACGCACCGCCACCAAAGAAGCGGGACAGATCGCCGGCCTCGAGGTCCTGCGCATCGTGAACGAGCCCACCGCGGCCGCGTTGGCCTACGGCCTCGACAAAGGTCCCCAGGAGCAGACCGTCTTGGTCTTCGACCTCGGTGGCGGCACGTTCGACGTGTCGGTCCTCGAGATCGCCGACGGCGTCTTCGAGGTGAAGTCCACCCACGGTGACACCCACCTCGGTGGTGACGACTGGGACGACGCCGTCATGGCGTGGCTCGTGAAGACGTTCAAGGACACCGAGGGCGTGGACCTCTCCGCCGACAAGATGGCCGTGCAACGCCTGAAGGAAGCCGCGGAGAAGGCCAAGATCGAGCTCTCCGCGGTGCAGGAGACGCAGGTCAACCTCCCCTTCATCACCGCGACGGCCGACGGACCGAAGCACTTGGACCTCAAACTCACGAGGGCGAAGTTCAACGAGCTGACCGCCGACCTCGTCGAGCGCTGCCGCAAGCCCTTCGACCAGGCGATCAAGGACGCGGGTCTCACCCTCGACAAGATCGACCACGTCATCATGGTCGGCGGCTCGACGCGCATCCCGGCCGTGCAGGAGCTGGTCACGAAGGTGACGGGCAAAGAGCCCAACAAGAGCGTCAACCCCGACGAGGTCGTCGCCATCGGCGCGGCCGTCCAGGCGGGTGTCTTGAAGGGCGACGTGAAGGACATCTTGTTGCTCGACGTCACGCCGTTGTCGCTCGGCATCGAGACCAAGGGTGGCGTGATGACCAAGATCATCGAGCGCAACACGACCATCCCGACGAAGAAGTCCCAGACCTTCACGACCGCCGACGACAACCAGCCCTCGGTCGAGGTGCACGTCCTCCAGGGCGAGCGCGAGATGGCGTCGTACAACCAGACGCTGGGCAAGTTCCAGCTGGTCGGCATCCCCCCGGCGCCGCGCGGCGTGCCCCAGATCGAGGTCACCTTCGACATCGACGCGAACGGCATCGTGCACGTCTCGGCGAAGGACCAGGCGACGGGCGCGACGCAGTCGATGACCATCACCGGTGGATCGTCGCTCTCGAAGGAAGAGATCGACCGCATGGTCCGTGACGCCGAAGCGCACGCCGAGGACGACCGTACGCGTCGCGCCGAAGCGGAGGTTCGCAACAACGCCGACGGCCTCGTGTACTCGACGGAGAAGCTGTTGAAGGATCAGGCCGAGTCGTTCCAGGGCAGTGAGCGAGAGGACGTCGAAGGCGCGCTCGGCGCGCTGAAGTCGTCGCTCGAGGGCACTGACCTCGACGCCATCAAGGCCGCGACGGAGAAGCTCCTCACCGCGAGCCAGGGCTTCAGCCAGCGTCTCTACGAAGAGGCCGCCAAGTCCAATCAGGGTGAGCCCGCGGCACCGGCCGGCGACGACGACGACATCGTCGACGCCGAGATCGTGGACGAAGCGTGAGCGACGAAGTAGAACAGAACGAACCGGTGGCGCCGTCAGTTGACGACGACACCGAGGCGTTCGACTCGAGAAGCGAGGCCGAACGCCAGCGCGACGAGTACCTCGACGCCCTCCAACGTCTCCAGGCCGACTTCGAGAACTACCGCAAGCGCGTCGCGCGTTCCTCCGAGGACGCGGCGACGCGTTCGGCGGGCGACCTCGTGTCGAAGGTCTTGCCCGTCCTCGACGCCTTCGACTACGCGCTGGCGCACTTCGGCAACGCCGAGAGTGCCGAGGCCGTGGCGCTCGGTCAGGCGCGCGGACTTCTGCTCGACACCCTCGTTCGCGAAGGTCTCGAGCGCATCGACAACGAGGGTGCGCCCTTCGACCCCCAGATCGAAGACGCGGTCGCGCACGTCGAGGGTGACGAGGAGAGCGACGGACCTATGGTCGAGGAGGTGCTTCGAGCGGGCTATCGCTGGAAGGGCGTCGTCTTGCGTCCGGCCATGGTGAAGGTCAGGGGATAGTGGGGGTATGGCCGAACGAGAGTGGTTCGAGAAGGACTACTACCAGGTCCTAGGACTGACGCCGAGTGCGACCGACAAGGAGATCACTCGGGCGTACCGAAAGCTCGCCAAGCAGTTCCACCCCGACACGAATCCCGGGTCCGAGGAGCGCTTCAAGGAGATCTCGAGCGCCTACGACGTGCTCGGCGACGACGCCAAGCGCAAAGAGTACGACGAGGTTCGACGCCTCGGCCCCGCGGCCAGCGGGCTCGGCGGCCCGGGCGGCGGCTTCAACTTTCAAACCGGCGACTTCACGGACTTGGGCGACATCTTCGGCGGACTCTTTGGGGGGACCCGGCGCCAACGCGCCCAGCGTGGCGCCGACCTCGAGACGGCGTTGCACCTCGGCTTTCGTGACGCCGTGAAGGGCGTGACGACGACCGTGTCGCTGCCGAGCAACGACGCCTGTCACACCTGCAAGGGCACCGGCGGCGCGCCGGGCAGCGAGTTCGTGACGTGTGACCGTTGTCACGGTCGCGGCGTCATCAACGACGATCAGGGACCCTTCGCCATGTCGAGTGTCTGTCCCGTCTGCCAGGGCCGCGGTGGACGATTCGCCACGCCCTGTCCGACGTGCCACGGCACCGGCCGCGAACCATCGGCGCGTCGCGTCAACGTCCGCATTCCCCCCGGCGTCGTCGACGGGCAACGCATTCGCCTCAAGGGCAAGGGCAATCCCGGCACGCACGGCGGACAGCCCGGCGACCTCTTCGTCGACGTGCACGTCACGCCCGACCCGCGCTTCGACCGTCGCGGGAGGAACGTCACGACGACGGTGAAGGTTCCCCTCACGCAGGTGATGCTCGGCACCACCGTGGAGGTGGCGACGTTGGACGAACCCGTCACGCTCAAGATCCCCGCGGGCACCCAACCCGGCACCACCATGCGCGTGAAGGGGCGCGGCGTCCCGGCCCACGCCAAGAACGCGGCCGGCGACCTCTTCGTGACGGTGAGCGTCGCGGTCCCGAAGAAGTTGACGAAACAACAGCGCGGCCTCGTCGAACAGCTGGCCAGCGCCTTGAACGAAGAGGTGAGCAGTGACTGAACAGCCAGAGACCAACGCCGTCTACGTCATCTCGGTCTTCGCCCAACTGGCCGGCGTGCACCCCCAGACGCTGCGTAACTACGAGCGTGGCGGACTCTTGAGTCCTCAGCGCACGCGTGGCGGGTCGCGTCGGTTCTCCAACGAGGACCTGGTGGCACTGCGGCGAATCCAAGAGCTGACGAACGAGGGCGTCAACTTAGTGGGCGTGAAGCGCATCATGGCGCTCGAGGTCGAACTGGTGCGAGCGAACGAGGCGCTCCAGGCGCTCTCGAACGAAGCGCGCGCCAACGTCGAACGTACCCACCGTCACTACCGGCGCGACCTCGTCCCGGTCCAGAACGCGATCGCCCTCATCGTCGACGCGGTCCGACGCCCGAGGGTAGAGCGCTGATGGCCCTCGACCCGGCGCGCTGGACGACGAAGACCCGCGAGGCGTTCCAGGGCGCGACCACCCAGGCCGCCACGGCGGGCAACCCCTACGTCACGCCGGCGCACCTGCTGTTGGCACTGCTCAATCAAGCCGACGGCATCGCGCGACCGCTCCTCGTCGCGGCCGGTCTCGATCCCGTCGCCGTCAGCGCCGCGCTCAACGAAAAGGTGGCGCGCGAGCCGCGCGCGGTCGGTGGCACCCAGCCCGGACTGTCCCCGGAGTCACGACGCGGACTCGAAGCGGCCGACGAACTGCGCCAAGAGCTCGGCGACGAGTACCTGTCGGTCGATCACGTGCTCGTGACGTGGGCGAGCGAGCTGGGCACGACCCGTGACGCCTTGCTCCAGGCGCTGCGCGGGATACGCGGATCGGCGCGGATCACGTCCGAGGACCCCGAGTCGACGTTCCAGTCGCTCGAGAAGTACGGCCGCGACCTCACCGCCCTCGCCAGAGCGGGCAAGTTGGACCCGGTGATCGGTCGTGACGACGAGATCCGTCGCGTCATCCAGGTCCTCTCGAGGCGCACGAAGAACAACCCCGTGCTGATCGGCGAACCCGGCGTCGGCAAGACGGCCATCGTCGAGGGACTGGCGCTACGCATCGTCGAAGGTGACGTGCCCGAGTCACTGCGCGACCGCCGACTCATCGCCCTCGACATCGGCTCGATGGTGGCGGGCGCGAAGTACCGCGGCGAGTTCGAAGAGCGTTTGAAGGCGGTCCTGAAGGAGATCCAAGACGCCCAGGGTGACGTCATCACCTTCATCGACGAGCTGCACACCATCGTGGGTGCCGGCGCGAGCGAGGGCGCGATGGACGCGAGCAACATGATCAAGCCCCTCCTCGCGAGGGGCGAGCTGCGCATGATCGGCGCGACGACCCTCGACGAGTACCGCCAGTACATCGAAAAGGACGCCGCCCTCGAACGTCGTTTCCAGCAGGTCTTCGTGGGTGAACCCTCGGTCGAGGACACCATCGCCATCCTGCGCGGTCTGAAGGAACGCTACGAAGTCCATCACGGCGTGCGCATCCAAGACGCCGCCCTGGTCGCCGCGGCGACGTTGTCGGATCGTTACGTCGCGAACCGATTCCTGCCCGACAAGGCCATCGACCTCATGGACGAGGCGGCGTCGAAACTGCGCATCGAGATCGACTCCATGCCCACCGAACTCGACGTCGTGATACGACGAATCCGCCAACTCGACATCGAGCGCGTGGCGCTCGCCAGCGAGACCGACGCCGGCTCGATCGAGCGGATGAAGCGCTTGGAAGAAGAGCGCGCCGCCTTGCAAGAGGAGTCCGACGAGCTCGCCGCGCGTTGGCAGGCCGAGCGCCAGGCCATCTCGAAGATCCAAACGGCGAAGCAGGAGTTCGAGGATCGCCGCGCCGAGGCCGAACGTCTGGAACGTCAGGGCGAGCTGAACGGCGCCGCCGTCCTTCGCTACGGGACCATCCCCGAACTCGAACGCACCATCGACCAAGCGACGCGCGAGCTCGAAGAGCTGCAGTCGCACGGGGCCTTCTTGAAAGAGGAGGTCGACGCCGAGGACATCGCCGACGTCGTCAGCCGCTGGACGGGTGTGCCGGTGTCGAAACTGCTGGAGGGCGAAGTCGACAAGTTGGTCCGCATGGAGGACCTGTTGCGCACGCGCGTCGTCGGTCAAGACGAGGCCGTGACGGCGGTCGCCAACGCGATCCGTCGCTCGCGCGCCGGACTCTCGGATCCCAACCGGCCCATTGGCTCGTTCCTCTTCCTCGGACCGACGGGTGTCGGCAAGACCGAACTGGCGAGAGCGCTCGCGGAGTACCTCTTCGACGACGAGCACGCCATGATCCGCGTCGACATGAGTGAGTACATGGAGAAGTTCGCCGTGAGCCGACTCGTCGGCGCGCCGCCGGGGTACGTCGGCTACGAGGAGGGCGGTCAACTCACCGAAGCGATCCGGCGCCGCCCCTACGCGGTGGTGCTCCTCGACGAGATCGAAAAGGCCCACCCCGACGTCTTCAACCTCTTGCTGCAGGTGCTCGACGACGGCCGACTGACCGACGCTCAGGGGCGAACCGTGAACTTCACCAACGTGGTCCTGATCATGACGAGCAACCTGGCGGGCGACCCCGAGGAGTTCTTCCGTCCCGAGTTCATCAACCGGGTCGACGACATCATCCGTTTTCGCTCGCTCGACGAGCGCGACCTGGCCGTCATCGTGGGCATCCAACTCGAGCGCCTGCGCCAACGTCTCGGTGAACGTCGCCTCACCTTGGAGGTGACGCCGGCCGCGGCGGCGGCTCTCGCCGCCGAGGGCTACGACCCCGTCTTTGGCGCGCGGCCCCTCAAGCGCGTCATCCAACGCCGCATCGAGGACCCGCTCGCGCTCGCCGTCTTGAAGGGCGAGTTCCGCGACGGCGACACCATCCACGTCGACGCCGTGGACGGCGCGCTCACGCTTCGCTAGACGACGGAGCGCCGTTTTCCCTACGGTAGACTCGACGTGCAACGAGGCCGTCTCGGAGGAGTCAAGTGCCCGCAACTGTGGTAGTCGGAACCCAGTGGGGTGACGAGGGCAAGGGTCGCACGGTCGACCTCCTCGCGCGCGACATGGACATGGTCGTGCGCTACCAGGGCGGCCACAACGCGGGACACCGGATCGTCGTCAACGGCGAAGCCTTCGCGCTGCAACTCGTGCCCTCGGGCGTTCTCTACCCCCACATCACGCCGGTGATCGGCAACGGCGTCGTCGTCGATCCCGCGGTGCTGCTCGCCGAGTACGACTCGCTCTGCGAGAGGGGCGTCGACCCGTCGCGCCTGGTCGTCTCGGGTAACGCGCACCTCATCATGCCCTACCACCAAGAGCTCGACCGGCTCACCGAACGCTTCTTGGGCAAGAACGCGCTCGGCACCACCAAGCGCGGCATCGGTCCCACCTACGCCGACAAGTCCTCGCGCGTCGGTCTTCGAGTCCAGGACCTCCTCGACCCCAAGATCTTTCGCGAGAAGCTCGCGTTGGTGCTGCACGAGAAGAACCTGATCCTCACGAAGATCTACAACCGGCCCGCGCTCAGTGGCGCGGACATCGCCTCGAAGTACCTCGACGAGATGGCCCCACGAATCGCGCCCATGATCGCCGACACCGTCGCCGTCGTGCACGACGCCCTCGCCGCGGGCCAGCGAATCCTGCTCGAGAGCGCCCAGGCCACGTTCCTCGACCTCGATCACGGCACCTATCCCTTCGTCACGTCATCGAACCCCATCGCCGGCGGGGCCTGCATCGGCGCCGGACTCGGTCCGCGCGACGTCACCGACGTCGTCGGCATCGCCAAGGCCTACATCACGCGCGTGGGCGCGGGACCCTTCCCGACCGAGCTGGACGGAGAGCTCGCCGAGCTGTTGGTCGATCGGGGCCACGAGTTCGGCACCAACACCGGTCGCCGCCGTCGCGTCGGTTGGTTCGACGCGGTCATGGCGCGCCAGGCCGCCCGACTCAACTCACTGTCGGAGATCGCCCTCACCAAACTCGACGTCCTCGACACCCTCGACGAGATCAAGGTCTGCGTGGGCTACGAAGCGCAGGGCGTCCACTACGACCACCCGCCGTACCACCAGTCGGTCCTGCACGAGGTGACACCCCTCTACGAGACCTTGCCCGGGTGGCGCACCGACATCACCTCGGCGACGAAGTACGAGGAACTGCCGAGCGCCGCGAAGCAGTACGTGAAGTTCTTGGAAGAGACCATCGGCGTCGCCATCTCTCTGGTGAGCGTGGGACCCGGTCGAGAGCAGTTCGTACGACCCACGTGAGTCGCTGCGTCGTGGTGGGGTCGGGCGCGCGCGAGCACGCGCTGGCGTGGGCCCTGTCGAAGAGCGCCGAGGTCATCGTGACCCCGGGCAACGCCGGCATCGCGGCGCACGGCTTCACCTGCGTCTCGACGCCACCGAGTGAACTCGACGCCGACCTCTTCGTCGTCGGCCCGGAGCAACCGCTCGTCGACGGGCTCGCGGACCAGTTGCGCGCCCAGGGCAAGCACGTGGTGGGCCCCGGCGTCGACGGCGCGCAGCTCGAGGGCTCGAAGGCGTACATGAAGGAGTTCTTCACCACGGCGGGCGTCCCCACCGCCGCGTACGAGACGTTCCGTGACGAGGCGTCGGCCTACGAGTTTCTCGACACGCTGTTGCCGCCCTACGTCATCAAGACCGACGGACTGGCCGCGGGCAAGGGCGTGCTCGTCACGAACATCATCGACGAGGCGCGCGCCGACGTGCACGACAAGCTGAGTGGCGAGTCCTTCGGTGCGGCGGGCACGACGATCGTGATCGAGGAGGGACTCGTCGGCGAGGAGTGCTCCTTTCACGTGCTGTGCGACGGCACGGACGTGGTGCCCCTCACCGCGGCCCAGGACTTCAAGCGCGTGGGCGACGACGACCTCGGCGCGAACACCGGGGGCATGGGCGCCTACGCCCCGATGTCGTCGATGACCGACGACCAACGTGACGACATCGTGCGGCTCGCCATCCGCCCGACGCTCGCGGAACTGAAGCGCCGCGGCGTCGACTTTCGCGGCGTCCTCTACGCCGGGATCATGTTGACCTCGTCGGGACCCAAGTTGTTGGAGTACAACGTCCGCTTCGGCGACCCCGAGACCGAAGTGCTGGTGCCGCTCTACGGCGACGGGCTCTACGACCTCTTGGTGCGCGTGGCCGAAGGGCGTCTCGCCGGCGCGCGCGCCGTCTCGTCGGGCGCGGCGGTGACCGTCGTACTCGCCGCTCAGGGCTACCCCCAGCGACCGCGTTCGGGTGACGTCATCCACGGACTCGGCCCCGACGGCCAACTGGCGACCCCGAACGAGCACGTGCTCATCTTTCACGCCGGCACCCAGCGCAACGAGCACGGCGAGTTCGTGACCAGTGGTGGCCGGGTGCTCGCGGTGACGGGGCTGGGCGCGGACGTCGCCGAGGCTCGTCGGCGCGCCTACGAGGGCGCAGCCCTCGTAACCTTTGAGGGAAGCGTTCGACGAAGCGACATCGCGAAGTCGGCTGGCGAGGGAGATTCGTGATTCCGAGGTACGCGCCCAAAGACATGGCGGCGCTCTTCAGCGACGAGCACCGCTTTGACACCATGCTCGAGGTGGAACTGCTCGCCGCCGAGGCGCTGGTCGAGCTCGGCGTCGTACCGGCCGTTGACGCGGCGGCGCTTCGCGCGCGTCGTCCGGTCGTCGACGCGGCCTTCGTCGACGCCGTGAATGAGCGCGAAGAGATCACCAATCACGACACGGCCGCGTTCGTCGACATCGTCCAGGACCGCATCGGCATGCCCGAGGGAGCGTGGGTGCACTTCGGACTCACCTCGTCGGACGTCGTGGACACCGCCTACTGCTCGACGCTCGCCGCCGCGATGGACATCGTCATCGCGGAAACGACGAAGCTGCGTGACGCGTTGACCCGCCGGGCGCTCGAGAGCGTGGACGTGCCCATCGTCGGGCGAACGCACGGGATGCACGCCGAGCCGACGACCTACGGCGCGAAGTTCGCGCTGTTCGCCCTGCAGGTCGACCGCGACCTCCAGCGGGCCCGCGACGCTCGTTCCGCCATCGCCGTCGGGAAGTTGAGCGGCGCCGTCGGGACGTTCTCCAACATCGACCCCGCCGTCGAGGCGTACGTCTGCGCGCACCTCGGGCTCACGCCGGTGCCGGCAACCCAGGTCATCGCGCGAGACCGCCACGCGCAAGTCCTCTACGCCTGCGCGGCGCTCGGGACCTCGATGGAGCAGTTCTCGCTCGAAGTTCGTCACCTCGCGAGGAGTGAAGTGGGCGAAGTCGAAGAGCCCTTCGCGCCGGGGCAAAAAGGTTCGTCAGCGATGCCCCACAAGCGCAATCCCGTCGTCGCCGAGCGACTGAGCGGCCTCGCGCGGGTCCTGCGCGGCTATCTCCAGGCCGGTCTCGAGGACGTCGCTCTCTGGCACGAACGCGACATCTCACACTCGAGCGTCGAGCGGGTGGTCATGCCCGACGCCCTGCAGCTCACCGTCTACATGCTGCGCAAGGCCACGTGGCTGGCGGACGGGCTCGTGTTGCACCCCGAGCGCGCGCTCTCGAACCTCACCGAGGCCTCACTCGGTCTGGTCTTTTCCCAGTCGGTGTTGCTGGCCCTCGTCGAGTCGGGCGTGTCGCGTGACGACGCGTACCGCGTGGTGCAGGCGGCCGCGCGTACGTCGATCGAAGAACACCGCAACTTTCGCGACGTCATCGAGAACAGCGACGAAGTCTCCCTGAGTGACGAGGCGCTGACGCGGGCCTTTGACCTCGACCGACTCTTGGCTCATCGACGTCGCGTCCTGGAGGCGATGACGTGGCGCACGTGAACGAACTCGGCCTCGCCCACCTCTACTCGGGCAAAGTTCGCGAGCTCTACGAGGTCGACGACGCGCATCTCTTGATGGTCGCCTCGGATCGTCTCAGCGCCTTCGACGTCGTCATGAACGAGCCCATACCCCACAAGGGACGCGTCCTCACGGGGCTGACGGACTACTGGACTCGCGCGTTCGCCGCCGACGTGGCGAGTGCGCTCGTCACGTGCGACCCCGAGGCGATCGACGAGAAGGTCCCCGGCTTCCTCGCTCGTCGTGAGCTACACGGACGGACGATGCTCGTTCGTCGAGCCGAGATGTTGCCCCTCGAGTGCATCGTGCGCGGACGTCTCGCGGGACAGGCCTTCGACGAGTACGTCGAGCGCGGAACGGTGCACGCCATGGCGGTCCCCATAGGACTTCGTCTCACCGATCCCTTTCCCGAGCCGATCTTCACGCCCTCGACGAAGGCCGAGGCGGGCCACGATCTCAACATCGATCTCGACGCCGCCTCGCTCATCGTCGGCCCGGCTCGTCTCGAAGAGGCCCAGTCCCTCTGTCTGGATCTCTTCGCGCGGGCGTCGAAGAAACTCGAGGACGTCGGACTCGTCCTCGCCGACACCAAGTTCGAACTCGGCCTCGTGGACGGCGCGCTGGTGGTCTGTGATGAAGTCTTGACGCCGGACTCGTCGCGCATCTGGCCGGCCGACCAGGTGCGCGTGGGCGAGGTGCCGCCCGCGTTCGACAAGCAACCGTTTCGCGACTGGCTGACGAGCGCGTCGTGGAACCGACAGCCGCCGCCGCCGGAGGTGCCCGAGAACATCATCGACGTGACGTCGACGCGTTACGTCGCCGCGTACGAGCGAATTACCGGACGTCGCCTGGTCGACTGGTACGGTTTCTAGGAGTGAACTACTTCGTAATCGTGGACGTCACCCTTCGTCAAGGTATCGCCGATCCCGAGGGTGCCACCATCGAACGAGCCCTTCCGGCACTGGGTTTTCGTGGTGTCTCCAACGTCAAGGCCGGTAAGTCGTTCCGGATGTCCATCGACGCCGCGAGCGAAGGCGAAGCGTTGGAAAAGGCCACGGCGCTCGCCGAGCGTTTGCTCTCCAACCCCGTCATCGAGGACGCCGCGGCGCGTCTGGGCGAGACGGTCGCGCCGTGAAGCGCGTCGGCGTCGTCGTCTTTCCCGGTTCGAACTGCGAATACGACGCCCTCGCCGCGATGGGGGCCCTCGGCGTCGCGGCCGAGTTGGTGTGGCACTCGACGACCGATCTCTCCGACTTTGACGGCGTGATCTTGCCGGGCGGCTTCGCGCACGGCGACTATCTTCGACCGGGCGCGCTCGCGCGCTTCTCTCCCGTGATGGCGGCGGTGCAGCGTTTCGCCGACGAGGGCGGTCCCGTGCTCGGCATCTGCAACGGGTTCCAAGTCCTCACCGAGGCGGGCCTTCTTCCCGGTGCGCTACAGAAGAACATCGGCCTCACGTTCCTCTGTCAGCCCACGACGCTCGTCGTCACGTCGAACAACTCGGTCCTCACGTCGGGCGCGACGATGGAACAAGAACTCGTCATCCCGATCAACCACTTCTCGGGTTCCTACACCTGCGACGACGAGACCTTGGAGCGACTCCAGGACAACGGTCAGGTCGTCCTTCGTTACAAGGAGAATCCCAACGGCTCTCGCGCCGACATCGCGGGTCTCGCGAACGAACGAGGGAACGTCGTTGGTCTCATGCCGCACCCCGAGCGCGCGATGTCCACGTTGCTCGGCAGCGCCGACGGGCGCGTCTTGCTCGAAAGTTTCGTCGCGGCCCACGTCGCCGCGTGAGCCGAGCGCCGAGCGACGTTCCACCGGCCAGTAGTTTGAGTACGTGACCAGCCCTCCCCAGAGCCTTCACCGCGCTCTCGGGCTGAGCGACGACGAGTTCGCGTCCATCAACGTGGTCCTCGGCCGCGAGCCGAATCACTTGGAACTAGCGCTCTTTGGCGTCATGTGGTCCGAGCACTGTTCCTATAAGTCGTCGCGCCTGCACCTGCGACGTCTACCGACGAGCGGGCCGCACGTGTTGGTGGGACCGGGCGAGAACGCCGGCGTCATCGACGCGGGTGACGGCATCGCGGTGGCGATACGCATCGAGAGCCACAACCACCCCTCGGCCATCGAGCCCTACCAGGGGGCCGCGACGGGCGTCGGGGGGATCTTGCGCGACGTGTTCACGATGGGCGCGCGACCGCTCGCGGTGATGGATCCGCTCTTCTTTGGCGAACTCGGTGACGCGCGCCAGCGCTGGCTGGTCGAAGGCGTGGTCTCGGGCATCTCGGGCTACGGGAACTCGGTGGGCGTGCCGACCGTCGGGGGCGAACTGACCTTCGACGACTGCTACAGCGCCAATCCCTTGGTGAACGTGCTCTGCGTCGGTGCGTTACCGAAGGAGCGCCTGGTGCTGGGCGTCGCGTCGGGCGTCGGGAACCTCGCGGTCCTGCTCGGCTCGCGCACGGGACGTGACGGCATCGGTGGCGTGTCGGTCCTCGCGTCGGCCGGGTTCTCCGGTGAGGACGGCGCCGCGTCGATCGACGACGCGAAGCGTCCGAGCGTCCAGGTCGGCGACCCCTACGAGGAGAAGCGCCTCATCGAGGCCTGTCTGGCCCTGCTCGACGATCGCCTGGTCGTCGGAATCCAAGACCTCGGCGGCGCGGGACTCGTGTGCGCGACGAGCGAGACCGCGGCGCGCGGCGGCGTGGGCATGGACGTCGACGTCACGGCGGTGCCGCTGCGCGAGCCCGGCATGGCGCCCTTCGAGGTCATGACCTCGGAGAGCCAAGAACGAATGCTCGCGATCATCACGCCCGAGAACCTCGGGGCCGTCAGCGCGCTGTGCGAGAAGTGGGAGGTTCGCGCCACGGTCGTCGGCCGGGTCGTCGAGGCGTTGGCGAACGACGACGGCACGACGCGCGGGATGTTGCGCGTCCGCGACGGTTTCGACGGGGCCGTCCTCGCCGAAGTGCCGGCGTCGGCGCTCGCCGACGAGGCGCCCCTCTACGACCGGCCGCGACGGCGCCCCGCCACCCTCGACGACGTTCGCGCGGACGATCCGACCGTGGACGAGCCCGTCGGTTCGCCCAACGACGACCTGCTCGAACTGCTCGTCGACCCCGCGTGGGTCCATCGCCAGTACGACTCGCAGCTGTTCTTGAACACCGTCGTCGGCCCGGGACGAGACGCGGCGCTACTGCGTCTCGCGGGACCGGGACTGCCCCTTTCGTCGCGCGGCATCGCGCTCTCGACGGACTCGAATCCCCGGTGGTGCGCGCTCGACCCTCGTGTCGGCACGGCGCTCACCGTCATCGA
>Ga0307374_10006849_pt1 | contig 17702 bp, 16 predicted proteins | sample OX3MG_FD_202532 | JGI IMG/M metagenome (GOLD analysis project Ga0307374, IMG submission 202532) | Soil microbial communities from Risofladan, Vaasa, Finland - OX-3 | ecosystem: Environmental > Terrestrial > Soil > Coastal area > Acid sulfate soil | place: Finland: Risofladan, Vaasa | collected... | reverse complement strand
CTGCCCGGGCGCATCGTCCCCGCCAGCGACCCGTGGGGCGTGCAGTTCCCCGACTATCCCGGGTACCGCTGGCCCTCTCAGCTCATGGAAGGCGCCCTCGACCTCTTCGCGCTTCCGCTGCTGTTCGTGGTGCGCCGCCTGGACCTCGCCGAAGGCAGCGTCTTCTGGTTCTGGTTCACCTACTACGGCCTCACGCGCACCGTCGCCGAATGGTTCCGCGAGCCGGGCTTCACGTTCTTGGGGCTCACGGGCGGACAGCTCATGTCCGTGCCTCAGCTCATCATCGGACTGGTGATGCTGGTCTACGTGAACGTCAAGTATCGCCGAAACGTCTCGGAAGCGCGATAGGATCGCACGTCTCGAGGCGGAGCGGGGTCCTACCCACCGCGGGGACGCGCGCGATGTCACCTCCATGTGACATCGCTACTCCCTTCGCGCGCCCTCTCGGCATCGTGCCTCCGGGCGCGCCTCAGAGGCCCCGCTCATGGGTAGAACCCCGCCCCGCCCCTCACAGATCGGCGCCGAGCCCGCCGCACATCACGCACGCAAACCCGCGCGCTGCTTCGTGCATACGACGTTCACGTAGATGGTGGGGGTGAGTGGGTGCAAGCGCGAGCGGTACGCATGCGCCATCGACAGCCGCATGCGCCGCAAGCAGTTACGCGAGCGAGCGCACCACCTCGGCGCACGGGGCGCAGATCAGCGGATGCGCCGGATCGGTCCCGAGCTCCAGGTACTTCCAGCAGCGCGCGCACTTCGCGCCCCCGGCGCGCTCGAGCGACAAGCGCACGCCCTCGCCCTCAGCGGCTTCGAGCGCGCACGCCGAGACGACCAGCGCCTCGCGCAGGTCGTCGCCTAGCGCCGCGAGGGCCGCGGCGTCGGCGGCACCGGTGGTCACGGTGGCGCGCAGCTCGTAGTCTCTGCCCTCCACGGCGGTCTGCGCCTTGACCTCCGCGCGCAGGGCCTTGAGCCGGTCCCAGAGGCCGCGCGCCGCCTCCGACGAGGCCTCGTGCGGCTCCTCGAGGTCGAGGAAGAAGACGGAGTCGCGCTCGCCGCGCAAGGATGCGGGGACGCTCTGCCAGGCCTCCTCGGCCGTGAACGAGAGCACGGGAGCGTAGAGCCCGAGCAGCGTCTCGGCGATGTGCCAGAGCGCGGTCTGCGCGCTGCGCCGCCCCTGCGAGCCCGCCGCGTTAGAGTAGAGCCGGTCCTTCAGCGCGTCGAGATAGAACGCGGAGAGATCGTCGTTGACGAAGTCGGAGAGCGCCAGATAGACGTCGTGCAGACGGAACTCGCGATAGGCGCGCGCGCAGCGTTCGGCCAGCGCGTCGGCCGCGGCGACCGCCAGCCGGTCGATCGGGCGCAGCCGCTCGGGCGGGATGATGTGCTCCGGGGTGAAGTCGTAGAGGTTGCCCAGGATGAAGCGCATGCGGTTGCGCAGGTTGCGGTAGACCTCGCCGACGTTGGCGAGGATCGAGCTGCCGACGCGCACGTCGGCCTCGTAGTCCACGGAGGCGACCCACAGCCGCATCACGTCGGCGCCGTAGGAGCCCATGGCGTCGTCGGCGGCGATGTAGTTGCCGGCCGACTTGTGCATGGCGCGCCCCTCGGGATCGACGACCCAGCCCGTCGAGACGATCGCGCGGTACGGCGGCGCCCCCTTGATCGCCATCGCCGTGATGAGGTTGCTGCGAAACCACCCGCGGTACTGATCGCTGCCCTCGAGGTAGAGATCCGCCGGCCACGGGAGCTCCGGCGTTCCAAGCACCGCCAGGTGCGTGACGCCGGACTCGAACCAGATGTCGACGATGTTCATCTCTTTCTTCAGCTGCGCGGAGCCGCACTGGGGACAGCGGAAGTCGGCGGGCAGCAGCTCACCCGCCTCGCGCGTCCACCAGATCGTCGCGCCGTGCTCGCGGAAGAGGGCCGCCACGTGGCGCGCCACGCGCGCGTCCAAGATCGCCATGCCGCAATCCTGGCAGTCGAACGCCGGGATCGGCGTTCCCCACGTCCGTTGGCGGGAGAGGCACCAGTCCGGATGGTTCTCGATCATCTGGCGCATGCGCTCCTCGCCCCACGCCGGGTGCCACTCCACCTCCGCGATCTTCTCGGTGGTGCGCTTGCGCAGATGGTTGACGTCGAGCGCCATGAACCACTGAGAGGTGGCGCGGTAGATCACGGGGTTCTTGCAGCGCCAGCAATGGGCGTAACTGTGCGCGTAGTCCATCCGCGCGAAGAGCGTGCCGCTTTCGCGCATGTGCTCGATGATCCGCTGGTTGGCGTCGCGCAGCACGTTGAGGCCGGTGAAAGGCCCCGCCTCCGCAGTGAAGTCGCCGCGCTCGTCGACCGGGGTCACGATGGGGAGACCGCAGCGCACGCCCGTCTCGAAGTCCTCGGGTCCGTGGCCGGGAGCCGTGGTCACGGCGCCCGTCCCGGTGCCCAGCTCCACGTAGGGCGCGTCCACCAGGCGCACGGGGTGCGCCATGAACGGATGGCGGAGGGTGCCGCCCACCAGCGTGGCGCCGGGAGCGGTGGCCAGCGTCTCGCCGCTGGTGCCGGGAACGCGCGAGAGCACGTCGTCGAGCAGGGCCGTGGCGAAGACCAGCAGCTCGCGGCGCCCGTCGGGGTGGTGCACGCGGAAGAGCCCGTACTCCGCCTCGGGGTTGAGGGCGACGCCGACGGTGCCGGGGAGCGACCACGGCGTCGTCGTCCAGCACATCACCGCCAGGGGCAGGTCGCCCGCCTCGGCCGCCCCGCCCGCGAAGCGCGCGAGCAGGCCGGCGCGCTCCTGGCCGCCGGCGGGGAAGCGCACATAGACCGATGGCGAGGTGTGGTCGCGATACTCGATCTCGGCCTCGGCGAGCGCCGTCTCGTCGGTGGGGCACCAATAGGTCGGGCGCAAGCCCTTGTAGAGGTAACCCTGCTGCGCCAGCTCCGCGAGCGCCTCGACGATCGTCGCCTCGAACTCCGGGTCGATCGTGCGGTACGGCGTCTCCCAGAACCCGAAGCAGCCCATGCGCATGAAGAGGTCGCGCTGGACGCCCAGCCAGTGGAGGGCGCGCTCGCGGCACTTCTCGCGCAGCTCGGGAGCCGGAACGTTGCGGAAGTGGACGCCCAGATGCTTGAGCGTCTCCATCTCGATCGGCAGGCCGTGCATGTCCCAGCCGGGGACGAAGCGTGACGCCTTGCCGTCGAGCAGGTTGACCTTGACGAAGATGTCCTTGAGGACCTTATTGAGGAAGTGGCCCATGTGGAGGCCGCCGTTGGCATAGGGCGGGCCGTCGTGGAGAATCCACGGCGCGGCTCCCGCGTTGGCCTCCAGGCGGCGCTCGTAGACGCGATGCTCCGCCCACCACGCCATGCGCGCCGGCTCGCGCTGCGGCAGATCCGCCTTCATCGGAAAGTCCGTCTGCGGAAGGTTGAGGGTTCCTCGGTAGTCGGGCTTCTTCGTCGCTTCGGTCGCCATCAGGCGGCACGCTTACGCTATCGCGCGCCCTCGCTCCCCCCGGCAGGAGGGCATTCGGCGACGACGCCGCCGCGGCGGGCTTCCTGATAGCTGTGCATCGCCGCCACGGAGACGAAGCCCGCCAGCGCGACGTACCACAGCGACTCCCACTGATGGGTGCGCCACGCCAGGCCCACGCCGGCCAGCCCCAACACGGCAGCCAGACTCAAGCCCACCACCGACGCGAGCCGCGTGGCCGCTCGGCGGTCGCCGCCCAGATGCCAGAGCAAGGCGCGCAGCAGGCGCCCGCCGTCCATCGGGAAGGCCGGCAAGAGATTGAAGAGGGCCAGGAAGGCATTGGCCGCGGCGAGCGAGATCAGCACGAGCGCGGCGTGCGGCTCGCCGCCGAAGGCGCGCAGCGCCTCGACGCCGGCACCGCAGAGCGCCGCAAGCACCAGGCTGCACAGCGGTCCCGCCACCGCGATCGCCGCCTCGGCGCCCGGCGTGGGCGGCTCGCTCGCGATGGTGGCCACGCCGCCGAAGAGAAAGAGCCGGATGGCCAGCGTGCCGACGCCGTAGCGCCGCGCGACCAACGCGTGCGCGAACTCGTGGATCACCACGCTGGCGAAGAACGCCAGCGCGGTCACCGTGGCGAGCAGCAGCGCGTTCGCCGCGTCGAGATCGGAGAACGAGCCGGCGATGGCCCAGACCACGAGCGCGAAGATGGGCAGCCACGACGGATGAATGCCGACGCGAACGCCGAGAAACCGGCCGATCCACAGGGAACCGCGCAAGAGTTGCGCCATGTATGGAGTGTTCGGTCGAACGCCGTGCCTACCTACACGTAACGCGCCAAGATCTCGAAGTTTTCTCGCGCGGCGCGCTGCATCTCCGGAAGCCGCGCGCGCAAGTGCGACGCGAGCGCGTCGCGCTCGTTCCACAGCCGCAGCGCGAGCGTTGCGGAATCCTCGCCATCGGCCTTGCGCGCGCCGTGCTCCCACAAGGCCGGGAGCGGGTATTCGAGCAAGCGTAAGAGCGCCTGCACCTTTGGATCGTATCCCACGGCGACGAACGGCACGCCGAAGCGCGCCGCGAGGATGACGGAGTGGAGACGCACTCCGATGACCGCGCGCGCCGAGGCGATGGCGCGCGCCACGCTTGCCAGGTTGCCGGCGGGGAGCAGCGTCGGGGTGGAGCGGCACTTGCGGATGACCTCCGTCGAGGCCTCGGCATCCTCCGGCGGCTGGAAGGGCAAGAAGGCGACCTTGGCCCCTCGTTCGGCCAGCGCGTCCACGGCCGCGGCGATGCGCCGCGTCACCTCGCTCTGCCCTGAGGTCTTGCGCACGCAGACGATCACCAGCGGCTGCACCTCGGGGCCTAGGCCCTCGCGCGCCAGCGCCTGCTCACCGTCGCTCTCCGGGAGATCGTACAGGAAGACCGGGTCGGCCGTTCGCGTCACCGGCACGCCGGGAAGCAGCCCCGCCAGCAGCGTGCGGCTCGCCTCGTCGCGCACGGTCGCGAAGGCGACGCCCTTGCAAAACTCCCGCACGATCCCGCGCCCCCAAAAGTCGAGCGGACCGATCGACTGGGCGAAGATCCCCACCACTTTTTGCGCCCGGACCGCCTGGCGCACCAAGCCCGCATAGTAGAGCAGGCTCTTGAGGCTGGTGGCGTTTTGGAGCAAGCCGCCGCCGCCCGAGAGGAAGACGTCGGCCCGGGCGATCTCGCGCCGCACCATCCCCAGATCCCAGCGCGGCGCGGCCTCGATCCCGTACTCCTGCGCGGTGCCGGCGGGATCGGCCGAGAGCGCGGCGATCTCCACGCCCGGAAAGCGGCCGCGCAGACCACGGGAGATCTCTCCCAGGAGCGCCTCGTCGCCCAGATTCCCGAAGCCGTAGTAGCCCGAGAGCAGGACCCTCACTCAACCCGCGCCGTCGCCCCGGCGACGCGGCGGTAGAGCCACGCGACCACGAGGCCGATGACGAGCCCCAGGACCAGGCCGTTGACGATGCGCAGCCCACCGACCCAGAGCGCGGTGTGCAGATGGGAGAAGGTGTCGACGACGTCGCCCATGCCCACGCCGGCCCCCAGTGCCAGCAGCCAGGAGACCCAGCGGCGGTGGGCGGGCAGCAGGGCGGCGGCCAGCACGATGGACGGCCAGCCGATCACGAACTCCTTGAAGCGCGGGCGCACGACCAAGAAGTGCGTGAGGCCGGAGCGCAGGTGCGTCTCGAGGGCGCTCGGACCGATGTCGCTCTGGTTGCCCGAGCGCATGAGGATCAGCGCGCCGAGCGCCACGATCACCACGCCGGCCAGCAGCTGCCATGCGCGCACGGGGGCGTCGAGGCTGCTCAGCGTCAGCGGCTCGCCGAAGGCCGGTGAGTAGAGCGCGATGGCCAGCGCCGCCAGCGGCACCACCAAGAGGAGGAGCTTGACGCCCGAGAACGCCTCGACCTCCGTCATGAAGAGCGGATGGGAGAGCAGGCCCACGATGACCAACGCGCCGAGCAGGGCCACGCCCAGCGCCACCAGCGCGGCTCGGACGCCGGCGAGGAGGGCCGCCCCCGTGGCCGCCGGCGATGGCTCGCGGAACGTGCGCGCCAGCGTGGTGAAGCCCAGCGTCGCGAACGTGAGTCCGCCGGCCAGCGCCGCGAGCTTGCGCCCCACGAGATCGTGATGGATGGCCGCCGTGCCCGCCATCAGAACGACGGTCGCCGCGAACAGCGCGAGCGCCCAGCGCGCCACGGCCACGGGGATGCGCTCGCCGGGTGCCGGCGGGCGGAATCCGTCACGCAGGAACTCGATGAGCAGAAGGAAGCCGCCCGGCACGGCCAGCGCCGCCACCATCAGCAAGGCGAATGGGAAGCGCAGGTGCGGAAACGGCGTCGCGCGCCCCGTGGTCAGGCCGTCGCGCTGGAGCGCCTCCTTGATCTCGGAGACCATCTCCACGTTCGTGGCCTCGATGGTGCGCCCGTCGAAGCCGTGCTGATACGGCCGCAGGTAGATCACGCGCACGTTGCGCTCGCGAGCCCCCAGCGCGAACCGGGAGACGACCGTCGGGAGCTGGAGCTTGTCCAACTCGAGCTTGGCGATCGCCTGGACGCGGACCACCTGGTTGGGGATCAGGCGCGCCAAGCCCAGGTTCCCCTTCTGGACCTGGTCCCGCGAGTAGACCTCGATGGTGCCGAAGTTGACGTGTGTGCGCTTGAACGCCTCGGCCGTGGCGTCGAGCTGATCGGGATAGCCCAGCACCTCGTTGCGCAAGCCGAAGAAGATCACCGTGGAGACGCGCTCGTGGCGCATGAAGCCGTCGAAGACGGCGTCGATCGCCGCGGGGGAGAAGCGCTCGTCGTTCTGCACGCGCGGGATCAGCAGCAGGTGGAGCTTGCGCGCAAGCGCGAGCTGATCGCCGGGCAGCCCTAGGGCGAGGTTGTCGAAGTAGTCCAGATCCGTGCGGGCGCCCACGACGTAGGGAGGTTCCGCCCGCAGCACGACCACGTCGCGCGGCTGGAAGTAGCGCCGGAGCGCCCCCAGGTAACGCTCGTAGGTCGCGCGGTCGAAGGCCTCGACATAGACCCAATCGCGCTGGACGCGGCCGGCGCGCAGCAGCCCCGCGAAGCCGGGGTCGGTCACGGGGGAGAGGCGGGCCCGGTCCAGGAGCTGCTGCCCCGAGAAGACGACGCCGTGCCCCGAACCGTTGACGTTTCCGCCCAGCTCCTCGGTAACCGCCAGCGAGGTCAGGCCGGCGCGGCGCAGGGCCACGAGAAACGATTCGGGATTGTAGCCGTAGGCGTGGGCGAAGCTGAGGAAGTCTTGCGCGTCCATCGCGATCTCGACGTGGCTCGCGCGGTGCTCCGCCCTCACCCGCCAGGCGGCCACGGCGAGCGCCGCCAAGAGGCCCAAGCACATGACGGCGAGGAGCAACTGCCGGTAGCGACGCGTCTCGATCACGGGGCGCCCCCTTTCCTTCCCAGCGAGGAAGCTCCTGGCGCCCGCCTGCGTCTCCGCGGGGACTCGGGCGGGTGGGCCGGGCAAGCGGGCGGGACGATGGGAAGCGGCGCGGCCCTTGATGCTCAGGCGCCCCTTTGCTATACTACCGGGGTTGTCCGCCCCGCGCATTCCGCGCGGCCGGCGTTTCATGGAGCAGAGCGATGAGCAACGCGGTCTCGCTGGTGCAAGAGGGCCAGCTCAAGGCGAACACCCCGGATTTCCGTCCGGGTGATACCGTCAAGGTCTATTCGAAGGTCGTGGAAGGCGGCAAGGAACGCATCCAGATGTTCGAAGGCGTGGTGACGGTCCGCAAGGGCGGCGGTCTCGGCGAGTCGTTCACCGTGCGGCGCACCGCTCACGGCGTCGGCGTGGAGAAGTCGTTCCTGATCCACAGCCCGCGCATCGACAAGATCGAGGTGAGCAAGCGCGGCATCGTACGGCGCGCCCGCCTCTACTACCTCAGCGAGAAGGTCGGCAAGGCCGCTCGCATCAAGGAGCGCAAGACCGAGCGGACTTCGGCGTAACCGGGTCCGCACGCACGTGACGCCACTCCAACTGCTCGGGCTCATCCTCCTCTTCGTGGTCGTGCGCCTGGTGATCGCCACGCGCCCGAAGCCCGAGCAGCAAGGGCGCACGCTCTCCGTCGTCCGCGAGTATCTCGACGCCTTCATCGTGGCGGGCGGCGTCGCGCTGATCCTCATCGCGTTCGTCGTTCGAACGTTCTACATTCCGTCGGGCTCCATGGAGCCCACGCTGCAGATCGACGACGTCCTGCTCGTCAACGAGCTGCAATACCGTTTCCAGAATCCTCAGCCCCTGCAGATCGCGGTCTTCAAGCCGCCGATCCCCTCCAGCAACGACTTCATCAAGCGCGTGATGGGCGTCCCCGGCGAGACTTTTTCGATCCGCAACGGCAAGGTGATCGTCAACGGCAAGGCGCTGAACGAGCCGTACATCGCGCAGCCTCCCGACTACGATCTGGAGATCAAGAACTGCCAGATCATCGTGGACGGAATTCCGCTCGAGTCGCCGCCCGCCGACGTCCCGCCGCGCAGCCGGTGGCAGTCGTGCGATCGCATCCCCGACGGCTACTACTTCATGATGGGCGACAACCGCAACAACTCCGAGGACTCGCACATCTGGGGCTTCCTGCCGCGCAAGGACTTCGTCGGTCATGCGCTGTTCCGGTTCTGGCCGCCGCGCCGCATCGGCTTCTTCGCCCACTAGGAGAAGGCTAGGCGCCAGGCTATCCCGCTGCCCACAGCGAAGCGACGAGGCCAACGTGCTCTCGGTTTCGCGCATCCGCACAGCCGCGAGCGTCGCCCTGCAGGCGGCGCTGCTCCTCGTCCTCTTCCTCGTCTTCTTCATGCGCGCCCCGATCGTCTCGGGACTTTCGATGGAGCCGCGCATCGAGAACGGGGAGCACGTCCTCATCGACACGCTCGCCTTTCGCCTGCAGCCGATCCGGCACGGCGAGATCATCGCCTTCCGCCACGACGCCAGCACGCCGATCGTCTACCTCAAGCGCGTGATCGGTTTGCCCGGAGACCGCATTCGCATCGTCGAAGGACGCGTCTTCCGCAACGGCGTGCCGCTCGACGAGCCCTACGTCCGCTTTCCCGATCGTCGCAGCTTCGCCGCGGTGACGGTGCCGCCGCGGAGTCTCTACGTGCTGGGCGACAACCGCGCCGACAGCGACGACTCCCGCGCCTGGGGCTTCGTGCCGAAGGCGCACGTGATCGGGCGGGCGGTGATGGTGGTCTGGCCCCTCCAGAGGTTTGGGCCGCTGTGAGTCTCCCGCCGATCCAGTGGTTCCCCGGGCACATGGCCGCGGCCATGCGCGACGTCGCGCGGCGTCTGGAGAGCGTCGACGTGGTGGTGGAAGTGCGGGACGCCCGCCTGCCCCTGACCAGCGCGAATCCTGCCCTCGCCGCCCTGATCGGGCGTCGGGAACACCTGCTGGTGCTGGCCAAGGAGGACTTGGCCGAGCCGGATCTCACGGCGCGCTGGATCGCGCGCTTGACGCGCGGGGGCTTGCGGACCGTGGCCGTCCACGGGAAGGAACAGCGGAGCGTCCAGCGACTCCAACGGCTGCTCTCCGCGGCCGGCGGCGGGCGCCCAAGCGTCCGGGCGATGGTGCTCGGCATCCCGAACGTGGGGAAGTCTTCGGTGATCAACGGACTGCTGCGCCGCGCGGCGGCCAAGACGGAGGATCGGCCGGGCGTCACCCGCGACCTGCGCTGGTTCCGCGTCTCCCCGCGCCTGGAGCTCATGGACACCCCCGGCGTGCTGGTTCCCAAGATCGACACCCCCGAGGCTCAGTGGAAGCTCGCCCTCTGCGGAGCCGTACCGATGGAGCGCTTCGACCTGGAGGCGGTGATCGCGTCGTTCGGAGCCTGGCTGACGGCGCATCCCGGGCACGCCCTCGCCGCGACGGACCTCACGGCCTTCGCGGTCGCTCGCGGCTGCGTCCGGCGCGGCGGCCTCCCGGACCTCGAGCGCGCGGCGACGATCTTCCTGCGCGACTTCAATCAAGGGAAGCTGGGCCGGTTCACCCTGGACCTGCCGGACGAGGCCGAGGCGCCGTGACCCCGCGCCGCCCCGCCGACCCGGGACGCGAGCGGCGCCGTCTGGCCGCCCTCAACTACTTCGAGCGCCAAGCCTTCGAGCGCGGCCTGCGCCTGGTGGGCGGCGTCGACGAGGTCGGGCGGGGGCCCCTCGCCGGGCCGGTGGTGGCCGCCTGCGTCGTCAGCGAGCGCCCCTTGCTGCTCGAGGGCCTCGACGACTCGAAGGTCGTGCCGCCCCAGCGGCGGGAGCGGCTGGCCGTGACCATCCGCGAGATGTGCACGGCTTGGAGCATCGGCTCCGCCTCGGCCGCGGAGATCGACCAGCTCAACATCTACCGGGCGACGGTGCTGGCGATGGAGCGGGCGCTTGCAGGACTTGCCATCTCTCCCGATTGCCTACTCGTGGACGCGATGCGGATTCCCGCGTTCGGCGGCGAGCAGCAGGCCCTCATCCACGGCGACGCGCGCTCCAGCACCATCGCCGCCGCCTCCATCATCGCCAAGGTCCACCGCGACGGTCTCCTGGTAGAGCTCCACGAGCGCTTCCCAGCGTACGGCTTCGACGAGCACAAGGGCTACGGCACGCAGCGCCACATCGAAGCGCTGAGGGAGCACGGCCCCACGCCGGAGCACCGCCGCAGCTTCGTCGAGCATCTGCTCCGGGCCGTCCCGCTCTTCCCAGACGCCGCGCCCGATCCGGGCGGCGCACCGTGAACGCGGAGTTGGGGGCCGAGGGAGAGCGTCTGGCCGCCGCGCATCTGGAGGCGCGAGGCTACCGCATCGTCGGGCGAAACGTCCGGCTCGGTCGAGGGGGAGAGATCGACATCATCGCCAAGGATGGGGCTACGATCGTCTTCGTCGAGGTCAAAGCGCGCTCGTCGCGCCGTTTCGGGGGACCGCTCGGAGCGGTGGATGCCCGGAAACGAGCCCGGTTGAGGCAGCTGGCCGAGGAGTGGCTGCAGACCGCGGCGCCGAACGCCTATGCCCGATTCGACGTCGTGACGGTCGAACGAGTCGGTTCTCGGCTCAGCGTGCGTCATCTCGAAGGAGCGTTTTGACCGAATCGCCTCTCGGCTCGATCATCGCGGGACGCTATCGCGTCGACTCCCTCATCGGGAGCGGCGGGATGGCCGATGTCTATCGCGGCGTCGACACCACCCTCGACCGCCCCGTCGCGGTCAAGGTCCTCACCGATCGCAGCGGCGACATCCGCCAGCGGTTCCTGCGCGAGGCGCAGTCCATGGCGCGCCTCAACCATCCCAACATCGTCTCCGTGTATGACGCCGGCGAGTCCACGGGGGTCTCCTACATCATCATGGAGCTGGCGGAAGGGCGCACCCTTCGCGCGCTCAGCGACGAGGGCGTCTCGACCGAGCACGCCATCTCGCTCTGCATCGAGCTCTGCGAGGCCCTGCAGTATGCCCACGCCCAAGGCGTGATCCACCGCGACATCAAGCCCAGCAACTTGATGGTCCTCGAAACCGGCGTCGTCAAGGTCATGGACTTCGGGCTGGCGCGCCGCACCACCGACGTCTCGATGACCGCGCAGGCGGGCGAGATCGTCGGGACGATCTCGTATCTCCCTCCCGAGCGCTTTCTCGGACGCGCCGGCGACGTGGCGGGCGACCTCTACTCGCTGGGCGTGGTGATGTACGAGCTCTTCTGCCACCGCCTGCCCTTCGAGAGCGTCGACGACGATCTGGTGGCGGTGATCTTCGCCCACATCAATCAGCCTGCCACGCCGCCGCACGCGGTGAACTCGGAGATCCCGGAGGCGCTCGACGCCTTGATCCTGCGCATGCTGGCGAAGGATCCGAGCCAGCGGCCGCTGAGCGCCGCCAACGTCGCGGCCGAGCTGCGCGCGATCCTGACCGGCGGCGAGGCTCCCGCGCGTCCGGCGCCGGTGGAGGCCGCCCCTCCGTTCCGCGCCCCGCAGGCCCCGCCGGCGCCCCGGGCCGCGACGGCCGCGAACGCCGTCAAGGGTCCCGAAGAGAGCACCCACAACGTACGTTCGCTGCTCGACGCCACGCTGCGCTCCTCGCGCACCCTCAACCAAGCATTGGCGGACGTGATGGGCGGGATGCTGGCCGCGCGCAATCGGCGCTACGAGGAGGCCGAGGCCTCCTACACCAGCGCGCTTGCCACGCTCGAACAGCTCGGTGGCCAGGAGACCGAATGGGCGAAGACCGCGCTGAAGTTCGGCCTGATGGTGCTGCAAAAGGCCACGGAAGGACGCGCGACGCAGCCGGAGATCAAGAAAGCGGAAGAGTTGCTGGAACGCGCGATCCCGATCTTCCACGCCCGGCAGCAGCGCTCCGAGCTCACGGACGCCGAGCGCATCCTGCAGGCTTTCCGGCGCATCTCCACGCGCCTCATGTGATCCCGACCGAACGAGGAGGTCCGATGAGACCCTTGCGCCCAGCGGCCTCGGCTGCGCTCTTGGCAACCATGCTCTCGCTCTCGTGCGCTCCGCCGGCGCGGGCCGCATCGTTCTCGGGGCTCGACGCCTTCGCTGCGGCGTGGCAGAAGGTCGACGACTACACCTGCAAGATCGTCACCCACGAGACCGAGGGGCAGGAGGTGCAAGACCGCACCTATGCCTATGCCTTCATGAAGCCCGACCTCGCGAAGATCGCGATCGAGCGGGGCCCCGGGCGAGGCGGGGGCGCCGTGTGGCACGGCGGGGATACGGTCAGCGGCCACCAGGGCGGCATTCTGAGTGCCATCCACCTCACGGTGAACCTCCACGACCCACGCGCCACCAGCTTGCGCGGTGACACCATGAACACCGCCTCGTTCGCCTATATCCTCCGGTACTACCGCGCCAACGAGGCGCACGAGAGCGAGGCGCCGGGCCCGTCGATCGACGGCTCGCCCACGGAGGAAATCCTCCTGGACGACCGCGCGCCCTCGCAAACGGGCGGCGTGACGCGCGAGCTGCTCTTCATCTCGGACAAGACGCACCTGCCCGTCGTGCGGCAACGCTTCGACGGCACGACGCTCGTGAAGAGCGAGCACTTCATAGACGTCGTGCTCGATCCGGGGCTCTCGGCGGGAGACTTCTAGCGACGAGGGTCTTTGGCGTCAGAGCAGCGGGGACTCGGGACTCTCGAAACGGTGGTCGGTGTAGGCGCCTACCATCAGCGCCCTGCGCACGCCTTGAGCGATTTCGGCTCCGTCAGCCTGCTTCGTCAAGACGCAGTTCGCTCCGGCCAGGTGGCACGCCGACGCCCAAGCCGGCCGGCTGTCGCCGGTGTAGACGCAGATGACGGCGTGGGGAAGCATGAAGCGAGTCATCCGGATCGACTCCAGAGGATCCGCATCGATGAAGTCGAGGTCCACGAATAAGAGATCTGGCGCCAGATGACTCATCAACTGGAGATCCATCGAACTCCCGACATGTACGACGTCGAGCCCGGCGTCCGCCAAGACTGCCACGAGAAACGGAGCAAAGATGCCCTGTGCCTCGACGACGTAAGATCGTATGCGATCCACGGCACCTCCCGTCCGAATCGTGCGCTGACCTTCAGTCTAGCGCCTGTCCGGACGGGAGCGTAGTGGCCATTGGGACCTACGAAGGGGTCCGTCGGCTCTATACGAGCCCAGTCTTGATGGCGTGTACCGCCGCCTGGGTGCGTGCCGTGATGTTCAGCTTGGAGAAGATCCGGCTGATGTGGTTCTTGACCGTTTTCTCCGAGAGCTTCAGCCGGGCACTGATCTCCTTGTTGGACAGCCCCTCGGCGATCAGGCGGACGACCTCCGTCTCGCGGAGCGAAAGCTCGTTGAGGTCGCCGCGGCCGTTGCTCATGCTCCGGCGGCGCAGCACATGACCGGCGATGCGTGGGTCGACGTACGACGAGCCGGCCGCTAGCGTCTTCACCGCACGGATGAGCTCCGCGGGCGTCACGTCCTTGACGATGTAGCCATCGGCCCCAGCCGTCAGGCAACGCTGCATGACCTCGGGCTGCAAATGGGCCGAAAGGACGCAGACTCGGGCGTTCGGCACGGCGGCCCGCACCTGCCGCATGGCCTCCCCGAGCTCGACGGCATGTCCGTCGAGGTCCAGAATGATGAGATCGGGATGCAGGGCGGCCAGTGGAGCCGTCGCGACGCTCTCAGCATCACCGACGACCTCGATGTTCCGATCGGTCGCCAGAACCTGACACAGCGCCTTCCCGAATAGTGCCTGCCCCTCCACCACGACCACCCGAATCGTGCCGGTCATGACTTCCATTCTCTTCCGCCTACCTCTCTGAATTGAGCATCTTAGGGAACAACCAGCGGACGAACCGCCAGCGCAGTCCCTCTTAGGGGGGTCGAAGGTATTTGTGGGGGAGAGTCTCCGGAGGGGGACCAGGAGACTGTGGACTGGTTATAGCATGGCCGAAAGTGTGATTTAAATCCCTAAATTTGGGGAGAGATGGTACCATCGTCGGGGCTATCTATCCCAAAAGACTTGCAAATGACCTATTATGAGACCGGGGTAAACATTGACGCCTTTGAACGATCCTATCAACGCTGCCGCGGCCGACGTCCTGATCCGGACCGTCGCCGATCTCCCAGCCTCGGATCGCAGCCGAGCGCTCATCGAGACGATCGTCGAACTCGTACCCTGCTCACGTTGGGCTTATGCGCGTTACGCCGAGAATGACTCGCTCTGCGAATTTTTATTATCCGAAAATATCTCCGACGTCAACGCCACGCTCCGCCTCCTCGAGGAGGAGCGCACCCGCCAGCGCCAAGAGGCGCGCAGCGGGCCCCGGACGGCGGCGACCTTGGCGCCGATCCAGCCGTTCTGCTATGGGGTGACGCTGCTCTTCGCGGACCGCCGGGCCACGTACGCGATGCTCGTCTGCATGCGCAACGAGATCGCGGGCCCGTACTCCTCGGGCGACGTCCAGGCGCTGTGGAGCGCCACCCTGGGGGGATCCGAGATGCTGGCCCGCCTGCGCCTCTTCGATGCCGGCGGGGACCCAAAGCGGCACGCGCTCGAACGCACGATCCCCACCCTCTTCGTCGTCGACCGCGAGATGCGCGTCGAGTCGTCCTTCACCTCGGCGACCGAACGGACCAATCAGCTCGGCGCGTTGCTGCGCGTCGAGCACGGGCGCCTCCCACCGATCCTCGACAAGACCGTTCGGACGATGACCGAGGGCTGGTTCACCCACCCCGAGCGGCGGATGGTCCAGATCGCCATGCCCTTGCCCTTTCTGATCGTGCGCGCGGTACCCATGGACGGCGCGAGCGGTCCGCGCATCGGCGTGTTGGTGGAACCGTACCAGCCGAGGAACTCCCTGATGTGGGCGGCGGAGCGCTTCTCCATCTCGGACCGCGAGCTCGAGGTCCTGGCCCTGCTCCTCAAGGGCGAGAGCAGCGCCGAGATCGCCGCGCGGCTCTCGATCGCCGAGTCGACGGCCCACGACCATGTGAAGCGGCTGCTGGCAAAGACCGAGTCGCGCAACCGGGCCGAGATGATCGCCAAGATCCTCGGGTGGCGCATGGACCGCCGCCAGCGCTAGCGCCCCAGCGGCGCGCGCTCACCGCCTAGCTCCAGATGCGCTTGCGCACCTGGTCGAGTATCAGGGCCAGCAGGATCACCGCTCCCAGCGCGATGTCCTGGGTGTAGCTCTCGACGTTCGCCAGATTCATCACGTTGTTGAGAACCCCGATGAGCAGCGCCCCGACGAACGTGCCGGCGATGGTCCCGGAGCCCCCGAAGAGGCTCGTCCCGCCCACCACCACCGCCGCGATCACGGTGAGCTCGAAGCCATAGCCCGTCTGCGGGGAGCCGGACTGGAAGCGCGCCATCAAGAGCAGGCTGGCGATGGCCGCGCAGACGCCGCTGATGACGTAGACGGCGGTGATGACCACGCGATTGGGGATGCCCGCCAGCCGCGCCGCCTCGGCGTTCCCGCCGATGGCGTAAACGTAACGCCCGAAGCGCGTGCGCGCGAGCAGGACGCCGCAGACGATCAGGACCACGGCCATCCAGATGACGGCCACGGGGATGCCCGGCATCTGCAAGGCGCGTCCCAAGCCCTTGAGCGTGAAGCCGATGCCGATGGCGTTGAACGCGTCGCTGTTGACGGGGATCGGCCGCCCGTGCGCGAGCTTGTAGGCCAGGCCTCGCGCCATGAGCATCATCGCCAGCGTGGTGATGAACGGAGGCAGGCCCAGGCGCACCACGGGGAGGGCGTTGATGAACCCCGCAAGCCCGCCCACGGCGGCGCCGATGACCAGCGTCGCCGCGACGAGCGCGGCGCCGTGAAACGGCAGGGCATTGGCCGCCAGCGCCATGACCACGCCGCAGAGAGAGACCAGCGAGCCCACCGAGAGGTCGATGCCGGCCGTGATGATGACGAACGTCTGCCCCGCGGCGAGAATCGCGTTGTACGTGATCTGCCGCAGGACGTTGACCAGGTTGCCGGGATCCAGGAACGCCCCGTGCGTGAAGTGCGCCACCAGCGCCAGCGCAACGATCAGCACGAGGGCGACCACGCCGTAGCGGAGCCACGCGCGCCCTGCCGCGCCGGCCGCCCCTTCCTCGATCGCCTTGCTCCCCGTCATCGGCTCACCCCACTCTTCTCGCTCGCATCCCGCGAGGTCGTCGCCAGTTCCATCACCCGCTCGCGCGTCGCCTCCTCTCGCGGGAGCACGCCCACGATCGTGCCGTCGCGCACCACGGCCACGCGGTGCGACATGCCCAACACCTCGGGGAGCTCGCTCGAGACCATGACCACCGCCGCACCCTGCTTCGCCAGCTCCACCATCAGCTCGTAGATCTCCGCCTTGGCGCCCACGTCGATGCCGCGCGTCGGCTCGTCGAAGAGAAAGAGGCGCGCCCGCTGCGTGAGCCACTTGGCCAGCACCACCTTCTGCTGGGTGCCGCCGGAGAGGTTGCGCACGCGCTGCTCCACGGACGGCGTGCGGATGCGCAGCTCCCGCACCAGGTCGAGCGTGACCGCCTTCTCGCGGGCGCGATCGACGAAGCCCAGCGGACGCGAGAAGAGCCCCAGGTGGGGGAGCGTCACGTTCTCCCGCACCGTCATGCCAAGCACGAGTCCCTGTCCCTTGCGGTCTTCCGTCACCAGCGCGATGCCGGCTTCGATGGCGTCGCGCGGCCCGCGCGCGCGCAGCGGCCGGCCGTCGATCAGGATCTCGCCGCCGGAAGGGACATCGGCCGCGGCGATCGCGCGCACGATCTCCGTGCGCCCCGCTCCGACCAGGCCCGCCAGCCCCAACAGCTCGCCCGCGCGCACCTCGAAGCCCACGCCGCGCACCACCGTGCCGCTGCGCAGGCCGCGCACGGAGAGCACCACGGGGGCTTGCGGCTCCAACGCGGGGAGCGGCGGATAGTACTGCTCGATCTCGCGCCCCACCATCAAGCGAATCGTCTCGTGCTGGGGCAGTTCGGCGACGGTGCCGCCTCCGACGACCCGGCCGTCGCGCAGCACGGTGACGCGGTCGGCGATGCGGGGCAGCTCTTCGAGGCGGTGCGAGATGTAGACGATGCCCACCCCCCGTGCCCGCAGGATGCGGATCGTCTCGAAGAGATGGTCGATCTCGCGGTCGGTGAGCGCCGCCGTGGGCTCGTCCATCACCAGCACGCGCGCCTTGCGCGCCAACGCCTTGGCGATCTCCACCATCTGCTGCTGGGCCACGGAGAGGCGCCCCACCGGGGCGCGCAACGGCAGCTCGATCCC
>Ga0307374_10006847_pt1 | contig 17704 bp, 14 predicted proteins | sample OX3MG_FD_202532 | JGI IMG/M metagenome (GOLD analysis project Ga0307374, IMG submission 202532) | Soil microbial communities from Risofladan, Vaasa, Finland - OX-3 | ecosystem: Environmental > Terrestrial > Soil > Coastal area > Acid sulfate soil | place: Finland: Risofladan, Vaasa | collected... | reverse complement strand
AAGCGGGTCGGCGGCTTCTCGCTCGGCATGGGTCAGCGGCTCGGCGTCGCCGCGGCGCTGCTCGGCGATCCGGCCACCGTAATCCTCGACGAGCCCGCCAACGGCCTCGACCCCGAGGGCATCCGTTGGATCCGCAACCTGCTCAAGAGCCTGGCTTCGGAAGGCCGCACCGTGTTCCTGTCCTCGCACCTGATGAGCGAGATGGAGCAGACCGCCGAGCACCTGATCGTGATCGGACGTGGGCGCCTGATCGCAGACACCGACGTCGCGACCTTTGTGTCGACGGCCTCCTATGGCGCACCCGTGCGCGTCCGCGCGGCACAGCCGCAGGCGCTGGCCGCGGCGCTCGCCGCCGGTGGCGGGCGTAGCACGACGCTCGATGACGGCGCGCTGCAGGTTTTCGGACTGACCACGGAGCGGATCGGCGAGATCGCCGCCGCGCAGCAACTCGTCCTGCACGAGCTCACGCCTGGCCAGGTCTCGCTCGAGGAAGCCTTCATGAGCATCACCAAGGACTCCGTCGATTTCCAGCACGCCGACACCCTGCCCACCGACGCCACGACCCCGGTTGGTGCCGGCACCTGAAGATGAGCGCCACCACCGTCCCCACCCTCCCGGTCCGTGCGGACCGCAGCGGCGAGCGCGTGACGCTGCCGCGTCTGATCCGTTCAGAGTGGACCAAGCTGTGGTCGCTGCGCTCGACCCGCTGGTCGCTGTTCCTCGCGTTTCTGTCGCAGGCCGGCCTCGGGCCGCTGATCGCGCTGATCGAGATGTCTCGCTGGTCGCACCTGAGCCTTCAGGACCGGCTGACGATCAACCCAATCGACCACAGCCTCGGTGGCTGGCATCTTGCTCAGCTCGCGATCGCCATCCTCGCCGTGATGACGATGACCGGTGAATACCACACCGGAATGATCCGCTCGAGCCTGCTGGCGGCGCCTAAGCGCCTGCCCGTGCTCTGGGCGAAGCTGATCGTGTTCTGCTCGGTCACGCTCGTGCTGATGCTGATCGCGGCGTTCATCGGCTTCCTCGGCGGTCAGGCGATCTTCACCGAGCACGGCGTCAACGTCGCCCTGAGTGCACCGCACGCGTTGCGCACGATCGTCGGCGCCGCCCTGTTCACGACGATGACAGGCGCGCTCTGCATTGCACTCGGCACGATCGTGCGACGCACCGCCGGCGGCATCGCGCTGTTCGTGGGCGTGTTCTTCGTGCTCCCCGGCCTGATCGAAATCCTCCCCAGCGCCACCGCCGACGGAATCCACCCCTACCTGCCCAACAATGCGGGCGGCGGAATCGCCCAGGCACTACAGGACCAGCACATGTTCTCCCCCTGGGGGGGTTTCCTGCTCTTCTGCGGCTACACGCTCGTTGTGATCCTGATCGCGGCGCGTCTGCTGCTGAAGCGCGACGCCTAGTTCGGTTCACAACTGGCCGCGATCGATCGGGTAACCGACGCCACGGTTGGACGCTTGATCTCGGGCGAAGGCAACGCGACTGGCAATCCGTCCAGATTGCGTGGCGAGGCGCACACAGCCGGATAATCTTTGGCGGCGATGGCCAATTGGGGGAGGCCTCAGCTTCAGGGTTGGCGGGTGCTCTTGGTTGCGCCCATTTCCGCCTGCGCCAACGCGCTGACCCGACACCTCATGGCGCTGCCCGGCTCGGTGGTCCACAGGATCGACTCGGCTGCGAGTCTGCCTAAGGCGTTGCTCGATGCGAGCTGGGACGTGGTCGTATTCGAGCACCACGCCGGACTCCGCGACGCCGAGGCGCTGCTGCGCTCGGTGGTCGAGAGCTCGGATGAGCGTCCGGTAGTCGTGATCGCCGACGAGATCGGCGGTGCCAATGTCGCCGCGATCCTGCGGGCCGGCGCCGCCGACTTTGCGGTGCGCTCCGATCCGAGCAGCGTCGTCACGGCGCTCGAGCGCTGCCTCGGTGGAGCTCGCCGGTCGCATCGCACCGTCATCGAGGCGCTCGAACGCGACGTGCACACGGCACGTCAACGCTTCCGGGTCGCCTTCGAGGACGCACCCGTCGGAATGTCGGTCGCGACTCCGGGCGGCCGTTTCATCCAGGTCAACAACTCCCTGTGCGAAATAACCGGCTACACGCGTGAGGAACTGCTCTCGCTCAACATCGCCACGATCACGCACCCCGAAGAGCTCGATGAGCGTACCCGCCTACTTGCAGAGCTGCTCGGCGGCGAGAGGGACCGCTACATACGAGACGGCCGGTTGCTCCGCGCGAACGGCGACGCGGTCTGGGTGTCGCACCACGTCCGCCTGCTGCGAGACGCAGACGGCAACGCGGTCCAGATCATCACGCACCTCGTCGACATCACAGAACGGCGGACGCTCGAGCGCGAACTGCGCCACATGGCGGACCACGATCCGCTCACCGCGCTGTTGAACCGGCGCGGCCTCGAAGCCGAACTCGAGCGCCATGTCACACACGTGAATCGCTACGGCGCGCGCGGCGCGTTACTCGTACTGGATCTCGACCACTTCAAAGCCGTCAACGACACGCTCGGGCACGAGGCCGGCGACCGTTTGATCGTGACCGTCGCGAACCTGCTGCGCACCCGGCTGCGCAGTTCGGACGTTGTCGCTCGGCTCGGCGGCGACGAGTTCGCGATCCTGCTGCCCGATGCGAACGCGGAGATGGCCCGTCACGTGGCCGAGGAGATCGTTGCCGATGTGCAGCGCAGCGCAGCGGTCGATCACAGACAGACGCGGCGCTCTGTGACGGCCAGCGTGGGCGTGACGATGTTCACACAGGAGCAGATCAACGCCGAGTCAGTATTGGTCGACGCCGATCTCGCGATGTACGACGCCAAGGAAGCCGGACGGGACCGCGTCGCGATGCACACCGGCGGTCGCGATGACCAGCCGCGGATGCGGGCGCGTCTGGAATGGATCGCGCGCATCCGCCACGCGCTGGACCAGGGACAGTTCACGCTGCATGCGCAGCCAATCCTGGAGCTTCACAGCGGGCTGACCAATCAATGCGAGCTCCTGCTGCGCATGGTCGACGAGTCCGGCGACACAATCCCGCCGGGCGCGTTCCTTTACATCGCCGAGCGCTACGACCTGATCCACGAGCTCGACGAGTGGGTCGCCACACGCGCGATCGAGCTCGTCGAGCACGAGCAGGCTGCCGGACGGCACGGCTCGGTCGAGATCAACGTCTCCGCCAAGTCGCTTGCCAACGCAGGGTTGCTCGAGGTCGTGCGGACCGAGCTGATCCGCTCTCAGATCGACCCCAGTCGCCTGATCTTCGAGGTCACAGAGACCGCTGCGATCTCACACATGGCGCTCGCGCGCGACTTCGCCGAACGGCTCAAGGCGCTCGGGTGCCGGTTCGCGCTCGACGACTTCGGCGCCGGCTTCGGCGGCTTTTTCTACCTCAAGCACATTCCCTTCGACTACCTCAAGATCGACCGCGAGTTCGTCACCGACTGCCGCCACAACCGCACCGACCAGCTGGTGATCGAGGCGCTCGTGTCGATCGCGCACGGGCTCAACAAGCAGACGATCGCCGAGGGCGTCGAGGACCGCGAGACCGAGCTCTTCCTCCGCCGCAATGGCGTCGACCTCGCGCAGGGCTACCACATCAGCCGCCCGCTCCCGATCTCCGAGGGTGTGCCGCTGTGGTCCGCTTCGGCGCGCTACTAGCCCGCAAAGCCGCGCGTACAGGCGTAGTGCAACGGCCTGGGCGCGGTCGCGCGCGTCGATCTTGGCGAACACATGGTTGATGTGGGTCTTGAACCACCGGATCGAGCAGCGTCTGATGCGCCGCCGCAGCCTCGACTGCGCGCGCGATCTCTGTGATGCCGGCGTCCCTGGTCAGGTAGCCACGGGCGCCCGCGCCGAGCGCGAGCGCACCGGCAGACTTCGAGGCGGCCGTCCGGAGCGCGTGCATGCTGCGGGGAAGGAAAGGCACCCTGGGGGCGCTTTTCCTTCCCAGCGTCAGCGAACGATCAGGGAAGCCCCGGTCATCGCAGCCGGCTGCTCATATCCGAGCAACTCAAGGACCGTCGGCGCGACATCCGCCAGCGCCCCGCGGTCCCGGAGCATTAGCCCCGGCATCGTCACGATCGCCGGCACCGGATTCAGCGAATGCGCGGTGTTCGGGCTGCCATCGGGCTCGAGCATGTGGTCGGCGTTGCCGTGATCGGCGGTGATCAGCAGTGTGCCGCCGCTCTCGTGCACGGCCCGCACGACCTCGCCGAGGCAGCTGTCGACGGTTTCGATTGCCGCCACCGCTGCTGGGATCACACCGGTGTGCCCGACCATGTCAGCGTTGGCGAAGTTGATGATCCCGAACACCGGCCGATCCTCAGTCCAGGCTTCGACGAATGCGGACGCCGCCTCGGGCGCGCTCATCTGCGGCTTGTAGTCGTAGGTCGGCACGTCCCGCGGAGAGGGCACCACCTCGCGCCGCTCGCCGTCCTGGGGACGCTCCTCGCCGCCGCCGAAGAAGTACGTGACGTGCGGATACTTCTCGGTCTCGGCCACGTGCAGCTGACGGCCGCCGTGCGCCGCGATCACCTGCGGCAGCGTGATCTTCGGGCGCGCCGGTGGGAACGCGACCGGGTAGGGCCAGCCCTCCTGGTACTCGGTCATCGTCGTGTAGCGCTCGACGACCGGCGCGCCACCGCGCTCGACCTCATCAAAGCCGTCCTCGGCCAGCGCGCGCGTGATCTCGCGCATGCGGTCGGGGCGGAAGTTGAAGGCGATCACGCTGTCCCCGGGCCGGATCCGGGCCTCCCTGCCGACGGTGACCGGCTTGACGAACTCGTCGGTTTCGTCACGCCGGTAGGCGCCGAGGACAGCTTCTGCGGCAGTCTCGGCGTGGCGCTCGGCCGTGCCGTGGACCAGCAGGTCATACGCGAGCTGGGTGCGGTCCCAGCGCCGATCGCGATCCATCGCGTAGTAGCGCCCGACCACGGTGCCGATGCGGCCGACGCCGGACTCGGCCGTCCACCCCTCGACCTGCTCGAGGAAGCCCGCGCCGGACTGCGGCAGCGTGTCGCGACCGTCTGTGAAGGCGTGGATCACGAGGTCCTCAACCTGGAGCTCTTTGGCCAGCTCGATCAGCGCGTGCAGTTGCTCGATACTCGAGTGCACGCCGCCGTCTGAGACCAGCCCGACGAGGTGCACGCGGTGGCCGGCCGGAAGGCCCGTTACCGCCTCCCGCAGGACGTCGTTGGCGGCCAGGGTTCCGTCACTCACCGCAGTATCGATGCGGGTCAGGTCCTGCATCAAAACTGAGCCCGCGCCGAGGTTCATGTGGCCCACCTCGGAGTTGCCCATCTGGCCGGCAGGCAGACCGACTGCGTGCCCGCAGGCGGTGAGCGTCGTGTGCGGGTAGCGCGCCCAGAGCGCATCGAAGATCGGCGTACGCGCGAGCGACACCGCGTTGCCGGGGCCGTTTGGCGCTAGCCCCCAGCCGTCCAGCACCACCAGCACGCATGACGGTGCCGGCCGATTTGATCCCACCCGACCGCCGCCGGGCAGCGAGCCCACGCTCGGATCCGCGTTCATCAGCTCGCGGCGGCGATGATCGCGGCGAGGCCGCCAGGATCGAGGCTGGCACCACCGACCAGCGCACCGTCGACGTCGGGCAACGCGAGGATCTCACCCGCGTTCTCCGGCTTGACGCTGCCGCCGTACAGGATCCGCACGAGCTGCGCCTGCTCCGGCGAGCGGTCTCCGATCAGGGCGCGGATGAACGCCGCTGCCTCCTGTGCCTGCTCGGGCTCGGCGACCTTGCCGGTGCCGATCGCCCAGATCGGCTCGTATGCGATCGCGACTGCGGCGAGCCGTTCGCTTGGGACCTTGGCGAGCGCCTCCTGAATCTGATGGCGAAGCTTGCGCTCGGTGTCGCCGTTCTCGCGCTCGGAGTCCGTCTCACCGACGCAGAGCAGCGGCATCAAGCTCGCATCGAGCGCCGCCGGGACCTTGAGCGCCAGGGCCTTGTCGGTCTCGGCGAACAACTCGCGACGCTCCGAGTGGCCGAGGATCACGCCGTGCACATCCAGCTCGCTGAGCATCAGTGCAGAAACCTCGCCCGTGTACGGCCCCGAAGCCGCCTGATGCATCGTCTGCGCGAAGACCTGCACGCGCGATCCGCGCGTCGAGTCGATCATCGGCGTCAGTGCCGTGAACGGCGGGCAGATCGCCACGTCCACACCGTCGGCGGTCGCCACCCGCGGCAGCAGCGCCTGGATGAACTCCTCCGCCTCGGCGACCGTCTTGTTCATCTTCCAGTTGCCCGCGATCAGCGGCGTTCTACGACTCACTGCATTCCTCCATACTCCGGTCCTCTACCCGAGGACGCTCCCGTCCCTCTACCCGAGGACCTCAACCCCGGGCAGCGTCCTGCCCTCGATCAGCTCAAGTGCGGCGCCGCCTCCGGTCGAGACGTGCGTCATTTTCTCCGCCAGCCCGAATTTCTGCACGGCCGCGGCCGAGTCGCCACCGCCGACGACGGTAGCGCCATCCGCCCTCGCAAGCGCGTCCGCCACCGCCCGGGTGCCGGCGGCGAAGGGCTCGAGCTCGAACGCGCCCATTGGACCGTTCCAGAAGATCGTGCCCGAGTCGGCGATCCGGCCGGTGTATTGGGCGGTCGTCCTGGGGCCGATGTCGAGGCCCATCATGCCGTCCGGAACGTCGACCCCGTCGATGGGCACGGGAACCGCGTCGGCACCGAAGTGATCGGCGAGCACGAGATCGACAGGCAGGCTCAGCTTCGCCGGCCCGTTCTCATCAGCCTGCAGGAGCGCACGCGCGTGCTCGATGTCCTCCTCGGCGCACAGCGAAGCTCCGACAGGGTGCCCCTTGGCTGCCAGGAACGGGAACGCCATCGCACCGCCGATCAGGATCGCGTCTGCCAGATGCAGAAAGCGTTCGATCACACGGATCTTGTCGCTCACCTTGGCGCCGCCGAGGATCGCGACCAACGGCCGCTCGGGAGCCTCGATCAGCCCGAGCAGAGTGCGCACCTCGCGCTCCAGCAGCAGACCGGCGGCGCGCTCCTCGAGCAGCTGCGCAGCCCCGACGGTTGAAGCGTGCGCGCGATGTGCAGCCCCGAACGCGTCGTCCACGTAGACGTCGGCCAATCTCGCCAGAGCCGCCGCGAACTCGGGGTCGTTGCGCGTCTCGCCCGGCTCGTAGCGGACGTTCTCGAGCAGCAGGATCTCCCCCGGCTCAAGCGCGTCGGCCAACTCCGACACCGCTTCGCCTACGACATCTGGGGCCATCTTCACCGGAACGCCGAGGAGCTCACTGAGGCGCTCGGCCACCGGCGCAAGTGAGAGCGCGGGCTCGCGGTCCTTTGGCCGACCCAGGTGCGACACGAGTACGAGGCGCGCGCCGCGCTCGCGCAGCTCCCGCAGCGTCGGAAGCGTCCCGCGGATGCGGGTGTCGTCGGCAACACGCCCCTCGGCGTCGAGCGGCACGTTAAAGTCGACCCTGACCAACACCCGCCTGCCAGTCAGATCTCCCAGATCTTTCAGCGTCCTCAAGGCTCTCCACTCCCCGGCGAGCGGTGCGCTTCCCGATGGCTCAGTTCCTCGTCCTACAGCTTCTGGACGAGGTCGACAATGCGATTCGAGTAGCCCCACTCGTTGTCGTACCAGGCCACGACCTTGACGAGCGTGCCGTCCATAACCGCGGTCAGCTCTGAGTCCACGATCGAGGAGGCCGGGTTGCGGACGATGTCGGCGGAGACGATCGGGTCCTCGGTGTACTCGAGGTAGCCCTTGAGCGGCCCCTCCGACGCGGCCGCCTTGAGCGCCGCGTTGATCTCCTCCTTGCTGGTTTCGCGCTCGGCCTCGATCGTCAGGTCGACGACACTGCCGGTCGGGACGGGCGCGCGCACCGCAAAGCCGTTGAGCTTGCCGTTCAGTTCGGGGATCACGACTCCGATCGCCTTTGCGGCCCCGGTAGTCGCAGGGATCAGGCTGACAGCCGCCGCTCGCGCGCGGCGCAGGTCCTTGTGCGGCATGTCCTGCAGCCTCTGGTCCGAGGTGTAGGCGTGGATCGTCGTCATCAGCCCGTGCCTGATCCCCACCGCGTCGTGCAGGACTCTCGCGACGGGCGCCAGGCAGTTGGTCGTGCAGGAGGCGTTGGAGATCACATGGTGGTTGGCGGGGTCATAGGCCGCGTCGAAGTTGACGCCGAGCACGACGGTCACGTCGGGGCTCGTCGCCGGTGCAGAGATCACGACCTTCTTGGCGCCGGCATCCAGGTGCTTGGCGGCGTTCTCGCGGTCGGTGAAGAAGCCGGTCGACTCGATCACCACGTCAGCGCCGAGCTCCGCCCATGGGAGCGCCCCGGGGTCGCGTTCGGCGAACACGCGGACCTCGCAGCCATTCACCGCTATGCCGCCGTCGGTCACCTCCACGGTCCCCTGGAACGGGCCGTAGTTCGAGTCGTACTTGAGCAGGTGCGCGATCGTCTTGCGATCGACGAGGTCGTTCAGCGCGAGCCACTCGATGTCCGCGTTGCGCTCGATCGCCGCCCGGAACACGTTACGCCCGATCCGCCCAAATCCGTTGATGCCGACTCGAACTGCCATTGACCCTCCGCCTGATTGATGTGCGTGTTCCTGTGGGCCCGCTGTGTGCGGGCCGCCCTGCTGGCCCGCGGCGTGCGCGGTGCGAGTGCCAGAGGCTAACGCCTCAGCGGCGGGAGACGATCTCGAGCCGTAGGCCGTCGGGGTCGCGCAGGTAGCCGGCGTAGTGGCGCTTGCCGTAATGCGGTCGCGGTCCGGGCGCGCCGTCGTCGCTGCCGCCTGCCGCGAGACCGGCGCGGTGCGCGGCGTCGACCGCCGCCTTGCCGCTGGCGCGCAGCGCGACATGACCGTAGCCGGGCGCCGGCGGCTGACCGCGCACGACCAGCCAGAAGTCGGCGGCGTTGACGCCGTAAGCGATCGCGTGCTCGGACTCGAACATGCGTCGCGCGCCGAGCGCGAAGAACACCGGGTCGTAGAAGCGGGCCGAGCGTTCCAGGTCGGCGACCTCGAAGCCGACATGGTCGATCATGCCGGGCGCTCGATGTCGCGATGGATGACCTGGACCACGTACTCGGGCCGCGGCCGATAGCGCTCGGCGAGGGCTTCAGCAATCGCGACCGATCGGTGGCGGCCGCCGGTGCAGCCGACCGCCACGACGAGGTGTGCCTTGCCCTCGGCAAGGTACTGCGGCAACAGATAGTCGAGTAGCGGGTCCAGGCGGTCGTAGAACTCGGTAAGCGCCCCAGCGTGGTCGATGAACTCGACGACCTCGTGGTCGAGTCCGGTCAGAGGCCGCAGCGACGGCTCGTAGTGGGGATTGGGAAGGAAGCGCACATCGAACATCAGGTCGGGGTCGCGCGCTGGACCGTTCTTGAAACCGAAGCTCTCGAATGTGATCGCCAGCCGTCCCGGGGTGCGTGTCGGCAACATCTCGTCGGAGAGCTTGCGCCGCAGCTGCGCTGCGGTCAGGCCGGTCGTGTCGATGACGACGTCAGCGCGCTTGCGTACCGGCACGAGCGCGTCGCGCTCACGCGCGATGCCGGCGGCGACGCTGCCGTCGGGCGAGAGCGGATGGCGCCTGCGCGTCTCCTTGTAGCGAGTCTGCAGAGTCTCCTCGCTGGCCTCGAGGAACAGCACGCGGTGGTTCACGCCGAGCGTCTGCAGCCGGTCGATCACCTCGGCGAGTCCCTCGAAGTAGCTGCCAGCACGTACATCGGAGACGATCGCTGCGTAGGCGACCTTCGAGCCGGTATGTGCGAACAGCTCGACCAGCGAGCTGATCATCTCCGAGGGCAGGTTGTCGACGCAGAAGTAGCCCTCGTCTTCGAAGGCGGCCATCGCCGTCGACTTCCCGGCTCCGGAGAAGCCGGTGATCACGACCAGATCCCGGAGTGCGAGTTCGTTTTCTTGTGGAGCCATCGACTTACTTGTGTCAGTTTCGTAACACCTTTACACCCCCTACCAAGGGGTTTACCAAGCGCTGCGGATAGCGAGTCTGGCCTCTTCAGACTCCCGTCTTGTGAAACTCGCGGTGCAGTTCGCGCGCCAGCCGCCCTGGAATTCCCGGCACCGCCTCGAGCTCCTCGCGCGACGCCTCGAGCACTGCGTCAGGTGACCCGAAGTGCGTCAGCAACGCCCGTTTGCGCGCCGGGCCGAGGCCCGGCAGGCCATCGAGCACCGACGCAGTCATCGCACGGTCGCGGCGCTGGCGGTGATGCGTGATGGCGAACCTGTGGGCCTCGTCACGCAAACGCTGCAATAGCTGCAGCTCCGGGGTGTCGTGCGGCAGCATCAGTGACGAGGCGCGCCCTGGGATGAAGACCTCCTCGATGCGCTTGGCGAGCGACACCACAGCGACGCCCCGCTGAACGAAGCCGTCGAGCGCCCTGAGCCCAGCCGACAGCTGACCCTTGCCGCCGTCGATCACGATCAGGTTCGGGAGTGCGGCGAAGCTCGGGTCGTACTCCTTGTCGTGCGGGGAGAGGTCCTGCTGGGCCTCGAACTGAGCCATCCGCCGCCCGAGGATCTCCTCCATCGCGGCGAAGTCGTCGGGCCCGTCCTCGCCCACACTGCGCACCTTGAAACGCCGGTAGTCGGCCTTCTTCGGCGCCGCGCCTTCGAACACGACCATCGACGCGACCGTGTTGGTCCCCATCAGCGTTGAGATGTCGTAGCACTCGATCCGCAGCGGCAGCGCCTCGAGCGCCAGCGCCTGCTGCAGCTGATCCATCGCCTCGGTCCGCTGCTGGCGGCGGCGCTCGGAGCGCAGCTTCTCTTGGTCAAGCGCGAGCCGCGCATTGCGCTGGGCCAACTCAAGGATCCTGCGCTTGTCGCCGCGCTCTGCCTCGCGCACCTCGACACGCGAGCCGCGGCGCTCGCTCAAGGCGATCGACAGGGGTGCCACGTGCCCGGCTCCCTGCTCACCCGCGGCCTCCTGTTCACCCGCGGCCTCCTGTTCACCCGCGACTCCCTGCTCGCCCGTCGCCCCTTGCTCGCCCCCGACTCCTTGCTCGCCCCCGACTCCCTGCTCGCCCCCGACTCCCTGCTCGCCCGCGACTCCCTGCTCCACCACGACCAGCGGCGGGATCATCATCGCCGAGGCGTAGTACTGGATGATGAACGCCTCGGTGACCTCGGCCGGGTCGGCGTCGGCGGCGTTTTCCAGGTAGAAGCTCTGGCGATCGGACAGCACGCCGTCGCGGACCTGTAGCACCTGCGCATTGGCCTCGCCCTCGGCCACCGCGACCGCGATGGCATCGAACGTGCCGCCCTGATCGACCGAGACCCGTTGGCGCTCGAGCAGGCGCCGTACGGCCCGCAGGCGGTTGCGCTCGCGAGCGGCATCCTCGTAGCGCTGCTCGGCCGCCGCCTGGCGCATCTCGAACTCGAGCCGCTGCTCGATCTCCCGGTAGCGGCCTGACAAAAACGCCACGACACCGTCGATCCCGGCGCGGTAGTCCTCCTTGCTGACGTATCCGACGCACGGCGCCTCACAGCGCTTGATGTAGTAGTCGAGGCACGGCGAGCCGCTGCGGCGGCCGGGCTCGGGCCCGTCACAGGTGCGAAACAGGAAGACCTTGCCCAGCACCTCCAGCGTCGCCCGGGTGCGCTTCGCGCTCGAGAACGGGCCGAAGTAGGCGCGATCCCGACGGTGGCGCTCGCGCGTGAAATAAACCCGCGGGAAGTCCTCGTCGAGGCTGATTGCGATGTACGGGTAGGACTTGTCGTCCCGCAGCCGGATGTTGAACCGCGGCTGGTACTGCTTGATGAAGTTCTGCTCGACGAGCAGCGCCTCGGACTCGGTGTGGACGACGAGCGCCTCGATGCGGTCGATCATCGGCAGCAGGTCACGGCCGGCGCGGGTGCTCGGGTTCGAGAAATGCGACGCGACGCGCTTGCGGATCGATATCGCCTTGCCGACGTAGATGACTTTGCCGGCGGCGTCGTGGAACAGGTAGACGCCCGGTTCGTCAGGCAGTTCACGGCGGCGCTCGGCGGAGACGATCGACATGCCTTCGAGTCTATTTATGCCCGGCAGACGCGGCGTTCGCTGGCCCGCGCACCCCGTTGTGGACCGCTAACAGGGACAGCAAATCCGAGGCATCCCACAACGCCTACGCTTAACTTGACCGATTCCAGAAAAGCCGCAACACTCGACCAAGTGCCGACCAGCCTCGAGATCGAGCGAACGTTGCGTGCCGCCGAGCTACGCGTGACACGACCCCGTATCGCCGTGCTGAACGCCGTGCACCGTCATCCGCACGCCGACACCAACTCGATCATCGAGTCCGTGCGCCTGGGACTCGGCGAGGTATCGCACCAGACCGTCTACGACGTGCTGGAGGCGCTCACGAACGCCGGCCTGCTGCGGCGCATCCAGCCCTCGCGCTCGACCGCGCGCTACGAGGCCCGTGTCGCCGACAACCACCACCACATCGTGTGCCGACTTTGCGGCGCCGTCGCCGACGTCGACTGCGCGGTCGGTGACGCGCCCTGCCTGACCCCGTCCGAGGATCGCGGCTACACAATCGACGAAGCCGAAGTCATCTACTGGGGCCTGTGTCCCGATTGCGCGGGCCGCCGGCACCACCACCAGCACCACCACCAGCAGCACCATGCCCACCGATCCCGAAAGGACCCCAGTGTCTGAGACCCCTGAAGCCGCCGCATACGATGTGAACGACGCGACTGCCTCAGGTGGCTGCCCCGTCGCCCACGATGGCCTCACCGATCCGCTCAAGGGCGACGCCAACCGCGACTGGTGGCCGAACCGCCTCAACCTCAAGATCCTCGCCAAGAACCCCGCCGTCGCGAACCCCCTCGGCGACGGCTTCGACTACACCGCCGCCTTCAACAGCCTCGACCTCGTGGCCGTCAAGCGGGACATCGCGCAGGTCCTAGCCACCTCCCAGGACTGGTGGCCGGCCGATTTCGGCAACTACGGGCCGCTGATGATCCGCATGGCCTGGCACAGCGCGGGCACATACCGCATCAGTGACGGCCGCGGCGGCGCCGGCACCGGTCAGCAGCGCTTTGCCCCGCTAAACAGCTGGCCGGACAACGTCAGCCTCGACAAGGCGCGCCGCCTGCTCTGGCCGGTCAAGAAGAAGTACGGCAAGGCGATCTCCTGGGCTGACCTGATCGTTCTGACCGGCAACGTCGCCCTCGAGACGATGGGCTTTGAGACCTTCGGTTTCGGCGGCGGTCGCGTCGACGCCTGGGAGCCCGACGATGACGTCTACTGGGGATCGGAGACGACCTGGCTCGGCGACGAGCGCTACAGCGGTGACCGTCAGCTCGAGGAGCCGCTCGCAGCGGTCCAGATGGGCCTGATCTATGTCAACCCGGAGGGCCCGAACGGCAACCCGGATCCGCTGGCGGCTGCCCGCGACATCCGCGAGACCTTCCGGCGTATGGCAATGAACGACGAGGAGACCGTCGCGCTGATCGCCGGTGGCCACAGTTTCGGCAAAACCCACGGCGCCGGCGCGGGCGAGCACGTTGGTCCCGAGCCGGAGACCGCCGCGCTCGAGCTGCAGGGCCTCGGCTGGCAGAGCAGCTACGGCACCGGTAAGGGCGCCGATGCGATCACCTCGGGGATCGAGGTCACCTGGACGACGACACCGACCAGGTGGAGCAACGACTTCCTCGAGAACCTCTTTGGCTTCGAGTGGGAGCTGGAAAAGAGCCCCGCGGGCGCGTACCAGTGGGTGGCCACGGACGCGGAGGCGACCATCCCTGCGCCCGACAACGGCGGTGCGCCGCGCAGGCCGACGATGCTGACGACCGACCTGGCGCTGCGCCTCGACCCGATCTACGAGCCGATCTCCCGCCGCTTCAAGGAAAACCCCGGCGAGCTGGCAGACGCCTTTGCACGCGCGTGGTTCAAGCTCACCCACCGCGACATGGGACCGGTAGTCCGCTACCTCGGCCCCGAGGTCCCGAGCGAGGAGCTGCTGTGGCAGGATCCGCTCCCGCAGGCCTCAAGCGAGCGCATCGGTGCCGCGGAGATTGCCGCCCTCAAGCTGCACATCCTCGATTCGGGCCTGACCGTCTCGCAGCTTGTGTCGGCCGCCTGGGCGGCCGCGGCGTCGTTCCGCGGCAGTGACAAACGCGGCGGCGCCAACGGCGCCCGCATCCGCCTCGAGCCGCAGCGCAGCTGGGAGGTCAACAACCCCGCCGAGCTCGCGGTCGTGCTGGCGAAGCTCGAAGACATCCAGTCGGTCTTCAGCGAGGGTGGCAAGCGCGTGTCGCTGGCCGATCTGATCGTGCTGGCCGGATGTGCCGCCGTCGAGCGGGCCGCGGCGGTGGCCGGGTACGAGATCGAGGTGCCGTTTACCGCTGGCCGCGTCGATGCGAGCCAGGAACAGACCGACGTCGATGCCTTCGAGGCGCTCGAACCGAGGGCAGACGGTTTCCGCAACTACCTCGCCGCCGGCAACCGCCTCCCTGGTGAGTATCTACTGGTCGACCGCGCCAACCTACTCAACCTGAGCGCCCCGGAGATGACCGTGTTGGTCGGCGGTCTGCGGGTGCTCGGCGCCAACTACGACAACTCGTCGCTCGGGGTGCTGACCGCCACCCCTGGCACGCTGACGAACGACTTCTTCGTCAACCTGCTCGACCTCGGCACCACGTGGAAGCCCGCGTCGCCGGACTCGTCGAGCTTCATAGGCAGGGGCCCCAACGGCGAGGCGTGGACCGGCAGCCGCGTCGACCTGCTGTTCGGCTCAAACTCCGAGCTGCGCGCCGTCGCCGAGGTCTACGCCAGCGACGATGCCGCCAAGAAGTTCGCGCACGACTTCGTCGCCGCATGGGACAAGGTCATGAACCTGGACCGGTTTGACCTCGCCTGATTCACAGGGTTAGCCAGTCGGGGTGGGGTGGGTGGGACCAATTCCCCCCGACTGCTGCAGCGCCCAGGTCCGGCCGCTCTCAGTACTCCCGCGTAGAGCGGTACAGCGCGTACAGCGCATATGCGCAGGCCGCGAGCACCACAAGCCAGGCGACTGTGCCGATGCCGGTCGCCCAGAGGCGGTCGGCGGCGCTGATCGTGAGCACCGCGACGCCGAGTGCCACGTAGAGCGCGGTGCGGCGGCGCGTGCCGAGTGAGTAGAGCTCGGTGCGATGCTCGCGGTACAGGCGTGAGGCGATCCAGGCGAATGCCCCCAGAAACGCGAGCGAGATCAGCTGCGTGAGGAAGCTGAGCGCGAAGTCACCGGTGTTGTGCAGCGCGTAGATCACCGTCGCCAGCGCGACGATGATGAGCACATTGCGAAAGTTGGTGCTGAGCTTCAAGAACGCCTAGCCTGGTTCAGCGGAACGCTGTCAGACCCAAGGGTACTGCCGGATTCGCCGGTGCCCCGGCGCTTGTGGCCGCGGCGGGCTCGACACGCTCGGGCTCGACGCGCTCGGCCCCGGCTCGCTCAGGCTCGGCTCGCTCAGGCTCGGTTCGCTCCGGCGTGGCTCGCTCGGGCGTGAACCGGTAGCCGACGCCGAAGTGGGTGTGCACGTAGCGCCAGTCCGGCGAGATCCGCTCGAGCTTGTTGCGGAGCTTGCGCACGAAGACATCGACCGAACGGTCGCCGCGCACCATTGTGTAGCCCCATACCCGCTGGTAGATGACCTCGCGCTCCAACACCCGCCCCTCGGCCGAGGCCAGCTGGCGCAGCAGGTCGTACTCCTTGCGTGAGAGCCCGGCCGGGTCGGAGCCGACGTAGGCGTCGAACTGGTCCGGGCGGATCGCGAGCTCGCCGGCGATCGTTGGCTCGTCGTCGAGCAGGGTCTCGCCGACCCGCCGGCGGCGCATGACCGCCTGGATCCGCGCAATCAGCTCCTCGGGATGACACGGCTTGGTGACCCAGTCGTCGGCGCCCGCGCGCAGGGCGCGCACTCGATCTGCGACCTGCGCAGGGCCTGACACGACAAGGATCGCTAGTCCCGGCATCGCCACGCCGATCCGTTCGATGTACTCGAGCCCGCTCAGCGTCGGGTTCAGTACGAGCGCGTGGACGCGCATGGCGGCGAGCTGATCGGGGCCGGGCGCGTAGGAAAGCACCTCATGATCCCAGCGCAGCGCCTCGAAACGACGCACCATCATCGTCACCAGGCCGCTGTCGTCATCGACGAGGACGATCCGCACCTGCCGGGCCTCGGTGGGCACTGACATCGTGAAACCGAGTCTAGAAGGACGCGCCGACGCGACACGGCTCTCGCACCGCTGTTGCCTGCTGTACGTCGACGCCGTCGGGAAGGAAGTGGGCGAGCGCGGCGTCCTACGAGTTAACACACACACCTCGATCGTTGGAGAAGAGCGATGAGAATACGTAGAGCTCTGCTTGTCGCCGTAGCGCTTGGGGCGCTCGCGGTGGCCACGTCAGCCTTGGCCCAGTCTGCCCATTCGGCCGCGGCGACGGTCGTCACCACGAAGAAGACCTCGCTCGGGACGATCCTCGTCACGGGCTCCGGCAAGACCCTGTATCTCGATGCGCGCGACAAGACAGGGCACCCCGCCTGCAAGGGCAGCTGTCTTTCGATCTGGCCAGCGCTGAAGGCGAGCGGCACGCTCAAGGCTTCGGGTCGCGCAAAGAAAGCCGACCTCGGTACCACCAAGATCGCCGGAGGAATCAAACAGGTCACATACAACAAGCATCCTCTCTACACCTTCGCGTCAGCCGCCAAGGGCACGAGCGGCGAGGGTGTGAACAACTTCTACCTCGTAAGCCCGAGCGGCAACAAGATCACCAAGGCCCCTACGGGCTACTGACGATTCGCGGCGCCGGCGCTGCGGAAGGACCGCCACCCGACCGCAGCGCTCACCGTGTCGAACAGGTCCTCTCTCGTGAGCAGGACCAAGCCAATCGGTGGATTCGGGCTACGCCGTGACGGTTTCCAAACCCCCAACCGGGGGTTTGGCAGCCGCGTCGGCGGCGAAGCGCAGCTCGAACTCGAGACCGCCCGCGGGCGGGGCGTGACCCTCGATCCTGGCGGCGTGCGCGACCGCCACCGCCCGCACGATCGACAGTCCAAGCCCAAGGCCGCCGTCGCGGCCATTGACACGCTCGCCCGCGCCGCGCCGGAACGGTTCGAACAGCTCCTCGACCCGGTCCGGGTCCACGACCTCGCCGCCGTTGGCGATCCACAGCCCGGGCGCGCCGTCGAGCTCGCCGGTGCGGACCTTGATCCAGCGCGCCTCGCCGTCGTTGTGGACGATCGCGTTGTCCAGCAGGTTCGCGACGAGCCGCTCCAGCAGCGCCCCGTCGCCGACGACCACGGCGCGCTCGAGCTCGCTCTCGACCGTGATCCCGTCCAGGCGACCCTCGCGTGTCAGCAGTGCGTCCTCGACCAGCGTCGCGAGGTCGACGGTCTCCCCCGTCGCCGCGCCCGCTTCGCTGCGTGCGAGCGTCAGCAGCGCGTCGAGCAGCCGCTCCTGCTGCTCGGTTGAGACGACGACGCGCTGGCAGATTCGACGCAGCGACTCGACGGAGACGTCGGGATCGGCCAAAGCGACCTCCAGCAGAGTGCGCTCGAGCGTGATCGGCGTGCGGAGCTCGTGCGAGGCGTTGGCGACGAACCGCCGCTGCGAGTCGAACGCGCCCTCCAAACGTCCCAACAGCGCATCGAAGGTCGCGGCCAGCTCGCCAAGCTCGTCGCCGCGCAACTCGACGCCCAGGCGCTCGTG